>Ga0308169_10000327_pt1 | contig 79066 bp, 90 predicted proteins | sample PhyBR1_2_FD_202139 | JGI IMG/M metagenome (GOLD analysis project Ga0308169, IMG submission 202139) | Phyllosphere microbial communities from UC Gill Tract Community Farm, Albany, California, United States - DLSLSB.R1 | ecosystem: Host-associated > Plants > Phyllosphere > Unclassified | place...
TGGCGTGCCGGTAGTCCTTGCCCTGCGGGGACTCGAAGAAGGAGCCCTTGGAGTCGGGGTCGCTGGCGGCGATGGCGTCGGCCGGGACAACCCAGATGGAGACGCCCTCGTTGCGGCGGGTGTAGAGATCGCGCGCGTTGCGGAGGGCCATGGCGGCGTCCGGGGCGTGCAGGGATCCAGCGTGGACGTGGCTCAGGCCGCGGCTGGACCGGACGAAGACCTCCCAGAGGCCCCAGGTGGAGCGGTCATGGTGCTGCTCCGGTGCTGGTGATGCCTTGGGGGCTTCGCGGTTGATCTCGGTGGCCGAGCTGGCCGGGGTTTCCGGGTTGCCGTGCGGGCTCATGCTGCGTATTCCTTCTGCTGCTTTGCTGACTGTTTTGCTGCGTAAGCCGCCGCTGCCTCGCGGACCCAGGCGCCGTCGTCGTGCGCTGCCCTCCGGCGCTCAAGGCGCTGGGCGTTGCAGGGACCGCGGCCTGCCAGGACTTCCTGGAACTCGTGCCAGTCCAGCGGGCCGTGCTCCCACTTCTTGGTGTCCTCGTTGAAGCGGACCTGGTCGTCCGGGAGGGTGAGGCCCAGGACCCGGACCTGCTCCACCATCATGCCGACGAAGCGGCTGCGGAGCTCGTCATTGCTGAACCGCTTGATGTTCCAGGCCATGGACTGCTTGGAGTTGGGGGAATCGTCGTCCGGCGGGCCGAACATCATCAGGGCCGGGGCGTACCAGCGGTTCACGGCGTCCTGGGCCATCTGCTTCTGCTCCGGGGTGCCGTTGGAGAGTTCCAGCAGGATCTCGAAGCCCTGGCGCTGGTGGAAGGACTCTTCCTTGCAGATGCGGACCATGGCGCGGCCGTACGGACCGTACGAGGCGCGGCACAGCGGGACCTGGTTGCAGATGGCTGCGCCGTCCACGAGCCAGCCGATGGCGCCCATGTCCGCCCAGGTGAGGGCCGGGTAGTTGAAGATGCTGGAGTAGCGGGCCTTGCCGGCGATGAGGTCGTCCATCATCTTGTCCCGGCTCTGGCCCAGGGTTTCGGCGGCGCTGTAGAGGTAGAGCCCGTGGCCGGCTTCGTCCTGGACCTTGGCCATGAGGATGGCCTTGCGCTTCAGGCTCGGTGCCCGGCTGATCCAGTTGGCCTCCGGCTGCATGCCGATGATTTCCGAGTGTGCGTGCTGGCTCACCTGGCGCAGCAGGGTCTTGCGGTAGGCGGCGGGCATCCAGTCGCGGGGCTCGATCCGTGAGTCCTCGGCGATGATCCGGTCGAAGTGGGCCTGGCCTGCCGCATCCTCTTCCGGGGTTAGCTCAGCCGGCACTGACTGCAAGTTCTGCGCTGCCATGGTTGCTCCTATGCAAAGACCTGATGGGCGGCTCGGAATTATTTACCGACCGTTCGTTCAGGATATGCGTGCGCGCGGGAACTCGTCAAGCGTGCCTGCCCCTTTTCAACGCCCGCTCACATTTGGCGGCCTGTCGAGCAACGCCCGCTCACGCTAGGCAGCCTTGCTCCCAACGCCCCATCACGTTTGACAGTATTTCCCCCAACGCCCCATCACGTTTCGCAAGGGGCTGGCGAGTGGACCCATGGCCAGAATTCATTTCTTCCAGGCCGGTCCCGGGGTCTTGGACAGGCCTGCGGACACCGCCACGGCGGCGGCGAGCTGCGCCACCCCGATGGCGCGCGTCAGGCCCGGGCGCTCCTTGAACCAGCCCATGATCGGAGCCCAGGGCCCGAACTCCCACCGTGCGCAATGCTCCACTGGGAACAAGGCAGTGAGTACCGCGTCCCCGATCTCCAGCATGACCACCGATTCCACGACCCGCACATCCATGAGATTTCCTCCCGCACCACGTCCGATCCCGGTTGAATCGGCACCTTGGAGAAACAGTCTGCGGCGAGCAACCACGGGCGCTTAGTGCTGAAAGCCCTGAGTGGGATCTGTTAACGGGCGGACGGCAGCCGCGAAAGGGAAGCTGCGCGGCCTAAAGGAGGATGCGCGCCGCCGCCCGGCGCGCGAAAGGCGCAGGCCGCCGTCGCACTTTCCTGCTGTGGCATGCCCGCGCCTGACGCCTGCCTTATGCAGCCCTCCGTTTCGGGGTGGTCCGGGTCTCCGGCACCGAGGTGGCAGCCTCCGTGGCGGGCGGGGTTTCGCCGCCGGCGCGGCCCGGAGGCGTGGACTCCTGCAGCCGGGCCCGGGCATCCAGGACGTCGCCAATGAACCAGTCGTAGATCAGCACGCCGATGACGCCGCCGACCACCGGGCCCACAATGGGAACCCAGAAGTACCAGCTGAACGCGCCATCCACTGTGCCAGGCAGCGCCGTTTGGCCCCATCCGGCCATCCAGGCGAAAAGCCGTGGGCCGAAGTCGCGGGCCGGGTTGATGGCATAGCCAGCGTTGGCGCCGAGGGAGATGCCGATGGCGGCGACGGCCAGCCCGATCATGAACGGGCCCAGGTTTGCCTGGACCGCGGTGTTGCGCATATCAATGATGGCCACCACGAACATGACCAGGAATGCGGTGCCCACGATCTGGTCGATCAGCGGGCCCGTGGGGTTTCCGTTGAAGTAGGGCGCCGGGAACGTGGCGAAGATGGAGTAGGTGGCCAGGCCCTTTGCATCAGCGCGGCCGGTGCCTACAGCCTTGTTATAGGCGTCGATGGCATTGAAGTACAGCAGGTACACCAACGCTGCGCCGACGAAAGCTCCAACCACCTGGGCCACGATGTATGGACCCACCTTGCGCCAGGGGAACTTGCGGCGGACCGCGAACGCAATGGTCACGGCCGGGTTGATGTGGGCGCCGCTGACGCCGCCGGCCACGTAAACGGCCAGCGCCACAGCCAGGGCCCATCCCCAGGCGATCAACAGCCAGTCGCCCGCGGCCATGAAGATGGTGGTTGCATTCGCCGCCCTGCCGGACCCCGGCAAAGCCGCGACGGCCATGGCAACGACGCCGTCACCAAAGGCAATCAGTACGAACGTGCCGAGAAACTCCGCCAGTAGTTCGCCCCAGGTTCCACCCAACCGCTTGAGCCCGCTGCCGTTGCGGACTGCATTTCTCAGTGGACTGACATCACTCATCGCAGTACCTTCTTTGCGATTTGATCGGTTTGTTGGCCTCACTTCAGGACCAATTGACAATCCGGGTTCTTTTATGCTACGCCGAAAGTGTCCCTAGGCAACAGACCGGGGAAACGGCAGCTGCGGCCGCCTCCGGATTCCGCCGTGGGGACGTGGAGTTCGTTCGGAAAGGCAAGATCATGAACGACAACGGCAGCATCGAGAAAACCCCGGCTCCGGAAGAGATCCCCGAGGAACGCGACCTGCGCGGGCGGTACGTAGAAGGCAACTTCGGCAAGGCCGGCGCACAGCGCGGCCGCCACGCCGAAGACGACGAGGGCCAGTACATCGAAGGGGACTACGGTGCAGCTGGCAGCGAAGGCGGACTGCCTGAACCCCTGGGCGACCGGACAGTAGGAGCCGGCCGCTACGTCAAGGCCGACTACGGCGAGGCCGGAGCAGCCAGGGGAAGGACGGCCGCATCGGAAACGGGCCGCTACCCCGAAGGGAATTACGGAAAGGGCGGCACCGTGGATCCCACGCGGAAACCGGCCAACGGCTCAGGCGCGGAGGCGGAACGCTAGCCTCACCGCCCCGTTGACGCGGCCCGCCTGCCCACTACGGGTAGGCGGGCCGCTTTGGCGCGTACCGCCGTCGTACTTTTCGGAAGGACCCCTCGCACCACCCGAAAATAGGCAGTAGGCTTACTATCTTGCAGCTGGGCGCACGAAGTGCCTGATGACCAGAACCCTGTTCGGCGGTTTGAGCGCGTAAAAGGAGTCCCATCATGAAAGCTCTCGTATGGCACGGCGAAGGCAACATCCGCCTGGACAACGTGGACGATCCCACCATCCTTGACCCGAACGACGCGATTGTGCGCATCACCCGCAGCGCCATCTGCGGCACCGACCTCCACTTCATCCGCGGCACCATGTCCGGCATGAAGGAAGGCACCATCCTGGGCCACGAAGCCGTAGGTGAAGTGACCGCCGTGGGCAGGGCCGTACGCCGGTTCGCTCCCGGTGACCGCGTGATCGTCTCCTCCACGATGTCCTGCGGCGTGTGCTGGCAGTGCCGCGCCGGGCACACCGCGCAGTGCGACGTGGCGAACCCGAACGGGCCGCAGGCGGGAACGTGCTTTTTCGGCGGCCCCGAGACCACCGGCCCCGTCAACGGTCTGCAGGCGGAGTACGCGCGGATCCCGTGGGCCTCGAACACCCTGACCGCACTGCCGGACAACGTCAGCGACGAACAGGCCATCCTGCTCTCGGACATCTTCCCCACCGCATGGTTCGGGGCGCAGCTGGCCGGCATACAGCGCGGCGACACCGTGGCCGTGTACGGGGCCGGGGTCGTGGGGCAGCTGGCGATCGCGTCCGCCTACCGGCAGGGCGCGTCCCGTGTCTTCGCGATCGACGGCATCGAGACCCGCCTGGTCCAGGCGTTGGACCAGAACGCGGACGTCATCAACTTCAACAGCGAGGATCCGGTGGAGGCCCTGCAGGAGGCGACGCAGGGAATCGGCGTGGACGCCGTGATCGATGCCGTGGGCATTGACGCGCAGCGTCCCTGGGCCGGACCGGCTGCAGCGAAGGGCGAGGAGCAGGCGGAACAGTTCGCGCAGGAAGTGGCCGAGGTTGCTCCGTCCACGAACGTGCAGGGCGAGAACTGGGTGCCGGGGAACGCGCCGTCGCAGGTTTCGCAGTGGAGTGTGGAGACCGTGCGGAAGTACGGGCGGATCGGGATCATCGGCGTGTACAGCCCGGCGATGACGACCTACCCGATCGGCCAGGCGATGAACAAGAACCTGACCATCCGGATGGGCAACTGCGACCACCGCTCGGTCACACCGCCGCTGGTGGACCTGGTGGCATCCGGCGTGTTCGACCCCACCAAATTCATCACCCAGCACGAACCGATCAGCGATGTGGTGGACGCCTACCTGAACTTCGACAGGCGCGAGGAAGGCTGGCTGAAGACCGTCCTGACCACGGCATAGCCTCCCCCTGCATAGCCGGCGGCCCGCTCCTTTTGGTGCGGGCCGCCGTCGTACTGTTGGCGCCGCCACCGAATTAGCAGCAGAGTAGAGGGCATGGAAGACGTCACCGGGACCATCGAGCTCTCCGGGGGACTGCTGCACTTGAAGTGGGAGCCGGGGGATGTTGTCACGGAGCGCGATGCCGTTGCGCTCATGGAGAGTGCGCGGTCCCTCGGCGGCGGCCGGGCGCTTCCGCTGCTGGCGGAGATAAGCGGCGTGCAGTGGATTGATCAGGCGGCGCTGAAGGCTTTTGCCGGTACGTGCCGCTGACGCGCGCTGCCGTGGTGGGCACAACCCCCGTCGACCACACCCTCGCCACCTTCTACACCGGGCGGCACATACCGGCGCACCCCACCCGGTTCTTCACGTCCCTGGACGAGGCGATGGCCTGGCTGGGGGAGGACGCCGCGCCGTAGCAGAGGTACTCTGTCACATACGTCCATTTGAGTTAGGTTAGCCTCACCTTCTAAGGTCGTGCGGTGACGTTAAAGACAAAGCTCGCCGGTGTTCCCTTCGCCGCCAACCTCGCCCAATTCGGTGACGCCGTGGCGGTCAGCACCGGCGCCAGGCAGCTGAGTTACCGGGACCTGGCCCTCCAGGTACAGGATGCTGCGCGCTCGTTCGGGCCCGGCCGGCGCCTGGTGGCGCTGGAGGCAGGGAACACTCTTCCGGCCCTCGTCGCCTACCTGGCGGCGTTGTCCTCCGGCAAGCCGCTCCTGATCCTGCCCGCGGGAGGTGCGGCCGCGGAAGCACTGATCGACGCCTACGATCCGGATACCGTGGTCCGGGCTTCCGGCGGCAGTGAAGTGGTTCTTGACGTGCGCCGCGAGCAGACCTGCCACGACCTGCACCCCGAGTTGGCACTGCTGCTGAGCACGTCCGGGTCCACAGGTTCCCCCAAGCTGGTGCGCCTGTCCGCGGACAACATCCAGGCGAACGCGGCCGCGATCGCTGAATACCTGCAGCTGCGGCCCGCCGACAAGGCTGCCACCACCCTCCCCCTCTCCTACTGCTACGGAATGAGTGTGGTGAACAGCCACCTCCTGGCCGGCGCATCCCTGGCGCTGACGGACCTGTCGGTGGTGGACCCGTGTTTCTGGGAGCTGGTCCGTACCGGCAGCGTGACCTCCTTCGCTGCCGTGCCCTACACCTTCGACCTGCTGGACCGCGTGGGTTTTGCGGACATGGACGTACCCAGCCTGCGCTACATCACCCAGGCAGGCGGCCGGCTGGCCCCGGAGCGCGTCCACTCCTACGCGGAGCTGGGCCGCCGGAAGGGCTGGGACCTGTTCGTGATGTACGGACAGACCGAGGCCACTGCCCGCATGGCCTACCTGCCGCCGGACCAGGCGGCGGCACATCCCGGGTCCATCGGCGTGCCCATCCCGGGCGGCTCCTTCCGGCTCGAACCGGTTCCGGGACTGGACGCCGCGGAGCTGGTGTACTCCGGCCCCAACGTGATGCTGGGCTACGCCGAACGGCCCGAGGACCTCGCCCTGGGCCGGGTGGTGACTGAACTCCACACCGGCGATCTGGCCAGGCGCGGCGCCGACGGACTCTACGAGATCGTGGGCAGGCGCAGCAGGTTCGTGAAAATTGTCGGACTCCGGGTGGACTTGGGGCAGGTTGAGCGGCTGCTTGCAGACCTTGGGGTGACGGCGGCGGCCGCAGGCTCTGACGATGCGGTGATTGCCGCCGTCGAAGGTGACCACGCCCTCCCCCTGCTCGCCAAGACCCTGGCGCAGGACTTGGGCCTGCCGCGCGCCGCCGTCGACCTCGTCGCCGTGGAAGCCATCCCCCGCCTGGGCAACGGAAAGCCTGACTATCCCGCCGTCGCCGCCCTCGCCTGTGGAGGAGAAGAGGACGACGGCGGCGCTGCGGGCCCAGATACAGGCTCCACCGATGTGCGGGGCATCTTCGCCGAGGTGTTTGAGGTGGACAGCGTCGCCGACACGGATACGTTCGTGTCCCTTGGCGGCGATTCCCTGTCCTAAGTGGCCGCGTCCGTCCGGCTGGAGCAGGCGCTCGGCTACATTCCCGACGGCTGGCACCTGATGCCTGTCTGCGAACTGTCACCCGCGGCGCACGTGGTGAGTCCCGCCGTCGTACCTCCCCGAAGCCGGATTACGGCACGGCGTCGTTTGTTCGCGCCCATGGAAACGGGCATAGTGCTGCGCGCCGTGGCGATCATCGCCATCGTTTCCACGCACATCGGTTTCTTCCACTGGCAAGGCACCGCCCATGTCCTCATGGCCGTGGCCGGCTACAACTTCGCGCGGTTTCAACTGGCCGGCACGCGGAGGGCGCGATTCGGGCGGCACCTGCGAAGCATCGGGCGGATTGTGGTTCCGAGCATTGCGGTCATTGGCCTCGCCTTTGCCCTTACGGACAAATACGCGTGGCACAACGTGTTCCTGCTGAACACGCTGGTGGGCCCGCCGGGGTGGAGCGATTACTCCAGGTTCTGGTTTGTGGAGATCCTGGTCCACATCCTCATCGGGCTGGCTGTCCTGCTTGCGGTCCCGGCGGTGGACCGGGCGGTGCGGCGATGGCCGTGGGCGTTCGGGATGGCGCTGGCAGCCGTTGACCTGCCGCTGCTTTTTGATTTCGTGGACAGCCGCTATCCCGGGCAGGGTCCGGTGCTGTGGCTGTTCGGGCTGGGCTGGGCGGCTGCTGCATCCCGTTCGCTGTGGCAACGGCTGGCCGTCACGGCTCTCGCTGTCCTGGCCGCGCCGGCCTCGTTCGACAACCCGTATCGGAGTGCCACCATCCTGGCGGGATGCCTCATCCTGCTCTGGCTGCCCACGATGCGGGTGCCGCGCGGGCTCCACCGGGTCGCGGCACCGCTGGCGGGCGCCTCGCTGTACATCTATGTGACGCATTGGCTGGTGTACCCGCTCTTTGATTTCGTGGACATCCTCGAGCCCGTGGACAAGGGCATCGCCGTCCTGGCATCCCTGGCCTGCGGCATCCTCTATTGGGCGGCGGCCACCCGGGTTATGGGCTCGATTGAGCGGGGGCTGAAGGGGCGCAAATTCCCCTGCGACGCGCATATTCCCCTCCGCGCCGACATGTAGGGCGCGCCAGGGCATCAGCGCGTCGGGTACGGATATCCGCGTCGCAGACCGCTTATCCACATAGGGCCTCCGGGCCCTCCCGTCCGCTTTCGCGGGCTGGCAACCTCAGTCCATGGCCGACCTTCCACCGCTGTTGTTGTCCCGCGACCGCCTGCTGCACGGCCTCAGTGCCAACGATCTGGCCAAACGCGTACGGGCCGGCGCGCTGGTCCGGGTCCGGCACGGCGTCTACATCGACGGACCCGTGTGGCGGGAGCTGAAGCAGTGGGAGCAGTACCGGGTCCGCGTTCAGGCCGCCGCGGAAACGTTCGAGAAGCCTGTTATTTTCTCCCGGCAGTCGGCCGCGAGCGCGTGGGGAATCCCCACCGTCGGGAACTACCCCGTGCAAGCACTTACATTAGAGAACGACGGCGGCCGGTCGCGTGCCGGGGTCAGCCGCCACTTCGCTGCCCGGGCCAGCTTGAAGGCGGTCAGGTTGGAGGGGCTCCTGGTCACCGACCGCATCCGGACAGTCCTGGACCTGGCGGCCTTTAGCCCATTCACCGAGGCGATAGTCCCAGTGGATCATGTGCTTCGGCCGGACCCGGTCCGGCGGCTGCCCCCGCTCAGCAAGACTGAGCTTGAGGCGGGAATCGGCGGCATTTATTCCGCCGCTGCCGCGCGGCGAATTCGGGCTGCCATTGCCTTTGCCGATCCCGCGTCGGGCTCGCCCGGGGAGTCCTGGAGCCGCGCACTGATCCACGCGGCCGGGTTCCAACCGCCCGTTCTCCAGCAGCGCTTCTCCGATTCCGCCGGCCTGGTGGGGCACACGGACTTCTACTGGAAGGATTCCAAGGTGGTGGGCGAATTCGACGGCGAGGAGAAGTACGCCAAGCCCGAGTTCCTGAGGGGCCGGACGGCTTCGCAGGTGGTTGTGGAGGAAAAGAAGCGCGAGAACCGCATCCGGGCCATGGGGATCAACGTGGTGCGGTGGGACTGGGCCGAACTCGCGGTGCCGGGGACCCTGGAACGGAAACTGGCCGCTGCAGGTGTGGTCCGTCGTCGTACGCGTTCTGCCGTTCTCGACGTACAAAACCGCCTATGACGCGCATCCTCCCTGGCGCGGCCCGAAGTCGGGTGGCGAAAAGTAACGTGCGACCCGAAAACTACTATGCGCAGCGCGCATCAGCTCTCCCCGGACGGTCGGCCTGGCGCGGATCAGGACCAGCCAGTTCCCGCTGTTAGGGCCAGCCCTTTTCGAGCAATGGCGTGACGGTGACTTCGTTGAGGACCATCTCCCGCGGTGACTGCGCTATCCAGGCAATGAGGTCCGCCACGTGGCCCGGCGGCAGCGACTCGTTGGCCGGTGCGGCGGCTGAAGTTCCCTGGTCCCGGTCATCAGGACTCCACGCTCCCCACTGCGTGTCCATTGCTCCCGGGTAGAGCAGGCAGGCGCGAATGCCGTGTTCCTTGCCCTCGGCCGCCAGCGACTGGGTGAGTCCGGTCAGGGCGAACTTCGATGCGCAGTAGGCTCCGGCGTTGGCCCAGCCGCGGCGCCCGGCCACGGAACCGATATTGATGATGGTGCCCCCGCCCGCCTGCCGCATGCCGGGAAAGACCGCTTTGGCCAGAAGGAAGACAGCACGGAGATTGACGTTCATCACCCTGTCCCACCCGGCCGCGTCAATGTCCTCGACCGAACCGGGAACATCCGTTCCGGCGGCGTTGACCAGGATGGTGACCGGTCCCAGCTCTTTCTGGACCTTTTCCACCGCGCGCACCACTTCAGCCGCATCAGCCAGGTCAAGCGGCACGGCCAAAGCCTGAACGCCATCACCTGAACCTGTAGTGATCGCGGAAACGGCGGCCTCAAGATCCTCGGCCGAACGGGCAACAACGGCGACGCTGGCACCCGCCCCGGCCAGTGCCAGTGCAGCCGCTTTGCCAAGTCCGCTGCTGCCTCCCGTAACCAGTGCCACCTGCCCGCGTAAGGGCTTGTTGTCTGCCATGCCGTCTCCCCGAGCTCTAGCACCGCCGGAAGGGCGGCCTGTTGTGGCTCCATGGTAAGCAGGACAGCCAACGGTTGGGCCGCCGTCGTACGCGCCCTCCCGTTACTGACCAGCCAAACCGGCTCCGACGCGCAAAATTGCCTGTGACGCGGAGGCTCCCTAGCGCGGCCCGTATTCGGGTGGCGAAAAGTAATATGCGCGTCGAAAACGACTACGCGGGCGCGGCGGCGGTCAGCTCTCCCGGACGGGCACCTCCGGCGACGGCGCCGCTTCCCGCTGCGTGGCCGCCCAGCTGGCCAGGAGCTTCAGCGCGTCCTCCGAGGGCGTCCCCGGTTCGGCCGTGTAGATGTTGATGCGCAGCCCCGGATCCGCAGGGAGTTCCATCGCTTCGTACGTCAGGTCCAGGTCCCCCACCGCCGGATGGTGCAGGCGTTTGCGGCCGGTGAGGTGGTACTTCACGTCGTGCCGGGCCCAGCGGACGCGGAACTCCTCGCTGCGCGTGGAGAGCTCCCCGATCAGGTCCGAAAGGTCCTTGTCGTACGGGTTCCTGCCGGCCGTGGACCGCAGCACCGCCACGATGTCATCCGCGCTGCGCTCCCAGTCCCGGAAGAACTCCCGCGCCTTCGGATTCAGGAAGGTGAACCGGGCGCTGTTCGGCGGCGTCACCGGCTCGGCCATCATCTCCATATACAGGGCCCGGCCCAGCTCATTGGCGGCCAGCACATCGCCGCGGTCGTTCCGGACCCAGGCCGGCGCCGTCGTAATCGCATCGATGACCCGCTGCACGCTGGGACGCACGGTCAACGGGCTCCGTTTCCGCCGCACCCGCGGGACGGCCGTGGCAGCGCGGGCCAGGTCGAAAAGGTGGGCCGTCTCGGCGTCGTCCAACTGCAGCGCCCGCGCCAACGCCTCCAGGACACTGTCCGACGCGCCCGACAAGTTTCCCCGCTCCAGCCGGATGTAGTAGTCGATGCTCAGGCCCGCGAGCATGGCCACTTCCTCGCGCCGGAGCCCCGCCACCCGCCGGTTGCCTCCATACGCTGGCAGCCCGGCCTCCTCGGGTGTGAGCCGGGCGCGGCGGGAGGTCAGGAATTTCCGCACGTCGTCACTGTTGGTCATGGGTCCAACGGTACGCCCGCCCAGCAGCGCCAAGGAGGGACTGGCAAGCCCTCCCACAATCCCGCACGCCCACATAGCGTGAAGGCATGGAACTCAAACTCAACAACGGCGTCACCATGCCAGCGCTCGGCCTGGGCGTTTTCCAAAGTCCCCCGGAAGAGACGACGGCGGCCGTCCAGACGGCGCTCGAGGTGGGCTACCGTCACATCGACACCGCCGCCGCATACGGCAACGAGCGGGAGGTGGGCGAAGGCATCCGGCGCTCCGCCCTGGCACGCGAAGACGTCTTCATCGAGACGAAGGTGTGGGTCAGCGACTACGGCTACGACGAGACGCTGCATGCGTGGGACAAGGCCGTGGGCAAGCTGGGTGTGGAGCAGCTGGACCTGCTCATCCTGCACCAGCCCGCCCCGGACCGGTTCGAAAAGACCATCGCCGCGTACAAGGCCCTGGAAACCCTACTCAAGGACGGGCGCGTCCGGGCCATCGGCGTCAGTAACTTCATGCCGCACCACCTGCAGCAGCTGCTGGCGCAAACCGACGTGGTCCCGGCTGTCAACCAGATCGAGCTGCACCCGTACTTCCAGCAGGCGGCTGTCCAGACGATTGATGAGGACCACGGCATCCTCACCCAGGCATGGTCGCCGATCGGCGGAATCACCTTCTACCCGGGCTGGGGCGAGAACCGGAAGAACGTCATGCGGGACCCTGTGATCGCCGCCGTCGCGCAGGCCCACGGCAAGACGCCCGCCCAGGTGATGCTGCGCTGGCACCTGCAGCAGGGCCGTTCCGCCATCCCCAAGTCCACGAACCCGGCGCGGATCGCCGAGAACTTCGACGTGTTCGACTTCGAGCTCACCGCCGCCGAACTCACGGCCATCGATGGCCTGGAAACCGGCGTGCGCAGCGGCCCGGACCCGGACGTGGCCCGCCCGGAGCGGTTCGCCATGGTGATCCCGGAAGCCTAAGGAGAAGCAATGGAATACCGCCCGCTTGGCCGCACCGGCGTGCAGGTCAGCCCCCTCTGCCTCGGCGCGATGATGTTCGGCCCCTGGGGCAATGACGACCGCGCCGACGCAACCCGCATCATCCACCGCGCCCTGGACGCCGGCATCAACTTCATCGACACCGCTGACGTGTACTCCGGCGGGGCGTCCGAGGAGATCGTCGGGGAGGCACTCGCCGGAAAGCGCGATGACGTCTTCCTGGCCACCAAGTTCTTCATGCCCATGGACGAGAAGGACCCCAACCAGCGCGGCGGCTCCCGCCGGTGGATCATGCGGGAGGTGGAGAACTCGCTCCGCCGGCTGAACACGGACTACATCGACCTCTACCAGGTGCACCGGCCCAGCCCGCACACCGATGTGGAGGAGACCCTGGGCGCCCTCACCGACCTGGTCCGCCAGGGCAAGGTGCGCTACATCGGCTCCTCGTCCTACTCCGGCTCGCAGATTGTGGAAGCCCAGTGGGCGTCCCGCGAGCGCAACCTGGAGCGGTTCGTCACCGAGCAGCCGCCCTACTCCATCCTGGTCCGCGGCATCGAGGAGGACGTGCTGCCCACGGTGCAGCGGCACGGGATGGGCACCCTCACCTACAGCCCGCTGGCCGGCGGTTGGCTCTCCGGCCGGTGGCGGAAGAACTCCCCGTCCCGGCCCACCTCGACCCGCCGGCCCAGTGCGCGCTTCGACATGTCCCAGCCGGCCAACCAGCGCAAGCTGGACATCGTGGAGGAGCTGGCGCAGGTGGCCGAATGGGCAGGTGTCACGCTCATCGAAATGGCCATCGCGTTCGTGATCAACCACCCCGGCGTCACCTCGGCCATCGTGGGCCCGCGCACCATGGAGCAGCTGGAGTCCTACCTCCCGGCCGCGGACACCGTCCTGGCCCCCGAGGTGCTGGACCGCATCGACCAGCTGGTGGCGCCCGGCGTCACCGTCAACCCCGACGACAACAGCTACGGCGCCCATGAACTGACAGCCCACGCACGACGCCGGCACCGGCACTAAGTGCCGGCCCCCGCCTTCCTCCTCCCCTACGAAAGGACATACCAATGGCCACCTGGCTCATCACAGGCTGCTCCACCGGACTTGGCCGCGCACTCGCCGAAGCCGTGCTCGCGTCCGGGCACAACGCCGTCGTCACCGCGCGGAACGTCGACGCGGTGCAGGACATCACGGCAGGCTTCCCGGACACCGCGCTGGCCCTCCCCCTCGACGTGACGGACAAGGCGCAGATCAGCGCCGCGGTGAAGCAGGCGGAGGAGAAGTTCGGCAGCATCGACGTGCTGGTGAACAACGCCGGCTTCGGTTACCGGGCCGCCGTGGAGGAAGCGGACGACGGCGACATCCGGCGCCTGTTCGACACGAACTTTTTCGGCGCGGTGGACATGATCAAGGCAGTGGTGCCGGGCATGCGCGCCAACAAGTCCGGCACCATCCTTAACATCTCCTCCATCGGCGCGCGGATCACGCCGCCCGGCTCCGGGTACTACGCGGCCACGAAGGCGGCGCTGGAAGGCATGTCCGGATCGCTCCGCAGCGAACTGCAGCCCCTGGGCATCAACGTCACCGCCATCGAACCGGGCGGCTTCCGCACGGACTTTGCCGGCCGCTCGCTCACGCAGTCCGCGACGGCGATCGGGGACTACGCGGACACCGCCGGCAAGCGCCGCAAGGAGCACGACACCGCGCACGGCAACCAGCCCGGGGACCCGGACAAGGCAGCCAGGGCGATTCTCGCCGTCGTCGAATCCCCCAATCCGCCGGGCCTGCTGGTGCTGGGGACGGACGCCTTCGGCGCGTTCGGCAAGGTGGCGGACGCGCAGCGCGCGGAGCTGGAGCAGTGGCAGGAGCTGAGCACCAGCACTGACATCACGGAGTAAGTACCCGGAGCGTAAAGGGTGTGCCCGGCCATGGGCACACCCTTTTCGCACCCGTGCGTTTCGGAGTGGCGCCCCGAACCTCCAACCGCACAGTCGTAGGCTGTCGCCATGCACCCCTTGGCCGCGATCGGCCTGGTGATCCTCACGGGGCTTGCCTGGCTGGGCACCATCATGACTCTGCTGGTGTCGCTGGAGAATGCCCGACGACGGCGCTCCCGCGAAGAGGCGCAAAATCGAGTAGCAAATACTCATGACATGGCCGGCACCCAGTGCGAGAGTGATTCCTAACGCTCCATCAAGTTGCAAGAGGAACCACAATGGCAGCAAAACGGCGCCGCTCGGGCAGCAAGGGCGGCGGCACTATCGGGTGTTTGCCCTTCCTCATCCTGATCGTCGTAGCCCTCGTCATTCAATACTGGTGGGTCATTCTCATCGGGCTGGGCGTGGTGGCCATGACGGTGGCCCTGGTCCGCTCCGCGAACGCCCCGAGCCATCCGGCACCGGTGCCGCCGCCCAGGCCGCAACCCGTCATGCCTCCGCCCCGCCCCGTCCTTGCCGGTCATGAGCTGACAGCCCACATGCGCTCGCAGAAACAGGCAGGCCGTGTGCGGGACATGCAGGAATGGGACTACGAGTGGATCCGGCTGGCCCACCCCGGGAAGAGCCTTCGCGAGGTCAACGACATCGCAAACGCCCACTTCGCCCGGGGCCGTTCCATCGGCATCAACTGGGACGACCCCTCCGCTCCGTAAGTCCGGCGGCACTCTTCCGTATGAACTGTCTCAGGTAGGGGTGGCCACCCTGGTGCTGGACCGCGCCTGGTGGGGACCTCGGACTCTACCCCTGATCCCGCGGGAGTACCGAGAATCGGAGCAGGCAGGGAAAGGACGCCGGCGATGATGTGGGGTTACGGGCAAGGTGCCGGGTGGTGGATCTGGGCCGTTCTCCTGCTGCTCGGAATCGCGCTGCTGGTATGGGTGGCGGTGCGGGCCTTCGGTGGCGGAATCGGCGGAGGCACTGACCGAAGCCGGGGCCACGAGGGCCCTCCCTCTTCAACCGCGCGGCAGATCCTCGATGAACGGTTTGCCCGCGGCGAACTCACAGCCGAGCAATACCGCGAACAGCTCAGGGTGCTCGGCGAGGGGCGGTAGTGCGACCCATCAGCCGCCGGCAGGCACTGATCCTGGGAGGTTTAGGGGCGGCAAGCACCGCGGCCGGCGGGGCCGGCCTCGTCTGGTCGCTGTCTTCCCGGCCCGCACCTGCCACCGGAAGCCAATTCAGCCAGCCGGACGAGCGGCGGAGCGAAGGCGGGCAACTGCAGGTCCGGCTCGACGCCGCGGCAGGCCGGCTGCAACTGGCAGGCCGGGAGGTCTCGGCCCTCGGCTACAACGGAGGCATTCCCGGGCCCACACTGCGGGTCAAAGCGGGCGACACCCTGAAGGTCACCCTGGCCAACAGCCTGTCCCAGCCCACCAACCTGCACGTGCACGGGCTCCACGTGTCACCCGAAAACAACGGGGACAACGTCTTCGTCGCCGTCGGTCCGGGTACTTCCTTTGACTACGAATACCACCTCCCCGGCAACCATCCTCCGGGCCTGTACTGGTACCACCCCCACCATCACGGCATGGTGGCGGACCAGGTCTTTGGCGGCCTGTTCGGCGCCATCATCGTGGAGGACCCCGAGCCCATCCAGGCCAGCGCCGAGCGCCTGCTGGTGGTCTCGGATACCTCCGTGGATCCGTCCGGAAGCATCGGCGCGGCCTCGGCAATGGACCGGATGGCAGGCCGGGAAGGCGGCCTGCTCCTGGTCAACGGGCAGAGCAATCCGCAGTTCAGCGCGGCTCCGGGTCAGCGGGAACGGTGGCGGATCGTGAACGCCTGCGTGGCCCGCTACTTGCGGCTGCGGCTGGACGGGCAGAAACTGCAACTGCTCGGCCGGGACTCGGGCCGCTTCGAAAAACCGCAGGATGTGGACGAACTGGTGCTCACTCCCGGCAACCGGGCGGACCTCCTGGTCACGGCAGCCGCAGGCGACTCCGTCCTGCGCGCCTTCCGGTACAACCGCGGAAGCATGGCCGGAATGATGGGGGTGGGCCCGGCCCCGGGCAGCACCACGGAGGAAACTGAGGGCACGGCACTGGCCACGTTCCGGGTAGCAGGGGAATCCGCTGCTTCCCCGCCGGCCCTCCCCTCGCAACCGGCGGCCGCGGACCTCCTGCAGGCGGCAGTGGCAGCCCGCCGGCAGATCACCCTGTCCACCGGCATGGGCATGGGCGGCGGCGGCATGATGCGTTTCACCATCAACGGCAGGGAGTTCGACGCAGCCAGGACGGATACGACGGCGGCGGCCGGCACCGTGGAGGAATGGACCCTGGTCAACACAAGCCCCATGGACCATCCTTTCCACCTGCATGTCTGGCCGATGCAGGTGGTGGAGGACAACGCCCCGGCGGGCTCCTCCCCCGACTGGCGGGACGTGGTGAACATCCCCGCGAACGGGCAGGTGAGGGTCCGGGTGGCCTTCACGGACTTCCGCGGCCGGTCCGCCTACCACTGCCACATCCTGGACCACGAGGACCTGGGCATGATGGGCGTGATCGAAGTCCGGTAGGTGATTCTGGGGGCGATGCCCTCAGGAGCCCAGTATTGTGAGGCTGAGCTGGGCCCGGTGATGGCGGTAATGTTTGGGCGCCCACTCCAGGACGTCACGCCGGCTCATCCATGGCAGGAAGTACGGATCCCACCGCACGGGCATGGTCATGCCGCGGGCCAGAGCCTGCTGGTCCGCATGGCCGTACCAGTTCACGATGATCCGTGTGGTCCGGTCCATCATGAGCACCATGCGCTGCGGTGTCAGGACCTTTCCCCCGGCGGCGCTTCCGGCCCAGTTCACCCAGTTGTAGGGGCCGGCGCAGGCATCGAGCAGCCGGCTCCAGGTGCGGGATGCCCGCGGCGGCAGGCGTGAGAACAGCCCCAGGAGGGGTATCCCCGCGAGTGCGATGTTCTGTCCCAAGGCCATGTGGAAGAGCAGTTGCCGGTTGGTCCACCGTGTGCCGTTGGAGGGCAGGTCAAGCTCGGCGGCGGACGCGGCCAGGACGATGCTCCGGAAATCCGCCGCGATCCACAGCAGGTCGGCACGCAGCGGATCCATCTCACTCATGGCAGGACCCTACACGCCGGCCGCCTCGCCCGTACGGCCATGCTGGAGCCCCGTGGGGAACCCGATGGTCACGGCAACCGGTGCCGGGGCGGCGCAGCAGGAGTCGGCGGAAGTGTCACCGGCATCGTCCGGGGCGCTGGTGGAGCAGACGCCGGTTTCCGGCAGTTCAAGCTCGACGGCGTCCGCGGCCTCGGTGTCTCCGGCCAGGGCGGCGGCGATGGAGCGGACTTGCTCGTACCCCGTGGCCATGAGGAACGTGGGCGCCCGGCCATAGGACTTCATCCCGGCAAGGTAGAAATCCTTCTCCGGCTGCTCGAGGATCCTGGCGCCGTGCGCCGGAACCGTGCCGCAGCTGTGGAAGTCCGGATCGATCAGCGGACCCAACGCCTTGGGTGCGTCCACCGCGGGGTCCAGGTCCAGCCGCAGCTCCGAGAGCATGGCCAGGTCCGGGCGGAACCCGGTGGCGGGAATGACGCGGTCCACTTCGACGCTGCGGCCGTCAGCGGCCTGCACGGTGACGGAATCGCCGTGCACTTCGAGGGAAGCAGTTTGGAAGCTGGTCAGGAGCTGGACGGCCCCGCTCTCGACGGCGGTGCGGAGCCGGGCGCCGAGCTGGCCGCGGGCGGGCAGCTGGTCGGCGTCGCCGCCACCGTAGGCACGGGCAGGCGTGGCGGCGCGGATGGCCCACAGGACCGCCGTCCCGGGGTTGGCGCGGGCCACCCGGGCCAGGTCAAGGACCATGTTGGCGGCCGAGTGCCCGGAACCGATGACCAGGGTCCGGCGGCCGGTGAACCCACCAGCGGAAACGTCCGGCAACGGCCCCGTGACCAGCCCGGCTCCCCGTGCTTCGGCTTCCCCCGGAACCGGCAGCCCGGACGATCCCAGCGGCGCCGGCCTACTCCACGTTCCGGATGTGTCGATGACGGCGCGGGCCAGCACCTCGGTGACCTGGCCGCCGTCGTGCTCTATGCGCAGGAGGAACGGGGCGCTGTCCCTGCCCTGGCTGCGTCCCTTGTCCATGCCCTGCCGAGTGACGGCGAGAACCCGGGACCCGGTCCTGATCCGGTCCTTAAGCTCGGGCGTGGCGGCCAGTGGCTCCAAGTACTCGGAGACGATCTGCGAGCCGTACGGCAGCGCGGTGGGCCGGGGCGCTTCCCAGCCGTTGCGTTCCAGCAAACGGACCGAGGCGGGGTCGAGGTTGTATTTCCAGGTGGAGAACACGCGGACGTGCCCCCATTGCCGGATGGCAGCCCCCACGGCCGGGCCGGCCTCGATGACCAGCGGTTCCAGCCCGCGTTCCAGCAGATTCGCGGCCGCGGGCAGGCCCACGGGCCCGGCACCGATCACGGCAACGGGGAGGGATTCCTTGGATGTCATGATGTCCACCTTTCAGCTCTGTGCAGGGACAAGGGAGGCGATGAGGGCTTCCACCCGGCCCTTGATCTCGTCCCGGATGGGCCGGACCGAGTCCACACCCTTGCCGGCGGGGTCTTCCAGCACCCAGTCCTCGTAGCGTTTGCCCGGGAAGTACGGGCATTCGTCACCGCAGCCCATGGTGATCACCACGTCGGAGTCCTGCACGGCCTCGGTGGTGAGGACCTTGGGAATCTCTGCGGACATGTCGATGCCCACCTCGGCCATGGCCTCGACGGCGGCCGGGTTGACCTTGTCCGCCGGCTGCGAGCCGGCGGAGCGGACCTCGACGGCGCCCTTCGAGAGGCTGGTGAGGAACGCCGCGGCCATTTGGGAGCGGCCAGCGTTGTGGACGCAGACGAACAGGACGGAGGGCTTGCGGCTCATGAGAGCACCTTTCGATCGGCCGTGGCGACGGCGGGAGTTGCGAGCGCTGGGTAAAGGAAGCGGACCAGGACGTACCCGGCGGCGCCGCCGAGCAGCTGCGCCAGGATGAAGGCAGGGGCCGACGGCGGTGCGATGCCGGCAAAGGTATCCGTGACGGTCCGGGCGATGGTCACTGCGGGGTTGGCGAAACTCGTGGAGCTGGTGAACCAGTACGCGGCCGTGATGTAGCCGCCGACGGCGAACGCCACCCGGTCAGCCCGGCCCGAGCGGACCGTGCCGAAGACGACCACCAGCAGCCCCACGGTGGCGATGACTTCAGCCAGCCAGAGCGCGGGACCGCTGCGCTGGTGGGTGGAGAACGTGACGGCGTCCAGCCCGAACATGAGGTTCGCCGCGACCGTGCCGGCCAGGCCACCCAGGACCTGCGCGGCGATGAGGCCCGCAGCCGTCGTGTTGTCGATCATCCCCAGCGCCCGTTCCACCAGGGTCACCACGGGATTGAACGACGCCGACACTGGCTGCAGTGCCACAATCAGCGCCACCAGCGCGGCACCCGTGGCGAGGCTGTTCTGCAGAAGCTGCAGCCCGGCGTCGTGCGGGGACAGTCTGGACGCCATTACGCCCGAGCCGACCACTGCTATGACCAGGAAGGCGGTGCCGATGAATTCCGCGGCGGCGCGGCGGGACAGAACGCTCACTGGGCCTGCCCGCCGATCAGTGCGGCCAGGTTCTGCAGCGCCTCGGTCCGGGCGCGGTAGTAGACCCAGACGCCGCGCTTCTCGCGGTCCAGCAACCCGGCCTCGTGGAGGATCTTCAGGTGGTGACTGATGGTGGGCTGGGACAGCTGGAAGGCATCGTTGAGGTCGCAGACGCAGGCCTCGCCGCCCTCATGCGAGGCCACCATGGACATCAGCCGCAGCCGGACCGGATCGGCCAGGGCCTTCAGCAGCGGGGCGATTCCTTCCGCTTCCGGCTCGGACAACGGTTCGCGAGCCAGGGGCGAGCAGCACGCGACAGCTTCAACGGGGGTCAGCTTCAAAGACATCGACACACGTAAATATTTACATCCATCTATGTATTTGGCAACCACACAAAACCCGCAGGTCGGTGCTGCCCCTTGCAGCACGGAGAGGAAGGACAAATAGGATGGCTAGAGCTATTGGCCGCAGATGAAGGGCGCCCCATGATCGAGATCCTGAACCCCGCTGAAGTGGCCCGCGCACGGGAGACCGGCGCGCTGGTGGCTGACATCCTGCAGGCCATGAAAACCCGCGCCGCCGTGGGCACCAACCTCCTGGACATCGACCAGTGGACCAAGGAGATGATCACCGAGGCCGGGGCTGAGTCCTGCTACGTGGACTACGCCCCCTCGTTCGGCCGCGGCCCCTTCGGCCACTACATCTGCACGGGTGTCAACGATGCCGTGCTGCACGGGCTGCCCCACAACTATGAACTGGCCGACGGCGACCTGCTGACCCTGGACCTCGCCGTCGTCAAGAACGGGGTGGCCGCGGACGCCGCCATCAGCTTCCTCGTGGGGGAATCCCGGCCGGCGGAGAGCGTGGCGATGATCGAGACCACGGAGCGGGCCCTGGCCGCCGGGATCGCCGCCGCCGGTCCGAATGCCAAGATCGGGGACATCTCCTACGCCATTGGCCGCGTCCTCACCGACGCGGGCTACCCCATCAACACGCAGTTCGGCGGCCACGGCATCGGCTCCACCATGCACCAGGACCCGCACGTGCCCAACATGGGCCGGCCGGGCCGCGGCTTCAAGCTCCGGCCCGGGCTCCTGCTGGCGCTGGAACCGTGGATCATGAAGGACACGGCAGAACTGGTGACGGACGACGACGGCTGGACGCTTCGGAGCGCCACCGGCTGCCGGACGGCCCACACGGAGCACACCATCGCCATTACCGAGCACGGCGCCGAGATCCTGACCCTGCCCTCGCGCTAGGTGCTCGGCTTAGCCCACTGAACGGCGTTAGCCCACTGAACCGCGCCTCAGTAGAGGTAGATATCCACAAGCAGGGCGGCGAGGGCGGTGAGGGCGGCTGTTCCTGCCACGCTGCGGGCTGCCTCGCGCCGGCAGGGCCCGGCCATCAGTGCGATGGCGGCGCCGGCAAGGGTAAAGACCCCCGTTCCCGTGTCCTGCCAGCTGATTGGAATCGGCGGGAACGGCAGGTCGTGGGAGAACAGGCCGATGGCTCCGGTCCAGTTCAGGATGGAGTTCCAGGCCATTGGCATCAGGAAGGCTGCGCCCGCCGCAGTGGCCGCCACACCCACGCGCCGTTCCTTCCGCACCAGCAGGAGCAGAACCAGCGCAACGAGGGCGGACAACAGGGCGCCCACCAACATTGCCTGAAAGCTCATCCTGAGCCCCCGGGGTTCAACGCCTGCATGATTCCAGTCTAGGCTCCGGCAACCTGCCCGCACCCAGTGCCGGGAGGGCGGTTTGTAACCACGTCGCAACACCAACGGAAAGTGGTGTTGCTGGATGCGCAGTTCGAAGCGCCGATTTGGTTGAGAAGCGGTTGGACGTTCAGCTCAAGAAAGCAGGTCACTCCAACTCGACGTGAGCGGGGTTGCTAGCATAGGGAGGGTAGACGCTGGGGCTGCTACGTATATTCTTTTCCGAGGCGATGCAGCCCGCCGTGGACTAACCGCTGGTCGTTGACCGAGGTGTTTTCATGTGGCGTGAACCTATCAAGCAGCGGACCCGGACGCTCCTGCGGGAGTTTGTTGAGCGTGCTGATGAGCTTGTACGGGCCCAGGAGCATGTCGAAGGGCTTCTCAGCGCAGTCGTATCCCTCACAGAGAACCTGAGCCTGGAGGCTGTGCTGGACCGGGTGGTGCAGTCAGCATGTGAACTTGTTGGAGCCAGGTACGGGGCACTGGGCATCATCGGTGACGCCCAGGAAATCCGCTTCATCACTGTCGGTATCGATGAAGAAACAGCACGTCTCATTGGCGATGCTCCCGCCGGCCGCGGGGTGCTGGGGCAACTGGTCAAAGAGCCCAAGCCGTTGCGGCTTACTGATCTTGGTGAGCATCCGGCGGCGGTGGGTTTCCCGCCGAACCACCCGCCGATGCGGACGTTCCTGGGTGTCCCGGTCCGGGTCCGGGATGAGATTTTTGGGAACCTGTACCTGACGGAAAAGATCGACGGCCCGGAATTCACCGCCGAGGACGAGGACCTCGCCGTTGCCCTCGCTTCAGCCGCCGGCGTAGCCATCCAGAACGCGCGGTTGTACGAGGACAGCAACAGCCGCCAGCGGTGGTTGGAAGCAGGAATGGACGTCAGCGACCGCTTGAAAGCCCAGCCACGCTCGGAAACTGAAAACCTGGACATGATCGCTGAGCGCGCCCTGCACGCCTCTGCATCAGCATTGGCAGTGGTTGCCTCCGTCGCGGGCGATGGAAGCCTGAGATGCAGGACCTCGGTGGGCGTCCAATCGATACCGGCCGGGCAGGAACTGCCGAAAGGCCATGTGCTCGCGCAGGTGCTTTCAACAGGGCAGTCGCAGGCCCTGATGGACCCGATGCACGTCTTTGAAGCCGGATCTGCAGAAAAGCTGGGCCCAGTCCTGGTGGCTGCACTGGCCAGCGACAGTGACGGGCGGCGTGAAAGTGTGTTGATCCTGGCCCGGCCTGCTGGTGCCACCCGCTATTCCGATGTGGACCTTGAGCAAAGCTGCGTGTTCGCCTCCCGGGTGGGCCTCACCCTTGACCTACTGAAAGCAAACCGGTTGCGTGAAGAACACGCGCTGTTTATCGATAGGGAACGGATTGCCCGGGACCTGCATGATTTGGTTATTCAGCGGCTGTTCGCGGCTGGGCTGAGCCTTCAGGGACTGCGCCGGTATACCTCGGACCCGGAGGCGCATGAGCGTCGAATCGGCGGTGTCACCGCCGAATTGGACGATTGTATTGGCCAGTTGCGTGACACCATTTACGCCCTTCAGTCCCGTGAGACTGAGAAGGAGCTGCTTAGCGGGCGCGTACTGCGGGCGGTCCAGGAAGCAGCCAGCGCCGCCGGGTTCCTTCCCAGGGTCCACCTCTCGGGTCCGGTTGACGACGTCGTGGACGAGGTGGCCGAGCAGCTGTTGCCGGTTCTGCATGAGAGCGTCAGTAACGCCGTGAGGCATTCAGGGTCCGAAGACATCCAGGTCCTTCTGGCTGCATCGGACGGTCAGATCGTCCTCACGGTCCAAGACCATGGATGCGGGTTCACCAGCCCGGAGCGGATCAGCGGACTGGACAACATGAAGAACCGTGCAACCAGTGTGGGCGGCACCTGCAGCATCGACAGTACCCCCGGCAAAGGCACCAAGATCACCTGGGCCGCACCCACCGGGCAATGATGCCAGCGTAAGCAGGACCAGCTCCACTGCGTGACGGTGAAGCGGCAACCCCTGTCAGTCGGTGGAAAGGTTCCCAGTCGGGGACAGTTCACCGCGCCGCCGGAACCCCAGCTTCTGCAGCACCGAGGACACGCAACGGGCCACTGTCTCACCGGGAATCGCCAGATCCTTCTCGATCTGCCGGTTCGTCAGGCCGCGCGCCATGAGGCCGAACACCTCACGCTCTTGCACGGTCATGGCTTCCAGCCAGGAAACACCAGCAGCAGCTGAGAGGCTTTCGGCGACCCTTGCCCTGGCTCCCTGCTCCAAGAGCGGACGCCCGGCGGCAGCGCTGCGAATCCGCTCGACCAGGCTCTGGCTATCCCCGACACGTTTGACCAGGTAGCCGGATGCGCCCGCCAGGATCGTTGCCCGCATAGCATGCTGTGCGTCCCAGCCAGTGAGGATCAGGCATTTCACCTCCGGCGCGCTCGAGCGCAGATCACGGCAGACTTCGATGCCCGTACCGTCCGGCAGCCTTTCATCCAGGATCGCGACGTCAGGGTTGAGGACGTGGATAAGCAGGGTCGCTTCTGCAGCTGACCCACTTTCCCCTACCACCTCAAATCCCTCATGCTCCAAAAGATCCCGCAGCCCCTGCCGGGCCAGGGCGTGGTCGTTTACGATGAACACCCGGACCGGCGAGGCACCGGACCAGACCTCATCCTGGGGCGATTCTGATATATCCATGACGACGCTCATTCGTTCATGCCCTCCCCAGCCACCCCATTTCACTGACCGCCCCGTCCGGAAGAAACCTCACTACATCATCCCGCGCGCCAGCCCCCGCCAGCAGGGCCAAAAGTCCGGACCCACAACGTTCCGCTGCTGGCTCCGCAGGGAAAAAGCCTGTCGCTTGGGGGAAACGACAGGCTTTTCACATCTGATGCTACGGGAGGTCCCTGGAAACATCGACTGGAGTTTTCATAGCTCCCGAAAGGATTTTGAAGGAGGGAATGACTGCGTCTCATGGGGGCGTGGATGTGGTCCGTCGACGATGGTTGCCGGGCACTCTAGGGCCAGTCGATACCCATGGTCCTGCCAGCGAAGACCGGGACCCCGCGCGTGAGGCCACAGGCCGAGCACGTGGTCCTGTATTCGGTTTCCCTCACCCATTCGTGGGACTCCTCCAGACAGTACTCGTACCCGAATCCAAGCTTCTGCAGCTCATTCAGAGCCTTGCTCGCGCTCTCCCACGAAGACCACCGACCAATGACCCCACCCTTGGCCTTGCGGATGACGTTGCACCCGCCGTCCCCAAACTCGCCCTGGATGTCTTTACGGCTCGCCGGCTCACGGCCATGTACAGCCCTGTACTCCTCAACGCTTGCCATGCGTCGCTTCCCCCTGATCAAACTCTCAATCGGACAACTCTGGCCACATCGATGGCGATACTGAACGTTTCAGGCAGCCCCCGACTGCGGTTGAGCGAGGAAAACCTCCAACACCTGCAAGGTCAGATCCGCATCGCCGAAAGCAGGATTGGCATGCGGCTGCAGCCTGTCCAGCAGTCCGCCGTTGTACTGAAGGCGGCGCCGGGCCTTGCTAACCGCACGGCAGGCATAAACCAGGTCGCCAGGATGGCGGGCCAACGGCAAAGCCACACACTGAATCGACCCCAAAGCAACAGCAAGGACGTTCGCATCCATCTGATGACCCGCCGCCCGGTGTCGGCGCAACTCGGAGGCCAAACCATTCCATACCTCGCGGATGACGATCCGGACGGCTTCGGTCCGCGCCTGCGAATCCGACAAGCCCTGGGCCACCAAGTCTTGATGGAGCCGCTCAAACTGCGACGAAAGCTCTTTTGCTTTCTCCCCGGGAACGTCCTGCAGCAATTCCGGGGCTCTGAAGTTCGACGGATGCAACGCCATCGCCCTGCGGCGGGATTCCTCCGCACGCGCCGCACCAACACTGGCAAGCACGAAAATATCCGCTGACATGCCACTCCTTTCACAACCAGCCGCCACTAGCCGCAGCGCTAGAACTTCCTCCCAAGCAAGCGCTTCAGGCCCTGCACAAACCAAGCCGGCCTCGCAAACAAAGGACCCGGATGGCACTTCCACAAGAATGCCAAGCGCACCCGAAGCAGCTATAGGGCTGAAAGTCCCCTTTGTGAGCGTTCGCAGACCGCCGAGTTTCTCCTAGTCCGTTCCGGCCACCTGGCTGCGCCGTTCCACGAGCAGCGTGTCCTGCCAGTGCCCCGCTTTGGACCCGTGGCTGATCCGGGCGATCCGCTCACGGGTTCCCACCACGCGGAAGCCGAGCTTCCGGTGCAGGGCAAGGCTGGCGGTGTTCTCAGGGAAGATGCTGGATTGGATAGTCCAGATACCCGCGGCTTCGGTGGACCCGATGAACGCGTCGAGGAGCAGCCGGCCCACGCCGCGCCCCTGGATGTTCGGGTCCACGTAGATGGAATGCTCCACGACGCCCCGGTAAACCTCCCGGGACGAAACACGGGAGGCGGCGGCCCATCCCACAACCCGGCCCCCGTCCTGGGCGATGAGCCGGTGCTCAGGCAACCGGACGGCGTCGAACGCTTCCCAAGTGGGTGGCTCGCTCTCAAAGGTCGCCTCCCCCGTGGCGATGCCCGCGGCATAGATCGCGTGGACGGCGTCCCAATCTTCGGGGCACATGGCGCGGATTGCTACGGGACTGTCCATGGGTCCCATTATGGTGTGGCACGCGGCCGCATTCCGCTTGACCCGCAGCGGGACTACGATGGGTCAACCGCGGCCTGAACGTGGTGGCCACGGAAAGCAGAGCCCGAACACCGAAGGGAAACCGGCACCATGGCAGAGACTCCCAACCCCATCCAGATCCAGAAGTTCCTGGGCGGCATCGACTATCCGGCCAAGCGCGAAGACCTGCTGTCCCGGGCAAAGGACTCCGGCGCTGACAAGAACGTGATGGAGGCTCTCGAGGCACTCCCCGACCGGGAATACGACAGCCCCACGGCGGTCAGCTCCGCGATCTCGGACAGCAGCTCCTAAGGCTGTTCCCGGGGACCTGCCTCCGCCGGGACCGGTTTCTGCCCCGCTAAGCTGGCGGCATGCCCGTCCTTGCCGCCCTGCTGCCCACCCTGGCGGCCATTGCCATCCTGGCGGCGCTCACGGTGGGCATCCTGTGGGGCGCACGGACGCCGTCGTACCTCTCCCCCGCCCTGGCCATCCTCCGGGGCGCGGGACAGCTGGCGTTAATCAGCCTGGTACTGGGCGGCGTCATCACCAACCCGCTCTGGGTGGGGCTGGCGCTGCTGGTCATGTTCAGCGTGGCGTCCGTGACCGCGACCCGCAGGCTCACCTGGTCCTGGCGGCGCTTTGCCGTGGTGGCCGCGACGATGGCGGCGGGCATCCTGGTGACGGTGGCCGTCGTGTTTGGAACAGGCGCCATCGAGTTCTCGCCGCGGTACGCGCTGGCGGTGGGCGGGATCGTGATCGGCAACTCCATGACCATCGCCACCCTGGCCGGGCGGCGCTTCTTCGAGGCTGTCCTTGAGCAGTGGGACCAGGTGGAGGGCTGGCTGGCCCTGGGCGCAACACCCCGGCAGGCCACCCTGATCCAGGCCCGGCAGGCGGTCCACTCGGCGTTGATCCCCTCCACGGACCAGACCAAAACCACAGGCCTGGTCACCCTGCCCGGCGCATTCGTGGGCGCCATCTTCGGCGGCGCCTCACCCCTGGAGGCGGGCCGGTTCCAGGTGGTGGTGCTGGCGTCCATCATGGCGGCCGGGTCCATCACCGCCGTCGCCCTGATCCGGTCACTGGGCAACGTGAAGGTGCGCCCTGACCCGCTGTGAGCCGCCCGGCCGTGCGTCCTGGATTACCGGCGCTTCGATGCCTTCCCTAGACTGGAGTTCGGACCAGCGGAGGAAAGGCAGGTAATGGCATGAACGCGCCATTCCGTTTCCCCCGTGCCGTCGCCTTCACAGCTGCGATGTTCGCTTTGGCGGCCGGAGCCCACGTGCTGGCAGGAGGCGTCCTGCCCCAGCCGGCCATCGTCACCGGCCTTGTTGCCCTTGTACTGCTGCCGGTCATGATTCTGGCAAAAACCAGGGTCAGTGCCCCTGCGACGGCCTTCCTGCTGACCGCGGGCCAACTGGTGCTCCACGAAGCCTTCTCGGCCTTTTCAGTGTCACAATCCTTCGCCCCGGTGGCCGGGGAGCACCTGCACGCGGCCGGCCCGCTTGCTGCCGTGGCCGGCGGGGCCGTGGAGCATCTCCATGCGGCCGACCCCCTGATGCTGGTCCTGCACGCCCTGGCCACCCTGGCCACCGCAGTGGTCCTGGCCCGCGGCGAGGCGGCGGTCTGGGCCCTCGCGGCATGGCTGCGCCCATTGATCCGCATCCTGGCCGCGGTATTCCTCCCCGACTGGCCCCAGCTTCCGGCGCCCCGCGTTCCCGTTTTCGGCGCCCTCTGGAGAAGCCTCCGGCTGCCCACCCGCCGCGGGCCCCCGTACGCCCCCGCCGTTTCCTAACCCGGCACCTGCATCTTCCCTCCGCGCCCGGCCGCACCGCCGGCCCCTTTGGCGCACCCAAATTTTCTTGAAAGCGACACCATGACATCCTCAATCCGCCGTACCCTCAGGACCCTTGCCGCCGTCACCACCACCGCCGGGATCATCGCAGCAGGGGCCGCCGCCGCCTCCGCCCACGTCTCCGTGGACCCGGACGACACGGCAGCCAACGGCTACTCGCACCTGACCTTCAACGTCCCCAACGAATCCCCCACTGCAAAGACCAGCAAGCTCGAGGTCAAACTGCCCACGGACACGCCGTTCACGTCCGTGTCCGTCAAGCCCGTGGAAGGGTGGACGGCCCAGGTCATCACCGGCGACCTGCCCAAACCCGTCACCGTTGCGGGGGCCACCGTGACCAAGGCCCCAACCTCCGTGGTGTGGACTGCCGACGAGGCGCACCAGCTCGGCCAGAACCAATACCAGGCGTTCTCCCTCTCCGTGAGCCGCCTTCCGGCAGCAGGGACCACGGTCACGCTGGAGGCAGCCCAGACCTACAGCGACGGAACGGTGGTCAACTGGAACGAACCCGGCGGTGCGGGCCAGCCCGAGCCCAAGCACCCGGCACCGTCCTTCACCACGACGGCAGAGGAAGCACACCATGGTGACCCGGCACCCGCGGCTCCTGCCGTTGAGACCGTAAGCGACACGTCAAGAGACGCGCCTGGTGTCTGGGGCGTGGTGCTCGGCGCCGCCGGCTTTGTCCTGGGCGCTGCAGCACTGGCACTGGTGCTGGCCGGACGCCGCACGCGGACCGCAGGAAAGTGAGGGATCTGGCTATGACCACCAAACACCGCATCATGGGAGCCTGGCTCAGGCGCTGCCTGCTGGTCCTGGCAATAACCGCGTCCGCACTCGCGCTGGCTTCCCCCGCGCAGGCCCACGACGTCCTGGAATCCAGCGATCCGGCGGACGGTTCCTCCGTCCCCGCCGTTCCCGCGCAAATCACGCTGACGTTCGACCACACGCCAATGGGCCTCGGCTCAGTGGTCCACGTGCAGGATTCCAATGGGACCGACCAGGCCGACGGGGCCGTCAGCATCGTGGACAACAAGGCCACCCAGGCCATAAAAGCGGGTGCCCCCGGAGGCAAGTACACCGTTACCTGGCGCGTTGCCTCCTCCGACGGCCACCCCATCGAAGGAAACTTCACCTTCACGGCCGGGGCAGCAAACGCAGCCGGCGCCCCCTCGGCGCCCGCTGCCGCTGCAAGCGCCAGCACCGGCGGCCCAGGGATCGGCGCCTTGGCCGCCGGCGGAGTTGGCGCGGTCCTGGTGATCACCCTTGTCGTCGTGGCGCTGCTGGTACGGAAGCGGCTTCGCAGCCCCGAGGCCGACGACTAAACAGGTCCGGTAACCGGGTCAAGCGCCAGGGATGGGTGGGCCGCAACGCCGCCCACCCATCCCGTTCCTGGTCAGGCCTCCTTGACCAGCGCGGCTTCCAGGTTGATCTTCACCTTGTCGCTGACCAGCACGCCGCCGGCCTCCAGGGCAGCGTTCCAGGTCAGGCCGAACTCCTTGCGGCTAATCTCGGCCTCAGCGGAGAAACCCGCACGGGTGGCACCGAAGGGATCCACGGCAACGCCGGTGAACTCGACCTCCAGTTCCACGGGCCGGGTGACACCCTTGATGGTGAGATCCCCGGTGAGGGTGTACTCCTCGCCGTCGCCCTCTATGTGGGTGCCGCGGAACGTCATCTCCGGATACTGCTCCACGTCGAAGAAATCCGCGCCGCGCACATGGGCGTCGCGGTTGGCGTCACCTGAGTCGAAGCTGGCGGTGGACACCGTGGCGTGCACCGACGAATCCGTCAGGGACTGCCCCACGTGCGCCTCCGCCTGGGCCTGCGTGAAGCGGCCGCGGACCTTGCTGATCCCGGCATGGCGGACGCTGAATCCGATCTCGCTGTGGGCCATGTCCAGGGTCCATTTGCCCGGTGTCAGTTCCTTGGGAAGGGTCATGGTCATTCTCCTTACTCGTAGGGCCGCAGGCTCCGCAGCCTACTCACCGCGCAAGTGTGGGCGGCCCCTAAATATTCCCCACAAAACCCGCAGACATAACAGGGCCGGATGAACCGGAACGGGACAGGCGGCGTATACATAAGCGTGGCACTACGACTCCTAACCGCACTGGCGCTGTTTATCGATGCCGGCGTCCATCTCTTTCTTGCCCCCGGCTACCAGAACGCGCAGCCGGGCACCGTCAGCCAGGGCACCCTGTTCCTGCTCGAAGCGGCCGCTGCGCTGGTGGCCGGCATCTATGTCCTGGTCCGCGGCAGCAGGGCCGCCTACGCCGTGGCCCTGGTGGTGGCACTCAGTGCGTTCACCGCCGTCGTGCTTTACCGGTACGTGGACATCCCGGCGATCGGGCCCATCCCTGCCATGTACGACCCCGTCTGGTTCTTCTCCAAAACGCTCAGCGCAGTCGCCGAGGGAGCCGGATCCCTGCTGGCGCTCGCCGGCCTGGTCCGGGGCAGCAGGAAGGCAAAGTACGACGACGGCACCAGACTTCCAGCCGGGCGTCGCCGGCCGTGAAGATCACCGCAGCCGTGGCCGCCACGCGAGGGGACGCAGCAGATGAGCACAGCTGAACGGGCGCTGCCGGACGCAGTGACCACCCTGGCCGCTTACGGATTGGCGGCACTGTGGCTCGTGTCGCTGATCCCGGCCGGCTGGGTGCTTCAGCTGGCCGGCCTGTGCGCCGGCGCCCTGGTGGCCGGGGCCGCCGTCGGATCCGTCCTGCGGCGCATCCCGCGCTTCTCAACGCCGGCGGACCGCGTCACGCTGGTCCGCGCCGTCCTCGTGGCCCTGTGCGCGGTCCTGGCGGTTCCCCAGCTCTTCACCGGCCCCCGCACGGACCTCCTCCTGCCGGCGCTGGGCGGCGTCGCCTTCCTCCTGGACGGGCTTGACGGTGCCGTGGCGCGGCGCACCGGAACGTCATCGGCTGAAGGGGCCCGCTTCGATGGCGCCACCGACGCCGCCCTGGTCCTGGTCCTGTCCGTCGCCGCCGCTCCCGTGGCAGGCGCCTGGACCATTGCCACCGGGGCCATGTACTACGCCTTCGTGGTCGCCGCGTTCTTCCGTCCCCGACTCCGCGGAACCCTGCCCCCAAACGCGTCTCGCAAGGCAATTGGCGCGTTCCAGCCGTTTGCGCTGCTGGTGGCGCTCCTTCCGGGCATCGCCCCGGCTGTGGCCACGCTGGTCCCCGCCGCGGCCCTTGGGTTGCTGGCGTTTTCCTTCACGCGCGACGTGGTTCAACTGGAGAGCCGCCGGTCCCCGCTCCTGCCTGCGGAGGCGGAACCTACCCTCCCGTAGCCAGGTGCTCCAGGATTGCCTTCGCCACGGCATCCGCCGAGTCTTCGATGGGGATGTGCTTTCCGTCCACCTCGACCAGGTCGGCGTTGGGAATCTCCTTGACGTACCGGCGGGCAAACTCGATTTTCTGGAAATCGTCGTTCCGGCCCCACACGAGGCGGGTAGGGACGGCAGCTTCGGTGAGGGCCGGCACCAGGTCCAGCGTGTACCGCGGATCGGCAGCCGCCGCCATGGCCATCCAGGAACGCGACCGGGCCGGTGACTGCCAGGGCGAAAGGTAATCGGCCATTTCCTCATCGCTGAAGGTCCGGAGGGCGCAGGCCTGGGTGGACTTGCGGCGGGCGGCCAAGAGGTCCTCCTCCGAGGTATTCCGGCGCACCTCAGGGTCCCGGAAGCGTTCGACGGCGGGCACGGGCCATGAGTCAAACATGACGGCGTTCATCAGGACCATCTTCCGAACCCTTCCGCTGGTGGCGGCGAGGTGTTGGGCCAGGCCGCCGCCGATGTCGTGGGCCGCGACGTCAAACTCGCCGACGCCAAGGGCATCCGCCGCCTTGAGCACGGTCTGCGCGAGGGCCGGGACGGTGGCCTGCTCAACCGTAAGCTCTCCCCCGCTGCGGCCGAAGCCCGGAAAGTCCAGCGCGTAGCAGCGGCTGCGTTCGCCAAGTGCCGGCAGGACCGGCTGCCATAGGCGGCTCCAGAAGGTGCCGTGCAGCAGGATCAACGGCGGGGCGTCCTCTTTGCCTGCGGCAAGGTAGGACAGGGGGACGCCGTCCACCTCAACGGTGCGGCGCTCTACGGGCTGGGCCATGGGTGGTCTCCGTTTCGGGTTGGGGCGGGGCTTGCAACGGCGCGTGCGGGAGCCGCCTATGCGGCGAGGACTGACGAAAGTCCGGTCAGGGCCGGGATGACGATGTCCGGGGACTGGAAATAGGAGGGGTAGCGGGCGCCGGTCCGGTTGATCCACGCCGTCCGCAGCCCGGCCTTGGCCGCGCCGTGGATGTCCCAGGGGTGCACGGCAACCAGCAGCATGCCGGACGGATCGGATCCGGTCGATGTTCCGGCGTATTCATATGCTGCCCTGGCCGGCTTCCACGCAGGAGCGTCCTCGACAGAGAGGAGCAGCTCGAACCTGTCCCGGATGCCGCCGGCAACCAGCAACTTGTCCGTTTTGGCTGTTGCCCCGTTGGTCAGGGTGACCAGCCGGTGGCCGGCCGCGGCCAGGGCCCGGACGCCGTCCGGGACATCCGGGTGGAGGGACAGGTTCTGCATGGCGGCCATGATGCGTTCGACGGCGGTGTCCAGGTTCCCGGAGATGCCTTCGGCTCCCAGCAGGGTGCGGAGGGCATCGGCACCGATGGTAGCGAAGGACTCCTTGTCGCCGCTGGCGGCCAGGGCGAACCCGTCCCGCAGGAGCGTGGCGAACCAGAGCCTGGCCAGCGTGCGCGGCGCGCCTGCCTGCGCGAACGCTTCGCCGAGCGGGGCCATATCGGACAGGGTTTCATTGACGTCAAAAACAATGACCAATGGTTCGGACATGGTGTTCCCTTCGCGTTCCGGCGTCAGCCAGGTCGGCCTTTTGTTACTTGGCGGGATACTCGTTGGAGCGCAGGAACCGGGCCAGGTGTACGGCGTTGCGGGCAAGCCCGGCGTTGGTGGAGGCCACCGGGTCCGGCACCTGCTCAAGGTCCTTGAAGTCCACGGTCTGCATGGCCTCGCCCACCCAGTAGGTACCGGCCTGGGCTGGAAGGCTGAAGCCGACGTCGTTCAGTCCCTGCATCATGTCGGCGATGCTCTTGTGGGCTCCGTCCTCGTTTCCCACGACGGCGACCGTGGCCACCTTTCCGTACATGACCGGCCGGCCGTCGTCGTCCGTTTCGGACAGGTCCGCGTCCAGGCGCTCCATGACCTGCTGCGCAACGCTGCACGGATGGCCCATCCAGATGGGGGTGGAGAGGACCAGGATGTCCGCCGCCAGGATCTTCTGGTGGATTTTTGGCCACTCGTCGCCGTTGCCCATGTCCACCTGAACCCCGCGTTTTACCTCGTGGTCCACGACGCGCAGCGACTCGGTGGTGACCCCGTGGCCTTCCAGTTCATCCAGGATGTGCTGGGCCATCAGCTCACTGCTTGACGGTGCAGGGGAAGGGGTGAGGGTACAGATCAGGGCAAGGGCGGACAGAGCGGTCATCAGCGGAAGCTCCTTGATCTTCTCATCGAAAATAGTCAGTCTACTTAGTAGTAGATCACAAAGGCGCTGGCCGCACTATGGCCGGATGCCGTGACCCGCCCCCTTTGCAAGCCGATCAAGGAAACTGGGCTGACAGGCTCCAAACCCGCATTAAGCACAGCAACGCGGGGCCCCGCCTTACGGCAAGGGGCCCCGCGTTGCTGCGTTTTTGGAGCTACTTCGTGGCGCCGCCCAGGCTGGCGAGGGCCTTGCGCAGGCGCGTGCCGGCGTCGTCCGCTACTTCCTTGACGGAAGGGGCGCTGCTGAGCTGGACCATGGTCTGCGGGTCAATGGCTTCCACGGTGGTGACCTCCGCTGACCTGCTCCGGCGAACCACCACGTTGCAGGGCAGCAGGGCACCCATTTCGGGCTCGGCGGCCAGGGCCCGGCTGGCAAGGGCCGGGTTGCAGGCGCCAAGGATTACATAGTCCCCGACGGCGTCCGCGGCTTCAGCGCCAAGCTTGGCTTCTAAGGTGGACCGGACGTTGATCTCCGTCAGGATGCCGAACCCCTGGGCGGCAAGTGCTTCCCGGGTGCGTTCCACGGCTTCCGCCCAGGGGAGGGACATGGTGGTGGCCAGGGTGTAGGTCATGGTGCTCCTTCGAGTGGCGGACGGTCGAATGGGACGTTGATTTATGCCAGGGAGAGGAAGAGCTTCTCCAGGTCCTTGCGGTCCATGGTTTCGTCCTTCTGGACGATGCACTGCTCCAGCCCGGTGGCGATGATGGCGAAGCCGGCGCGGTCAAGGGCTTTGGATACGGCCGCCAGCTGGGTAACGACGTCCTTGCAGTCGCGGCCTTCTTCGAGCATCCGGGTGACGGCGGCGAGCTGGCCCTGCGCACGCTTGAGGCGGTTGATCACGGGCGTGAGTTCGGTCGGGTTCAGTTCCATAAAGGGTCTCCATTGATGAGAGGGCTTGGCCTCAACTATATACCCCCACGGGTGTTTTGACTACCCCCAGGGGTATCTGTAATACTCGGTGGGGTATCCACCCGACCCCTTCCGAGAGGCCACATATGACTTCCCCCACCAAAGCGACAGCGGTTACCGCACTGGCACCTGAAACCTTGCAGTCCTGGATCAAAGAGCACCAGGACCTGGTGGTGATCGACGTGCGCTCCGCCGCGGAGTTCGAGTCCATGCACATCCGCGGCTCCTACAACGTGCCGCTGCCCCTGCTCTCCGAGCACACCGACGAACTCGCAGCCCGGCTGGGCTCGCGGGTGGTCCTGGTCTGCCAGTCCGGCGTCCGTGCCGAGCAGGCCCGCCAGCGGATGGCCACCGTCGGCCTGGACACCGCCTACGTCCTCACCGGCGGAGTTCCCGGCTTCGCCGCCGCCGGCGGCGACGTGGTCAAGGGCAAGGACCGCTGGGACCTGGAACGGCAGGTACGCCTGGCCGCCGGCTCCCTGGTGATGCTCGGCCTGGCCGGCGGCAAGTTCGTCTCGCCCAAGGTGCGCATGCTGGCAGGCGCCGTCGGCACCGGACTGACGTTCTCGGCAGCCACCAACACCTGCGCCATGGGCAAGGCCCTCTCGGCCATGCCCTGGAACAAGGCCGCGAAGGAACCCACCCGCGAAAGCGCCATCCTGCAGCTTCCCGTGCAGACGGCTGAAGAGGGCGCTGCAGCATGATTCCGGCCCTGGGACTGGGGCTCGTCGTCGGCGTCGTACTGGGCGTTGTAGGCGGCGGCGGGTCCATCATCGCCGTTCCTGCCCTGGTGTACGGCGTGGGCATGAGCCCCGCCCAGGCAATCCCCACCTCCCTGCTGGTGGTGGGGATCTCCTCCCTGGCCGCCCTGCTCCCCCGCCTCCGGGAGGGCCTGAACTGGCCGGTCATCGCCCTGGTGGGAGCCGCCGGCATCCCGGCAGCCTGGGCCGGGGCGGCGGTGGGCAAGCTGCTGGATCCGAACCTCCTGATGCTGGCCTTCGCGGTGATCATGGTGGTGGCGGGCATCCGGATGCTCAAGAAGCCCCGTGAAACCGAGGGATCCTGCAGCATCGGACCGAACCGGGCCTTCAGGTCCTGCGCCCCGAAGGCAATCGGCGTCGGACTGCTCGTCGGCTTCCTTACCGGACTGCTCGGTGTGGGCGGCGGCTTCCTGATCACCCCCGCACTCACCATCTTCCTGGGCCTGCGCGTGAAGCAGGCCGTGGGAACTTCCTTGGCGATCATCGTCGTCAACTCGGCCGCCGGGTTCAGCGCCCACGCGGCCGGCTACACCATCGACTGGGCCACTACCCTGGCGTTCGCGGTACCCGCAATCCTCGGCTCCATCTTCGCCGCCCGGCTGGCCCGGCACCTGCACGACAAGCACATCCGCATCTCATTCGCGGTACTCATCTTCGCCGTCGCGGCGTGGGTCACCGCCGGCACGGTCACCGCCTGACCCCTTTCCAACAGGAGAACACCATGGGACTTCTCGATTCCCTCAAGAAGGCCTTCAGCAAGCCCTACAAAACAATCTCCGTGGCGCAGGCCAAGGAACTCCTGGGCTCCGGCGCGACACTCATCGATGTCAGGTCCGCCCAGGAATGGCGCACGGGCCGGGCTCCCCAGGCCAAGCACGTTCCCCTGGACCGGCTGCAGACCAGCACCGCCGGCATCCAGAAGGCCCGGCCGGTGATTGCCGTTTGCGCCTCCGGCGTCCGTTCCGCTTCCGCAGCCAGGCTGCTGGCCGCCAAGGGGTACGACGCCTACTCGGTCCGCGGCGGCATGGCCGCCTGGCGCCAGGCCGGCGAACCGGTCCGCTGACCAACCCCACACCCGCAGCCGCAATCCACTTCAAAGGAGAACCTCAAATGGCTGAAATCACCATCACCGAAACCGACCAGCGCCGCTCCACCGCCCGCATCCTGGATGTCCGCGAGGACTTTGAAGTCGCCGAGGGCATGATCCCCGGCGCGCTGCACATCCCCATGGGCCAGCTGCAGGCCCGCCTGGGCGAGCTCGATCCGGCCGTGCCCGTGATCGCCGTCTGCCGCAGCGGCAACCGCAGCGCCGCCGTCGCCGACGCCCTCAACGGCGTCGGATACAAGGCAGACACCATGGCCGGCGGCATGACCGCCTGGACCCGCGCGGGACTGCCCACCACCTAAGCCCGGCAGCGAACATCACGTCCATCCCCACCTGGTTTGCAGATTTCCAGCGGCACACCCCTCATTGCGGTATACCCCCTCGGGTATTTATACTTGATGCAGAACAACTTCCGATTCCTTTCAAACCGAAGGAGAGCACCACATGCTTATCGAGCGTATTTACGACGAAGACCTCGCCCAGGCCAGCTACCTGATCGGCTGCCAGGCCAAGGGTGAAGCCATCGTGGTGGACGGCCGCCGCGACATCGCCGTTTACCAGGACCTGGCCGCGAAGAACGGCATGAAGATCGTGGCCGTCACCGAGACCCACATCCACGCCGACTACCTCTCCGGCACTCGCGAGCTCGCCGCCGCCACCGGCGCCAAGGTCTACGTCTCCGGCGAAGGCGGCCCGGACTGGCAGTACGAGTTCGACGGCGAGCGGCTGTACGACGGCGACACCATCGCCCTGGGCAACATCAGCATCAAGGCAGTCCACACTCCCGGCCACACCCCCGAGCACCTGTCCTTCCTGGTCACGGACGGCGCGTTCAGCGACAAGCCCGGCTACCTGCTTTCCGGGGACTTTGTCTTCTCCGGCGACCTGGGCCGCCCGGACCTGCTGGACGAAGCCGCCGGCGGCATCGACACCCGCTTCGAGGGCGCCAAGCAGCTCTTCGCCAGCCTGCGGGACAAGTTCCTCACCCTGCCCGACTACGTCCAGGTGCACCCCGCCCACGGCGCCGGCAGCGCGTGCGGCAAGGCCCTTGGCGCCATCCCGTCCTCCACCGTCGGCTACGAACGCCTGTACGCATGGTGGGGCCCCTACCTCGCCGCCAACGACGAGCAGGGGTTCATCGACGAACTCCTCGACGGCCAGCCCGACGCCCACGCCTACTTCGGCCGCATGAAGCGCGAAAACCGCGTGGGCCCCGACGTGATGGGTACCCGGGCACCCCTGAAGGAACTGTCCGCAGGGACAGTCGCCCAGGGCCTCGCGGAGGACACCCTGACCTTCATCGATACCCGCTCCAACAGCGAGGTCCACGAAGGCACCGTGGTCCGGTCCCTGAACGTTCCGGCAGGCAAGTCCGTTGCCAGCTACGGCGCCTGGGTGGTGAACCCGGAGACGGACAAGAACCCCCTGGTACTCCTGGCCAAGGACCAGGAGCAGGCGCAGGACATGTGGGACCACCTGGTCCGCGTGGGCATCGACAACGTGGCCGGCTACCTGACCAGCATCGAGGGACTGCCCACCTTCACCCCCAAGCTGATCCAGCCGGAGGAACTCGAGGGCTTCGAAGCAGCCATGGTCCTGGACGTCCGCAACAAGACCGAGCACAAGGCCGGGCACATCCCCGGTTCCTACCAGCTCAGCGGCGGCCGCGTCATGTGGCACCTCGATGAACTGCCGGCCGGCGGAACCATCGTGAGCTACTGCCAGTCCGGTGTTCGCAACTCGGTGGCCGCCAGCGCGCTGCGCCGGGCCGGGTACGACGTCGTGGAACTCGACGGCAGCTACACAGCCTGGAACGCCAAGCAGAACAGCGTCCCGGCCGCCTAGCCAGTCCAAACCACTAAAGACCACCCGGGCAGGACCCCCCCTCCTGCCCGGGTTGCGGTCCGGGTGCGTCCCCCGCGTACCCGGAACCCGGCCCGGGCGTGCCCCCACACGCCCGGGCCACCTTCCGGCCAGTAAACGAACGGAGCACCAGCAATGCCGGGAACCCTTCCCCACCACGCCGCCGGGACAACCGGCGCGGTGCTGGGCCTGCGGCAAAACCTGGCGCAGTTCATGCTGCTGGTGGCCGTCAACGCACTGGTGGGCGGCACCCTGGGCCAGGAACGCACCGTCCTGCCCCTGCTCGCCTCCCAAGCCTTCCACCTGGACCAGTACACCAGCGCACTGACGTACATCCTGGCCTTCGGCCTGTCCAAGGCGGCGATGAACTACTTCGCCGGCACGCTCTCCGACAGGTACGGCCGCAAACCGGTCCTCGTGGCGGGCTGGCTGGCAGCGGTACCGGTGCCGCTCATGCTCATCTTCGGCCCGTCATGGGGCTGGATCGTAGCGGCCAATGTGCTGCTGGGGATCAGCCAGGGCCTCACCTGGTCCACGGCAGTAATCATGAAGATGGACCTGGTGGGACCGAAACAGCGCGGCCTGGCCATGGGCTTCAACGAGGCGGCGGGTTATCTCGGCGTCGCGGTGACCGCATTGGCTACCGGCTACCTCGCCACCGCTTTCGGCCTGCGCCCTGCTCCCTTCCTGCTGGGTGCCGCGTACATCGCACTCGGCCTGGGACTGACCCTGCTTGCCGTCAAGGAAACCCATCACCATGCACAAACCGAAGCTGCCCGGCACGTCAGCAGCCAGGACAGCGCCCACGCCCACCTCACCACCGGCCAGGTCTTCGCCCTCACCAGCTTCAAGGACCGTTCACTCTCCGCAGCCAGCCAGGCTGGATTGGTCAACAACCTCAACGACGGCCTGGCCTGGGGCCTCTTCCCGGTCCTGTTTGCCGGCGCCGGGCTGAGCCTTGGCCAGATCGGAATCCTGGCCGCGGCCTACCCGGCGGCCTGGGGCGCCGCCCAACTGGTCACCGGCGCCGCCTCCGACCGGTGGGGGCGCAAGTGGTTCATCGCGGCCGGCATGCTGGTCCAGGCCGTTGCCCTGGGAATCATCGCCTCCGCGCACGGCTTCGCACCCTGGCTCGCCGCCGCCGTCGTCCTGGGCCTAGGTACCGCCATGGTCTACCCCACCCTGCTGGCCGCGATCGGCGACGTGGCCCACCCGGCCTGGCGCGCCCGCTCGGTGGGCGTCTACCGGCTCTGGCGCGACGGCGGATTCGCCTTCGGTGCCCTGCTCTCCGGCGTTCTCGCGGACCTGTACGGCATCCCCGTAGCCATCGCCGCCGTCGCGGTCTTCACCGCAGTTTCGGGTGTGGTGGTTGCCGTCCGGATGCGCGGGAATGACCACGCAGTTCGATAGAGGCAGATTCAAGACTCAAAGTAGGTGTCCGCCGCAGAACCATCGATGCCGGACACCACGGCGCGGGCAACGCTGTAGAGCTTCTCGTTGCGGGTGCTGGAGGCATCGCGCAGCAGGTTGAAGGCCTCCTCACCGGAACAGCGGTTCTGGGCCATGATGATGCCCCGTGCCATGTCGATGGCAGTTCGATGGCTCATGGCTGCCTCAAGATCTTCGGCCTTCAGTTCCGCGCCCGCAATCCTTAGCCCCAGGCGAAGCGCGCGGCTGGCTATCCGGGCAAACTGCTGCGCGTCTTGGGAGACTTCCTCGGTAAACACTCCGTCCCCGGCCGCGAAAAAGTTCAATGCTGCCGATGCCTCATCGCCTAGATCCAGCGGAACGCCGAGGACACTGTCAAAGCTGGTGGCTTCCAGCTCCTTCCGGAACGCGGGCCACCTAGCATCAAAGCGCGGGTCCAGGAGCTCAGTTTCCCCGCTCTGCAGCGCATCAGTGCATGGTCCGTCAGCCAGGCGTTGCTCATGACCGTCCAGCAGGATCGCTTCGTCGTCGCTGCCGGCAATGGTGGGCGGCCGCCTTCGCCGGTATAACGTCACAGCGCATTCGACCGGCGTTCCGGCGGTACTGGTCATTGCCGCAGCAGCGATATCCGTGATGCCGTCCAGGAGTCCCCTAATGTCGTCCATTTCGGCAACAAGTCGGTGCAACTGCTCGAAATTACTCGCATCGTCACGGTCCATGGAGGCATTTTAAGCCATCTACTCGGATCAGGTCCGGGCTTCCGAGGGGCCCATACCAGGACCGGCCGGTATCACCCGTGCCCGGCGATATAGGTAACCAAGCCCTCCACGGTGGCCACCGCCGGGTAGTCGGCCTCCGGAATATCCACGCCGGTGGTCTCGGCGATAACTTCCACCAGGCGGAGGAAGTCCAGCGAGTCCAGTTCCAGGTCCTGGCGCAGCCTGGCACCGCCTTCCAGGTCTTCGGGCTCGAGGTCCGGCGCTACCTTTCCGATCGCCGCCTCCACCGCCTGGCGCGCGTCCTGTTCGTTCACGGTTCCTCCTCGCTCACAGCTTCTCCGGCGCCTGCAGCAGTTCGTCGATGCGGGCCAGGAACCGTCCGCCGCGCAGCCCGTCGCTCACCCTGTGGTCTGCGGAGAGCGTGGCGATGGCGGCGGGCCGGATGCCGAGCATTCCGTTGTGCGCCCACGGCTGCTCCAGCACTTTGCCGAAGCCCACCATGGCCACCTGCGGCGGGTAGATCACCCCGTACACGCTCTCGACGCCGAGATCGCCCAGGTTGGTCACGGTGAGGGTGGGGTCCGCCATTTCAGCGCGCTGCAGCCTGCCCGCCCTGGCCCGGGCCACCAGGTCGCGCAGCTGGTCCATGAGTTGGTCCAGGCTGAGGGTGTCGGCGTCGTGCAGGGCCGGGGCCACCAGGCCGCCGTGCCGCAGGGCCACCGCCACGCCCAGGTGCACCTCGCTGCTGGGATGAAAAGCGCCCCTGGTGAAGAAGCCGTTCATGTCCGGCACTTCCTTGGCCGCGAGCGCGGTGGCCTTCAGCAGCAGGGCGGAGGGCACCAGCCGTGACGAGACGGGCCGCTGCTGGTTCGCCGCCTGCATCCAGGCCATCGCCGCCGCCAGGTCCAGGGTGGTGGAGAGGTAGTAGTGCGGGATCTCCTTCTTGGACCGGGCCATCAGCGCCCCGATAGCCTGCCGGAGGCTCTCCGCCTTGCTGCCGGCCGGCGTCGTGGGTTTCCGCCTCGGCGCCTCTTCCGGGGCTTCGTGCGGCGGTTCCGCGGACAGGGCTTCCGACGGCGGTGCTTCCGCCGGCGTCTGCGCGCCGGTTGCGGCGGCTGCCCGTTCCCTAGGCGGGACGGCGGAGAGCACGTCGTCCTCCGTCACCGCACCCCCGGGACCGGTACCCGCGATGCCCTCCAGGTCCACACCGAGCTCCGCCGCCAGCCGCCGGGCCAGAGGCGAGGACCGCACCCGGCGCGTTTCGGCCGGCGCTGCGGGCGCTTCCGGCTGCTCGTCCTTCCGCGGAGGCGCCTGGGTGACGGACGCAGCGGCGGCGCGTTCGACGTCGGCCCTGGTCACCTCGCCGCCGGCTCCGCTGCCGCTGATGCGTCCGACGTCGACCCCCAGCGTGTGCGCAAGGTGCCGGACCGGCGGCGGGACCTTGGCGCCCGGCTCCGGGTGCCCCGCAGCGGCACCCGGGTGAGCGGCCGTTGGTTCTTTTGTTGCCAAAGGTGAGCGGGCGTCGGGGGAAACGCTGCCGGAAGTGAGCGGGGGTTCGTGGGCTTCGGGCTGGGACGGGAGTTCGGCGGGGGTGGCGGTGATCCGGGCGATGGGGGTGCCCACCTCCACGGTGTCGCCGATGTCCACCAGGAATTCGGCCAGCACGCCTTCCTGGAACGACTCGATGTCCATGACGGTCTTGTCGGTGTCCACGGCCGCCACCAGGTCGCCCTTATGGATGTAGTCCCCGGGTTTGACCAGCCATTCCACCACCTTGCCGTGCTCCATGTCCGCACCAAGGGACGGCATCCGGAATTCAGCCACCGGCACCCACGGCCCTTCGCGCGGCGGCCATGACCCGCTCCACTGACGGCAGGGCCGCCTGCTCCAGATGCTTGGCGTAGGGGACGGGCACCTCCGCGCTGCATACCCGCTCCACGGGGGCGTCCAGGTCGAAAAATGCCTGCTCACTGATCCGTGCTGCGATTTCGGCGGAGATGCTGCCGCTGCGCCAGCCCTCGTCCACCACAACGGCCCGGTGCGTCCTGGCCACGCTGTCCAGGAGGGTCTGCGTGTCCAGGGGCCGGAGCGTCCGGAGGTCGATCACGTCGGTCTCGATGCCCTCGCCCGCCAACTGGTCCGCGGCGTCCAGCACCATGGGCAGCGTGCCGCCGTAGGTGACGAGGGTGACGGCGTCCTTGCTTCCGTCCCCCGTCCGCAGCACCGCGGCCTTGTCGATGTTCACGGCGCCGGCGTCGTCATCGAGGTCCCCGGCGAGGTTGTACAGCGAGCCGTGCTCGAAGATCAGCACCGGGTCCGGGTCCTGCAGCGCCGTCCACAGCATGCCGCGGGCGTCCGCCAAGGTGGCGGGGGCCAGGATCCGCAGCCCTGGGATATGCGCGTACCAGCCTTCCAGGCTGTGCGAGTGCTGGGCGCCGAGCTGCCGGCCCGCCCCGGTGGTCATCCGGATGACGATGGGCACGTTGAACTGGCCGCCGGACATGTGCAGCAAGGTGGCGGCGTTGTTGATGATCTGGTCCAGCGCCAGCAGGCTGAAGTTGACGGTCATGATTTCCACGACGGGACGCATCCCGCCCAGCGCCGCGCCGATCCCTGCCCCCACGAAGCCGGACTCGGACAGCGGGGTGTCGCGGATCCGCTCCGGGCCGAACTCCTCCAGCAGGCCAAGGCTCACGGCGAAACTTCCGCCGTACCGGCCCACGTCCTCGCCCATGAGGAACACGCGTTCGTCGCGCTGCATGGCGTCACGGAGGGCCGCACGCATGGCTTCGCGGTACGTGGTTTTCATCCTGCTGCCCTGCCTTTCCCTGTCTCGTCGGGACTGTCCGCGGCCTTTGGAGGGCTTGCCGGCTTTGACGTGTTTGTCCCACCGCCGTTGCCCTCGGTGTCCTCCGGCCGGTCGCTGTAGACGAACCGGAGCAGTTCGGAGACCGGTTCCGGTGTCCCGTTTTCGGCAAATCCGACGGCGGTGCTGATCTCCGCGTCCACGTCCGCCTGCAGCGCAGCCCAGTCCTCTGCCGGCAGCTGGCCCGCCGCCTCCATGGCGCCCTGCAGCAGGCTGATGGGATCCCGTTGCATCCACTGCGCCACCTCGGACTTCTCCCGGTACAGCTCGGGATCGAACATCGAGTGGGCCCGGAAGCGGTAGGTGCGCAGCTCCAGGAAGTGCGGGCCGCCGCCGGACCTCACGGCATCCACGGCGCGCCGGGCGGCCTCCTCGACGGCGAGCACGTCCATGCCGTCCACGGCCCAGGCAGGGATTTCGTAGGCGGCGGCCTTGAGTGCGATGTCCGTTTGGGATTCGGAGCGGCCCAGCGCTGTTCCCATGGCGTAGAGGTTGTTCTCGCAGCAGAACAGGACGGGCAGCTGCCACAGGGCGGCCAGGTTCATGCTTTCGTGGAACTCGCCTTCGGCCACGGCGCCTTCGCCGAAGAAGCACACGGTGACGCGCTGCTGCCCGGACATCCGGTCCGCGAGCGCCAGTCCGACGGCGAGCGGCAGCCCGCCCGCCACGATCGCGTTCCCGCCGTAGAAGCGGGTGGCGGCGTCGAAGAGGTGCATGGAGCCGCCGCGGCCCCGGCAGCAGCCCTCGGCGTGGCCGTACATTTCGGCCAGGATGGCCCCTGCGGAGACTCCCCGGAGGAGGGCATGGCCGTGTTCCCGGTAGGTGGCCACCACGGCGTCGTCCGGCGCCAGGGATTCCATGACTCCCGCCGCCACGGCTTCCTCGCCGATGTAGACGTGCAGGAAACCCCGGATCTTGGCCGCGCTGTAGAGTTCGATGCATTTTTCCTCGAGCCGGCGCACGCGCAGCATCTGCCGCAGGAGGTGCCGCGCGTGCCCGGCATCCGGGACGGCCTGGTTCTTGAGGGTGCTCATGGCTGGTCCCTGCGGGTGCTGAGTGCCGGTCCGGCCGGGGATTCCAGGATGGAGGTGTCGCCTTCGGGAAGTCCGAGTTCGCGGGATTTCAGGAGCCGGCGGAGGATCTTGCCGCTGCGCGTCTTGGGCAGGGTGGCGGTGAAATCGAGCAGCCGGGGTGCCACGGCGGCGCCCAGGCGTTTCCGGGCGAAGCCGATGATGTCCAGCTGCAGTTCTTCCGTGGGCTCATGCCCTGCCTTGAGTTCCACGAAGGCCTTGACCACTTCGCCGGCTACCGGGTCCGGCACCCCGATCACGCCGGCTTCGGCCACGGCCGGGTGCTCCATGAGGCAGCTCTCCACCTCGAAGGGCCCGATCAGGTGGCCGGAGGACTTGATCACGTCGTCGCCGCGGCCAACGAACCAGAAGTAGCCGTCGCCGTCGCGCTTTGCCAGGTCCCCGGTGAGGTACCAGCCACCGGCGAAGCAGCGCCGGTACCGCTCCTCCTCATTGAGGTAGCCGCGGAACATGGACGGCCAGCCGGGGCGCAGCGCCAACTCCCCCATGGTGTCAGGGTCGGTGACCAGGACCGCCTGGCCGTCGTTGATGACCGCCTTGCCATCGGCGTCCCGGGCCACCAGCGCCGCCTCGATGCCGGGCAGCGGCCGGCCCATGGAACCGGGCCGGATGTTCATCGCGGGATAGTTGGCGATCATGATCCCGCCCGTCTCGGTCTGCCACCAGTTGTCGTGGACCGGAAGGCCCAGCACGTCCTGGCCCCACACCACCGCCTCCGGGTTCAGCGGCTCCCCCACGCTGGCGATAAACCGCAGCGCCGAGAGGTCGTGCCCGGCGGCGCGTTCGGCGCCGGCCTTCATGAGCATCCGCAGCGCCGTGGGGGCGGTGTACCAGACGGTGACGCGCTGTTCGGCGAGGATCCGGTACCAGCGGTCCGCGTCCAGTTCCTCCTGGTCCACGATGGCGGTGACGCCGTGGACCAGCGGCGCGATGATGCCGTAGGACGTGCCGGTCACCCAGCCGGGATCCGCGGTGCACCAGTAGATGTCCTCGGGATGCAGGTCCAGCGCGAAGCGGCCCGTGGCGTAGTGGGCGGCGACGGCGTCGTGGACGTGGATGGCGCCCTTCGGCGTGCCCGTGGTTCCGCTGGTGAAGTGCAGCAGGGCCATGTCCTCCGGCTGGGTGTCCGCGATCTCCTCGATGGGGTCCACCTGCGCCAGGAGTGCGGCCAGGTCCAGGGTTCCCGGTTCCGGACGGCCGCGTCCACCAGCAGGACGTGGCGGAGTTCGGCCAGGGAGTCCCGCACCGGGGCCACTTTCTTCCGGTACAGCGCCTTGGTGGTCACCAGCACCCGCCCGCCGCCAAGATGCAGCCGCTGCCGCACCGGTTCAGGACCAAAGGCAGAAAAGAGCGGGCAAAAGACGCTGCCGTTCTTGAAGGTGCCCAGGACAGCGACGTACAACTCGGGGCTGCGGCCCAGGAGCGAGAAGACCCGCTCCCCGCGCCCCACCCCCAGGCCGGTGAGCACGGCCGCGAACTTGCCGGTCTGGCCGGCGAGATCACCGTAGCTCAGGGATCGGGTGCCGCCGTCGGCCTTGACGAAGCGCAGGGCTTCCTTGCCGCCGCGGCCTTCCGCTACATGCCGGTCCACGGCCTCGTACGCGATGTTCAGCCCCCGGCCGCCGGGCAGCCCGGCGAGCGCCTGCCGGGCCTGGTCCCAGCTGAAGTCGCGGCGTGCGGCGTTGTAATCCAGCAGGTTGGGCTGCACCGGGAAGGCGGCCACGTCCTTGGTGATGGCGGGCCAGCGGGTGGGGCCCTCAACTCCTGTGGTCATGGTGCTCCTCCGGTCATGGCTAGAACCCCGTGGGCTCGGTCTCGAGTTCCGGTTCGCCGGGCTGGTACTCATGGTGCAGCGGCCGCAGCGACTCGGTCCGCGGGTGCCAGATCAGGGCGTCGTAGCGTTCCCCCATCCGGGTGGGCACGTAGTTGCCCCTCTCCCGGTGCGGGTTGTAGACCACCCCGATGGCCCGGTGGCCGCGCCAGGACTCAAGCCAGGGTCCTGTCCTTTCCGCCCCGAACACCAGCACGGACGGCTCCGCCAGTGCCTCGTTGAGGAAGTCCTCGTGGCTGCCGTGGACGGCGGCCGGAACATCCATCACCCATTCGGGGGAGCCCCAGGACTCGGCGGCGGTGACGGATCCGGCGTAGGACGCGAACCCCGCCAGCACCACCTCGCCCGGGTGCCGCTGGCGGACCAGCTGCCCGATGTTGACCGTGCCGTCATGGGACATATCCGTGGCCCGCGCGTCACCCACGTGGGTGTTGTGCGCCCACACCAGGCCCTTGGAATCCGGCCCGTGGTGCAGGGCGATCCGGTCGATGGTGTCGCTCATGTGGTGGTCGCGGATGTTCCAGGACTGCTGGTCGCCGCGCACCATGGTGCGGTAGTAGCGTTCGGCGTTGGTGGCCACGATGGCGTTCTGGATGGCGTCGAAGGCAGCGGGGTCGTCCTGCATCCGGTGCAGCGTCCGCCGCCTGACTTCGGCCAGCAGTCCCACCACGTCCGCTTCGCAGGACTGCGGCACAAGACGGTTGCTCAGCGCATACCGCTGGGGGTCTTCCCGGAACGGGATGAAGCAGTGCCAGGCCTGCAGGGCGGCGGGGAGGGCCTCGGTGGCGTTCTCCTCCAGCCAGGCGAAGATTTCACGCAGCGAATCCCACAGCGAGTAGACGTCCAAGCCGTAGAAGCCCGTCCGCTGGGGTTCCGGCAGCCGCAGGTTCCACCCGCGCAGCCAGGTCAGGAATTCGGCCACCTCCTGGTTGGCCCACATCCAGGTGGGCCAGCGTTCAAAACCGGCCAGCAGCTGGCGGGCGTCCATGTCCTGGCCGGCCTCGCCCCGGACCCAGCGGTTGATGCGCCAGCAGTCCGGCCAGTCGCCTTCCACACCGATCCAGGTGAAGCCGTACTCTTCGACCAGCCGCCGGCTTAGCACGGCGCGCCAATGGTAGTACTCCCGGGTTCCGTGGGATGCCTCGCCCAGGCACACGAACCGGGCGGGGGCGGCGAGGCGGACCAGGGGTTCGAGGTCATCGGCGGTGGACAGTGGGTGGGCGAGGCTGCGGATCTGGCCGGTTTCCGCCGCCCGTTCCGCCCCGCGCTCCACCCAGCGGCCGGCGCCGGTATGGGCCGGGCTCATTCCCTGGCCTCCGGCCTGGACCGCCCCACCGGCGACGGCAGGAGGTAGTGCCGGAACCAGTCCGCGGCCAGGGTGGCCGCCATGGCAAGGGTGCCCGGTTCCTCGAAGAGGTGGGTGGCCCCGGGGACGATCTCCAGCCGGGTGGGTGCCTGCATCTTGGCCATCGCCTGGCGGTTCAGTGCCAGCACCTGGGTGTCGGCGCCGCCCACGATCAGGAGGGTGGGTGCCCTTACGGCGGCGAGCCGCGGGCCGGCAAGGTCCGGCCGGCCGCCGCGGGAGACGACGGCGGCGATCTGGGCTCCCGGCTCGGCGGCGGCCCACAACGCCGCACCCGCGCCGGTGCTGGCCCCGAAGTAGCCGATCCGGCCGGCGGAGCCGTCATGGCGTGCTTCCAGCCAGTGGGTTGCGGAGGAGAGCCGCTGGGCCAGCAGGCCGATGTCGAACACGTTGGCGCGGTTGACCTCCTCCTCCGGTGTCAGCAGGTCAAGGAGCAGGGTGCCCAGCCCTGCGCCGTGCAGGACGGAGGCAACGAAGCGGTTGCGCGGGCTGTGCCGGCTGCTGCCGCTGCCGTGGGCGAAGAGGACCGTGCCATCGCACCTGGCCGGCAGGTAGAGGCTGCCCCGCAGCACCGTCATTCCCACCGGGATTTCCACCTCGTCCTCCAGGCTCCCGTCGCCGCCTTCCTCAACCCGGCGGTGCCGCGGGGAGGCTGCGGCGTCCAGCAGCTGCACCACCTCGCCATCCTCGGTGGGCGAAAAGTCGTGGTAGTAGTAGCCCACGGCCTGGAATTCCTGCGGCGAGAGCAGGCAGACGACGTCGTCCGGCTCCTTGAGCTCCACGATGGCCCGGGCGGGGGCTACGGGTACAGCCAGGATCACCTGAGCGGCACCAAGATGGCGGGCCACCTGGCAGGCGGCCCTGGCGGTGGAGCCGGTGGCAATGCCGTCGTCCACGATGACCGCCGTGCGGCCGGTAAGGTCGATGGGCGGGCGTCCCTGCCGGAACCGTGCCACCCTGCTTTCCAGCAGTGCCCGTTCCTGCCGTTCCACCTGCTGCAGGTCCTCCTGGGACACCCGGGCCATGGAAATGGTGCGGGGATCCAGGACGCGGACGTTGCCCTCGCCGATTGCTCCCATGGCTACCTCAGGTTGGAAGGGAACGCCCAGTTTCCGCACCACGATCACATCCAGCGGCGCGTCGAGTGCTTTTGCCACCTCGAAGGCCACCGGGACGCCGCCGCGGGGCAGGCCAAGCACCACCACGTCCCGTCCGCGCAGGGAAGCGAGCCGCTTGCCCAGCCGCCGCCCGGCGTCGGCCCTGTCATGAAATGCAACCATCGCCGTCACCCGCCATGCGTGATTTCTTCGCCGGGCGGGATAGCCGCCTGGGGAGCCCAGGACATGCGGAGGACGAAGTGGGCGTCGGAACTGCTCCTGGCAATCACCGCCCCTGCGTCCCCCGCAAGCTTTACCCCGAACTCGATTTCGATGTGTTCAGGGGTAAGTTCCGCCATGGCCTCCAGTGCCGCGCGGGCCGCCGGACGGACGCTGGCAAGTGCGTCCTCCAGCCGCCTTCCCGTGTCCAGGATCCCCTGCTCGTTCCGCGCCGGATGGTCCACGCCGTAGCTGTCATCGGCGGCCTCAACGAGTACGGTGCCGGATCCTACTTCGTACCGCAGCACTTCAGTCATGGCGGATTCCTTCTACTAATGAGAGACGCGGTAGGTCCGGCGGACGTCGGTGCTGGGCTTAATGGCCACCGCTGTTACCACCAGCGCCACTGCCCCTGCGATCCATGACGTCCAGGCCGCCCCCGTCGCGCCCGTGTACGAACCGAGCCATGGCGAGAGGACCAGTCCTGCTGCGAGGATGGCCTGCACGTATTCCATGGCCGGTGTTCCCGGCATGGCCAGGTTGATGATGCCGCTGACCACCAGGAGCCCGCCAAAGACGAGCATGAGGGTGGTGGACATGTTTTGCTGCCGCGTGAACAGGACCGCCACCGCGGTAAAGAGTCCGGCGGCAACCGTTACGTAGTCCTGCCACCGATACCACTTCTTCACTGAACTTTCCTTTCTGGTTCGGGCGTCCGCCCAGTGCGGTTCCGCCCGGCGGGCCTTTGCTGCCCGCGATTTAAGTCAACGCCCGGCGGCCACGCCCTTCTAGGGCTGAAAGACCTACCGCGGATCCACCCGGGTAGGGACCGGAATTCACTGCCAACTCACAGCAACTGCCCCTGCAAAACGCGGTTCCGCTGTGCGAGAGTGTCCGCAACGCTGGGGCGCCAAAACCTGCCGGCCGGGTCGCTGAACAGCCCGGCCGGCAGGACAGTCAGCTACGAACAGAAGAGGCCGGGCGTGAAACAAAGTTCAACCCGCAGGCAGAGGGGCCGCCGGTGGCGGACCCCCGGCCTGCTCCTGGCGCCGGCCCTGCTGCTGGCCACCCTGGTGGCGTGCCAGCCCGATGGCCCCGCCCCCGCACCCTCACCCGTCCAGACCGGCAGTACGCCAGCGACGCAAAGCCCCACGGCCAGTGCCAGCCCCGGCATTTCAGGCACCGCCACGCCAGGCACCGCCACAAAGCCGGCCGACGCCGGGAAGCCGGCGGGGACGCCCCAGCATATTTTTGTGATCAACCTGGAGAACAAGGGATTCGACAGCGTCTGGGGCGACAACTCCCCGGCCCCGTACCTGTCCGGCACGCTCCGGAAAAAGGGCGTGCTGCTGAAGAACTACTACGCCGTTGCCCACAACTCGCTGCCCAACTACCTGGCCCAGATCTCCGGCCAGCGGCCCAACGACAGCACGGCCAACGACTGCCACACCTATACGGAGTTCAACGCCACCGGAACCGACGCGGACGGCGCGCTGCAGGGCGACGGCTGCGTCTATCCCCAGGACACCCAAACCGTGGCCGGGCAACTGGCCGCCCAGGGTAAGACGTGGAAGGCGTACATGGAGGACATGCAGCAGCCGTGCCAGCACCCTGTCCTGGGCGAGGCGGACGACCATATCAAGGCCAGCCCGGACACCCAGTACTCCACGCACCACAATCCCTTCATGTACTTCCGTTCCATCACGTCGTCCCCCGACTGCGCCAAAAATGTGGTCAACTTTTCCGCGCTCAAGAACGACCTGAAATCCGTGGACACCACCCCCAACCTGGCCTACATCACGCCCAACCTGTGCCACGACGGGCACGACGGCACATGTATTGACGGCAGTGAAGGCGGCCTGGGCACGGCTGACAGCTGGCTCAAGGAGCAGGTCCCGGCCATCCTGTCCTCGCCGGCGTACAAGCAGGACGGCATGCTGGTGATCACCTTTGACGAGGCCGAGGGCGACGCGGCGGGTCCCGCACAAACAGGTTCGGCCGTCCCTGCCGGCGGGACGGCCGGAGGCAAGGTGGGCGCGGTGGTGCTCTCCCCGTTCACCAGCCCCGGCACTTCCTCGGACCGGCCCTACAACCACTACAGCCTGCTGGCCACCATCGAGGACTTCTTCCACCTCCCCCGCCTGGGCCTGGCAGGAGACCCCGGCGTGCGGACCTTTGGCAACGACGTCTACCGGAAGGAATCGTAGGGTGGCATTTTTGCTCAACGGACGACGCCGGGCCCTGCTGGCAGGTGCCGCGGTGCTGGCTTTGGTGATCCTCGCCGTCGTCCTTCCCGGGGTGTGGCGCGCCGGCTCACGGGCGCAGGACCCGCCCGCGGCGGCGCCGGCGGGGAGTCCCGCAGCCGGTGCCGCGGCCGGGATTTCCAAGATCAAGCACGTGGTGATCATCACCCAGGAGAACCGGTCCTTCGACAGCTACTTTGGGACCTACCCCGGCGCCGACGGGATCCCCATGAAGGACGGCAAACCCACCGTGTGCCTGCCCGATCCTGCTGACGGCGGCTGCGACCGGCCCTTCTATAACTCGGCGGACAGCAACGCCGGCGCCCCGCACAGCCATGCCGATGCCACGGCGGACATCAACGGCGGCGCCATGGACGGCTTTGTGGCCCAGGCGGAGAAGGGCCTCTCCGGGTGCCCCGCCAGCAGCACCAAGTGCCAGTACACCGCCACCATGCCCACTGACGTGATGGGCTACCACGACGGGCGGGACCTGCCCAACTACTGGGCCTACGCGCAGAACTTCACGCTCCAGGACCACATGTTCGCCTCCGCCGCCTCCTGGAGCCTGCCGGCGCACCTGTACCTGGTTTCGGAATGGTCCGCCAAGTGCACCAAAGCCGGGGACCCGTCGTCGTGCGTCAATGCCCTGCAGGACCCGGACCCTGCGCCGGAGCCCCAGATCATCAAGGACACGCTGATCGGAAAATGCCAGGCCGGGATGGACCTGGACCCCTGCCGGGAGGCGCTGGAAGCTGCCGGCATTGATCCGGCACTCGCCGCGCAGATCGACGATCTGATCGGCACCAACTGCAAGCCCACCGACTCCTACGCCGCCTGCCAGGCCGCCGTGGATGCCGCGCACATGTCAGCGGACCTGAAGAAGAAACTGACCGACGCCGCCAAGAAGCTGGACCTGCCGGACTACGCCTGGACGGACCTGACCTTCCTGCTCCATAAGCACAACGTCCCCTGGGCCTACTACGTGTTCAACGGCACCGAACCGGACTGCCGCAACGACGCCGCCACCTGCGACCCCGTGAAGCAGGATGCCAAGACCCCCGGCCTGTGGAATCCGCTGCTGTACTTCGACACGGTCAAGGAGGACGGCGAGCAGGGCAACATCAAGCCGCTGAGCGGTTTTTACGACGCCGCCAGGAAGGGTACGCTTCCGGCCGTCACCTGGGTGGCGCCCACTGACAAAGTAAGTGAACATGCCCCGGCCAAGATCAGCACCGGGCAGGCATACGTGGCAGGGCTGATCAACGCTGTGATGAGCGGGCCGGACTGGGACAGCACCGCCATCTTCCTCAACTGGGACGACTGGGGCGGGTTCTATGACCACGTGCAGCCGCCCGTGGTGGACAACAACGGCTACGGGTTGCGCGTCCCCGGCCTGGTCATCAGCCCCTACGCGAGGAAGGGGTACATCGACCACCAGGTGCTCAGCCAGGACGCCTATTTCAAGTTCATCGAGGACGACTTCCTGGGCGGCGAACGCATCGATCCCGCCACGGACGGCAGGCGCGATGCCCGTCCCGACGTCCGGGAGGCCAACCCGCAGCTGGGCGACCTTGCCAAGTCCTTCGACTTCACCCAGGCTCCGCTGCCGCCGCTGATCCTGCCCAACGCCACGACGTACTGACGCGGACGCTGCCTTTACCCGCCCGCTAGGAGGGCGGGACCGTGCAGTTGGCTGCGTCCTCCACCACCTGTTCCAGGTCCCCCGTGCGGTGCAGCACCTCCATCTGCCGGACCGCGCCGGTGCCCTCGGCGAGCAGCCGGTCCACCAGGTCCTCCACGCGCTGCAGGTCCCCCATGTCCTCCAGCGCGCCACGGACGTGGTTCAGCAGCGAATTCACGACGGCGAGCGCGGGCGCAGGGCGGTGCGTGTGCGGATCCAGCAGCTCACCGCGGAGGCCCCACCGGCTTGCTTTCCAGCCTGCCAGCCGGAGCAGTGCCGAGGGGACGCCCACGGGTTCGATCCCCTCGCGCCACTCCCGGGCCGCAGTTTCCACCAGGGCCCTGGCCACCCCTGCCAGGAGGAGCGTGTTGTCCGGCCGCAGGCACACGTCGGCGAGGCGGATCTCCACTGTGGGGTAATGCCGCGAGAGGCGGGCGTCAAAGTAGATCATGCCTTCGTCCAGTGCCACGCCGGTACTCACCATGTCATGCACCAGCTGGTGGTAGGCGTCCGGGGTGCCCAGGATTTCCAGCGGCCCGGCGGACGGCCAGCGGTTCCACACCTGGGAGCGGTAGCTGGCATAGCCGGTGTCCTCGCCGTGCCAGAACGGTGAGTTGGCGCTCAAGGCGATGAGCACCGGCAGCCAGTTCCGCATCCGGTCCAGCACCGCCACGGCTTCCTCCGGCGACTCCACCGAGACGTGGATATGGCAGCCGCAAGTGAGCTGCTCCCTGGCAGTCAGCCCGTACTCTTCCGTCATTGCGCGGAACCGCCGCAGCTGCACCGGATGCGGGTCGGCGGGCAGCGGCGAGGTGCCCAGCGCAGCTACCCTGACGCCCACGTCCTCGGCGGCCTGGCGTGCGATGGCCCGTCCGGCGAGGATGTCCTGCCGGAGGCTGGCCAGGGTGGCGTGCGGCGGGGTGACCACCTCGATCATTTCCTGTTGGAATTCCGCTGTCAGCACGGGGCCGGAGCCGGTCTCCAGCGGACGGACGTACAGGTCAAGGAGGGCGCCGGCCAGCGGCACTGCTTCCCCGGTGGCAGGGTCTACCAGCAGCAGTTCCTCTTCGATGCCGAGCGTCCGCCTGCCTGCGCCCGCGCCGCCGGTGCCGTCATTGCCGTAGGTGTCCATCGTCGTCGTCCCCTATCCCTTGCATCGTTGCAAGTTCCTCCCAAAAGCAAGCCAGCGTGGCCGCCCCGTTCATCAGGACGTCAAGGCTCGCGCTCTCGTCGCTGTCATGCCAGTGGTCCTCCACCAGCCCCGTGCCAAAGAACAGCACGGGTGCGCCCAGGGTGCGGCTGAGCAGTTCGGCCGGGCCGCCGCCGGCGTTGCCCATGCGGCCGGTCCGGTCGGCGCCGAAACCCAGGACCATGGCCTTTTCCAAGGCGGCAACGGCGGGGTGGTCCGGTGTGCGGTAGGGTTCCTGGGCCGTTTCCAGGTCCGGAACCAGGCTGTAGCTGTAGGCGTCACCGATGGTGGCGGCCGCCCAGTCCTGCAGTTGCCCGGGGATCTTCTCCAGCTGCTGGCCGGGCACGGTGCGGAAGCTGAGGTCCGCGGAAGCGACAGCAGGGACCGCGGCGCGGGACACGCCCAGCGGGTCGCCGGCGATGATGGAGGTGACTTCCACGGCGGGCCGCAACCACAGCCGCTCCAGCACGGTGTACCCCTTCTCGCCGGTAATGGCGCCGGTTTCGGAGCGGGCGAGCCAGTCCTCCTCGCTGAAGGGCAGGTCTTTCAGGGCGTTCCGGAGGTCCGCGGGAAGGGGCTCCACGTCGTCGTAGAACCCGGGGATGGCAACCCTGCCCTCCTGGTCGTGCATGAGCCCCAGCAGCCGGCCCAGTTCGAAGGCGGGATTGGGCGTGTTCCCGGACACGGCGCCGCTATGCACGTCCCGCTCCGGCCCGTACACCTCAAGGTGCACGCTGAGCATCCCGCGCAGGCTCACGCAGACAGCGGGGTGGCTGGCATGCCAAAGGAGGGTATCGGAGAAGAGGACGACGTCGGCCCGGAACCGTTCGGCCTGTTCCGCCAGCAGCGCGGCCAGGTTTGGGGAGCCGCCTTCTTCCTCGCCTTCGATGAGGAACTTCAGGTTGATGCGCGGGGCGGTATCGGTGGTTGAACTGCCGCCCGCGGTTGAGCCTCCGGTGCTTGAGCCTGTCGAAACCCCAAGGTGTGCACGAATGGCTTCAAGGTGGGCCATGATCTGGCCCTTGGCATCCGAACTGCCCCTTCCGTAGAGCCGGCCCTCGCGGCGGACCGGTTCGAACGGCGCGGTGAGGGCCCAGTTCTCCGGCTTGGCGGCGCGCACGTCGTGGTGGCTGTAGACCAGCACGGTCGGCGCTCCCGGAGCCTGGCACCACTCCGCATAGACGGTGTGGGAATCCCCCGTGGGCAGCACCTCCACCACCGGGAAGCCCACCTCGCGGAATTCCGCGGCGAGCCAGTTGGCGGAGCGGAGCAGGTCCTGGCTGTGTTCCGGAGCGCCCAGGATGCCTGGCACACGCACCCACTCAGCCAGCCGCCGCTCCAGCTCCGCCTCCCTGGAGCGGACCAGGGCGCGCAGCTGCGGGGCGTCGTCGTGCTTCTCCATGCCGCCGGCGCCCTTGCTGTCCTGCATGCCCCTGCCCGCTCCCCCGGTCATGTGCGGGGCTGCGCCGGATTGGTGGGAACACCCTGGGACGGCGGGTTGACCGGAGGGCCCGGGACGGAGGACGGCTGCGGAGTTCCGGGGCTGCCTTGCACCTCCGGGGTGGGCGGAGTTTGGCTGCCGCTCGGCTCGGCGCCGTTCTGCAGGGCCTGCAACCGCTGTTCCAGGATCTGCAGGACGGGAAGCCGGTTGCCGTGGGCTTTCTCGTAGGTGACCAGCCGGGCTACGTCCGCTTCACCCAGGCCTGTGATACGGGTGGGGAGGGTGCCCACCGGAAGGTGGTCGTAGTCGGGAAGCGGCAGGTCCTTGTGCAGGGGTGCGTCGTTCATCTCGTTGTTCTCCATATCTCTTGGTTACCCATCCGGAGCACGCATGAGTCGAATATTCCCCGGCAGCCTCCCACCGGTTACTCCCGGTGCCGCGGCCGCCTTCAAAAGGAAACAATATGATAAGCAGCCTTATCAATCCGTGGGAAGGGTACCGTTGCGCTGCCGCAACTGCCCCGGCTGTACTTCCCCCTTACCTGCGGGTAGATTTGTGACTGTGACGGGAATCATGGCCCGTCCTCCCCGGGTCTTCTGCAAGAGGCCGGTAAGAGCAGCTGCTGCAGTCCAACGGCGGCAAATTTGCAGAAGCGGAAGAGACCACAATGGCGTCCTCGCAGTTCCAACAATTCCTCAATGAAGCAACCGCTCCGGATCTCTCCGGTGAGTCCCCCCTTGGCCCCGACTGCCTATACGGCCTCTACGTCAGCTGGGCAGCACTGCACGGACTGACCCCGAAGCCGGACCAGGCGTTCCGGGCCGGAATGCTGCGCTGCGGCGTGGACGTCCGGAACTCACGGTTGCGGATGACAGGCCCGGCCGCGGCCGACTACATCCTCTGCAGCTACCCCGCCGTCGCGTGATGGGCGGCTACCACGGGAGCCGGCGCCGGACTACTCCCGACGTACTGGTCCGTGACGGCCGGTATGTCCACTGCGGCGAGGTAATGACTGCCAGCGGAGCGGAGATGCGCAGCATCCACGGCACGTACGGCCAGTTGCCGGAAACCCTTGGCGTATACCTGGCCACCAAGGTGCTGCGCTGCGCCTGCGGGTTCCAGATCGAGATACCGGACCAGGACAGCTACGGGCTGGACTGAGCCTGGCTCCGTGTGGGCCCCCGTCATGGCGACATCCGTCAGGGCGACGTCCGCAGGGCCCGCACAAAGGGCGCCTTGCCCAAGGCAGTGCGTTCGAGCTGTTCCACCACCTGCACGTCAACCATGAGTGGTGACGCTCCTGCCCCTGCCAGTGCTGCTGCCACCGCCGCTCGGATACTGCCCGCGGCATATCCCGGCTTAATTCCCGCGATAAGGACGCGCAGGCCGGAAGGCTCCTGGACCACCTGCCAACCCGCCGTTGCCACCTCATCCAGTACGTCATGGAACACGTTGGGGTGGACAGTGACGGGGCCCCTGATGCCCTGTAACCGGAGGACGTCCTCAGTGCGGCCCTCGATTTCCTCCAGAAGACTGAAGGATCGCCCGCAGGGGCAGCGGTGCCCATCCAGCCGGATCGTGTCGGACATCTCGTAGCGGATCAGCGGCAGGGTACGGGAGAACAGCACTGTCACCAGCAGCTTCGCCCCGGTTGTCCCCGGCGGGACCGGACTGCCTCCGCTGTCCACAGGCTCCACGATAATCAGGTCCTCGTAAACGTGCCGGTTCCGGTAGGTGCAGGGCGACGCGATCACGGCCGTTTCGGTGGCGGCGTACACGTCGAAAGGGGCGCTCCCCCACGCGTCCTGCATCTCGGCCGCCGCCTGCGCAGTGAGTACTTCGGAGGCGGACATCACGCCCCGGGGTGCGATGCGCAGCCGTCCCTCCCGTTGTTCGCCCGCCAGCGGCCTCAAGGCCGAGGCGTAGCCCACCAGCAGCCGGGGCTGGAAGGCATTCAAGGCGTTGACCGTTTCATTCGTGGGCGCGGTGACATCGAGCCGAAGCGTCGGCACGAAGCGTGAGGCCAGGGATGCACCGACGACGGCGGATTGATGGGTGGGCATCCGGGAACTCACCAGCGCCACTTTCACCGGCTTGCCCGGGACGGCGGCGACCCCCGCCCAATCATTGGCCCGGGCGTACGAGGCCAGGACGGACGCCCACTCCGCGCGGTTCCAGACAAATACTCCACGCCGCCCCGAGGTCCCGGCTGTCGCGGCAACCCGCCATCGCCCCCTTAACGGGCGGGCGGGGTCACCTCCGCTTTGGATGAGGGAGCGCAAATGGCCTTCAAGGTCAGCCAGGCCCACGTCCGGGGTGGTGAGCGCTTCGTCAAAATGCTCCATCAGGTCCCCTTTGGTGACGGGCGGCAGCTCGCTAAGGGGCGCATTGTGCAGTCCGGCATGCCGGCGACGGTAAAACTCCGATCCGGCATAGGCGGCGGCGCGAAGGCGCTGCAGCGCCTGTTCCTGGTGCACGGCGATGCGGGCCGTGTCCCATCCATCCCTTCGGCGCCATGTTGCCCGCAAATACAACACCTGCGAGAGGATGCGGACGTCCATGGCGGATCCTTCTATGGGTACGGCCTATTGGTACATCGCCAGCTTCTTTCGGCCGGGAACGTCACCGCAAGGGCCGAAAGTCAGCTCCCGAGGACACAAAAACCAACCGCACCGGCATCGGAGCCACCGGAACGGGTACCTCTTCCTTGAAGAATCCCCGAGGCAAGCAGGTATCCATGCATTCCCTTCCCCGCGCCGGCGTTGGCGACACGGCAGCGTTCCTTATGGACGTGTTCATTCCGACGGCGGCCAAGGGTCCCCTGATCCGCCGGCCCCGGGCTGAAGCTCTTGCCGAGCGCCTGGGCCTGGACCGGCGGGCAGTGGCGCGGATGCAGAAGCTGGACGCCAAGTATCCGGCCGGCCCCTTGCTGCTCCGGCTGCCCTTCCGCCACTAGGCGGTGGTCCTGCGCCCGGACCAGCTGCACCGGGTCCTGTCAGAGTCGCCGGACCCCTTCTCCCCGGCGAGCAGCGAAAAACGCGGCGCCCTGGCGCACTTCGAGCCCCGGAACGTGCTGGTCTCCACCGGCACCGACAGGACGGTGCGGCGGGCGCTGCAGGAGCAGGCGCTGGACACCGCCAGCCCCGTCCACCGGTATGCCGATTCCTTCCTCCCCGTCATCGAGGAGGAAGCCGACGCGCTGCTGCTTGCCGCCAAGGCTGGCGGCGGGACACCCGGCGGGACGCTGGACTGGCCGCTGTTAACCGCCGCCTGGCACCTGGCCGTGCGGCGGGTGGTTTTCGGCGATGCGGCGAGGGACGACGTCGAACTCACGGACATGCTGGCCCGGCTGCGGAAGGACGCCAACTGGTCCGGCCTGAAGCCGCGCCGCAACGGCGTCCGGACTGAATTCCTGGTGCGGGTGCGGGCCGGCATCGAGGCCGCTCCCCCCGGCACGCTGGCCTCGGCGCTGCGCGGCCGGCCGGACTCAGGCCCCGCAGCACCCAGCGACCAGGTCCCGCAGTGGCTGTTCGCGTTCGAACCGGCGGCCATGGCCGCCTTCCGTGCCCTGGCGCTGTTGGCGAGCCACGCGGACCAGGCCGCGCTGGCCCGGCAGGAAATCGCCCGCGACGTGTCCGGCGGCCGGAACCTGCCGTTCCTCCGGGCCTGCGTGCTGGAGTCACTTCGCCTGTGGCCCACCACGCCCATGATCCTGCGGCAGACCAACCGTGAGGTCGCGTGGGAGAACGGGACCATGCCCGCCCGATGCGGCGTGCTGGTCTTTGCCCCCTACTTCCACCGCGACGGCCGGCGCCTCCCCCAGGCCGACACCTTCGACCCCGGCCTCTGGCTGCAGCACCACGACGCCCTCCCCGGTGATCCCGAGGACTGGGGCGTGGTCCCCTTCAGCGACGGGCCCGCGCGGTGCCCGGGCCGGCAGCTGGTACTTCTGCTGACCAGCGCCCTGCTGGCCCGGCTGCTGCAGGACAACACCTTCACCCTGGAGTCCCACCGGCTCTCCCCCGGGCGGCCCCTTCCGGGCACGCTGAACCACTTCGCCCTCCGGTTCTCCATATCCCCCGCATGACGCTTCGGTCCCTGCCACGCCGGTTAGGGGATGCATACCTTCGTGGATTAGGAGTCGCGCCAGTGCTTTACTGCCAGCATGTCTGAAACTCTCAAGCTGAGCCGCAACGAACCGCATGACAGCAGCGTGGCAGCACGCCTGAACTGGCTGCGCGCCGGTGTCCTCGGTGCCAATGACGGCATCGTCTCCGTCGCGGCAACAGTTGTGGGCGTCGCAGGCGTCACCAACGACCTCGCGCCGATCCTGGTGGCAGGCACCGCTGCTGTGGTGGGCGGCGCCGTTTCCATGGCCCTGGGTGAATACGTTTCCGTCAGCAGCCAGAGCGACAGCCAGCGGGCGCTGATCGAAAAGGAACGCCAGGAGCTCAGGGACGATCCCGAAGGTGAACTGGCAGAACTCGCCCACATCTACCAGGCCAAGGGGCTCAGCGAAGCCACCGCCCGGACGGTCGCGGAAGAGCTGACGGCGAAGGACGCCTTGAAGGCACACCTGTCCGCCGAACTGAACATTGACGAAGAAGAGGTGGTGAGCCCCTGGCACGCCGCCTTCGCCTCCGCCATCGCGTTCACCATCGGCGCCGTGCTGCCCATGCTTGCCATCATCTTCCCGCCTGAAGAAGCGCGCATCCCGGTCACGTTTGTCGCCGTCATCCTGGCTCTCGCCCTGACCGGCACCGTCAGCGCCAAGATCGGCGGAAGCTCCAAGCGCAAGGCCACCATCCGGCTGGTGGTGGGCGGGGCGCTGGCCATGGCCTTCACGTTCGCAGTGGGAAGCCTGCTGGGCACCACCGGGATCGCCTGATGGAAATTGCAGGCCTTCCGGCCCACATCCTGTTGATCCACGGCGTGGTGGTCCTGGCCCCGCTGGCCGGGCTGGCCGCCGTGGTTTTCGCGCTGGTCCGGCGCTCCAGGCGCTATTTGGCCTGGCCGCTGGGGATCCTGGCGCTGCTGCTGGTCCCGCTGTCGGTCCTTACCGCCGAGGCAGGGGAACAACTGGAAAAGGCACGGCCTGTATCCAAGCTCATCCAGGAGCACGCCGAGCAGGGAAGCTTCCTCCGGTATGTCACGGTGCTGTTCCTGGTGGCGGTGGCTGCACAGATCGCCGCCGCCTTCCCGTCCGTCCTGGCCCGGCGTCCCGCCTTCCGGAGCCTGCGCGGACTCCTGGAGTCCCGTTGGCTGCTGCCTGCCGCCTCAGTGCTGGGTGTCCTGGCGGGAGCCTTCCTGGTGTACCAAAGCATTGCGACGGGCCACTCGGGCGCAGCCTCGGTCTGGGCAAGCGGCCGGTAGCCTTTCAGTGCGGTGCGTCGGGCAGGGGTACGACGGCGTAGCGGCGGTTTTCGAGTACCGGCACCCGGCGGCGCACCAGGGTCAGCCGTTCCCGGCTGAGGCGGGCCACGGCCAGGCCCGGTTCCTCCCCGGCGTTGGCCACCACCACCCCGGCGGGGTCCACTGCCAGGGAATACCCGGTGGCCAGCGGACCGGTTTGGTTGGCGGCCAGGAGATAGGCTGTGTTCTCAATGGCCCGCGCCTTGGCCAGCGTTAACCAGTGGTCCTCCTTACCCGGTCCGGTGATCCACATGGACGGAACCAGCAGGACATCGGCGCCTGCGTCCACCGCGGCCCGGGCACTCTCCGGGAAACGGAGGTCGTAGCAGGTGAACGCACCGAAACTGAAGCCGCGCAGGCTGAAGACAAACGGTTTATCGGCGCCGCCGGGCGTGATGCCGTCACTTTCCCGGTAGCCGAACGCATCATAGAGGTGCACCTTGCGGTAGCAGCCAAGGAGATTGCCGCCGCTGTCCAGGGCCACCAATGTGTTGTACGGATGCCCCTTCGGCCTTCGTTCGTAGGTGCCCACCACCACCGCGATGGCATGCTCCCGGGCGAACCCGGCCATGCTCCGGACGAAGGGGCCATCCAGGTCCTCGGCGATGCCGGCAAGGGCCTCCGCTGGTTCGCTGGTGCCATACAGGCTGGACTCCGGCAGGACCACCAGTTCCGCCCCTGCAGCCGCAGCCGCCGCGATGAGCCGGCCTGCCGTCGTCGTATTTTCCCCGGTATCGGTGCCCGCGCTGAACTGGGCCGCCGCGACGATCATGTCCGCTGATGTCATTGCTGTTCCTCCGGCTGGACGGCCAGGCCTGACGGGTTCCCGGCCTCGACAAAACCTCTTCCCATCAGCATCCTCCCCGCGTAGGGTAAGGCACACAACCGCCTGGTCCTTTGGGCCGGTGGTGGGCTCATGCAGTTGGGCTTCTGGAGCATGCCGGAGGGACCAGACGTGGCTAAGAATCCATCGAGAAACCACAGCATGCAGCGCTTCGCAGCGCTGGCCGCGGGCCTTCTTGCCCTCCCGGCGCTGACCTCCTGCTCCGATCTTGTTTCGCGCGGCTTCCTGCCCGGGGACCGCGGCACCACGGACAAAACCCCGCTCATCACGGACCTGTGGGTCAACTCCTGGATCGCGGCGCTCACGGTGGGCATCATCACCTGGGGACTGATGATCTGGGTCATCGTGGCGTACCGGCGCAGGAAGAACACTGTCGGCTTCCCCGCCCAGTTGAGCTACAACCTGCCGCTTGAAGTGTTCTACCTGGCGGTGCCGCTCATCGTCATCGGCGTCCTGTTCGTCTTCACCGACCGGGACCAGCGGGCCATCGATGAGCGCTACGCCAACCCGGACGTGGTGATCGACGTGTTCGGCAAACAGTGGTCGTGGGACTTCAACTACGTCAAGGAGCAGGTCCACGAGGACGCCGGGCAGCAGGCCCACCTGACCGGCGACTACGGCGCCCCGGACCGGCTGCCCACGCTCTACCTGCCGGTGGGCAAGAAGGTGGAGCTGCACCTGCAGTCACGCGACGTGCAGCATTCCTTCTGGGTTATAGATTTCCTGCAGAAACGCGACCTGTACCCGGGCCACGAACAGTACAACCCCTACATCAGCATCACCCCCAACCGCACCGGTGAATACATGGGAAAGTGCGCGGAACTGTGCGGCGAATACCACTCCGAGATGCTCTTCAAGGTCCGCGTGGTGAGCCAGCAGGAATATGACAGCCATATCGCCGACCTGAAGGCAAAGGGCAACACCGGAAGCCTTGGCGCCGACTTTGACCGGCAGCCGCAATCGGCCCCCTCACCGCAGGCCCTGGAACCAGCAGAGTAAAGGACGGCACCGCAATGACCACCACAGGCCAGAGAATGGGCGGAACCGCGGCCACGGCGGCCCCGGCAGTGGTCCGGCGCCCCAAAGGCGCCATTGTGGTCAACTGGATCACTTCCACTGACCACAAGACCATCGGGTATATGTACCTGATTTCGTCGTTCGTGTTCTTCTGCGCGGGCGGCGTGATGGCGCTGCTGATCCGCGCTGAACTGTTCGAGCCCGGCATGCAGATCCTGCAGACCAAAGAGCAGTACAACCAACTGTTCACCATGCACGGCACCATCATGCTGCTGATGTTCGCCACCCCGCTGTTCGCCGGATTCGCCAACGTGATCATGCCCCTGCAGATCGGCGCGCCTGACGTTGCCTTTCCGCGCCTCAACGCGCTGGCGTTCTGGTTCTTCCTGTTCGGCTCCACCATCGCCGTCTCAGGGTTCATCACCCCGCAGGGGGCTGCATCCTTCGGCTGGTTCGCCTACGCGCCGCTGTCCAACACCACGTTCACCCCCGGCATCGGCGGTGACCTGTGGGTCTTCGGCCTGGCGCTGTCCGGCTTCGGCACCATCCTGGGCTCGGTCAACTTCATCACCACCATCATCTGCATGCGCGCCCCGGGGCTCACCATGTGGCGGATGCCCATCTTCACGTGGAACACCCTGGTCACCGCCATCCTGGTGCTCATGGCCTTCCCGCCGCTGGCCGCGGCCCTGTTCGCCCTCGGCGCGGACCGCAAGTTCGGTGCGCACATTTTCGACCCCGCCAACGGCGGCGCCATCCTCTGGCAGCACCTGTTCTGGTTCTTCGGCCACCCCGAGGTGTATATCATCGCGCTGCCGTTCTTCGGCATCGTCTCGGAGATCTTCCCGGTCTTCAGCCGGAAGCCGCTGTTTGGCTACAAGGGCATCGTGTACGCCACCATCGCCATCGCAGCCCTGTCCGTCACGGTCTGGGCGCACCACATGTATGTCACGGGTGCCATCTTCCTGCCGTTCTTCGCATTCATGACCATGCTCATCGCAGTGCCCACCGGCGTGAAGTTCTTCAACTGGATCGGCACTATGTGGGGCGGATCCCTGACGTTCGAGACCCCCATGCTGTGGAGCATGGGATTCTTGGCCACGTTCCTCTTCGGCGGCCTCACCGGCATCATCCTGGCCTCGCCACCCATGGACTTCCACGTCTCGGACACCTACTTTGTGGTGGCGCACTTCCACTACGTGGTATTCGGCACCGTGGTGTTTGCCATGTTCGCCGGGTTCTACTTCTGGTGGCCCAAGTTCACCGGCACCATGCTCAACGAGCGGCTGGGCAAGATCCACTTCTGGATGCTCTTCCTTGGCTTCCACGCCACGTTCCTGATCCAGCACTGGCTGGGCGTCCTGGGCATGCCCCGCCGGTATGCGGACTACATGCCGGAGGACAACTTCACCTTCATGAACCAGTTCTCCACCATCGGTTCCTACCTGCTGGGCGCTTCCCTGATCCCGTTTTTCTGGAACGTCTACATCACGTGGCGGGCAGGGAAGAAAGTCACGGTGGATGACCCCTGGGGCTTCGGCGCTTCGCTGGAGTGGGCCACGTCCTGCCCACCGCCGCGCCACAACTTCACCTCGCTCCCCCGAATCCGCTCCGAGCGCCCTGCCCTGGACCTGCACCATCCCGAGCTGAGCGTCCGGGTCCATCCGCACGAGGATGCGCCCGCGGAGGGCCTCCTTGGGGCGGCGGATATCGGCGAGCAAGACGTGCGGACACCGAACCCGAACGAGTGAGGCGCGGCGAGTTTCGACATCGCTCCCACTTGGCTACCTGGGCACCCTCGGTGCGGGCCTGGCAAGGCGTCGCCGGGAGGAAGCCGTCCGCATATGTGGTGGTGCTGACGAAGGGTTACCGCACGTCCAGCACAAGGAAGCCTGAAGTGGATATATGAACGAGTACGAGGCTTCGCTGGTCATCAGGTCAGGAGCGGAACTGCTGTCTTCGGTTTCCTCCGACCCCCGCTCGGAGGAAGGCTACGAGGCGTTAAAGGTCAATCTCTCGGAAGCATTGGAGCGAATAGCGGAAGCTCTTGGCAACTTTGAAGCCAGTTCGGGGGCGCCCAGCCGTTCAACCGGGTGGGTCCAGGACCTTCGCCGCGTAGCTGACGACCTGGTAAATCGATAGGCGGACGTCATCTTCTTCGCCCAAGACCGGGCCATCACTCGGCTCACGCTCGACGAGGACTGACGCTGGTCTCGTTGAGGCGATGAACCACTGGGCCAGCGGCGCTGGGTTCCAGCTGCGCTGTTGGACAAGGGTGTCTTCTAGTCGGCCGGGGATGTCGCCTCAGTACGGATTGAGGGACGCCTGCCGGACCGGTAGGCGGATGCGATGACGGGTTCGGGTTCGTCGATGACGGTGCGGTTACCGGGGAGAACGACGTGGGCGAGGAATTCCGACTCGAGCGTGGCAACACCCGCTGTCGCCGCTGCGAGCTTTGCATCAGTTGCAAGGGCAAAGGCATGCCAGAACCTGCGGGCATTAAGTTCCAGTGCTTTGGCTGTGAATTGATGCCCTCGAGCCTGTTCCGGTTCATCCCCGTCGCCTGCGCTTCCCTGGGATTGCGGCAACGATCGGGCTTGACCAACGTCACCGTGCAGAAATTCTTCACCTGCGCAGGCGTCGCGGGAGGTCCACTAGACCCCGAGATCATAGGGCGCAACTCCACCCAGCGGCCCTGATAGTCACCCTGGCTGGCTATCAGGGCCGTATAGGTCCATGATGGTCACGAGCAGGGCGGTCAATCGGTCAAGAAACGGCCCAGCAACCGCCGTACTCAGGCGCTGGTTAACGACGAAGTTCACAGTTCCCTGTCAGGACCGTTACGCAGCCAGCGGCGATGATGGAACAATGAACGACAGGGGCTCCTGCTGTAGCCGGCAAGGGGTGACCACGCCCCCTCAACGCCACCAAACAGGGCTCGCCGGGAACTGGCCCGGACCTTTAGTGCCGCCCACGCCCGGGCGAACTGTCTACGCCCGACGGATTTGGTGACCCTGACGCCGCGGCCTCGGGGCCTTCAACTTTCCTCCGTCGTTCCGGCGAGTGTCCAGCGCGGCACCGCCGGGGGTCCGGGCAGCGGCCAGCGCAGCAGCAAGCCGCAAGGCGTCCACAAGCAGCACACTTCTAGGCAACGGCGCGACGCCATCCTCACTGGTGCAGATCACAAGCGCCACGGTCACCGCCGTAATCAGGTCCTTGTCAGGGCTGCGCCGGTACTCGTGCACTGCGTCCCCATTGCTCTCAAGCGCCCCGGAGACCAACACCGCAACCTCAGTCCTGCGCGCCATGTTGAGCTTCACCAGCACCGATGAGACCATGTTCTTCACGGTTTTCTCGGCCAAAAACAACTCCTGTCCGATCTGGCGGTTACTCAACCCTCGGCCCACCCCGACCGCCACCTTCATCTCCTGCCTTGAAAGCAACCGGAACCTTGAGTCCGGCACCTTCATCCCGCTGGCCTGGATAGGTGCCAGGATCCCCGCCTGGAAACGACGGCTGTAGGCGGTGTAGCCGTGCGCCGCCCGCCGGATCAGCCTGAGCTGCTCAGAGTTGTGATCCTGTTGCGACAAGCACCCCCACGCACCGGCCAAGATAGAGGCGATCAGAACCGCTTCGTCGGTCTCACCGGTCATCAGCACACACCGGATGGCGCCATCAGCAGCAGCGATAGTTCGACAAAGCCCGGCGCCGGAACCATCGGGAAGATCATCGTCGATGATGACCAAATCCGGACGCAACGCAGGGATTCGTCGTACCGCCTGGCGAACAGACGCCGACTCACCCGAAACGCTGAACCCGTTGGCCTCCAGCAACCCCCGCAGGCCCCGCCTGACGAGCTCTTCACCACACACGACGTACACGCTTTGGGCTAAGGACACCGAACCCAGGCCATGGGCAGCCACCATTTCGTTTCCGTTCATCCGCCCTTCAAAACCCCAAAGGCGCTTGTTACTCTCCTGCTGCCACCCTGGCCCCACCTTGAAAAGGACAACAGTCACCTAACCCACAGGCTTCCGCCGAAATAACACACGGACTTGCCGACCCACTGCAAGGCTAGCCCTATAAGAAGAATCCGGACACCCCGGTCCCGTTGTAGAGGGCACTGTTCCGCAGCATGCCCCAGGTACATTCAGTCATCGCCGAACATGCGCGAACCCACCACCACCGGCGTCACCTATACACCACGTGGGGGCGTAGGCTTAGAGTCCGTCGATCAGGCGGTCCAAAGTCTTTCATGATGCCTCCCTCAAAGTCATTGTCTAGGGCATCATCAGAAGCGAGGCCAGCATGGCCCAGGACCCCACCTTTCGTCCCGCACCTGACGTCAGTGACCGCCTCCAGGACCTGGTTCTGGAATGCGCGGACGTGGCCGAGTTGCTAGGCGAACTCGCGACTTTTTCGGCTTCCGCACTCTCCGTTGACCATGACGTGCTGTGTGGCGTGACATTGGTGCGGCGCAAGAAACCTGTGACGGTCGCCACCAGTGAACCAACTGTTCATGCTCTGGATGAACTGCAATACGGCCTGGGGGAAGGGCCCTGCCTGACTGCGGTTCGGGACCTGACGACCATCCACGTCCCGGACCTGAGGGAGGAGGCGCGCTGGCCCCGCTACGCGGCCGCCGCATGGGCCGAGGGAATCGGCTCCGTCCTGTCCGTCCCGCTTCCGTTGGAAGGGGAAGCGAACGCGGCGCTTAACCTGTACTCGAGCCGGACAAATGGATTCAGTGGCGCGGATATCAAGCACGCCGAAGCCTATGCCGCGCAGGCGTCCAAGGCCTTGCGCCTTGCAGTGCGGGTGGCGCAGCTGACGGAAGACCGAAAGCACCTCACGACCGCGATGGAATCCAGGACCACGATCGATGTCGCGGTGGGAGTGATCATGGCCCAAAACCGCTGCAGCCAGGAATCAGCCCTGAAGATCCTCAAAATCGCTTCAAGCACCCGCAACGTGAAGCTCCGTGATGTCGCTGCAGCCGTCGTTGCAACCGTCTCGGAGGACTCTGAACTGTTGACGCACTTCGACAGCTGAACCGGCTCCATGCGCCCCTCCCCCACGAGGAATTCCCCGGCCTGGGGCTAAGGGAGCGGCAATAGCCCACCAAAGCGATGCGGTGTCGGAGCCGGCGGGACGGGTCCCCGGCAGCTGGACAACTCAGACCAGAGCCGGGTAGCTGGCAAGAATGTAATCGGCCGCTGCAGGACACTTTTTCAGGTGGAGGAATTCCCCTGCGCTGTGCCGCTGCCGCATGGCGGCCCAGAAGACGTGCTCTGCCTGCGGCTGCTTGCCTGACACGCAGCACCAGCTGGTGTATAGGCCATAAAGGGAGTCCCGGTCCAGGTTGTTTCCCGGCTCGCGGTCTCGGTAGGTGGCTTCCTGGAGGAACTGATCGAAGTGTGTCTGTGCCATCGTGGCTCGTTTCAACAGGTGCAGTTGTCCACCATTAGGCTCGAGGCCTCAGAACCAGCGCCCTGCACGGGACAAATGGCCAGGCGTATCAACGATGAGGGGGACAGTTCAGCCGGCGTCCCTGCTGGGGAATTCTGTACCTGAACTGTTCCATTCCTGGCCGGGAAGCCAGGAGAGCGGCTACGCGCGGTCTGCGTGGACGGGGCGGCCGGGGTATCTGTTCAGGGTTTCAGTAGTCATGGGTTTCTCCTAAGGTGACGTGAGCAGCCTGGACGGCTGCGCAACTCTGATCCCTTGGCTGAAACCATGTTGACAACTTCTCTACGATGTAGACTTTACGTGTAGATGAGACGGTAAGCAAGCTTTCCGTATCGGCCGCCTCGAAGACCCCCGCAATGAACAAGAGGACGCCCGCCATGGCCACTCCCAAAAGCACCCCCAGCAGCACAAGCACCCGCAAAGTCCCCCTGAGCAGGGAGCTTGTGCTTTCCACCGCACTGGAACTCGTGGACGCCGAAGGCCTGGAGGCCCTCACCATGCGCCGGCTCGGACAGGAGCTCGACCGGGACCCGATGAGCCTGTACCGCTACGCGGCCAATCGGGCAGCCCTGCTGGACGGGGTTACCGAAACCGTCCTGGATGAACTCGCGATCTTCACCGATGTGCTGGACTGGCAGGCACAGCTGCGCCGGATCGCGCACGACTTGCGGCTCCTGGCCCTGCGGCACCCCAATGTCGTACCCCTGCTGGTCACCAGACCCCTGTCGACCCCGCTGGGCCTGCGCCCGCTGGGGACCCTGCGCCCCCTTGAACAGATTCTGGAATTGTTGATAGGCGCCGGCTTCCGCCCCAGCGACGCCCTCCACGTGTATCGGGCCTACTACGGCTTCCTCTACGGCCACATCCTTAACGAACTCCAGGAATACGTCGTTGACCCGGAAGAAAACGAAGCACTCCTCCGCCTCGGCCTACACCGCCTGCCTTCGAACGAATTCCCCCATCTCCGGGCGCTGGGCCCAGTCCTCGCCGACTACGACGGCGCGGCCGAACTCGACCAGGGCCTCACCATCCTGCTCTCCGGCCTAGCCGCCCAACTCCACGGGAAAGATCGCTGACGCCAGCTCCCCACAGGAAAAGCCTCATCCGGAGGAAGTGTGCGTGAGCATAGGGTGCCACTGCAGCACCTGGGGGCGCACGATGCCGTCCACGAATCCCTTGAGTCCCTACCCGCCGTCGTCCGCCCTATGCCCACCAGCACCCGCCCTTGACCCCGCCATCCCCGGATGGAAGCCTGTGAGGATCGCGGTGGGCCTCAAGCAACGGGGTTGGTTCCTGCCAGGAGCACTCCCACTGCCTGCCACAACACAGAGGCGGCACGAATGCGAGCAATGGTGTACCGCGGCCCATACAAGATCCGGGTCGAAGAAAAAGACATTCCCAAGATCGAGCACCCCAACGATGCGATTATCCGGGTGACCACCGGCGCAATCTGCGGCTCCGACCTGCACCTCTACCACGGCATGATGCCCGATACACGGGTGGGCACAACGTTCGGCCATGAGTTCGTGGGGGTGGTGCACCAGGTGGGCTCCTCCGTGCAGAACCTGATCCCGGGCGACCGCGTCATGGTGCCGTTCAACGTCTACTGCGGCTCCTGCTGGTTCTGCTCCCGCGGCCTGTACTCCAACTGCCACAACGTCAACCCGAACGCGACGGCGGTGGGCGGCATCTACGGCTACTCCCACACCTGCGGAGGGTACGACGGCGGCCAGGCGGAGTTCGTGCGGGTTCCGTTCGCGGACGTGGGCCCCAGCAGGATCCCGGACTGGATGGACGAGGAGGACGCCGTCCTGCTCACTGATGCCCTCCCCACCGGCTACTTCGGCGCACAGCTGGGCGACATCGTGGAAGGCGACACCGTGGTGGTCTTCGGCGCAGGCCCCGTGGGCCTGTTCGCTGCCAAGTCCGCCTGGCTGATGGGCGCGGGCCGCGTGATCGTGATCGACCACCTGGACTACCGGCTGGAGAAGGCCCGCACCTTTGCCTACGCGGAGACCTTCAACTTCGCGGAGTACGAGGACATCGTGGTGCAGCTTAAGAAGGAAACCGACTACCTGGGCGCCGACGTCGTCATTGATGCCGTCGGCGCAGAGGCGGACGGAAACTTCCTGCAGCACGTCACGGCGTCAAAGCTGAAGCTGCAGGGCGGCTCTCCGGTGGCGTTGAACTGGGCCATCGACGCGGTCCGCAAGGGCGGAACCGTCTCCGTGGTGGGCGCCTACGGACCCATCTTCAGCGCCGTGAAGTTCGGCGACGCCGTCAACAAGGGGCTCACGCTGCGGATGAACCAGTGCCCGGTGAAGCGCCAGTGGCCGCGCCTGTTCGAACACATCCAGAACGGGTACCTGAAGCCCAGCGAACTGGTCACGCACCGGATCCCGCTGGAGCACATTGCGGAGGGCTACCACCTGTTCTCGGCCAAGCTGGACAACGTCATCAAGCCCCTCATCATTTCCGCCACGGCCTGAAAAGGAGTGCACCATGACTGAACCGGCAACCCCGTACATCGCAGCCAAGACCACGCCCATGGAAAGCCGGATGGCGCTGCGTGCGCGCATCCCCGGGTGGGGCGCAGACCTGGATCCGAAGGACCGCCCCTCGTTCCCGCGCGAGCAGCCTGGCATCGAGACCGGGGCGCACTGGAAGTTCCCGGACCGGCAGCCCGAAGCGCAGCCCCGGGAACGATCCATCGAGCACGCCATGTTGACGCCGGCCTTCGGCACGTCCGCCCCGCTCAAAGGTGCTTCCGGTGCTATCCGGAGGTACGCCTACCGCCGGTACAGCGAGGGCCGCGCCGCGCACTGGCTGCTGCTCATCGCCGCGGACCGGGTGGACGCCTGGGAGAGCCACCTTAAGTCCTTTGCCACCTTGCGCCCGGACAACCCCATCACCGAGACCGGGGTCGGCAGCGAATTCTCCGGCAACGGCCTGAAGTCCCGGAAGGGGAAGCGGGTGGACGCCAACCACTCATGGCTGGACCCGGTGATCGTGGCCGGGCCGTGGGTGCTGGCCGGGCTGGGAGTCGCCGCGGTGCTGCGGACCCTGCGGGGGCGACGCTGAATTAGGTCACGAATTACGTCACGACATGTTTGCGTTATTGATGTGAACCTCGTCACTTAAAGCGGTTTCCGGCTTGGTGCTTAGGTTTGCCTACCCTACAGTTTCCTGACATAGGCAACATTCGTGTTGCCTAATAGGACTTAGGTTCAAGCAGACTTTTCCCCACCGAAAGCAGCCTCAATGAAGATCCGCAACAGCGCGCTGGCCGGCATCGCACTCGCCGCCACCGCAGCTCTTGGCTTGACCGCCTGCGGCGGCGCCACCCCGGCCGGTGACAGTTCCGCCGGCGCTTCCAACGGCACCCCCTCCGGCGAAATCACGGTGTACAACGCCCAGCACGAGAGCCTCACGAAGGAATGGGTGGACGCCTTCACGGCGGAGACCGGCATCAAGGTGACCCTCCGCCAGGGCGATGACACTGAAATGTCCAACCAGATCATCCAGGAAGGCCAGGCGTCCCCAGCGGACGTCTTCCTGACCGAAAACTCCCCCGCCATGACGCAGGTGGAGAACGCCGGGCTGTTCGCCGACGTGAACAAGGACACCCTGGCCCAGGTCCCCGCACAGTTCTCGCCGTCCACCGGAAAGTGGACAGGCATCGCCGCCCGCTCCACCGTCCTGGTGTACAACAAGACCAAGCTCACCGAGGACCAGCTGCCCAAGTCCATGCTGGACCTGGCCAAGCCGGAGTGGAAAGGCCGCTGGGCCGCTTCGCCCACGGGTGCCGACTTCCAGGCCATCGTCTCGGCCCTGCTGGAACTCAAGGGTGAAGGCGCCACGGAGGACTGGCTGAAGGCCATGAAGGACAACTCCAAGGCCTACAAGGGAAACAGCACGGCCATGAAAGCGGTCAACGCCGGCGAGGTGGATGCTGCCCTGATCTACCACTACTACTACTATGGCGATCAGGCCAAGACCGGCGAGAACTCCAACAACGTCACGCCGTACTACTTCAAGAACGAAGACCCGGGCGCGTTCCTGTCCGTCTCCGGCGGCGGGGTGCTCAAGTCCTCGAAGAATGCTGCCGCTGCGCAGGCGTTCCTGAAGTTCATCACCGGCAAGAAGGGACAGGAAGTCTTGAAGAACGGAACGTCCTTCGAATACGCCATCGGCTCCGATGTGCCTGCCAATGACAAGCTGGTTCCCATCAAGGATCTGCAGGCTCCCAAGGTTGACGCAGCCAAGCTCAACTCCCAGAAGGTCAGCGATCTGATGACCCAGGCCGGACTTCTCTAATTCCGTGACCACCGATCTATCGGCTCCCGCCAGGCGGAGCACGACGACGGCGGGCCGGGGCAACAGCCCCCGCCCGCCTTTCGGCGTTTCCGCGGTGTCCGTCCTGGCGGTGCTGATCGCCCTCTTCTCCCTCGTCCCCCTGGGGTACGTGGCCTACATGACGGTGGCAACCGGGTGGGACACCGCCGTCAGCCTCATCCTGCGGCCGCGTGTGGGCGAACTGCTGGCCAACACCCTGCTCCTGATGGCCGCCACCATTCCGTTGTGCCTGCTGCTTGGCGTGGCGGGGGCATGGCTGGTGGAACGGACCAACCTCCGCGGCCGCCGGATTTGGGCGGTCCTGTTGGCCGCTCCGCTGGCCGTCCCGGCCTTTGTGAACAGCTACGCCTGGGTTTCGGCCGTCCCGTCGCTGGGCGGACTGGGCTCGGGAATACTGATCTCCACCCTGTCCTATTTCCCGCTGGTGTACATCCCGGCGGCCGCCACCCTCAGCCGGTTGGACCCTGCCATCGAGCAGTCCGCCGCCGCGCTGGGGCTGGGCGCCTGGCGGGCCTTCTTCCGGGTGGTCCTTCCCCAAATGCGCATCGCCCTGACGGGCGGCGGCCTGCTGGTGGGGCTGCACTTGCTCGCCGAATACGGTGCGTTCGCCATGATCCGGTTCGACACCTTCACCACCGCGATCATGACGCAGTACCGGTCCACGTTTAACGGCGCGGCCGGGAATATGCTGGCCAGCGTGCTGGTGTTCTTCTGCCTGCTCCTGCTGCTGGCCGAGGTCCGCAGCCGCGGCACCGCCCGGTACGCGAGGGTGGGCTCCGGCGTCCAGGGCAAGGCCCTCCGGCTCCCGCTGCATGCCTACCAGGTGCCGGCCCAGATCTTCCTGCTGGCGCTGACCGCCCTCGCTTTCGGGTTGCCGCTGGTCTACGTAATGCGATGGATCCTGGCCGGTGGGGCCGAAGTGTGGACGGCGGCCGAATTCCTTCCGGCCCTCCTTGCCACTTTCGGATACGGGATCGCCGGTGCCGTGGCCACCATCGTGGTCGCCTTTCCCATGGCATACCTCGCCGTCCGTAAGCCCGGCTGGTTCAGTAAGTCCCTGGAACTGTCCAACTACGTCACCAGCTCCATGCCCGGCATCGTGGTGGCACTGGCGTTCGTCACCGTCAGCATCCGCATGGTTCCGGGGATGTACCAGACAGCAGGGCTGCTGATAGCGGCGTACGTGCTCCTGTTCCTGCCGCGGGCCCTGGTGAACCTCCGGGCCGGACTCGCACAGGCCCCCAAGGAACTCGATGAGGCAGCCCAGGCCCTCGGCAAGCCGCCGCTGCTGGCCTTCATCCGCGTCACCCTGCGGCTCACCGCTCCGGCCGCTGCCGGCGGTGCGGCCCTGGTGTTCCTGGCCATCGCCAACGAACTGACCGCCACCTTGCTCCTCGCCCCCAACGGCACCAAGACCCTCGCCACCGAATTCTGGAGCAAGAGCAGCGAAATCGATTACGCCGGCGCCGCGCCCTATGCGCTGCTGATGATCCTGCTTTCCGCCCCCATGACGTATCTCCTCTTCCAACAGTCCAAGAAAGTAGCCGGACAGTGACAGCACCATCAACCCGCAGGCTGCCCGAGCCGCGGGTGGCTCCCTCCGTGGCAGCAACCACCAACAGCCATCTGCAGATCACGGACGTCACCAAGAATTTCGGATCCCAAGCGGTCCTGAAGGGTGTCAACCTGTCCGTGGCCAAGGGCGGAACCACCGCCATCGTGGGCCCCTCCGGTTCGGGCAAGACCACGCTGCTGCGCCTGATCGCGGGATTTGAACATCCTGATACGGGGAGCATCTCCCTGAACGGCACCGTCGTGGCCGGCGAAGGTGCCTGGCTTCCGGCGCACAAGCGGGAGATCGGATACGTGGCACAGGACGGGGCCCTGTTCCCGCACCTGACTGTGGGACAGAACGTTGCCTTCGGCCTGAATCCTGCCAGGCTCGAGGGCGGCCGGCGCGCCGTCGCCGCCCGCGTGGCGGAGCTGCTGGAGATGGTGTCGCTGGATGCATCCATGGCCAAGCGCCGCCCGCACCAGCTCTCCGGCGGCCAGCAGCAGCGCGTGGCCCTGGCCCGGGCGCTGGCGCGTGAGCCTGAACTGATGCTCCTGGACGAGCCGTTCTCCGCCCTGGATGCGGGACTCCGTGTGGCCACCCGCCGCGCCGTGGCCAAGGTCTTGGCCGAACACGGAGTCACCACCATCCTGGTCACGCACGACCAGGCCGAGGCGCTCTCCTTCGCCGACCAGGTGGCCGTGATGCGCGGGGGCAAGCTGGCCCAGATTGGCAACCCCTTCGTGGTGTACACGCGCCCCGCAGACCGTGCCACCGCCGAGTTCCTGGGCGACGCCGTCATCCTGGATGCCTGGCTCGAGGGCTCCCTGGCCACCTGCTCGCTGGGCGGCATTCCGGTTCGCCGGCCGCCGGCGCAGGGACGGGTGCAGCTGATGCTGCGGCCCGAGCAGATCCGCATCGCCGAGGACGGGCCCATCCGCGGCGTGGTGGTGGACACCGACTACTTCGGCCCCGAAACCACGGTGCGGCTCAAGCTCAACGTGCCGCAGGAAGTAGCCGAGCATGCCGACCACCGCTACCCCGGCGGCGGCGAAGTGATCACTATCCGGCACTGGAACGCCTCAATCGCACGGCCCGGCATGGAACTGTGCCTGCGCGTGGTGGGCGAAGCGGTGGCGTTCCCCATGGAGGACTGAGCGCCTGCCTGTCCGCCTCCTGCGGACACAGAAAAATCACCGCGCGGAAACACTCCGGCAATGTATCCCCGGCAAGCTGTGCCTACGGGGACACAACAGCAGGAGGCAGCATTATGGAGGCACAAGGAATCCGCACGGCGCAGCTTCGCATCGGGGACCAGATCGAAGCGTGGCACCGGGGCAGGCTCTTCCACAAAGGCAAGGTGACCGACGTCGTCCCGGCCCTTGAACTCTTCTGGATCCTGGACGCCCGGACCGGCACGCGGAAGCTGCTGGACCCGGAGGCCCTGGAGATCCGCCACGTGGATCCGGCGCCGGTCCCAGTGGAGGTCTCAGCCAAACCGCAGCCCCCGGCGAAACCGCTCACCCCCGCCTGACCAGCCGGGGAAGCACTCAGGCGCGTTCCTGGTAAACGTCCGGGACGCCGTCGTGGTCCGAATCCACCTTCTCCAGTTCTTCGGCGAGCCGGTACTGGCGGTTGCGCGTTCGCAGCACGGCCGTCGCCAGCAGCGCGGCAATCAGTGACGCGGCCAGGATGCCCACCTTCGCGTGGTCGTCGTGCAGGCTGCCGTTGCCGAAGCTGAGTTCTGCCACCAGCAGGGACACTGTGAAGCCGATGCCTGCCAGCAGCGCCACGCCGAACACGTCGACCCATTTGAAGGAGCTGTCCAGGGTCGCTCTGGTGGCCTTGGTCAGGACCCACGTTGTGGCAAGGATGCCGATCGGCTTGCCCAGGACCAGGCCGAGGATGATGCCCAGCGCCACGGGATCCGTCAGGGCTGAACCAAGGCCCGCCCAGCCACCCACAGCCACGCCGGCCGAGAAGAACGCGAAGATCGGCACTGCCACGCCGGCTGAAATAGGCCGGAACCGGTGCTCGAAGATCTCGGCCAGCCCGGGGCCGGCGTCGGGTCCGCCCGAGGCCTGTGACCGGATCACCGGGATGGCGAAGCCCAGCAGCACCCCGGCCACGGTGGCGTGGATGCCGGAGGCATGCACCAGAGCCCACGTCACGGCGCCCAGCGGCAGCAGGACCAGCCAGGCAGCGGCCGCGTGAAGGCCGAAGAAGCGGCGGAACTTCTGCGCCAGGAATGCGTAGATGGCCAGCGGAATGACCGCCAGGAGCAGCGGCACAACGTGGATGTCGCTGGAGTAAAAGAACGCGATGATGCTGATGGCGATCAGGTCGTCCACCACGGCCAGCGTCAGCAGGAAGATCCGGAGGGCGCTGGGCAGGTGGGAGCCGATGATTGCAAGGACGGCCACGGCGAACGCTATGTCGGTTGCCGTGGGAATGGCCCACCCGCGCAAAGTTTCCGGGCTGGCAAGATTGACGACGGCGTAGATCACCGCCGGGACCGCCACACCTCCCACGGCGGCCGCCACGGGAACAATCGATTTGCTGATCTGGCGCAGGTCACCGGCCACGAATTCGCGTTTAAGCTCCAGGCCCACCAGGAAGAAGAAGATGGCCAGCAAGCCGTCCGCCGCCCACGCCCCCAGGCTCAGTTCCAGGTGCCACGGCTCGTAGCCCACTTTGAGGTCCCGGAGGGCGAAGTAGCTGTCCGACGCCGGGGAGTTGGCCCAGATGAGGGCGACGACGGCCGCGATGACCAGGAGGGCGCCGCCTACCGTTTCCTTGCGGAGGATCTCGCCGATGCGCAGCGCCTCCGCATAGCTGCCGCGGGAAAAGACCGTGGACCCGAAGACCTTGTTTTTCTTGGGGGCGGGCGTGCTGGAGTTCATGCGGGCATCCTTAAATCCGGGTTCGACAATGTCCTGCCGACCAGACTTCCCGGCGCACCTGCATTTATCCTACGGGAAGGGCGCTAACCGGCGCGGCGGTCTCCCGCATCGTCCGTCCTGCCATGCAGTTGGATGGCACGCACGGCCCGGTCCAGATAGGTCCGCGCCTCAGGCGAATTGGCCAGCTGCACCAGTTCCGCCGCCACCACCACCAGCTTGACGTTCCGGTGGCTGCTGGTGCTGACCAGCATCTGGAACGCGTCGTCGGAGCCAAGCTTGAGCTGGCCCATGAGGATACCCCGGGCCTGGTCTATCACTGTCCGGGTTGCCGTCGCGCCTGCCACGGCGTCCCGCGCCGACTGTTCGGTTTCGCGCTGCAGCGTCCGGCTCAGGTCGACCGTCACGCCTTCGAGCGCCGCAACTGACCCATCGGCGCCAAGAATGGCCTCACCGGAGGTCAGGACGCGCCGGGTCTTGCCCTTGGCATCAACAATCCGGTGATACATGCAGAAGAACCCGCCGGTCGCCGAAACCTGCCCCAGGATCTCCTCGCACCGGTCACGGTCCTCGGGATGCTTGTGGGCGAAGATCAGTTCCAGCGTGGGGACAACCTCGCCGCGCTGGTAACCGTGCAGCCGGTACATGCCGTCAGACCATCGGAACGTCGGGCCCGCGGGTCCCATGTCCACCCTGAAGGTGCCGGCGTCGCTTTCGCTGTCCCCGAGAGCGCTCGAGTACGTATACAACTCGCTGAGCTCCGTCACAGGTCCACCTCCCGCGCATACGCCAACCCCCAGCGGGCCGGCTCTGTCCTCGCTCCTTCCAGTATGGTCGCCCGGAGCGGCAGAAGGTAGTGCGGGAGGTCCCATGGCAGTCACACGGGATCTACGTTAGGGTGCTTGACCGGGATACCCCTAGGGGGTATAGTGGCCGTGTTGTCAGTGAAGTGGTATGTCCCGGCCGGTGCATCCGCACCAGCCTTTCACAGCCGTTCAACCCCAGCGCCCCATTGAATTCCTTCAACGGATTGGAACTGACATGAACAGCGGAAACCGTCCCCAGCTCCCCCTCGCATCCTCCGGCTGCAGCTGCTGCGCCCCGGCCACCGTGGAGCCGTCCCGGAGCCTGCCTACAACTACGCAAAATCAGGTGCGTGCCGGCGTCGAGCCCGCGGATGCCGCCACCCAGCGCACCTTTGCCGTGGAGGGCATGACCTGCGGGCACTGCGTCCGGTCTGTCGAAACGGCCGTTTCCGCCCTCCCGGGAGTGTCCTCGGCCTCGGTCCACCTTGTGCCGGGCGGCCGCTCCCCGCTTACCGTCGCCGGCACGGTGTCCGACGCCGACGTCAGCCGGGCCGTAACTGCCGCCGGGTACGCCCTGGCGTGAGACGGCCGCGCCTTCCGAGCGCGGCCCAGCACCTTTACCGCAGGCCCAGTGGCGGGCAGCGATCGCCTCCAAGGAGGAGCAATGCAGGAGCAGCAAGACACGCAGGATCAGCAGAATACGCAGCAGGACCATCACGACATGGACCACCACCACGGCCACCACGAGCCGCCCAGCGGCACTCTGACCGAGCCCCCGGCACACGGAGCCGGGCATCCGGAGCACAGCGGGCACGCACAGCATGGCGGCCACGGCCAGCACGACGACGACCACACCATCCACACGCACGGCCAGCACGCCGGGCACAGCACTGCCATGTTCAAGAACAGGTTCTGGCTGACCCTGGCCCTTGCTGTGCCGGTGGTCTACTTCAGCCCCATGATGACCCACCTGCTGGGCTACATGCCGCCGGAGTTCCCTGGTTCCGCTTGGATTCCACCGGTCCTGGGCACGGTGATTTTCCTCTACGGAGGCCAGCCGTTCCTCAAGGGCGGGCTGCAGGAGCTCAAGGACCGCACGCCCGGGATGATGCTGCTCATCGCCATGGCCATCACGGTGGCCTTCGCCGCATCCTGGGTCACCAGCCTGGGAATCGGCGGCTTCGACCTGGACTTCTGGTGGGAGCTCGCGCTGCTGGTGGCCATCATGCTGCTGGGGCACTGGATCGAAATGCGAGCCCTCGGGTCCGCGCAGGGCGCCCTTGACGCCCTCGCCGCGC
>Ga0308169_10000332_pt1 | contig 78417 bp, 82 predicted proteins | sample PhyBR1_2_FD_202139 | JGI IMG/M metagenome (GOLD analysis project Ga0308169, IMG submission 202139) | Phyllosphere microbial communities from UC Gill Tract Community Farm, Albany, California, United States - DLSLSB.R1 | ecosystem: Host-associated > Plants > Phyllosphere > Unclassified | place...
TCGTCCCGTCAGGGGAGATCTCCACGCGGTACTTGGTCGCGTAGGCGGCCTCCCACTTCAGGACCACCTTCGACACCGTCGCGCCCGTTCCCAGATCGACGCGGATCCACTGCGGGTCCACGCCCTCCTCGCTCGCCCATCGGGATGTCGCGTCCGCGTCGACAGCCTTCGCGCCCTCGAAGCCGGCACCCTCCGTCGAGGACGTCGCGGTCGGCCGGTTCTTCGAGATCAGCGTCACCGTCCCCGGCACTCCGGACGTCGGAGTCGGGGTCGGCGTGGGCGTCGTCCCGGTGCCGTCGCCGATCTCGTTGAGCGGCCAGCGCGGCGTCGGATCCGTGGGGATCGAGAACGGATCGCCGTACACCGACCAGCTCAACGGCGTGTCCAGATCCAGGTTCCCGGCCTTGAGCCACACCCGCTGCGCGTTCTCGATCCGGGAGACGTCCTCATGCGCCTCCTCCTTCTTCATCTCCACCACGCGCTCATCCAGGAACTTGTTCAGATACGTCGACTCGTTCCCACCCTCCGCAGGCGTGGACGCGTCCCCCTTCGCCGCAGCACGGATGTCCTCCATCCCGTCGAAGCCATGCACCACCGCCGCGTCGTAATACGCGAACTGACCCAGAGCGTTCAACCCGTCCTCCAGCGCCAGGTCGACGGAAGGCTCGAAGTACCACTCCCGCGTCAGGTCCCGCTGCGCCCGCTGGAACGCGGGAACATCACCCTCCGCCTCCCACGCGGCCACGAACGCGCTGCCCAGACCGGCATGCGAATCGCTGCCGTCCACGGAACGCAGCGCGGGCAGGTACTTGGCGAGGGGATTGCTCGGATACTTGGCGGTGTATCGCTCGACCAGTTCGAGCATGTCGCTCGTGCCCGACGTGAACCCGATGATCCCCCCGGTGTACCCGCGACCGTCACCGATGTCCTCGATGTACCCGTACCGGTTGTACCAGTCCAGCACTGAGTTCTCCGCCGACGTGATGATCTCCTGCGCGATCTCCCTCTTCACGGGATCGCGCAGCGTGCTCAGGTCATCCGCCTGAGCAGCGCCCACCGCCAGTCCGCTGAGGGGGATGATGACCGCGGCCGCAAGCAGCGCGATCAGTGGTCTCCGTTGACGCATGATTCCTCCGGTATCGCTCGTAGTTTGGAAAACACCTTTACGATGAGTTATACCCGACACGGATACCGATGGCAACCGTTTTCCAGACCAGGGGTTCCGTCTGCCGACGGATAGCATCCGTGTAACCGCTCCCACGACTCCGGGTGCAATCGATCTCATCCTCAGAAGGACACCGTGGCCACTCGACCGATCGGAACCAGCGTCGTCCGCGCGATCAACGCTCGTGCGGCATTCCGGCTCCTGCTGGACCAGGGCCCGCTGAGCAGACCGGAGATCGCCTCAGCACTGGCTGTGTCGAAGCCCACCGCATCTCACCTCCTCGCGCAGCTGCGCGAGAGCGGCCTCATCAGGAGCATCGGGAACCGCGACGGCGGCATCGGCCGGGCCGCGGAGCTGTTCAGCGTCGACGGCGGGGTGGCCCACGCGGCGGCCGTGGACGTGACGCCGGAGCGCATCGCGGCCGTCGTCGTGGATCTCACGGGCGCGAGGGTCGGCGAGTACGTGCTCCCGACATCCGATCAGGCGACGCCCGATCCAGGCGCCCAGGTGCTCGCCGTGCTGCAGGGCGCATGCGATGGCACGGACGTGGAACCGGCCGGGCTGCAGCGCGTCGTGGTCGGGATCCAGGGGGCGATCGATCCCACCTGCGACCGGTTGCGGTTCGCCGCCCATCTGCCCGGCTGGCAGGATGCCGCACTCACATCCACGCTGCAGGGCGCCATCGGCACGACCGTCGACATCGAGAACGACGTCAATCTCGTGACCATCGCCGAGCACGCCCGCGGTGCGGCGGTGGACCACGACAGCTTCGCCGAGCTGTGGGTCTCGGACGGCATCGGCCTGGGATTGATGTTCGGCGGCAGGATGCTCCGCGGACGCACCGGCGGCGCAGGAGAGATCTCCGACCTGCCCCTTCCCGGCGCGCCTGTGCCACCTGACGAGAACGAGCACGGCGCCAGCGGCATGCAGGCCCTCGCCGGCGCCCCGGCACTGGGGCGGGTGCTCGCGGAGCGCGGGTTCGATGCCGCGGCACCCGCGGATGCCATGCGCAGCGCGGCGTCCTCGGATGACCCCGACGCCGAGGCCGCGCTCGACGAGGTCGCACGCCGTCTCGCGCTCGGCCTGTCGGCCGTGGTCGCCATCGTCGACCCGGACGCGTTCGTGCTGGCGGGCGACATCTCCGTCGCAGGCGGCGAGCGGCTCCGCAGCCTGGTCGAGCGGCACCTGCACTCGACCGTCGTCGCCCGGCCGCCCGTGCTGCTCTCCGAGCTCGTCGACGAGCCGGTGCTCGCCGGCGCCGCGCACATGGCCCTCACTGCCGTGCAGGACGACCTGCTGCGAACCATCACCGGCGGGCAGCGGACCCCCGCGGCAACCGCGCCCCCCGCAGGCAGCACCCCGGACACGCCCGCCGCCGCCGACTGACCCACTGACGCCCGGCGGGTTCCCCGCCGGGCGTCAGTCTCGGAGTCGTGGTCAGGATGCCGATCGGCCGCGCATCCGCCAGAGCAGCCAGAGCCCGGACAGCGGGATGACCACGGCGACGGCGATGATGATGAGGAAGTGCGGGCCCGCGAGGAGGAGGTTGGGGACGAGCGGGTTCTCCACTTCCGGAGGAGTGCCCGTGCCGGATGCCTCGTGCACCTCGACGGCACCCGTCGTCGTGAACGCGGCGAATGAGAACAGCATCAGTCCGCCGAAGAGCACCACGGGGACGAGGATCGCGACCAGCTTCTCCCAGGTGCGCCACATCGAGCTCAGCAGGACGAGCGCCACGCCCACGAACCACCCCACCACAGGCACGAGGTAGCCTCCGAAGCTCAGGGTGAGCGCCGCAGCGATCGCGAAGCCGCGGCTGTGGGAGACGGGGAGGGGTGCGGGCGAGGCGACCGCATCCGGACGCGGGGCAGCCGGTGCGGGCGGGGGCGTGTACCCGTCCGGATCCAGCGCCTCGCGCGCGATCACGGCAGGGTCACCGAGCTGGGCGATGCGCGCCTCGGCGGCGTCCGCGTCGAGGCTCTGGAGTTCCTCGGCGATGCCGGCGCGGATCTCCGCGGCGACACCGTGCGGCACATCGCGCAGCGCGACGTCGAGTCGGGCGAGGTAGTCGGAGGTGGCGGTCATCATGGTGTTTCCTCTCCCACGAGGCGTGAGACGGTCAGGGCGAAGGGCTGCCACTGGGTGCGGAACAGCGCGAGCTGCGCGACTCCGGCGGCCGTGAGCCGGTAGTACCGCCGCACGGGACCGGAGTCCGACGGCTGGTCGAATGTCGTGACCCAGCCGTTGTCGCGGAGCCGCCCGAGCAGCGGGTACAGGGTGCCGATGCTGGCGATGAGCCCGGACTCGGTGAGCGCGTCGGCGAGCTGCCAGCCGTACATCGGCTCGCGGGCGAGCAGGCCGAGCACGCAGTACTCGACGACGCCCTTGCGCATCTGCGCTCCCACGTCCGCTGTCATGCGTCACAAGCTAGCATGCGTCGCAAGACAGCACAACATGGCCAACGGCCTTCGTCTCGCTGCGCACACGCTCGGGACCGAAGGTGGCTCACTCAGGGAAGGGAGCAGCTCGCTCGAGAACCGGACCGAGATGCGCCTCAGCCGCGCGGCACGCGCACACCGGGCAGGCTCCACGCGGCGAACGCCGGGCCCTCCGCCGCGAGCGCGACGGCGCCGTCGGATGCCGTGGCCAACGTCGCGTCGCCGTGCAGCTCCGCGGCATCCGCTGCACCGGGCAGCGCGCCGGGTGCGAGCTCGATGTCCGCTCCCCCGCGGGTCGCGAGCACGAGCACGCTCTCCTCGGCGCTCTCACGAACGAAGACGACGGTCTCATCGTCGACGTGCAGCCAGCGCATCCCGCCCGTCCCCAGCACGGGGTGCGCACGGCGCAGCCCGACCAGCGAGCGATAGGTCTCGAACACCTCGGCGAGCTCAGGCTCGTCCTGCCGTGACCACGGCATCGGCGTTCGACTGCTCTCGCCGTCGGCGCCGGTGAGCCCGAACTCGTCGCCGGCGAAGACGACCGGCACCCCGGGCATGGTCATCGACAGCCCGACCGCCACCGGCAGTGCTCCCGGCGCGGCGTTGGTCGCGAAGCGCGCGGTGTCGTGCGTATCGAGCGGCTGCATGTTCCCCAGCCGCACCCGCCACGGGATGCCCGCCGTGAAGCGGGTCACGGCATCCGCGAAGTCCCGTGCCGTGTAGCGCGGGATGCCGCCGATCGGCTGCGTGAAGAACCACGGCTCGGTCGCCTGCTCGCCGTCGTAGGTCAGATACGGCGCACCGGTCGGCTCGCTCAGCCAGCCCCACAGCGGGCGGGTGAACGCCGGATAGGTCATGGCGCCGTGCCAGCCGTCGCCCTGCAGGTCGGTGGCCGCGTCGTTGGTCGACTCCCCCAGCACGATCGCGTCGGGGTTGATGGCCCGCACGGTGTCGGCGAGCAGCTGCCGCACCTCGGCGTTCAGGTCGACCGCGCCCAGGCGGCCGGTCATGTTGGCCACATCGATGCGCCACCCGTCGATCGAGTACGGCGGCTTCAGCCACTTCGCCACCACCGAGTCCTCGGCGGTGATGAACCGCTCACGCAGCGCGTCGCTGGACCAGTTGAACTTCGGCAGCGTCGGCGTTCCCAGCCACGACTCGTAGGTCGTGTTGCCGGCATCCGTGAAGTAGTAGAAGCTCTCGGTCTCGGCGCCCGGGTGCCCGAGCGCCTGCTGGAACCATTCGTGCCGGTCGCCGGAGTGGTTGCTGGTCAGGTCGCCGATCACGCGGATGCCGCGGGCGTGCGCCTCTTCGATCAGCTTGACGTATGCGTCCTCGCCGCCGAGCAGCGGGTCGATCGTGTCGAAGCTGGATGCGTCGTAGCGGTGGTTCGACCCCGCGGGGAACACCGGCGTCAGGTAGAGCAGGTCCACGCCGAGCACGACCAGGTGGTCGAGGTGCTCGACGATGCCCGGCAGGTCTCCGCCGTAGAACTGCTGCGAGCGCCCCGGGACCACCGGATCGACCGGATCGTCCCAGGACGCGGCGATCGCCCAGTCCGGAGTGGGGTGCGCGTCGGCCTGCGCGGACCGCGCGAAGCGATCCGGGAACACCTGGTACATCACGGAGCCGTGCAGCCATGCCGGCGGGGCGGGGGTCGCGGCGAGCGCGAAGTCCTCGGCGTCCAGTGTCTCGCCGGTGTGGATGCCGGTCTGGTTCAGCCATTCCACTCGACCGTCCTCGTGCAGCAGCACGAAGCGGTACCCGTGCCGCGGGTTGCGCACGTGGATGGGTGCCTCCCACCAGTCCCAGCCGTCGGCGGCGCCGAGCAGCACGGCATCCGTCCACTCCGGCTCGTGATCGGGGTTGGACCGGGTGCGCACCGCCCTCAGCGGGCCGTACCCCGCAGGCACCCGCAGCCGCACGGCGACCGTGTCGCCGAGAGCGGGGGCGTCGTCCGAGACGAAGAGCGGTGAGCCGTCGTGATGCGGGAGGGTCATGACAGGCATCCTGCCCTACTTGACCGCACCCGCGGTGAGTCCGCCGACGATGTACTTCTGCAGCAGCAGGAACAGCACCATCACCGGGACGGCCGCCATCACGGCGCCCGCGGAGAACGCCGACCAGTCCGCGTAGCGCGGATTGGCGACGAGCTTGGTCAGTCCGACCACGAGCGTCTGCTTGTCGGGGTCGATCAGCATGATGCTGGCGATGACGTACTCGTTGACCGTGCCGATGAACGACAGGAGGGCGACGACCGCGAGGATCGGCGCGACCAGCGGCAGGATCATCGTGAAGAAGATCCGGGCGTGACCTGCGCCGTCGATGCGGGCGGCCTCATCGAGCTCCATCGGCAGCGTGTTGAAGAACCCGTACATCAGGTACGTGTTCACGCCCAGCGCGCCGCCGAGGTAGACGAGGATCAGGCCGGTGTGCGTGTTCAGGCCGATCGCGGGGAACCAGTCCCCCAGCGTCGACATGAGCAGGAAGATCGCGACCACGGCCAGCAGCTGCGGGAACATCTGCACCACCACGATGGTGACGAGGCCCACACGGCGACCGGTGAACCGCATCCGCGAGAACGCGTACGCGGCGAGAGCACCCAGGAAGACCGTCACGAATCCGGTCACTGTCGCGATGACGAGGGTGTTCCAGAACCACATCGGGTAGGGGTTCTTCGGGTCGGTGAGGATGCGCACGTAGCTGTCGATGCCGACGGCGGAGAACAGCCGGTTCGATCCGGTGAGGGTGCCCTTCGGGTTCAGCGAGGCGGAGACCACGTACAGCAGCGGGAACACCGCGAACGCGCTCACGATGATCGCGACGACGTGTCGCCAGCCGGTGTCGCCGAACCACCTGCCGAACGAGCGGCGGGCGGGGCGCAGGTCGCGGGTGGAGGAAGCGGTGCTCATCTCAGTTCAGCTCCTCGAGGGCCTTGGTCTTGCGGAAGCTGATGATCGAGATCGCCGCGACGACGATGAAGATCAGGATCGTGAACGCCGATGCCAGACCGTAGTCGCGGGTCTGACCGGTGAACGCCACCTTGTAGACCATGGAGATCAGGATGTCGGTGTGCCCGACGGGGATCGACACGTCATCGAATCGAGGACCGCCGTTGGTGAGCATGTAGATCAGGTTGAAGTTGTTGAAGTTGAACGCGAACGACGAGATCAGCAGCGGTGCCACGGTGACCAGCAGCAGGGGCAGCTTGATGCTGCGGAAGATCTGCCACGGGTTCGCGCCGTCCATCGAGGCGGCCTCGTTGACGTCGGACGGGATACCCTGCAGCGCGCCCATGCACACCAGGAACATGTACGGGAAGCCCAGCCACAGGTTCACGATCAGCACGGACACCTTCGCCAGCGTCGGGTCGGTCAGCCAGGGGATGGATGCCCCGCCGAAGACCACCTGATTGAGGAAGCCGAAGCTCTCGTTCATCATGCCCGCCCAGACCAGCGCCGACAGGAACGCCGGGAACGCGTAGGGCAGGATGAGCAGGATGCGGTAGCCGTTGCGGAATCGCATCCGGGTGTTGTTGAACACCAGGGCGAGCAGCAGTCCCAGGAAGAACGTGGACGCCACCGAGATCAGCGCGAACACGAACGTCCAGATCGTCACCGAGATCAGCGGCCCGCGGATCGAGGCATCCGTCACCGCCCGCAGGAAGTTGTCGAAGCCCACCGTGATCTGCCAGCCGGGCAGCAGCTGCTCGCCGCCCTCAGCGGTGAACGCACCGACGCCGGTGTCGCGGTAGACCGTGCCGGACGTGGTGTCGGTCATGGTCCCGGCCGGGGCGTCGTACTCAAGCGTCGACACGTACAGGTATCCTCGACGGCCGTCGGGAGTGCGGATGGCGCCGTCGTTGGGGTCTTCGCTGAACGGGACGGACAGCTTCTCGACATCGTCGGAGCGGGAGATCACGTCGGCGAACGACAGGCTCGTCCACCCGTCGACGGACACGGCCGTGTCGCCGTCCATGCCGGCACCCTGCACCTTCTGCAGCGGCTGCTCGTCGGTGCCGACCCAGACGTCGCCGTCCTCGGGGTCGGTGACCAGCAGGCCCAGTGTGCCGAGCTTCTCGACGACGGTCACGCCGTAGGTGGGCGAGTCCGCCACGCGCTCCTGGGCGGAGCGCATGAGCGCTGCGACCGCCTGGTCCTTGCTGCCGTTGTGCCCGGTGCCGTAGTTGGTGAAGCCGATGTACCCGGTGTACAGCAGCGTGAACACCTGGAACAGGATCAGGAAGATCACGCCGGGCGTCAGGTACTTCGCCGGCACCCGTCGCCGCGAGAAGTAGATCCAGTTGACCAGGATCGCCACGATGACGACGACGCCCAGCACGAGCCATTCGGATGCCGTGTAGAGCACGAATGCCGCGTACAGGGCGATCGCGTCGACGATCGCCAGAAGGCCGATCTTCAGCAGCAGCCAGCCGACATGCCCCGACGCCGCTTCGGCGATCGCGGCAGCCTGGCGCTGCTTTCTCGTGCGGGGCGCCTGCGGCGCCTCCAGCTCAGTGGCCTGGCTCATCCTCACCCCTTTGTGCACGGCTGCCGGGACGGGGCACGTGCCCCGTCCCGGCAGCGGTGGACTGCTTCACTCGACCTCGGCCGGTCGGCCGCGGTCGGCTGTCGCGATTACTTGATCGCGCCTGCGACGTCGTCGGCCAGCTTGGTCCAGGTGGCCTGCGGGTCCGCGCCCTTGATGATCGCGGCCTCGGCGACGCCCCAGAACTGCCAGACCGAGCCCATGGCGGGGATGGCGGGCATCGGCACGGCGTCGGCGCCCACGGCCTGGAAACCGGCGATGATCGGGTCGGATGCCGCCTTGTCCGCCGCCGCGGTGAGGGCGGGCAGCACGTTCCCGGCCTTGAACAGGTCGAGCTGGACGTCGGGCGTGCCGATGTAGTTCACGAGGAAGTCGTTCGCGGCGACCTTGTTCTTGGACTCGGCGCTGATGAAGAAGCCCTTCACGCCGGCGAACGGCGAGGCGGCCTTGTCGGTCGGGCTGGGGATCTTGTCGATGGCGACCTTGATGCCCGCGTCGGTGGCGGCGCCGACGTTCCAGGGCCCGGTCAGCCAGAAGGCCGCCTTGCCGTCGAGGAACTGCTGCTTGGCGATCTCCCCGTCGATGTCGGTGTTCAGCGTGCCGGCCTTGCCCTGCGCTGCCAGCCAGTTGGCGAACGCGGTGCCGCCCTCGCTGCCCAGCTGGAGGTTCGTCGGGTCGTAGCCGCCCTTCGCATCGGTGCCGAAGACGGGAGCACCGAACGCGGTCTGGAACGGGTACAGGTGGTAGGGGTTGCCCTCGGCGCCCTGCTCGACCACGAACGGCTGGTCGAGACCGGCCGCCTTGCCCTTCGCGATCATGTCGTCGAAGCTGGTTGCGGCCTCGGGCACGATGGCGGTGTTGCGCAGCACGGCGATGTTCTCGACGGCGTAGGGAAGCATGTAGACGTTGCCGTCGTAGGTCGAGGCCTGCAGTGCGACGGGCAGGTAGTCCTTGGACGAGTCGCCCAGCTCGAGCGGAGCCACGACGCCGTTGGTGGATAGCTCGCCGAGCCAGTCGTGCGCGCCCATGGTGATGTCGGGGCCCTTGCCGGTCGGCACCTGCTGGATGAAGTCGTCCTTGATGTCGTCGACGTTCTTGCCGACGAGCTGGACCTTCACGCCCGTCTTCTTCTCGTACGCCTCAGCCGCGCCCTTGACCGCGTCGACTCGCTCGGAGTCGACCCAGACGACCAGCTTGCCGCCCTTGGCGGAGTCGCCGTCCGTTCCCTTGTCGCCCGTGTTCGCGGCCGAGCAGCCCGCGAGCGCCAGCGAGGTCAGGACAGTGATCGCGCCGAACGCCGCGATGCTCCTCTTGGTCACCTTCATTGGTGGGTGCCTCTCTCGATGTAGTGGGGCCTGCATGATTGCAAGCGCTTACAGTATGCATCGCTCGGGCACGGTAACGCAATGGAAGGAGTGGTCGATATGAACCTGTTATTCAGGAAGTCAAGAACTGCAACAGCTTGAAAGCGCTTCCAACGAGACGATGAAACGGCATCCTCGATAGACTTCGGGCATGGCTGACAGCTCATTCGACATCGTGTCCAAGGTGGATCACCAGGAGGCGGACAACGCCCTCAACCAGGCCCGCAAGGAGATCGAGCAGCGCTACGACTTCAAGGGCACCGGCGCCTCCATCTCGTGGAGCGGCGAGCAGATCGTCATCGTCGCGAACTCCGAGGAGCGCGCGAAGGCGGTGCTGGACGTGTTCCAGACGAAGCTCATCAAGCGCGGCATCTCGCTGAAGAGCCTGGAGTCCGGCGACCCCGTCGCCAGCGGCAAGGAGTACCGCCTGACTTCGACCCTCAAGGACGGCATCTCCAGCGAGAACGCGAAGAAGATCGGCAAGATCATCCGCGACGAGGGCCCGAAGGGCGTGAAGTCCCAGATCCAGGGCGACGAGCTGCGCGTGCAGTCGAAGAGCCGCGACGACCTGCAGGCCGTGATCGCGCTCCTGAAGGGCAGCGACCTCGACATCGACCTGCAGTTCATCAACTACCGCTGACCCGAACCCGCCGTCATACCGGCATCCTGCCCTCTCCTCAGATGCCCGCGCACCCGCTAGAGTGGGCCCCAGCGGGGCGTTAGGGGACGCTCCGCCCGGGGATTCGTGGGGAATCCCTGGGTCATTGGGGAATCTGGGGGTCATCGGGGTGTCCGTCGACGAAGAACAGCGGATGGGGTCCGCGAGCACGGCGAAGAAGCAGCTGCTGGCCGAAGGGGTGTTCCACCTGATCGGCGAACGCATCGTCACGGGCGAGCTCGCGCCCGGCGACCGCATCCGCGACGCCGACGTGGCGCAGGAGCTGGCGGTGTCGCGCACGCCCGTCCGGGAGGCGCTGCAGCGGCTCGAGCGCATAGGCCTGGTGACGATGTATCCCAGCCGGTACACCGAGATCAGTCGCCTCACGCCCGAGACGATCCGGATGTCGCACGACTTCGCCGGCCTGCAGGCCGGCATCATCGTGCGGCTGTCCTGCCCGCGGCTGACGACCGCCGACCATGAGACGCTGTCGCCGATGATCGCGCGGATCGCGGCGAGCGTGGACGACCCCGCCGCCTGCTCGCAGGCTCGACGCGAGGTGATCGGCTACCTCGCCGCCCGGAGCGGCAACACGCTGCAGCAGTCGCTGGTCGACGAGGCCTCCATGGCGCTGGCTCGCGCTCTGCGCGGGTTCGCGATCACCCCCGAGCACAAGCCGCGCCTTCTCGACGCCTGCGTCGAGCTGGACCGGGCGCTGCGCGACGGAGATGCGGATGCCGCAGAGCAGGCCTGCCGCGTCATCTACGACGTGGCGTGATCAGGGGCATCCGCCCCGTCAGCGCGAGGCCACCCACCCGGTGACCCAGCGCTCCAGGCGGGCGTAAGCGTCCTCGCGCGCTTCGCGTCGCGACAGGAAGACGTCGTGCAATGCGCCGTCGATGCGCTCGACCGTCACCGACGGCCCGAGCTTCAGGGCGGCACGGGCTATGTCGTCGACGACCAGCACGCTGTCGGCCCTCGTGAGCTCGTCCGACCAGCGCGTCGGCACAGCGGTGCGCGCCGACAGCAGCACGCAGACCGGCGCGTCGATGTGCAGACCTGCGGAGACTGCCCGATGGCCCTGCAGGATCGCGTGCAGCCACGCGGCGTGCACGGTCATGGTCTGCTCGGGACGCCAGGCCAGATCCACCTCCATGGGATCGTCGGGGTCGGCCACCTCGTTCTGCGCACGCGTGTAGAAGCCCAGATCCACCTGCGGCGCGGCGTCCTTCGGCCACCATCTCGCCTGCAGCTCGACCATCGGCGCGATCGCCGTGCGCGCAGCGCCGAGCTGGAACTCGAGCCACGGCGAGTTGAGGATGACGGCATCGACCGCGCGCGGATGCCGTGACGCCCACAGGCTGAGCGTCAGCCCGCCCGTGGAGTGCCCGAGCAGCACGAGCCGACGCCCCTCGGCATCCCCTCGCGCAGCGAGCGCGGCCTCGATGTCGGCGTCGTACTCGGCGAGGTCCGTGATGAAGCCCGGCGTCTGCCCGGGACGCAGGCTGCGCCCGTACTTGCGCAGGTCGAGAGCGAAGAACCGCGCACCGCGCGAGGTCCAGAAGCGGGCCAGGCGCTTCTGGAAGAAGTAGTCCGACCACCCGTGCACGTACAGCACGTCGACATCCGCGAGCGGACGCCGGTCGCGGACGTGCCACCACGGCCGCGGCTCGGGCAGGGCGCGCACGACCGTCGCGACCACGTCGCCCTCAGCATCCGGTTCCAGCGGCAGCGTCAGCTGCTGGAACTCGTCGCCGAGGACATCCGGAACCCACTCGCCCATGAGGTCAACCTATCGGTCGGCCGGACGGCGCTTCGAGCCCACGGCTCCGAGGGGACCGCTCACTCCCCGCGAGAGACGCGGACCATCTCGTCGCGCGGCACGAGCTTGACGCGCTCGCGCGTGCTCTCGTGGGCCTCGCCCAGGGCGATCTCGTGCGCGTCCAGGCGGTGCCAGCCGTCCAGGTCGGTCCACTGGACGCCGCGCTCGGCGAGCAGCGCCGGGATCGCCTCGTCGGAGGGGTCCTCCGGGTGCCACCACGAGCCCTGGTCGTTGATCAGGTGCTGCACGGTCTCCATGGCATCCGACTTGGTGTGGCCGATCAGGCCCACCGGACCGCGCTTGATCCAGCCGGTCGTGTAGATGCCGGGCACCCGCTGGTTCGACTTGGTCTCCAGCACCTGGCCCTCGCGGTTCGGGATGACGCCGTGCTTCTTGTCGAACGGCACACCGGCCAGCGGCGAGCCGAAGTAGCCGATCGCGCGGTACAGCCCCTGCATGGGGACCTCGCGGAGCTCGCCCGTGCCGACCGCGCCGCCGGCGCCGTCGGACTCGGTGCGCTCGTAGACGAGGGCCGCGACGCGGCCGTTCTCGTCCTTCTTCACCTCGACCGGGCGCGCCCAGAAGTGCAGGTGCAGACGGCGGGATGCCGTGCCCCCCGCGTTGTTCACGGAGTCGAGCTTGCGCCAGGACTGCATGATCCGGTCCATGACCATGACCTGCTTGTTGCTGGCGACGGCCTGCTGGGAGGCCTCGTCGTACTGGAAGTCCTCGTCGTACACGACCATGTCGACATCGCGCAGCTCACCGAGCTCGCGCAGCTCGAGCGGGGTGAACTTCACCTGCGCCGGACCGCGCCGGCCGAACACGTGCACGTCGGTGATCCGGCTGGCCTTCAGCCCCTGGTAGACGTTGTCGGGGATCTCGGTCACGAGCAGGTCATCGGCGTGCTTGGCGAGCATGCGCGCCACGTCCAGCGCGACGTTGCCGTTGCCGATGACGCCGACCGACTCGGCATCCAGTGTCCACTCCGGCGAGACGTCCGGATGCCCGTCGAACCAGCTCACGTACTCGGCCGCGCCGAAGGAGTGGGTCGCGTCGATGCCGGGGATGTCCAGGGCCGAGTCGCGGACCGCGCCGGTCGCGAAGATCACCGCGTTGTAATGGCGCTTGAGATCCTCGAGCGTGATGTCGGTGCCGAAGTGGACGTTGCCGAACAGGCGCATGTCGCCGTGGTCGATCACGTTCCGCAGCGCGTTGATGATGCCCTTGATGCGCGGGTGATCCGGCGCGACGCCGTAGCGGACCAGGCCGTACGGCGCCGGAAGCTGCTCGAACAGGTCGATGGAGACGTCGAACTTGCGCTCCGCCTTGAGCAGGATGTCAGCGGCGTAGATGCCCGCCGGTCCCGCCCCGACGATGGCCAGCTTGAGCTTCGTCAATGGGGTTCCTTCCGTCAGCTGCTGCGATCTGCCAGAGACTCCGCGAACCGGGTCAGCGACTCGCGGACGGTGCCCTTGGGCAGCGGTGCGAGCGCGGCGACGGCATCGGCCGTCCAGGTGCGGGCGAGCTCCATGGTGCGCCGGGTGGCGTCATGATCGCGCAGTTCTGCGAGCGGCCCGTCGAGGACGGCGGGATCCGCCCCCTCGGCGATGCGCGCGACGCCCTCGTCGATGCGCGCGGCCAGGTCGATGTCGGCGGGCGCCGTGCCGGTCTTCAGCAGCAGCGAAGGCATCGTGGGGACGCCCGCCCGCAGGTCGGTGCCGGGAACCTTGCCGGTCTCCTCGGCATCCGCGGAGAGGTCGATCACGTCATCGAGCAGCTGGAAGGCGACGCCGACCTTCTCGCCGTAGACGCGCAGCGGCTCCTCGTACTCGGCGGGGGCGCCGGAGAAGATCACGCCGCCCTGCGTGGCCGCGGCGATCAGCGAGCCGGTCTTGTCGGCGAGCACCTGGATGTAGAACTCGATGGGGTCGTCGCCCGGCTGCGCGCCCACGGTCTCGTGCATCTGACCGAGCACGAGGCGCTCGAAGGTGTCCGCCTGCAGGCGCATCGCCCGCTCGCCGTGCCGCGACATGATCTGGCTGGCGCGCGAGAAGAGGATGTCACCGGTGAGGATCGCGACGTTGTTGCCCCACACGCCGTGCGCGGCCGGGACGCCGCGTCGGGTGTCGGCGCCGTCCATGACGTCGTCGTGGTACAGCGAGCCCAGGTGGGTGAGCTCCAGCGCCTTGGCGATGTCGATCACGGCCGCGCTGTTGCCGTCGCCGAGCTGGGCCGTCAGCAGCGTGAGCACGGGGCGGATGCGCTTGCCACCGGCCTCGTACAGGTAGCGCGCCACGGCGTCCGCGACCGGGTCCGCCATCCTCAGCTCGTCGGCCAGCCCCGCCTCGACCAGGTCGAGGCCCTCCTCGATGCGCGTGGCGATGCGTCGCGCGGCGGGACCGAGGAAGACGCGGTCGCTGAAGCCGAGTCGGCTCGCCAGTCGCGTGCCCGGGGAAGCGGGGCTCGAAGTCACGTGTTCCAGCCTACCTGCGCGCACGGGCGCGCATGTCCGTCCGGTGACTGACGAGTCGCAGACGGCATCTCCGGCCCCGCGATCACTCAGGCCAGGGCGTCCACGAGCGGACGGAACTTCACACGGGTCTCCAACAGCTCCGCCTCGGGGTCGCTCCCCGCCACGATGCCGGCGCCGGCGTAGGCCGTCACGGCGCGAGCGCCGGACTCGTGCTCGGGAGCGTCGGCGAACTGGGCGCAGCGCAGGGCGATCGCCCACTCGCCGTCGCCCGAGGCGTCGATCCAGCCGACCGGCCCCGCATAGCGCCCGCGGTCGAAGGGCTCCAGGCGGCGGATCGCCTCGACCGCGGCATCCGTCGGCGTCCCCGCGACGGCCGCGGTGGGATGCATGACGCCGACGAGATCGAGCGCCGAGGCGCCGTCGCCGAGCTCACCGCTCACGTCGGTGGCGAGGTGGAAGAGATTCGGCAGCTCCAGCACGAACGGGGCGTCGCTCGCCGTCAGGGTGCGGGTGTGCGGCCGCAGCGTGGCCAGCACGCTCTGCACGGCGAAGCTGTGCTCGGCGAGGTTCTTCGCACTGGTCGCGAGGTCGGCGGATGCGACGGCGTCAGCTTCCGGGTCGGCGCCGCGCGCCGTGGTCCCGGCGAGCACGCGCGCGGTGACCGTACGGGCGTGCGTCGTGACGAGCGTCTCCGGGCTCGCGCCGATCAGGCCGTCCACCGCGAAGGTCCAGGTGTCCGGGTAGTCGGTCGACAGTGCGCGCACCAGCCGGCGCAGGTCGGCGTCGCCCGGCACCGTGCCGGCGAGATCACGGGCCAGCACGACCTTGCTGTACGAGCCGTCGGCGATCTCGTCGAGCGCCCTGCGCACGGCATCCTGGTAGCTCTGCGGCGTCTGCGCACCGGGGCCCACGCGCCCTGCCCAGTGCGGCGCGAAGCTCTGAGGCTCCGGCACCTCGGCGAAGCCGGGCTCGTCGGCGGCGCGAATGAGGGTGATCCAGCTGCGGCCGTCTCGGCGACCGATGATGGCCCTCGGCACGACGAGCACGCTCGTGGCCGACGAGTCCTCGTCGAACGTCAGCGCGCCGAACGCGACCAGTCCGGTGCCGGGAAGGCGCACGGGGTCGTCGATCTCGGCATCCTGCACCAGCTGCCGCCAGGCGTCCGCGACGATCGCGGCGCGGGGCCTGTCCTGCCCGGCCGGGACGCGGACGGTCGCGGCGATCCCGTCGCCTGCGGCCACGATCCCCTCGCCGCGGCGCAGCCATGCGACGGGTCCGGCGGCGGAGGTGTGTGCCAGCAGATCGTCGACGGGTGGGATCTCGCGGGTCTGCGCGACCAGGCGGGTGCTGCTCACCCGTCCAGCCTACTTCTCGGGCCGGCGCTCCATGCCCAGCGCCTCCAGGCGGTCGAGCCACGGGTCGGCGGTGGCGTCGTCGAAGGGGGCGACCTGCGCGCGCACCTTCTGCTCCAGGTCCAGCGCGAGCGCCTCGAGGTGCGCGATCACGTCGGCCGGGTACCCGTACTGCACCAGGTGCTCCGCCCACTCGTCGCGGTCATCGACCCAGGTGCCGCGCTCCCCCTCCACGCGCACGACGTCGAGGTCCATGTCGATCCCATGCGCGAGCGCGGGCATGCCGGGGGCGCCGTCCTCGGCATCCGCCGTCCAGCGCAGATCCCAGGCGAGGTCGATGTAGATGCGCATGCCCTTCGGATGCCCGCGGTTGATGGTGAGCGCGAGGTCGGCGGCGCCGCGATCCGGGTCCGGGTGCGGGATGAGCGTGATGTTCGGAGCGGATGCCGTGAACTCGCGCCCGGGACGGCTGCTGCGCCATCCCCGCGGCTGCCCGACCCAGTCGCCCCACCGATCCGAGCCCAGGTAGACCTGCTCGTTGGTCCAGTGCGGCGAGCCGTCCCACTTGCGCCACTGGACGATCATCGGGGTGCCAGGCTCAGGACGGTTCGCGCTCACCCGCCGAGTCTATGCCTGGGGTTCAGTCGTACGGATCGGGGGCCGGCACGCCCCTCGCACAGATGTCGGCTCAGAACACGGATGTCGGCTCGGATGCTCGGATCCGGCCGACATCCGTGCTTTCGACCGACATCCGTGCGGGCGCGCGACGGCATCCGCCCGCTTTAGGATCGAAGCATGGAGCCGAACCGCGCCGACCTCGGCAAAGACCCCTCGCACGTCAGCGGTATGTTCGACCAGGTCGCCGCCGGCTACGACCGCACGAACACAGTGATGACGTTCGGCAACGACGCCTTCTGGCGCGCGGCGACCACGCGCGCCGTCGCCCCGAAGCGCGGCGAGCGCATCCTCGACCTCGCCGCGGGTACCGCATCCTCCTCGGCCTCCCTCGCCGGCAGCGGCGCGCAGGTCGTCGCCGCCGACTTCTCCCCCGGCATGCTGGCCGAGGGCCGCCGCCGGCACGGTCACCTGCCCAACATCACGTTCGTCGAGGCGGATGCCACGAACCTGCCCTTCAAGGACGGCGAGTTCGACGCCGTCACGATGTCGTACGGCCTGCGCAACGTGCAGGAGCCGAAGAAGGCTCTGGCCGAGCTGTTCCGGGTGACGAAGCCGGGTGGGCGCATCGTGATCAACGAGTTCTCCACGCCTCCGGGCAAGCTGTTCCGCGGGCTGTACCGCTTCTACAACGCGCAGGTGCTGCCGAAGGTCGCCCGCCTCGCCGGCACCAACGGCGATGCCTACGACTACCTCAACGAGTCGATCCGCGATTGGCCGGACCAACGCACGCTGGCGGGCTGGATCCGCGAGGCCGGCTGGACGGACGTCGAGTACCGCAACCTGTCGTTCGGGATCGTCGCCCTGCACCGCGGACGCAAGCCGCTGGCCTGAGCTCAGCGCTCAGCTGGCCTCGAGGCGCTTCTTCTCGGCCTCCACGTCGAAGTCGGCTGCGGGCCACTGCGGGTCGATGTCCTCGAGGGCGGCGATCAGCAGCTCCTGCACAGCGAGGCGCGCGTACCACTTGTGGTTCGCCGGAATCACATGCCAGGGCGCCTCGGCTGACGAGGTGCGCTCGAACGCGGTCTGATACGCCGCCATGTAGTCGCCCCAGCGCAGACGCTCGTCGACGTCGCCGGGGTTGTACTTCCAGTGCTTGTCCGGGCGGTCCAGGCGCTCCATCAGACGCGCCTTCTGCTCGTCCGGCGAGATGTGCAGCATGACCTTGACGATGCGGATGCCGGATGCCGCGACGCGGCGCTCGAAGTCAGTTATGGCGCCGTACCGGCGCTCGATCTCCTCCTCGGATGCCAGCTTGCGCACCCGGCCGATCAGCACGTCCTCGTAGTGCGAGCGATCGAAGACGCCGATGAAGCCGGGCTGCGGCAGGCGGCTCTCGACCCGCCACAGGAAGTCGTGCGCGCGCTCCTCGTCGGTCGGTGCCTTGAATGCCACCAGCTCGATGCCCTGCGGGTCGACTCCGCCGACCACGTGCCGCACGATGCCGCCCTTTCCTGCGGTGTCCATCGCCTGCAGCACGAGCAGCACGGCATCCTTGGCGATGCCGGCGCGCGATTCCGCGAACAGGCGCTCCTGCAGCTCGCCGAGCACCTCGCGGCGGGCGGCGAGCTCCTTCGCGCCCTGCTTCTTGCCGCTGTCGAAGCCAGGAGTGCTGCCGGCGTCGACATCCTCCAGCCGGAAGCCCTCGCCGACCTGCAGTGCCGTGGCCCATGTCGTCTTCGTCATGCCTGCCATTGTGCCGGGTGCGCGGCCGGGCGCGCCGCAGTGCCGGGAGACGAAGTGTCGGTGGCCCCGTGCACAATCGGATCATGGACACCTCGCTTCTCGTGATCGTCGTCGCTGTGATCGCCGCCGCCCTTGCCGGCGGGCTCGGCTTCGTGCTCGGCACACAGCGCGGGCGTGCCACGGATGCCGCGAGTCAGGCAGCGGCGAGCGCCGCGCAGCTGCGCGTCGACGCGCTGGAACGGGATGCCGCCGCGCTGCGCGCGGAGATCTCCGGTCGCGTGCAGGAGGAGCGTGCTCTCGGCGAGCAGCGGCTGGCGGAGGCGCGGCGGCAGGGCGAGGCTGCTGTCGCGGATGCCAGGGCGCAGGCCCAGGCGCGCCTGGAGCACGAGCGCTCGGAGCACGTGCGGCGGCTCGCCGAGGTGCGGGACGAGGCGGAGGCCGATCTCGCCGACGAGCGCCGCCGCGCGGCCGAGCGCCTGGAGGAGCTGAAGGCCGATCAGAAGCGGCTCTCCGACGAGTTCGACGCGCTGAGCCGCCGGGCTCTGGAGGCCAACTCCAAGGCGTTCCTGGAGCAGGCCGAGGAGCGGCTGAAGCGCAGCCAGAGCGAAGGGGCTGCCGAGCTACAGAAGCGGCAGGACGCCGTGCAGCAGCTCATCGAGCCGATCCAGAAGACGCTCGACACGGTGAAGACCGAGATGACCACCGCCGAGAAGGCACGGTTGGAGGCGCACGCTGCGCTCAGCGAGCAGGTGCAGTTCATGCGGCAGTCGTCCGAGACGCTGGGCGCCGAGACCCGCAACCTCGTGAACGCGCTCCGGGCGCCGCAGGTGCGCGGCCGCTGGGGCGAGCTGCAGCTCCGCCGTGTGGTCGAGGCCTCGGGCATGGTCAACCACGTCGATTTCGACGAGCAGCTGCACCACAGCACCGACGAGGGCGCGCTGCGTCCCGACATGGTGGTGCACCTCGCCGGCGACAAGCGGGTCGTGGTCGACTCGAAGGTTGCGTTCAACGGCTATCTCGAGGCCATGGAGGCCACGGACGACACCGTGCGCGCCCAGCGCCTGGCGGCGCACGCCCGGCATCTGAAGAAGCACATCGACGACCTGGGCACCAAGGAGTACTGGGACGTGGTGGCAGGCTCCCCCGAGTTCGTGGTGATGTTCGTGCCCGCCGAGCCGTTCCTCGCCGCGGCGCTCGACCAGGACGCCACCCTGTACGAGTACGCGTTCGAGCGGAACGTCGTGATCGCGACTCCCTCCACCCTCATCGCGCTGCTGCGGACGGTCGGGCACGCCTGGCGGCAGGATCAGCTCGCGCAGGAGGCGCAGCAGATCTTCACCGTCGGCAAGGAGCTGCACAAGCGCCTCGGCACGCTCGGCCAGCACCTCGCGAAGCTGGGCAAGAGCCTGAACAGCACGGTCGACGCCTACAACCGGTTCGCGGGCTCCCTGGACCGCAATGTGGTCACTCAGGCGCGCCGGTTCAGCGCGCTGCAGGGACTGGACGAGGTGCTGACCGACACCTCACCGGTCGAGGCCCTCGCGATCGCTCCGTCCAAGGCCGATCTGTACGAGCTCGAGGCGCCCTCGGCGGATGAGGAGCGGTACGCCAGCGCGGACGTCGGCGAGATCGCCCAGCGGCTCGACTAGACCGCGGCCGGTCGGAGCGGAGGTTCAGCGCTCCAGCGGGACCTCGATGATCTGCGGGCCTGCCACGGGCGATGTCAGCGCCTGGTCCAGCGCGGAGCGCGTGGTCACCTGGGCGAAATCCCACCCGTAGGCGGCGGCCAGCTCGCGCAGGTTCGCGCCGTGCGGCGTGTAGAAAGCGCGATCCAGGTCCTCGGTGGGAGCGGATGCCGCCACCTCGAGCCCGTCGAAGATCGTGCCGCCGCCGTCGTTGCCGACGATCACCTGGATGCGCGGCCGCGGCTCATCCGCCGGCAGCAGCAGCGCCCCGACGTCGTGCAGGAAGGCCAGGTCGCCGAGCAGCACGCGCGTCACCCCGACCGCGCCTGAGACCTGGCTCGCCGAGGCGATGCCGAGTGCCGTGGCGATCGTGCCGTCGATCCCCGCCAGCCCGCGATTGGCGTGCACGGGCACCTTCTTGCCGCCGAGCACCTGATCGGCCACGCGCACCAGTCGCGAAGATCCGAACACGAGACGGTCATGCGGCCAGGTGGCGCGCCACACGGCATCCGCGAGGATCTCCCGATCCACGCGGCGCCGCACCGCGTCCAGCTCGGCCCGCACCGCACTCAGCCGGGTGGCCTTGTCCTCGGATGACAGCCCGTCCTGGTCCGGCGCCGGGGCGCTCAGATCGATCGCCCCTCCGGCCGACGCATTCATCCACGCGCCCAGCCACTGCCGGTCGGCTGGTCCGTCGGCCACCGACACGGCGTCCACCGAGGTCGTGCTCCCGTTGAGATCCAGTTCCTCGCCGCCACCGCGCACCGCGACGACATCCACGTCGGCGCGGGCGAGCAGTGCCGCGACCTCTCGGCTGAGGGTCGGATGCCCGAAGACGACGGCGCGCTCGACCCGGCCGCCGAGTGCCTCGTCCCGCAGCAACTCGCGGTAGCCGTGCACGATGAGCCGGCCGAAGCGCGCGCCGCTGACGATCTCCGCGATCAGCGGCCAGCCGCCGCGATGCGACAGCTCCTCGGCATCCGCGCCGGCATCCGCTCCGGCGATCACGATCGTGCGCGGGCCGCGCGCGAGGACCACGGGGTCCGCGGCCGCACGGGCAGGCGCGGGACCCGGCACCGCTTCGGCGGCACCCGCTGCGGACAGGGGTTCGCGCGCGGGAAGGTTGAGGTGCACCGGGCCGGCGACTCCGGGGACTCCGTCGCCGCGCAGCCCCAGAGAGGCCTCCACGGCCGCGCGGGCGAGGCCGGCCCAGCCGTCCTCCGGCGCGGACGGCGGCACCGGGGCATCCGTCGCCATCCGCGCGAACGGCCCGAACAGACCCTGCTGCACGGTGGCCTGGTTCGCGCCGATGCCGCGCAGTTCCGGCGGGCGGTCGGCGGTCAGCAGCAGCAGCGGGATGCCGGAGTGGAAGGCCTCCATCGTGGCGGGCAGCAGATTGCCCGCCGCCGTCCCCGACGTGCAGACGACCGCCACCGGCAGTCCGGTCTCTCGCGCGATGCCGAGGGCTGTGAACCCTGCGACGCGCTCGTCGATGCGCACATGCACCTGCAGGTGGCCTGTGCGGGACAGCTCCATGGCTGCCAGCGCGAGCGCCTGCGACCGCGAGCCCGGCGCGAGCACGAGGTCGCGCACGCCGCTCCCGATCAGTCCGGCGAGCAGCTCGGCAGAGGCTTCCGAAGCGGGCGAGGCGGAGGGGACGGGCCCCGTCACGAGCGCGGGTCCGCGCCGTCGGGGTCGTCGTCCAGACGCGCCAGCTCGGCCTCGAGCTCGCGGATGCGGGCATCCTGCTCGGCGTCGTGCATGCGGCGCAGCACCCGCGGATCATCGTCCGGCGGCACCACATACGCCGTGTTCACCTCATCGGCGCGGAGCCTGCCGAGTGCGAACCAGAGGATGCCGCCGATCACCGGCAGCAGCAGCACGATGAGCACCCAGGCGGTCTTCGAGACGCCACGGTGCCGCGTCGCCGGCTGCACGCTGCAGTCGACGATGCTGAACACCCAGAACACCACGGCGAGGAAACCGCCGATGATCAGGAAACGCGCCATGCTTCCAGTGTAGGTCGCCGGGCCCGGACGGGCCCCGGGACCTCATCGCCGCCGCACAGCGCACGCCTAGCGCGCGCTTCTAGACTCTCCTCTGTGAAGAAGTTGCCACCCCTCCTCGTCTACTCCGTGCTGCGGCTGCTGGCGTTCCTCGTGCCGCTGGCGATCATGTGGTTCTTCTTCCCGATCTTCCAGGAGTTCTGGTGGCTGGCGGCCCTGTTCGCCGCGCTGATCGGCATGAGCATCTCCCTGCTGTTCCTGCGCGCGCCGCTGTCCGACGCGTCGCGCGACATCTACGCCCGTCGCAACCGCACCGACTCCGATGCGGACGCCGAGGACCGCGCGACCGACGAATGAGCCGCAGGCGATGAGATGCGGAAGGAGCGGATGCCGATCGGCATCCGCTCCTTCCGCGTCAGCCCCTCAGCGCCTCAGCGCCGGAAGGTCACGTGCGTCGTGCCGCTCTCCGCCACCTCGCTGACGACCTCGTAACCCTGCTCGAGGCCGCGCAGGTCGTCCCACAGCCGCTCGCCGCGGCCGAGCAAGATCGGCGCGATCGCGACATGCAGCCGATCGACGAGGTTCGCGCGCAGGAACTGGCGCACGACATCGACGCCTCCGCCGACGCGCACATCGCCTCCCGCGGCGACCTCGGTCGCCCGCGCCAGGGCATCCTCCGGGGTCGTGTCGATGAAGTGGAACTCGGTGCCGTTCGCGAACTCGATCGACGGCTTCGCGGTGTGCGTGAGCACGAACACCGGCACCTGGAACGGGGGCTCCTCGCCCCACCAGCCCCGCCAGTCGGGGTCGTCGCCGAAGAGGTGGAGCCCGAACATGCCGGCCCCCATGATCTCGGCACCTGTCCCCTCGAAGTAGGCGCTCGCGTACTTCTCGTCCACGCCCGTCGTGCCCTCGCCGGAGGTGTCGCCCATCACCCGCTCGCGGAAGGTGCGCGTGGAGACGTACGCGGCGGTGAGCCGCCCCCAGTCCTCCCCCATCGGGTTCTCCGGCGTCTGGTCGACGGTGGTCGCGAACCCGTCGAGCGAGATGTTCAGGTCTACTCGTACTGCCATGGTCTCTCCTAGCCGTTCGCGGGATTCGTGGCCTTGCCGTCCAGCCACAGCACGTCCGAGGCGTCACCGTGCGATCCGGTGCTCCCGACGTGCTTGTCACTGATCTGCGGCCCCTTGGTGATCACGTGCACGAGCGCCATTCCGTAGCCGCGCGACAGATCGTAGTCGGATTTCAGCCACTCCAGGATCGGTGTGGCCTTGGTGGTGGAGTCGAAGCCGCGCTGCGTCGCCAGTTCGATGAACTGGCGCGGGGTGAGGCCCGTCTTCGTCTCGATGTTGTCGAGGTATGCCTGGAAGGACATGTCCGCTCTCCTCAGAGGTCTGTCTGGATGATGACGGCGGAGGCGTGGATGCCGATCAGGCGCATCGTGCCGGTGCCGGTGTTGGTGAACCGGTGCGGCACGAACGCCGGACCGGTGACGGTGTCACCCGCAGTGGCGACGATCTGCTCATCGCCCACCTGGAAGGTCGCGTCCCCTTCGAGCACGACCCAGGTCTCAGGATACGGATGCCAGTGCAGCCCCGACCCCTTCCCCGGCTGGTTGTCGACGTAGAAGTACGACACCGCGGCCCCGTGGTCACGGCCCTCGAAGCGGCGACCGGGGCCGGCCCCGAGCGGGATCTGGGCGGGTGCGACGAGCGTCGGCTCGGCGAGTGTGTCGATCATGATCTGCTCCCTGTCGTGTGCATGCCTCACTCTTCCGCCGCGTGCGACGCAGCCCTAGAGTTTCGATGTGGATCGAAACGTTCAGCGCCGGCCGGTGGAGGGTCGCGAGCACCCCGATCACCGCGTCGACTTCCACCTGAGCCCCGGTGACATCCAGGCGGTCCGCTTCGGCATCTCGCCCGGTCACGAGTTCGCGCACGCGGTGCGGATCCTGCTGCGGCCCGAGCAGCATCCGCTGCAGTGGGGCTGGCTGCGCCAGGTGCGCGACCGGCTGCCGCGAGAGCCGTTCGGCCTGCTGGCCCAGGTGATCGGCGACGACGGCTACATGCCCGACTTCCTCACCGCGGACGCGAGGTGGGACATGACGCCTGCCGATGAGCTCGCCGCCCTGCGCGAGGCGCCGATCCCCGGCATCCTCGTCGATCTCGGCAAGATGATCGTGCGCTCCTCCGGCGATCGCCGGGCCGCGCTGGTGCGGATGCACGCAGACCCCGTCCGTGCCCGAGCGCTGATCGCCGACGCCTGGGATCAGGTGTGGGATGCCGTGCTCGCCCCTGTCTGGCCGCAGCTGGAACGACTGCTGCGCGCCGACATCGCGGTGCGGGCGCGCACGATCACCACGGACGGCCTCTCCGCGATGGCGGGCGCGCTGCACCCGAACGTGCGATGGAGCGACGGCGCCGTGCGGGTGCGCCTGCGCCGGCACAGTGAGGACGTGGACTGCCGCGGCTCCGGGCTGGTGCTCGTCCCGTCGGTGATGTCGTCGTGGGGATGCATGGTGATCACCGAGGCGCCCGCGCAGCCGACGCTGTTCTACCCCGCGCGCGGAGTGACGGCGGGGTGGGCGCGAGACAGTGCGGAGCTCGAGGACGCCCTGGGCGCGCTGCTCGGTCCCGCGCGTGCGGGAATCCTGCTGCGGGCGCACGTCGCGCGCACCACCACCGGAATCGCGAAGGATGCCGGGATCGCCGCGTCCACGGCATCCCACCACCTGACAGTGCTCCGCGACGCAGGCCTGATCGCCAGCTCGCGCGAGGGCAATCGGATGCTGCACCTGCGCACCCCGCTCGCAGAGGCGCTGGTCGGCGCGGCGCTCTGACTCAGGCCGCGACGAGCGCCCAGTACATCAGTGCGGCGTAACCGACCGACGACAGCGAGGTCAGGCTCAGCGCGATGATCAGCTCACGAGGGGTCCGGTACGTCCAGACGATGAGGATCGCCGGGATGATCGCCAGCAGCACCAGCAGTGACAGCCACGCGACGGGGTACAGCAGCAGCGCGAACACTGCCGCGATCACGAAGGGCGCGATCACGAAGACGGTGTAGACGATCTGCGTGGCACGCTTGCCGATCAGAACCGTGAGCGTGCGCTTGCCGACGGCGCGATCCTGATCGATGTCGCGCAGGTTGTTGGCCAGCAGCACGGCGCAGGCGAACAGACCGGCGGCGACCGCAGCGAGCCACGCCTCCAGCGGCAGCGCGAAGGACTGCACCCACGTGGTGCCGAGCACCGCCACCAGCCCGAAGAACACGAAGACGAACAGCTCGCCCATCGCGTTGTAGCCGTACGGGCGCTTGCCGCCGGTGTAGAACCAGGCAGCGACGATGCACGCCGCTCCGACGATGAGCATCCACCACTGCTGCGTGCGGATCACGATCGCGAGCCCCGCGACTGCGGCGAGAGCGAAGAACACCAGGGCGGTGGTCAGCACCTGCTTCGGCGAGACGCGGCCGGACGCCGTGAGCCGGGCAGGGCCGACCCGATGGGCGTCGGTGCCGCGGATGCCGTCGCTGTAGTCGTTCGCGAAGTTCACGCCGACCTGCAGCAGCACGGCGACCGCCAGGCACGCCAGCGCGATCACCCAGTGCAGGTGCGGATCGGTGACCTGCGCCGCGCCCGTGCCGAGGACGACCGGCGCGACAGCCAGGGGCAGGGTGCGCAGCCGAGCCGCGCCCACCCAGTCGCCGAAGGTCACCGGGCCCGCCTCGATCACGGGCCGCTTCGCCGGGTTGCCGGAGGTCTGCCGCTTCTGCGGCGCGTGCGTGCGCGAGTGCGTGCGTGAAGACGTGCGCGACTTCTTGGAGGTACCTGCCACGACCGAATCCTATCGAGCGGGCGCCCTCCGCCGGTCAGGACGCCGGCGGCGAGACGATCGGGCGGTGCTCGTAGTAGGTCTGCAGCACGATCGTCGCGCGCGTGCGCACATTGGCGATCGAGCGAATGTCGTTGACCAGCTTCTCGAGAGCCCGGGGGCCCTTCACCCGGACGAACAGCATGTAGCTCGCCTCGCCGGCGATGGAATGGCATGCCTCGATCTCGGTCAGGTGCTCCAGCAGCTCGGGGGCGTTGTCGGGCTGGCCGGGATCGATCGGCGTGATCTCGATGAACGCCGACAGCGACTTGCCGACCTGCTCGGGGTCGAGCAGCGCCCGATAGCCCGTGATGACTCCGCGGGTCTCCAGGCGCTTGAGCCGCGACTGCACGGCGGAGGTGGACAGTCCGACGGTCTCGGAGAGCTGGGCGAGCGTCACCCGCCCGTCCCGGGAGATCTCGGCGAGGAGCGCGTGGTCGACAGCATCATCCATGAGTGGAATAATAGTTGCTGAAACCGGCTCTCGCCGGAAATTTTCCGTTTCTGACCACGATCGGAGGGTTCGATGTCCACCATCACCAGCACCATCAACACCATCATCGGCGAGCCCGAGGTCGTGGAGGACGCGTCGACCGCCGAGACCAGCGCGGCCTGGAAGCTGCTGAAGGATGCCGCGATCGCGCTGCGCCCGCTGCAGATCAAGGACGGCTCCGTGCCGGAGTCCGCCGACCGTGAGGCCGCCGCCCAGCACGTCGCCGAGATCATCGCGGGCATCCGCGCGCTCGCCCCCGCATTCCCGCACGACGCCGACTACCTCGACGCGCTCGTGGTCGATTTCCAGCGCTGGGCGGACGGCGGCTTCGCCGAGCCCGACTTCCTCGACTCGCTGATGGCGTTCCAGCCCCAGCAGCACCGCATCGACGGCATCCGTCACCTCGTCGTCTTCCCGATGTACACCCAGAACGGCTCGAGCGACCGCCTCGTGGAGGCCCTGATCGTCGAGACGATCTGGCCGGAGTTCATCGCCGAGCTCGAGGCCGGCGACTACGGCAACAAGCTGTTCGTCTCGCTGCGTCTGGTCGACTTCACCCCCGGCTACGACACGAACTCGGCCGTGCTGTTCCCCGAGACCGTCGCGATGCGCGAGATCCCCTCGTTCACCTGGGGCGCGATCTTCCAGGACCGCGAGGCGGCCCGCTACCGTCGCGTGGTCCGCGCAGCATCCGAGATCACCAACCTCGAACTGCCCGAGCGCGCCGCGGCCATGCTCGACGACCAGCAGATGACCGAGAAGACGTTCGTGATGTGGGACATCATCCACGACCGCACGCACATGCGCGGTGATCTGCCCTTCGATCCGTTCATGATCAAGCAGCGGATGCCGTTCTTCCTGTACTCCCTCGAGGAGATGCGCTGCGACATGACGGCGTTCCGCGAGTCCGTGAAGATCGAGCGCGCGTTCGACGCCCGCGTCGCCGCAGGCGAGCAGCTCACCGAGACCGAGCAGGAGATGCACGACTACGCGCACCTCGTGCAGTACGCGGTGATCTTCGACCGCATCTTCCGCTTCGCGATCACGGGCAATCGCACCCGCAACTACGACGCGGTCGGCGGTCAGCTGCTGTTCGCCTGGCTGCACCAGCACGGCGTGCTGCACTGGACCGACACCGCGCTCGCCTTCGACTGGGACAACGTGCCGGACGCCGTCGTCGCGCTGGGTGACGCGATCGACGACCTGTACTGGCACTCGATCGACCGCCCGAAGATCGCGCACTGGCTGGCGGCCTACGAGCTCGTCCGCGGCACGCTCACCCCGCACCCGGCATCGCAGTGGGCACGCGGGCTGTCCGACGAGATCCTCGCGGGAGCTCCCAAGGGCTACACCGATGCCGTGATGGACGACGAGTTCCCGCTGTCGATGTTCTTCGAGACCCTCGACAAGAAGATGAAGCCGGTCATCGAGTCGACCGTCGGCATCCGCGGCACCGATCTGTGACCAGCACCGACGACTGACGCGCACGTCTGAAGGACGACTCCGCTTCTGAAGGATGATTTCCGGCGGAGCGTCCTTCAGACTCGCATCCATCCTTCATACGCGACGCAGGGAGCGCCCATGAACCGCACGATCCTTCTCGCCGGCGCGACGAGCGCTGCAGGCCTCACGGTCACGCGAGCCCTGATCGAGGCGGGGGCGACGGTGATCGCGACCGGTCGCTCTGCCGAGCGCCTCGCTCCCCTCGCGGACGCCGGCGCACGGATCGAGGTGGCGGATGCCACGAGCCTGACCGGCATGACGGCACTCGCGGAGCGTGTCGGAGCCGTCGACGGCGTGGTCCCGCTGGTCGGCGGATGGCGCGGAGGCGGCGGGCTCGCCGGTCAGAGCGACGAGGACTTCGACGCGCTGCTGCCCGCCCTGCAGGCGGTGCGCGCGACGAGCCGCGCCTTCGACGCCTCGATCAGGGGGTCGGATGCCGGTCGCTTCGCGATCGTGTCGTCCACCGTCGTGAACAAGCCGCTGGCGGGCGGAGCGAACTACGCGACCGTCAAGGCCGCGGCCGAGACGTGGACCCGTGCCGTCGCCCAGGGATATGCGAAGGCCGCCCGCGACGCGGGAACCGACCTGCACGCGGCATCCGTGATCTTCCGTGCTGAGGGCGCGCTCGCCCCGGAATCCCTCGCACGCGCGGTCATCGCCCTGTGGGACGCGGATGCTGCCGACCTCAACGGGCGCGTCGTCGACCTCGCTCCAGCCGCTTGACCAGCCTGATCGCCGGGCCGGTCAGGATCATCAGGAACATCGCGAAGTAGCCGATCTGCGGCACGAGCAGCGCGACGATCAGCGCGACGACGAACAGAGCGACGGTCACCGCATCGGCGCGGATGCCGTCGCGCAGAAGCCCGTCGGGGATGTCATGCAGCTCCCGGTGGCGCCGCAGGTAAGCGCGGATCGCCAGCAGTATGAGGTTCGCGACGATGAGGGTTCCGACGTACAGGCACTTCTGCGCCACGTCGTCGGGCATGGCGCCCAGCATCGCCGTCGGCACGGGCAGCCACACGATCGTGAACATCCAGGCGATCGTCAGCCCGATCAGCGCGCCGGACGTGCGCTCGACCCGGTCGAAGATCCGGTGGTGCGAGATCCAGAGCGAGGCGATCAGCACGAAGCTCATCACGAAGCTGAACAGCTGCCCGAAGTCCTCGCTGAGGTATTCGAGCACCGTGCGCCCCTCGCGCCCGAGGTCGATGACGCCCTCCATCAGCGGAAGGATCAACAGGGTCATCGCGATGGCGACCACCCCGTCGGTGAAGGCCTTCAGCCGGTCGGCGGAGAGCAGTGGACGTTCTGACGTCTCGTGCGTGTCGGTCACCGGGGAATGCTCTCGCGAGGTCGTCGCCCCGTCAAGCACTGCCCGCGGCGATCTGCGGAACCGCTGCGTCCGCGTAGGAGTCGCTGAGCCGGCGGTAGGCGCGGGTGCCGAAGGCGATCAGCACGAGCAGGACGATCGCGATCCCGGCGAACACGAAGATCAGGGCGATGCCGCGCGCCTGTCCCTCGCCGAGCAGCCAGCCCCAGGCTCCCCGTCCGTCGGCGGACTCGATGAATGGGATGATCACGTACTGGGCGATCGGGGCGATGAGGAACGCCGTGACGGGGGCGGCGGCCGCCTCCATGGCCGAGGCGAAGCCGAACACCCTCCCCTGCCGCTGGTACGGCACGACCTTCTGGATGACGGTCTGCTCGGCCGCCTCGACAGCCGGGGAGAGGGCCATGTACAGCCAGCAGCCCGCCACGAACAGCGGCCACCAGTCGCGGATCGCGAACAGCATCCCGATCACGCCCATCACTCCGACGAGCATCAGCATGGTGCGGATCGGGTTCTTGCCGAGGCCGACCGTCGAGACGACGATGCCGCCGATCAGGAAGCCGGTCGACGCGACCCCGAGCGCGATGCCCCACATCTGCACCGACATCAGTTCGAGGCCGTACGGGTCCATCAGCGCCATGTAGACGCCACCGACCAGGTTGTTCAGCATCGAGAAGAACAGCAGTGCGAACAGCGCGGGCACGGCTCTGATCGCCCTGATGCTGCCGCGCAGATCCATGGCGGACGGCGCATCGGGATCGTGCTGCGGTTGCTCCTCCGGGATGCGGATGAACAGGATGTGCACGAGCGAGACGACCGTCAGCCCGAGGGCGATCAGGAGCGTCCCTCCCATCCCGAGAAACCCGACCGAGAGCCCACTGAACACGCTCGTCACGAGGAAGGCCAGTCCCTGCACGGTTCCGACCATGCCGTTCGCGTTCGCGTGCCGCTCGACCGGCACGAGGAGGGTCACCGTGGTGGAGAGGGCGATGCTGCGCATCTGCTCGACCACGGCGCCGAGCAGGATGATCCCCGCGAACAACCAGAACCACGGCCCACCGAAGTCCAGCAGCGCGCGCTCGGGCTGCCACAGGAAGATCAGCCAGGCGAGCACGAAGGCGACCGTCGTGATCGCGCTGGAGAAGACGAACACGGCGCGTTTCCGGTGTCGGTCGACGATCGTGCCGAACACGATGGAGAAGATCGCGATGAGCAGCATGTAGGCCCCGCCGACGATGCCGGTGGCCATCACGTTCCTCGTCTCGAGGTAGACCCAGAACGTCAGCGCGAACCACAGGAAGCTGGTGGTGACATTGGCGACCATGGTGTTCACCAGCACCTGCAGGAATGTGCGCATGGGACGAGGGTAGGCGGGAGCGCCGACATCCGACAGGGACGTCTGGAGATCGGGACGGATGCCACGCTCTAGGCTTGTACGGTGAGCACTCTGCATGACACCGCCGTCCGCGGCTTCGCATCCGACAACTACTCCGGCATCCACCCCGAGGTGCTCGCGGCGATCGCCGCGGCCAACGACGGCCACCAGATCGCGTACGGCGAGGATCTCTACACGACCCGCCTGCAGGAGGTCTTCGCGCGGCACTTCGGCGAGGGTGTGCAGGCCTTCCCCGTCTTCAACGGCACCGGCGCAAACGTGACCGGTCTGCAGTCGATGCTGCCGCGCTGGGGCGCCGTGATCTCGGCCTCCACCGCGCACATCAACGTGGACGAGGGCGGCGCTCCCGAGAAGATCGGCGGCTTCAAGCTGCTGACCGTGCCGACCGACGACGGCAAGCTCACCCCGGAACTCGTCGACCGCGAGGCGTGGGGATGGGGCGACGAGCACCGCGCCCAGCCCCTGGTGGTCTCGATCACGCAGTCGACCGAGCTCGGCACCCTCTACACGGTCGACGAGATCAAGGCCCTCGCCGACCACGCGCACGAGCGCGGCATGAAGCTGCACCTCGACGGCGCGCGCATCTCGAACGCCGCGGCGGCCCTCGACGTGCCGCTGCGCGCGTTCACGACCGACGCCGGCGTCGACGTGCTGAGCTTCGGCGGCACGAAGAACGGCGCCATGCTCGGCGAGGCCGTCGTGGTGCTGAACCCCGAGGCATCGGACGGCCTGATCTACAGCCGCAAGTACAACATGCAGCTCTCCTCGAAGATGCGCTTCGTGTCGGCCCAGCTGATCGCGCTGCTCGAGGGCGACCTGTGGCTGCGCAACGCGCGCCACTCGAACGCCATGGCCCAGCGCCTGCGCGGCGAGGTCGAGGCCGGGCTCGCCGACGGGTCGATCCGGGGCGTGTCCTTCTCGCAGCCCACGCAGTCCAACGGCGTCTTCGCCGTGCTGCCCGACGGCGTCGCCGACAAGCTGCGCGAGAGCTTCCGCTTCTACGACTGGGACGCCTCCCGGAACGAAGTGCGCTGGATGTGCAGCTTCGACACGCAGGAGTCCGACGTCGACGCGTTCGTCGCCGAGCTCGGGCGGCTCACCACGGCCTGACGCCCCTTCTCCTTCACCGAGACCCCTACTTGTCGCCGAGACCCCTACCTGCAGACGTCTGCAGGTAGGGGTCTCGGTGGTTACTGGGGGTCTCGGCGGATGCGGGTGCGGATGCGAACGTCAGGCGGCGGGAGCGCCCAGCCACTCCCGATAGGCGTCGACCGTGAAGGGGCGACCGAGGAACGCCTCGATCAGATCGGCGGCATCCCTGCGCCCGCCCGGCTCGAGGATCTCGCGGCGGTAGCGGGTGGCGGATGCCTCGTCCATCAGCCCCGTGAAGCCGGTGAGCAGGTCGCGCGCGATCACGAGGCTCCACTGGTACGTGTAGTAGCACGAGCCGTAGCCGGTGAGGTGACCGAAGGCGGCGTACGAGTGCGTCCCCCGCAGGTGCTGGAGGGGGCTCGACACCTCGTACCAGTGGTCGGTGTCGGCCGCAAGGTCCGCGGGGCGGTCCATGTGCAGGTGGTACGAGACGCGGGCGTGGCCCAGCTGCGTGCGCACCAGCAGCGCCCGGCCGAAGGCATCCGCCTCCCGCATCCGCGCGACCAGCTCGGCGGGGATGGGCGCGCCGGTCTCGTCGAGCGCGAAGGAGGCCAGCACGCCGGCATCCCACACCCACTCCTCCAGCATCTGGCTGGGCGCCTCCACGAAGTCCCACTCGGTCGCGACGCCCGAGAACGGCGCCCACTCCTGGTCGCCGCCCAGGATGTCATGCACGAGGTGCCCGAACTCGTGGAAGAAGGTCTGCACCTGCCGATGCTCCATCAGACCGGCCGGGAAGTTGCAGACCAGCGCCGCCTCGGGCAGCACGCGGCCGCGCACGCCGGGAGCGAGGCCGAAGACGGCGGCGTGGTTGAACTTGCCCTCACGCGGGTGCAGGTCGAGGTGGATGCGTCCGATCCGCTCCCCCGCGCGCAGCACGTCGTAAGATTGCACCTCGTCGTGCCAGGCGGGAACGTCCACCGGCGCGTACTCGATGCCGAACAGGCGTCCCGTGGTGCTGAGCAGGCCGCCGAGGACGCGGGTGAAGTCGAGGTGGCGGCGCACCTGCTGCGCGTCGACGGCGAAGCGCTCCTCGTGGAGTCGGGTGAGCAGATACATCTGGTCAGCGTTGGTCACGCCCTCGGCATCCGGGACGTCCTCCCGCAGCCGCTCGAGCAGGATCGCGTACTCGGCCTCGGCCGCCGCCTTCGACGCCTCGTCGACCTCCTCCAGGAACGAGGCGACCCTGGCTCCCGAGCGGGCCATGCGATCCTCGGTCTCGTAGTCGGCCCAGCTGGCGTATCCGAGCAGCTCCGCGTGCTGCTGACGGACGTCGAGCAGCTCGGCGAGAACGGAGTCGTTCTCGGGCCAGGCGAGGTCGGAGCGGGCGACGCGCAGCGCGCTGCGCGTCTCGCGGTCGTGGGCGTAGTTCATCACGGCCATCACATCGAGGTTGTCCGTCGACACCGCGACCAGACCGTCTTCGCCGACCGGATGCTCAGCCATGAAGTCCTCGGGGAGCCCGGCGAGCTTGTCCGGGGCGATACGGATCTCGCGGCGCCCCTCACGGATGTTCCGGGCGAAGGTCACGCTGAGCTCGGTCTCCCGGGCGGCGAACGCGCGCAGGCGCTCGCGGGTCTCGGCGTCCCGGTCTGCGCCGCCGCGGCGGAAGTCGCGCTGGATCTTCCCGAGCAGCCGGGCGGCATCGGCATCGAGCCCCTCCGCATCCGCCGCGCCGAACACCGCGGCCAGGTCGGCGTCGGTCATCAGCTCGGCGTCCTTCGCCTGAGCGGCGGAGGTGCGCGATTCCGCGGCCTCGCGCACGGCCCGGTCCGGGTGCACCTCGGCGAGCACCTCGGCCTCGTTGTACGCGCTGCGCAGCTCGATCTGCAGGTCGTTCCACAGCTGCAGCGCCTCGAGCGCGGTGCGTGAGGAGCCGTCCTTCAGGCGGGCGGCGAGCTCGTCGACGCGCGCGAGGCGCTCGTCGGTGCGGGTGCTCGCGAACGCGAGCCAGTCGGCGGATGCGGTGGGGAAGGCGATGGGTTCACTCACCCGACCGAGCCTACGCGGCGGGTGCCGGATGCCGTGGGATCCGGTGTCAGCGCAGCAGACCGAGGTGCGCGAGGGCCTGGCGGAGCAGCGTGCCGCGGCCGCCCTCCATCTCGGCGGAGAGGCCGTCGGATGCCGCTTCCTCCGGCGAGAACCAGGTGACCTCGAGAGCATCCTGACGCGGCTCGCACGTCCCCGTCACGGGGACGACGAATGCCAGGGACACGGCGTGCTGCCGGTCGTCATGGAAGGCGCTCACACCGGGGATCGGGAAGTACTCCGCCACCGCGAACGGCGTCGGAGAGACGGGGAGCAGCGGGAAGGCCATCGGGCCCAGGTCGTTCTCGATGTGCCGGAACAGGGCGTCCCGGACTGTCTCGCCATACCGGACGCGGCCGGACACCAGGGTGCGGGTGATCTCGCCGAGCGGCGTGGACCGCAGCAGCACGCCGATCGAGGTGACCTGGCCCGCGCCGTCGGTGACGACAGGGACCGCCTCGACGTACAGCATCGGCAGGCGGCGCCGCGCCTCTTCGAGCTCGATGTCGGACAGCCACGCCGGGTTGGAGTCCGCGGCGGGCACGTCGTCGAACCCGAAGCCGCCGTCGGGGTCAGGATCTGGTGTGCGCACCGCCATGAGACATTTCTACCAGCCGCTCCGCGCGGGCGCGCCCCTGACAGGCCCGCCCCACCCAGCCGCTCCGCGCGGGCGCGCCCCTGACCTCCTCTACGCGCCCGCCCGCTCGGTGAGGGCACGGGCCTTGACGAGCGCGGCCTGACGCCCCGGGCGCTTCGCGATGTCCCCGATGCCCGACAGGTGGGCGGCATCCGCGGGAATCCAGCCGCGGCGTGCTGCCTCGACGAGCTGCGGAAGCACGAGCCCCGCCATGTCGAGGACGCGGTTGAGCCAATGCGGCAGTGTCTCGGCGCGGGCGGCGAAAGCGATCGATTCGGTGATCACGGGCCAGAGCACGGCGATCGTGCGCGGCTCCTTCTCGATCGCCCGCATCATCCTCGCCGGGCTCACGTCGCCGCAGGCCAGCAGCGCCGGCATGACGTGCCTGACGGCGTCCCACCCGATCAGGTCGTTCGCGGTGAGATTGGCGACGAGGTAGATACCGCCGTCGCCCCATTCTCCGTCGTGGCAGAGCGCCGCGAGCACCACGGCGTGCATGGACGTGGTCAGCGGTCCGCGGTGCACCCCCGGCTCGCGTCCGGTGAGTCGTTCGAGGCGCGCGCCGTCCCAGGCCAGGTAGATCTGGTCGGTGGACCGGCCGTCCGGATCGGGCCGGCCGTCGCGCCAGGGGATCGCCGAGCACTGCCCCTCGTTCTCGAGGTCGTACGTCCAGCCCGGCTTGGCGATGCGGAACGCCTGGTCCGGTGCATCCGCCGGTCGCAGATCGATCGCGAGCATCTTCGTCTTCGCATCCGGATCGGCCCACTCCGCCGTGATCGTCGCACCGTCCACCACGGCGGCGATCGCGCCCGCGCCCTCCGGCCAGACGTCGTCGAACGCGGGGCCCTCCGGCGCGCTCCTGACCGGAGCCGACTCCATCGCGGGAAGGGCTGCCACGGCCGACTTCGCAGCAGTGACGGCGCGCGACGAACCCGACCGGGATGCGAGGGCGCGCAGCCCGGGAACCGCGAGGATGCCCGTCGGCGCGATGCCGTCGTCGACTGCGGCCAGCGCCGTCGGCACGAGCTGAGCGAGGGCGTCCGCGAGCTCGGCCGTGCCCGACAGCATCCGCGGTGCCGCGAGCGACTCGACGATCAGCCCGTCCAGAAGCGGCCAGACCACCGAGGCGAGCCCCTCGTCTGCGAGCTCCAGGCACACCCTCGCCATGGCTGCGAGGTCGCTGGCGTCGAGGTGCTCGACGTCGATGAGCTCAGGGCGCAGGAGGCCGCGTTCGAACGCCTCGATCACGGCGGTGAACGCATCCTCGGCGGCCCGCGGATGCAGTTGCCTGAGCGCCCCGATGAACCGGGCGGCGACGGGCCGGCCGTAGGGCGCCGCGTGACGGGCGCCCTGGCGCAGCATCACGCCCCGGGCGGCGAACGGGTAGCTCTCGAAGCCCTCGCCCACGGTCTCGGTCCAGGTCGGGAAGACGGCGCCGTCGTGCCACGACCGCCAGCTCCGCTCGGACAGCTGACCGCACAGGCCGTGCAGCGAACGCGGCACCACCACGTCGGCGGCACGCCAGCCGTCGCCGGAGGGAGACGGCTCGAGGGGCGGCTCCACGACGGGGTCCGCCATGTAGGCGACCACGACCGCACCGGCCGACGCCGCGACGGTGCGGTCTTCGTGGTCGACGACGGGGATCGACACCCCGGCGAAGCCGGCCTGCAGCTCCTCGGCGATCAGGGAGAGGTCCAGCCGGACCAGCGCGAGGACGAGATCGGATGCCCGTGCGGCGGCGCCCTCGGCGTGAAGGACGCGCAACCGTGCGAGCAGTTCCCGCGGGTCGATCCGCAGGTCGACCCAGGAGGGCGTCGAGAGCATCACGGGCACCCGCCCGGCGCTGCTCAGCAGTTCGAACTCCCGCGTGACCATCAGCCCGCGGGTGGCCAGGTGGGTGTCCTTCAGATCCCCGGCGACCCAGCCGGCGATGTAGTGCAGGCCTCCCGCCCAGCGCTGCTTCACGCCGCGCAGGGCTGTGCGCGCGGCGTGAAGATCTCGGTGCGCGAGCCGCACGAGCTGGTCGAGGAAGATCTCGGCCTCGACGTCGTGCACCTCCTCCGGCTTGGCCAGCAGACGCCCTGCCGTCGCGGCCAGCGCCTCCGGTTCCGCGGGCTCGGACTCAAGGCGGGGCGCCGTCCACACCTCCGGCGTCGGCTGCCAGCTCCCGCGCCCCTCTTCCCCCGCCTGTTCGTCGTCGACCCGGGTCGTCCCCCACCCGTCGAGCACGTTCTGCGCGGCCTTCACGAGCGCGGCGTCCCGTTCTCCCGTGAGCGCGCGCACCTGCTCGACCAGTTCGCCGGATCCCTCCGCCTGCGGGCGCGGGCGGGCGGCGAGCGAGGCGAGCACGCTCAGCCGCGTCTTCTTGCCCTTGACCGCGAGAGCACCGGCGGCGAGCTCGACGAGCAGGTGGTCATCGGATGCGGCGATGAGCCGGGGCGCGAGCAACTCCACCACCGCGGCATCTCCGGCCGAGAGCACCGGTACGAGGGCGTTGGCCCGTGCGAGGAGCTCGTCGTCGGTCGCAGCCAGGGTGTCCGCGATCACGCGTGCCCAGACCGCGCGGTCGCCGGGACGCTGCGCGGTCTCCAGGCCGATGAACGCCAGTTCGAGCGTCTCGTCCCGCGACATCCAGCCCGCCTCGTACGCCGCGGGGAACGCCTCTCCCAGTGAGGCGGTGGCGGGCTGCGCCTGCTCCACCGCGACGCGTGCGTGCTCGATGAACCGCTCGCGGATCACCTCGGCGTCGATGAGATCGCGATCCGGGAAGATCTCCGCGGGTCGCCCCAGCGCGGCGGCTGCGAATGCCGACCAGTCCTTGAGGTACTCGACGGTGCGGGGGATCTCCAGGCCCAGCATGTGCACGAGCCGCACGGCCGCGCCGCCGTACACCGACGTGGAGTTGACCCAGGCCCGCCGCCGCGAGACGCAGGCGAGGGCGATGAACTCGGCGGCGAAGGCGGGACCGCGCTGGGCGATGATCTCGGCCTGGATGCCGTCGGCGAGCGCGTGCGGCGTCGGGAGCACGTCGATCGTGCGGCGGGCATCCGCGCCGAGGCGGATCGTGAACACGCCCAGACGCGCGGTGTCGACATCGATCGACGAGCGCCACCCGAAGGTGTTCTCGCCGAGATCGGCGAAACTCCCCCATTCCCCCTTGCGCAGGCCGGCGAGCGCCTCCTTCTGCTGCGCGGCGGTGCCCAGGGGAAGGTTCGGCAGCTCCTCCAGCGCCGCGTCCTCCCAGCCCAGCTCGCGGAAGATGTCGATCGCGCGGGCGAGGTCAGTCGTCATTCGTGTCGTTCTCCTCATCGATGCGCCCCTCTGCGAGGAGCACGGCCAGCAGATGCTTGCACGGCCCGCGGCCGGTCCCGTGCGTCAGATGCCACGTGCAGGTGCACGAGGCCGGGTCGACCGCCACGAGGTAGTCGCCGTCCCCCGAGCGCACGCGCCATCCCGCGCCGTCGCGCCGCACCGCATCCGAGGCGAGCAGCCGGCGGGCAGCGACGAGCCGGGGGTTGTCCCGGGTGACGCGGGCGGGATCATCGGGCAGCTCGCGGTGGAAGTGCGCCCGGTCGTGCACATCCCAGCCCACCCGGCCGGATGCGGCGAGCACCGCCAGCGCGGAGCGCACCCTCGCCTCGGGGAGGGCCGTGTCGGCCTGCAGTCTCGTCACGTCGATGCGCGGCTCGAAGGCGAGCATCGCGGCGACCAGGTCCGCGTCGTCGAGGGCGTCAGGTGTGGCCAGACCGATGAGCAGGGACCCCTCGCCGGAATGACCGCGCCACGGTTCCTCGGTCAGCCCCAGCGTGATCCTCGCGCCGGGCAGATCGATCTCGACGACCGCCACGCCCGTCTCGGCGCCGCCGTGGAACGCCGCGCCGCGCACATGCGGCAGCATCCGTCGCAGCGCGGACAGCCGATGAAGGCCCGCGATCCGGACGGCGCCCGTCGAAGGCCGTGCCGCGAGGCGTGCTCCGGTCGACGTCGGCGTGAGCCAGCCGCTGCGGCCGCTCGCGGTCGCCGGGGGAAGAGACCCGATGAACGCCCGTGCCCGGGCGGCGTCCAGCGTGAAGCCCGGCGACGTGCCGCGATGCAGCTCCGCGACGTTGCCCAGCGCCGGCACCCACCGCGTCGGCATCCTGACCGGCCGCTCCTGCGACTGCGCCTCGGGCGTCGCTGCGGTCAGACCCGCATCGCCGACCTGCAGGTGCAGCAGCTCGGTGTGCCCGACGCCCGACAGCATCCGCCTCGTGTCGGCGGTGATGTCGACGTTCGTGGTGCCGAACCCGATCTCGCCCCCGTCGAGGCCGTCGCCGAACACGTCGAGCCGCGCGTAGACGCTGTTGCAGGCGGAGAAGCATTCGGCTCGCAGCCGATCGCCGTGCGCGCTCAGCACCGGGTCGCGCTGCGTGGTCGGCGTGTACTGGAAGTAGCGCATGGCCGTGATGTCCGCCAGCGTGACGAGGGCGCGGGCGAGCACCTGGGGGCGTGTCGCGAAGCCTCTGAAGAACTCCGGAGCGCGCTGAGGACCGGTCGGCGTCAGAGCGGGCGCGAGAGCGAGCGCCATGCCTGCATCGTCGACACGGGAGGTCGCTGCGAAGCCCCGTTCAGTCACGCTCATCACCCTAAGGGGCCTGACCGACGTCCGTCGTCCCTGGCAGGATGAGGTCATGACCGAGATCGACGACGGCCTGACGCGCTGGTCTGCTGGTGAGCGCGCCGGGAGACCCCTGCTCGTGCTGCTGCACGGCTACGGCGCCGACGAGAACGACCTGTTCGGGCTGGTTCCCTATCTCCCCGACGGGCTCGCGGTGGCATCCGTCGCCGCCCCGCTGACACCGCCCTGGCCGATGCCGGGCCGCTCGTGGTACCCGATCGACTCTCTGAACACGAGGGATGCGGCTGGCATCACGCTGGCCGCGGAAGGACTGCTGCGCTGGCTGGACGCCGTCGCCGCCGACGCGGCGCATGTCGCACTGCTGGGCTTCTCGCAGGGTGCTGCCGTCGCGCTTCAGGCGCTGCGGCTCGCGCCGGAGCGGATCGACGCGGTGGTCGTGCTCAGCGGGTACGCCGCTCCCGGCGATCTGCCGAACGACGCCGCCCTGCAGGAGCGGAAGCCGCCGGTGTTCTGGGGCCGCGGAAGCCGCGACGACGTGATCCCGCCGAACCTCATCGACCACACCGCGCAGTGGCTGCCCTCGCACGCCGAGCTCTCCGGGCGGGTGTACCCGGGTCTCACCCACTCCATCTCGGAGCAGGAGCTGTCCGATGTCGACGTGTTCCTGTCGCAGTGGAAGGACTCGCTCGACACCTGACGCTCAGGCCGGTGTGTCGGCGTCGTCGTCGGGTCTGTGCTCGCGATCGGTGTCGGCGGCATCCGGTCCGGTGCTCCCAGCGGTACTCGGACGCCGCTTCCGCGACCCTGCACGGGTGAACACCACCATGAGCACGACGGTCACGGCGAGACCGACACCGAGCCCGATCGGCATGATGTTCATCACGGTGCCGAGCGCCGCGGCGACGCCGAGACCGATGATGATGCTCCCCGCGAAGCCCATGCGGGCCCGCATCTCGTGGGAGCTCGGCTGCCTGTCGTCCATGACATCCAACCTACGCGGGACGGACGCCCCCTCCGCCCGACGTCGACACGCCCGGGTTGCGTGATCCCGAGCGACCCGGTATCGTCTCAGAGTCCTGTCCGCCGTGTCTGGAAGTCCTTTGATCTGAATCGTCGCCTCTCCGCGTAAATCATCCACGCGCTGATCCGACGATCCTTCCTGCCACCGGCCCTTCGACAAGCTCAGGGCCCCAGAGGCACACGCCCACGACCGGCACGATCGACTCGTCGGCATCCGCGCACCCGCACATCTTCCGGGAGCCGCTCATGTCAACACCGACCACTTTCACCTCCGCCGCCGTCACTCTCGACCGGCTCACGTTCGCCTGGGCGGACGGTTCCGTCGCGCTCGACGCCGTGTCGGGCTCGTTCGGCTCCGGCCGCACCGGGCTCGTCGGACGCAACGGCGCGGGCAAGTCCACGCTGCTGCGCCTGATCGCCGGTGACCTCGTCCCCACCTTGGGACAGATCATCCGCACGGCCGAGGTCGCCTACCTGCCGCAGCGTCTCACGCTCGACACCGACCGCCGCGTCGCCGAGCTGCTCGGCATCGCCGCACAGCTCGACGCCGTGCGCGCGATCACCGCCGGCGACGTCGACCCGGCGCACTTCGACGCCGTCGGCGACGACTGGGACATCGAGGCGAGAGCCGAGGTGTCCCTCGCCGAGGCCGGGCTCGACCCGTCGTTCCTCGACCGCACGGTCGGCGAACTGTCCGGCGGCGAGTCCGTGCTGGTCGCGATCGCCGGCATCCGGCTGCGTCGCGCGCCGATCACCCTGCTCGACGAGCCGACCAACAACCTCGACCGCGAGGCGCGGGGTCGCCTGGCGGACATGGTCCGCGGCTGGAAGGGCGCGCTGATCGTGGTGAGTCACGACATCGCGCTGCTGGAGCTGATGGACGACACCGCCGAGCTCTACGGCAGCAGCCTGAGCGTGTTCGGCGGCCCCTACTCCGAGTGGCGGGCGTGGCTTGATGCCGAGCAGGAAGCCGCCCGGCAGGATGAGCGCGATGCGACGCAGGCGTTCAAGAAGGAGAAGCGGCAGCGCATCGAGGCGGAGACCAAGCTCGCGCACAGGGCGAGCTTCGCGAAGAAGGCGTACGAGAACAAGCGCGAGCCGAAGATCGTCATGAACGGTCGCAAGATGGCCGCACAGGTCTCGGCCGGCCGGCTGCGCACCGAAGTCGCGGGCAAGGAGGAGACGGCACGCGCCGCGATGGATGCCGCCGGCCGCCGTGTGCGCGAAGACGCGTCGATGAAGATCGAGCTGCCCGACCCGGGCGTCTCGAACTCGCGACGCATCGCCACGCTCGGCGACGGGACTCGGTCGTGGGTGGTGCAGGGGCCGGAGCGCGTGGCGCTCATCGGGCGCAACGGAGTCGGGAAGACCACGCTGCTGCGGCGGCTGGTGGCTGATGCCGATCTCATCGGCGGGCACGTGAGCGCTTCGAGCGGGAATGCGCACCTCGCGCGGACGGATCCGGAGGATTCATCCGCCGCTGGCGCACATTCCCGCGTGGAGGGTGCGGATGCCGCGGCATCCGCGTTCCCGATCAACCCGGAGCTGGTCGCGGAGGCGCACACCGACCGGATCGGCTACCTGTCCCAGCGTGTGGACGGGCTCGACGAGACGGCGTCCGTGGTGGAGAACATCGCGGCGGCGGCTCCGCACGTGCCCGACAAGGAGCTGCGCAACCGGCTCGCCCGGTTCCTGATCCGCGGGGCCACGATGGACCGCCCCGTCGGCGCCCTTTCAGGCGGTGAGAGGTTCCGGGTGGCCCTGGCGAAGCTGCTGCTCGCCGATCCCCCGCCGCACCTCGTGGTGCTCGACGAGCCGACCAACAACCTCGACCTCGACACGGCCGATCAGCTGGTTCAGGCGCTGCTCGCCTACCGCGGAGCGGTGCTCGTCGTCAGCCACGACGACGTGTTCCTGCAGCGACTGGAACTCGACCTGACGCTGGAGCTGGATGCCGAAGGCCAACTGGCCCAGATCGGTTGAGGGTTCCGCGGCGCGGTCCTGGCGGGCAGGATGGGAGGTATGACTCCTCTCGTCCGCCCCCGCCAGGACCGCGTGATCGCCGGCGTCTGCTCGGCCGTGGCGCGACGATTCGACATCAGCCCGACGACCGTGCGCGTGATCACGGTGCTTGCCGTGCTGTTCGCGGGCCTGTCGATCTGGGCCTACGTGCTGCTCTGGATCATCGTGCCGAACGAGCTCTGAGGCTCACTTCGCCCGGCTGGACCTCATGGCCCTGGTGTGGGCGAGCTCCGCGTCGGCGGCGAGCCGCGCGTACTCCTCGGACTCCCGGGGGATCAGCGCCACGCGCCCCTCGGCATCGTGGTGTGTGCCCCAGCCGTAGCGCTTGCCCAGCGGGGACGAGCGCAGGCAGGCCTGACCCTTCGAGAAGAACTCCTCACGTGCCGCCTCGTCGTGCGGGTCGATGCCCTTGCGCAGTGCATGCGTCTCGAACAGCACGTCGTCGGACGTGCGCGTGTACGGCTCTTCGATGAGCAGCCGGTAGTGCAGCGCGGCGATGGAGAGGTTCTCGGCGATCGGAGGCTCCTCGCCGTGCTCGGCACGGCAGTCCTCCGAGACCTCGATGAACGTGTTCGTGTAGTTCGTCGTGTGCGCCATGCGGCCAGCATCCCCCACCCCGGCGACATTGTCGAGGATCAGCCCAGCGCCGCGAGCCACGGGTGCCCGGGGATCGTCCGCCGCAGCGCATCCGCGAGCCAGGCGCGTCGCCGACCATCCAGGAACGGCAGGGTCGCGTCGAAGTCCGCGCGATCCTTGTCGCGCAGTCCCCTCGCCTTGTAGAGCAGCTGGATCTCGGGCTGCAGAAAGCGGATGCCGTCGCGCTCCCAGAGGGCGTCGGCCATCGGCATCCGGACGCTCGGGTCGCGCCGGTACTGCCATTCGTCCGTCGTTCCCGGCCCGAGCAGGATGTCGTACTCCCACGGATCCGCGGCGCTGCGGCGCCCCCAGAGCTGACCGCATCCGTCCGGGAGGTCGTCCGGATCGTCGGATGCCACCGGCTTCAACGCACCCGAGAACGCCGCCCACAGGTGCAGACGATCGCCGACATGCGCACGCAGGAGAGGCAGCTCGGCGCGGAGGATGCCGGGATCGATGTCCTCGTGATGGCGCTCGACACCCGTGAAAGCCTGCAGGGCCCAGCCGCCGGCGATCCACCACGTGCCGCCGTAGCCGTCGAAGAAGTCCCGGACGTCCTCGGGCGTGCGCGGCGCCCAATGTCCGTACAGACGCGTGAACTCGGCCTCTTCCATCCGTTCACGGTATCGGAGGCCGCCAGAGTGTCGGCGGCCTGCCGCATGATGGAGGGATGAGCGATGTGCTCGACCGCTTCACCCCCGCGACCCAGGACTGGTTCCGCGGGGCGTTCGACGCGCCGACGAACGCTCAGGCGGGTGCCTGGGAAGCGATCTCCGCGGGACGCAACGCGCTCGTCGTCGCGCCGACCGGGTCGGGCAAGACGCTGTCCGCGTTCCTCTGGGCGATCGACAGCGTCTTCCGGGAACGGGTGGAGGGAGCGGATGCCGACGGCACGCCGCGCACGCGCATCCTCTACATCTCCCCGCTGAAGGCGCTGGGCGTCGACGTGGAGCGCAACCTCCGCTCGCCCCTGATCGGCATCGGGCAGTCCGCGCGGCGGCTGGGTCTGCCCGTGCCCGAGGTCACGGTCGGCGTGCGTTCCGGGGACACCACGTCGAGCGACCGCCGCAAGCTGGTCAGCGCCCCACCCGACATCCTCATCACGACGCCCGAATCGCTGTACCTGATGCTCACCAGCCGCGCCGGCGAGACACTGCGCGGCGTGCACACGGTGATCATCGACGAGGTGCACGCGGTGGCCGCCACCAAGCGCGGCGCACATCTCGCAGTGAGCCTGGAGAGGCTGGATGCCCTGCGTGCAGCGCGCGGCGCGGAATCTCCGGCGCAGCGCATCGGCCTGTCGGCCACCGTCCGTCCGATCGACGAGGTCGCCCGCTTCCTCGGCGGTTCCGCGCCGGTCGACATCGTGGCGCCGCGCGCCGTGAAGACGTTCGAGCTCGGCGTGGTGGTGCCGATCGAGGACATGCGCAATCCTCCCCCGCCGCCCGGCGCAGCGACCTCGAACGACGAGCCCGCCGAGTACACCGAGGTGACCGGCTCCGTCTGGCCGCACGTCGAGGAGGCGATCGTCGACAAGGTGCTCGAGAACCGGTCGACGATCGTGTTCGCCAACTCGCGCCGGCTGGCGGAGCGGCTCACCGGGCGACTCAACGAGATCTACTCGGAGCGGATCGGGGTGGCGCTTCCCGACAATGCCGCTCCGCCGGCCGCCATGATGGCGCAGGCGGGGTCGACCGCCGGCGCCGATCCCGTGCTCGCGAAGGCCCATCATGGCTCGGTTTCCAAGGAGCAGCGCGCGATCGTCGAGGAGGAACTGAAGTCCGGCGTCCTGCGCTGCGTCGTGGCGACGAGCAGCCTGGAACTCGGCATCGACATGGGTGCGGTCGACCTGGTGATCCAGGTGGAGGCGCCGCCGTCCGCGGCATCCGGCCTGCAGCGCGTCGGCCGCGCCGGGCACCAGGTCGGCGAGATCAGCCGGGCATCCCTCTTCCCCAAGCATCGCGGCGACGTGCTGCACACGGCCATCGTCACCGAGCGGATGCTGAAGGGACAGATCGAAGCGATCGCCGTGCCGCGCAATCCGCTCGACATCCTCGCTCAGCAGACCGTCGCGGCCTGCGCGCTCGATCCGATCTCAGTCGAGGAGTGGTTCGAGACCGTGCGGCGCAGCGCGCCGTTCCAGACTCTCCCCCGCTCGGCGTACGAGGCGACGCTCGACCTGCTCGCCGGCAAGTACCCGTCCGACGAGTTCGCAGAACTGCGCCCCCGGGTGGTGTGGGATCGGGATGCCGGGACGCTGACCGGCCGACCCGGTGCGCAGCGCATCGCGGTGACCAGCGGCGGGACGATCCCCGACCGCGGACTGTTCGGCGTCTTCGTGGCGGGCGAGACCACGGGCGCCCGTGTGGGCGAGCTCGACGAGGAGATGGTCTACGAGTCGCGCGTCGGCGACGTGTTCACGCTCGGCACGACCAGCTGGCGGATCGCCGAGATCACCCACGACCGGGTCAACGTCATCCCCGCGTACGGCCAGCCGGGCAAGGTGCCGTTCTGGCACGGTGACGGCATCGGGCGGCCCTTCGAGCTGGGCGAGGCCCTCGGCCGCTTCTCCCGCGAGGTCTCCACGGCGGAGCCCTCGAAGGCGCAGCAGCGCCTGATCGACGCGGGCCTGGACGACATGGCGCGCGCCAACCTGATCGGCTACCTGACCGAGCAGCGCGAGGCCACCGGCACGCTGCCCACCGACCGCACCCTCACCGTCGAACGCGGCCACGACGAGGTCGGCGACTGGCGGGTCATCCTGCATTCCCCGTACGGCATGAAGGCGCACGCGCCGTGGGCGCTGGCGATCAACGCACGCGTGCGGGAGCGGCTCGGAGTGGAGGGATCGGCGGTCGCGAGCGACGACGGCATCATCGTGCGCATTCCGGATGCCGATGCCGAGCCGCCCGGGGCGGACCTCTTCGTGTTCGACGCCGACGAGCTGGAGCAGATCGTCACCGCCGAGGTCGGCGGGTCGGCGCTGTTCGCCTCGCGCTTCCGCGAGTGCGCGGCCCGCGCGCTGCTGATGCCGCGGATGAACCCCAACAAGCGCACGCCCCTGTGGCAGCAGCGTCAGCGCTCGGCGCAGCTGCTGGAGGTCGCCAGGCGCCACCCGACCTTCCCTGTGATCCTGGAGACCCTGCGCGAGGTGCTGCAGGACGTCTACGACCTGCCGTCGCTGCGCCGGCTCATCACCGACATCTCCGAGCGGCGCATCCGCCTGGTCGAGACCGAGCCCGCGCAGCCCTCGCCGTATGCGCGCGATCTGCTCTTCGGCTATGTCGGCGCGTTCATGTACGAGGGCGACTCGCCGCTGGCCGAGCGCCGCGCCGCCGCCCTGTCGGTCGATCCCGCGCTGCTCGGCGAACTGCTCGGCACGGTCGAGATGCGCGAGCTGCTCGACCCCGACGTCATCGCGCAGTTCGAGCGGGAGGCGCAGCGCCTCGACCCGCAGCGCCGCGCACGGGGGGTGGAGGGCGTCGCCGACCTGCTGCGGATGCTCGGACCCCTGGATGCCGAGGAGGTCGCTGCGCGGCTGGAGCCCTCGACGGACGGAGGGGAAAGCTCCGCTTCGCCCGAGCAGGCATCCGCACTCCTCAACGAGCTCGTCACGGCCCGTCGCGCCGTCCCGATCACGATCGCCGGCCACGCCCGCGTCGCCGTGATCGAGGATGCCGGGCGTCTGCGCGACGCACTCGGCGCAGCTCTGCCCACGGGCATCCCCGTCGCGTTCCTGGAGCCGGTCGCCGACCCCCTCGGCGACCTCGTTTCGCGGCATGCCCGCACCCACGGTCCGTTCACGACGGATGCCGTCGCCACGCGCTTCGGCATCGGGGCCGCCGTCGCGCGGCACACCCTCCAGCGGCTGGAATCGGCGGGACGACTGACCAGCGGTTACTTCCTGCCCGCCGACGACGCCGACCCGGGCGGCGCGAAGGAGTGGTGCGACGCCGAGGTGCTGCGCCGGCTGCGGATGCGCTCGCTCGCCGCGATCCGCGGCAGCGTCGAGCCTGTCAGCCCACAGGCCTATGCGCGGTTCCTGCCGGACTGGCAGCATCTGACCCGCCCGCTGGAGGGCATCGACGGCGTGCTCAGCGTGATCGAGCAGTTCGCCGGAGTTCCGATCCCCGCCAGTGCGTGGGAGTCGCTGGTGCTGCCGAGCCGGGTGCGCGACTACGCGCCGGCGCTGCTCGACGAGCTGACCGCGGCGGGCGAGGTCGTATGGGCCGGCCATGGGTCGCTCCCGGGCCGAGACGGCTGGGTCTCGCTGCATCCGGCCGACCTCGCGCCGTTCACGCTGCCGGTCCCCGAGGAGTCGCCCGGTGCGGGATCACTCGAGGAGAAGGTGCTCGACGTGCTGCGGCTCAGCGGAGCGTCGTTCGCGGGCGCGCTGCGTGCGATGACGGACGCCGACAACGAGCAGTCCGTGCTCGACGCCCTCTGGACCCTGACGTGGCAGGGCCACGTCACGAACGACACGTTCGCACCCGTGAGGGCGCTGATCGCCGGAGGCTCGCAGGCGCACAAGACGGCGCGACGCGCACCGCGCACCCGCACGTACCGGGGCGTCTCGCTGACGCGACCGGGGGCGCGGCCGTCGTCGGTCGGCTTCGGCGGACGCTGGGCGGTGCTGCCGGAGACGGACCCGCATGCCGCGCGCCGCGCGACCGTGACGGCGGGGCTTCTGCTCGACCGATACGGCGTCGTCACCCGCGGAGCGGTGCAGGCGGAGGGCGTGCCGGGCGGCTTCGCCCAGGCATACCGGGTGCTGGCAGGCTTCGAGGAGGCGGGTCACTGCCGCCGCGGCTACGTGATCGAGAAGCTGGGGGCCGCGCAGTTCGCAGCATCCACCACGGTCGACCGCCTCCGCACCTTCTCCGGCCTGGCCGATCCTCCGCCGCGGCAGGCCGTCACGCTGGCCGCGACCGACCCGGCGAACCCGTACGGCGCAGCCCTCGCGTGGCCGCGGCTCGATGAGGTCTCCCACCGCCCGGGCCGCAAGGCCGGCGGGCTCGTGGTGCTCGTCGACGGGGCGCTCGTGCTCTACCTGGAGCGCGGCGGCCGCACCGTGCTCGCGTTCGACGACGATCCCGAGGTGCTGCGAGCCGCGGCATCCGATCTCGTCGCGACCTCCCGCGCCCGGCGCCTCGAGACGCTCACGGTCGAGAAGATCAACGGTGCCGGCGTCTACGGCACGCCGTTCGCGCTCGCCCTGCAGGAAGCCGGCTTCGTCGCGACTCCGCGCGGCTATGCCCTCCGCAAGGCGGTGTGAACACGCCGCGTCCCGCGGACGACGATCAGGCGGCGGTCAGCAGGCGACCGTCGCGAATCGCGGCATCCAGCCCCTCTTCGGCAGCCCGGCGTCCCTCGGCGATCAGGCGTGGCACATCCTTCGTCATCCACTGAGCCATGCGCACCATGTCGGGCTGGATCAGGATGACCGTCGGATCCGCCACCAGGTCTGCCGTGGCCGCAGTCGTGCGCATCATCCGCACGTTCTCCCACTTCGCATGCAGTCGCACGATGATGGTCCGCGTGGCCCCGAGAGCGCGCGTCACCCCGTCGGGCACGTTGTCGATCATGCCGCCGTCCGCCAGCAGCCGGCCGCTGCGCCGAACAGGAGGAAGCAGGCCGGGCACGGCGATCGTGGCGCGGAGGGCACTGCTGAGCGGGCCGTGATCGAGGATCACCCCTCGGCGCGTGCGCAGGTCGGTGGCGTAGGCGCCGAACCTGCGCGGCAGATCTTCGATCATCGGGTCCTCACCCAGGATGCGGTGCACGGCGTCAGTCACCGCATGGGTGTCGAGCACGCCCCACCGCGGGCGCGCCGACCAGCGGGCGATGTGGCTCCAGCGGAATCTGCGGACGGCGCTCTCGATGGCGTCTGCATCCAGCCGAGCGGCATACGCGGCGCCGATGAGCGCTCCCGCGCTGGTGCCCGCGACGATCCCGGGTCGGATGCCGCGCTCCTCCAGCACCTGAAGCACGCCCGCCTGGGCGGCGCCGTAGGCACCGCCGCCGCTCAGCGTCAGCCCCAGCGTCAGGTCGTCACCCATCGGAGTCCCCCTCATGAACGTTGCGGCGACGCTATCAGCATCCGGCTGAGCATCCGGCCATGGCCCGTGCTAACCTGCTCCGCATGACGGCGCGTCAGCACACCTATCTCCCGGCTCTGGTCAGAGCCGGCGATCAGTAGCGCCCGGCAAGGCCAGAGCCCCAGGCAAGGACGAACGTCCTTGCCTTTCGTGTATCCACGGGAGGCTCTGCCCCGTCACCCTCTCGTGCACCCATCGAGAGGAACATCATGACCCGCGCAGACGACATCCTGCGTCCCATGCTCCGCACCATCGACGCGATCGTCGACGAACAGGCGCTGCGCGCCAAGCTCGAGAGCGGCCGGCAGCTGCGCATCAAGTACGGCGTCGACCTCACCGCACCCGACCTGCATCTGGGTCACGCGGTGAACCTCTGGCTCATGCGGCACCTGCAGGACCACGGGCATCGCGTGGTCTTCCTGCTGGGCGACCTCACCACCCGCGTCGGCGACCCGACCGGCAAGAGCGAGACCCGCCCCGTGCTCACGGCGGAGCAGATCGAGCAGAACGCGCAGGCCTTCCTCGACCAGGTCTCGATCGTGCTGGACACCGCACCAGAGGTGTTCGAGGTGCGCCGGAACTCGGAATGGTTCGATCGGATGCCGGTCGCCGAGCTGCTGAGCCTGTTCAGCATGACCACGCACGCGCAGCTGATGGCCCGCGACATGTTCCGCGAGCGCCTCGCCCAGGGGCGTGAGATCGCCCTGCACGAGCTGACCTACCCCGTGCTGCAGGGCTACGACAGCTTCGCCATGCAGAGCGATCTGACCATCGTCGGATCCGATCAGCTGTTCAACGAGATGATGGGCCGCCAGTTCCAGCAGCGGCTCGGCGAGAGCCCGCAGTCGCTGATCACCACCGTCATCACTCCGGGCCTGGGCGGCGGACCCAAGCAGTCGAAGTCGCTCGGCAACTACATCGCGCTCACCGACAGCGCCACCGACAAGTTCGGCAAAGCGATGAGCCTGCCCGACGAGCTGGTCGGCATCTGGGCCGGCGCATACACGACCCTGCCCGACGAGGTCGTGGCCGCACTGGGCCACGACGCGGCCCGCGGCGGGCGCATCGCGCGCGACGCGAAGCTGACCCTCGCGGCGGCGGTCGTCGAGCGGTACCACGGCGCGGATGCCGCCAACCGGGAGCGTGCGGCGTTCCTCGACGTGTTCGCCCACGGAGCGGTGCCCGAGGAGCTCGAGCCGGTCAGCATCGAGCATCCGGCCTCGACCGCGCTCGCCCTGCTCGAGCAGATCCGGCCGGAACTGAGCAGGTCGGCCCTACGGCGACTGATCGCCCAGGACGCCGTACGGATCGACGGCGTCCCCGTCGCCGACCCTGAGCAGCAGGTGCTCGTCTCGAGCGGGTCGGTCGTCCGGACCGGCAGGCGCTCCTGGGCGCGGGTCGCGCTGAGGTAGCCCCCGCCGAGCAACCGGCGACTGATCGGGGGTCGGCGGAGTGTCATAGTGTGGCGAGCATGATCAGCGAGTTCCTCACCGGCATCCGGTTCCTGGGGCGCGGCTTCGGCTACTGGAAGCGGATGCCGGGTCTGATGACCCTCGGCCTGGTTCCCGGGCTGATCGCCCTGGTGGTGCTCGCGGCAGCGCTCATCCCGCTGTGGCTCTCACTGGGGACGATCACGAGCTGGATCACCCCGTTCGCGGATTCCTGGGACTCCGGCTGGGCCATCGCCCTGCGCTTCGCGATCGGCGCGGTGATCACCATCGGCTCCCTCGTGCTGGCCAGCGTGGTCTTCACCGCGCTCGCGCTGCTGATCGGTGATCCCTTCTACCAGCGCATCTGGCGTGCCGTCGAGAACGACGTGGGCGGAGAGGTCCCGGAAGGGGACGGCGGGCTGCGCGTGGCCTTCGGCGAGAGCATCCGCCTGGTGCTGCTGGGCATCCTGGTCGCCCTGCTGGCGCTGATCCTCGGACTCATCCCCGTGGTGGGCACTGCCGTCGCCGCCGTGGTCAGCGTGCTGCTGACCGGCCGGCTGCTGGCCCGCGAGCTGACCGGGCGCGCATTGAACGCCCGAGATCTGCCGAGCTTCCGGCGCTCGCAGCTGTTCGCCACCCGCCGCTCCCGGCTGCTCGGCTTCGGGGTGGCGACGCAGCTCTGCTTCATGGTTCCGCTGGGGGCCGTGTTCATCATGCCGACGGCTGTCGCCGGCGCCACGCTGCTGGCGCGCGAACTGCTCGCGCAGGCACCGGACGCGAGAGCTCCCCGTGCCTGAGGGTGACACGGTCTTCCAGGCAGCGCGCCGCCTCGACGACGCCCTGCGCGGCCAGCAGGTGACGCGCTTCGACCTGCGCGTCCCCCGCGCTGCCCTCGTCGACCTGACCGGCAGCACCGTGCACGAGGTCGTGCCGCGCGGCAAGCACATCCTGATGCGGATCGGCGAGCACACGCTTCATTCCCATCTGCGCATGGACGGCACGTGGCGCATCTACCGCACCGGCGAGAAGTGGCGGCATCCGGCCTTCAAGGTCCGCGCGATCGTCGGCACGACGGCCCGGGAGGCGGTCGGCGTCGACATCGCCGAGGTGAAGGTCGTCGCCACCCGCGACGAGGGCGAGCTGGTCGGGCATCTGGGGCCTGATCCGCTGTCGGACAGCTGGGATGCCGAGGACGCCATCCGCCGGCTGAGCGCGGACGACCGCAGCATCCACGTCGCCCTGCTCGACCAGCGCAACGTCGCCGGCTTCGGCAACGAGTACGCCGCCGAACTGCTGTTCCTGCGCGGCATCCTGCCCACCACGCCCACCCCGGACGTCGACGTCCCGGCACTCATCGACCTGGGTGTGCGCACCATCCGCGCCAACCGCGACCGCATCGATCGCACCTTCACCGGCGACGCGCGCCGCGGCTTCACCGACTGGGTCTACGGTCGCGCCAACCGCCCGTGCCGGCGTTGCGGAACCCTCATCCGCACGGGCGCGCTCGGCGCGGATCCGACCCGAGAGCGCATCACGTTCTGGTGTCCGAACTGCCAGCGATGACCTCCGTCCCGGAGCCCGCGGAAGGGCATCGCGGTTGGGGAATGAAATCTCACGACCCGTGGTTGTAGCTATATCCGGAAGTCTCCGGACACGGGAGGAATCGTGGGCAAGAACTACATCGACATCGAGGACGACCAGGGCGAGACGCTGCGTTATCGCAAGCACGTCAACGGTCGTGGCCTCGTCGCGCACGGCGCGAAGGTGAACCCCAAGGCGGTCGTCGAAGCCGGGGCCTATGTCGAACCCGGGGCGAAGATCGGAGCCGGGGCGCGCGTCGCCCGCGGCGCCTGGGTCGACTCGGATGCCGTGATCGGCGAAGACGCCTACATCGACGCGCACGCGCACATCGGCCAGGGGGCCGTGATCGGCGACGGCGCGCACGTCGGCGTCCGCACCGAGATCGGCGCGGGGGCGCGCATCGCGCGCGGGGCGCGGATCGGCGATGACGAGACCGTCGCTGCAGGGCTGCGCATCGCGACCGATCGGAAGGGGCTCTGGCTGGCAGCCTGAGCCCCGAGACGCAGCATCCGTCGTCTCCCGGTGCGACGGATGCTGCCTTGAACGCGCGCGCACGGCATGCGACGCGTGTCTCAGAAACGGCGGGCGTCGGCGTTGCGCACCCGCACCTTCTGGGACACACGCGCCAGCGCGTCCCAGAAGCGGCGGGTCCGGATGCCCGTCACCCGCCGGAACAGGGACATCGCCGTCGCCGCGGTCACAGCAGGCGGCGCTCGGATGCCCAGACCGTGAGCTCGTGTCGTGAGGAGAGCTGCAGCTTGCGCAGCACCGCGGACACGTGAGTCTCCACCGTCTTGATCGAGATGAACAGTTCGGCGGCGACCTCCTTGTAGGCGTAGCCACGGGCGATCAGCCGCATGACCTCCTGCTCGCGCGCCGAGAGCCGGTCGAGCTCGTCGTCCACCGCGGCCGTCTCGCCGGCCACCGCACCGAAGGCGTCGAGCACGAAGCCCGCCAGACGCGGCGAGAACACCGCATCCCCGCCCGCGACGGCGTGCACGGCCTTCGAGACCTCCACGCCCGATGAGCCCTTCGTGATGTACCCGCGGGCGCCGGCGCGGATCACGCGCACCACGTCCTCCGCGGCATCCGACACGCTCAGCGCGAGGAAGCGCGCGGTCGTGGGAGCAGATCCGCGGATCACGGACTCGCCGCCGGTGGCATCCGCGCCCGCGCCTCCCGGCAGATGCACGTCGAGGAGCACGACGTCCGGCATCTTCTCGCGGATCGCCGCGATCGCCGAGGGCACGTCCGCGGCCTCGCCCACCACCTCCACGGTCTCGTCGAGGTCGGCGCGCAGGCCGGAGCGGAAGATCGAGTGGTCGTCGACGATCACCACGCGGATGCTGTCGCTCATGCGTCCTCCGATCGCAGCGGCGTCCCCGCGATCCGCAGGTGCACCTCGGTGCCGTTCTCGTCGCTGCGCACGGTGCCGGAGCCTCCGGCCCGCCGCATCCGCCCGATGATCGACTGCCGGACCCCGAGGCGGTCACCCGGCACCTCGTCGAGGTCAAACCCTGCGCCGCGGTCGCGGATGAACACGTCGACGCCGCTCGTCGAGCCCTCGATGTACACCGAGACCTCACCGCCGGCATGCCGAGCCGCGTTCAGCATGGCCTCGCGCGCCGCCGCGGCCAGCTCGCCGCTCGCCCGCTCGGTGGAGAGTCCGGCGGAGACGACGTCGATGTGCACGGGATAGTCGAGCTCCAGCGCTCCCGCGTAATCGCGCAGGTCCGTGGGCAGATCGCTGTCGGCGGGAGCATCCCCGTCGTAGAGCCAGGCCCGCAGCTCGCGCTCCTGCGCCCGGGCGAGACGGGCCGCCTCGCTGGAGGCCCCCGCGCGGTTCTGGATGAGCGCGAGGGTCTGCAGCACCGAGTCGTGCAGGTGCGCGGCCATCTCGCTGCGCTGCTCCTCGCGGATGCGACGCACCCGTTCACCGGAGAGCTCGCGCCACCGGTGCATCAGCGACGAGGCGAACATCGCCAGCAGGCCGGCGAACGGCGCGAGCAGGAGCACTGGTCCGGTCGGACGCGCGACCATCGCCACCACCATCACCACCAGAAGCACGACCGCAATCCCGCGCACGACGCCCGCCTGCCGCGGTCCCCGGGTCGGGTCGATACGATCGATGAGGTCCGCCCACAGTGCAGCCCCGACCAGCAGCACGACGGGTCCCAGCAGCAGGATGCCGAGGTCGAGCAGCATCGGCATGCTGCCGTCCATGCCCAGATCGGGCAGGTAGACGCCGAGCATGTATCCGGTGCCCAGCTGCTGCAGCATGATCAGCTCCAGCAGCGCCCCGACGACCAGCAGCACCCATGCCACCGGCGCCTTTCGCGAAGGCGCGGACTTCCCCGGCTCCCACGGCGTGAACACCCAGCACCAGACGTACAGCAGCACCCCCGCGCCGCTCAGCACGGTGAGCGCGACGAACGTCGCTCGCACCAGCCCCGTCGACACGCCCAGGTGTCGCGCGAGCCCCGCCGCCGTACCGGTGATCAGGCATTCACGCACGCGCGTCAGCTCCGGACGCGGCGGCGGGACGGCCCTCGGCGGTCGCGCCAGAGGCACCAGCGGATGCTGCGCTGAAGAGGACATGACGCCATCCAACCATCCACGCGTGACGAAATCGGGGCTCCGGGGCAAGGATCAGGGGCGAGTCAGGGGATCACCCCATGGCGGCGCCCGTGTGCGCGCCGACAGGATCGAAGCATGACCTTCCCGACTGCCCCGCCTCCGGCACCGGAGCGACCTGCATCGCACGACAATCCCCGCCGATCCGATCGGTTCTTCGCCTGGGTGTCCGGCCTCGGCGTGGCCCGCTCGGACGGCTGGATCGGCGGCGTGGCGGCGGGCATCGCGTCGCGGTTGCGCATCGATCCGCTCATCGTCCGCGGCATCCTCGTCGTGGCGGCCCTGTTCGGGCTGCCGATGATCCTGCTCTACGCCGTGGCCTGGGCGCTGCTCCCCGACCCCGAGGGCCGCATCCACCTGCGCGAGCTGCTGCGCGGCCGCTTCGAGCCCGCGCAGCTCGGGATCCTCGCCGGCTTCCTGATCGGGATGCTGTCGGTCACGCCGACCGTCGGACTGTTCCTCGTCGAGCGGATCATCAACCCGTACTCGTTCCAGACGTTCGGCCCGAGTCCTTTCGGCGTCTTCCTCTTCATCGTCGGGCTGGTGCTGGTCGGCATCCTGCTCGTCCTGATCGTGCGCGCCGCGCGCGGCACTCCGGGGGGTGACGCGTCGGACCCGCGAATGGCTTCAGCGGCGGCGCAGACTCCCCCGTTCCCCTCCGCTCCGGTCGGCTATTCGGGTGCCGCCGTCGATGTGGAGATCCGAGAGGAGGATGCCGGCATCGACCCTGCTTCGGGTGCAGAGGTCGAGTCGCCGGCATCCTCCCTCACTCTGCCGATGACGGGTGGCGAGCCCGCCGCCCCTCCTGCGGATGCCGAGGCCCTGGACGCCTGGCGCGCCCAGCACGCCGCTTGGCAGCAGCAGGATCAGGAGTGGCGCCGTCAGCAGCAGGATGCCGAGCGCGCCGCGCGCGATCAGGCCCGCGCCGAGCGGCAGACCGCTGCCGCGGCGTTCGCCGCCGAGGCCGCCGAGCGACGCCGGATCCGCCGCGCCTCCAACCCGCGCGCTGGTTTCGCCTACGTCGGCACGACCATCGGCGTGGCTCTGGTCGTGGCCTCGGCCGTGTGGCTGCTGACGTCGGATCCCGGCGTCACGACGGGCGCCCTTGCGGTGCTGTCGGCATCGCTGGTGTTCGCCTTCGGCATGGTCATCGCCGGGGTCGCCCGGCGACGGAGCGGATTCCTGGCGTTCCTCACCGCGGGGACCTTGGTGGCGGGGCTGATCACCGGTGGCGCGGCGACCGTCGAGGACGTGCGATTCGGCGAGGCCAGCCTCTCCAACGTCCGCGGCGGCGAGATCCGCCAGCCGTTCGGCAACACCGGGATCGTCCTGATGAGTGCGGCCGAGCAGCGGTCTCACCCTGTGATCCTGCACAAGGGAATCGGGTACACCGAGATCTTCGTCGCCGAGGGCGTGGAGCTCCGGCTGACCGCGACGGTCGGCGACGTCGACGTGTACGGCAACCGGATGGAGCTGGACGCCGAGGGCAACTCCGTCGGCGGGGGGAACGACGCCTTCACCGGCACGACGCGGGCGGATGGCCGCACGGTCTACCGGGAGACGATCACCTCAGCGGTAAACCCCGCATCGCCTGGCGCTCCGTCGTCGATCACCGTCGTGCCTGTGACCATCGACCAAGAGGCAGGCGACATCGTCATCACCTATTCCGCGCTCACTGAGAAGGAGGCCGAGAAGTGAACACCGAGCCGACCGTCCCGCTCCCCGAGACCATGTCCGCGCCGGATGCCGAGCACGCGACGCTCCCGCTCGAGGACTCGATCCTCCCCTCGTCCGAGACTTCCGACCCGCTCGCGGAGGCGCCGACCACGGCATCCGCTCCTTCGCCTCGCACCCGCTGGGCCGCGATCGTCTGGGGTCTGTGCTTCGCCGCGATCGCCTGGTTCGGGATCTGGATGCTCAGCGACGGCGAACGCCACGACAGCGTGACCGACTGGCTCGCCTCCCTCAATCCGGGCACGATCACGGCGTTCGGCCTGCTGGCCGTGGGCGCACTCGTTCTCATCAGCGGGCTCGTCGGACTGATCCGGCGCGCGCAGCGCCGACTCGCGGCCGCGAACAACTGAAGACCGCAGAACGACGGCGGCGGTGCGAGGCGTTTCGCACCGCCGCTGCTGTTTCCAGGCCCGAGATCCTCCCCTCCGGGTGACCCGCCCTTCTAAAAGAAGTTAGGATCAAAAATAGAAGCAGGGCATCTGAATACAAGAGTCACTTCTTTAGAGGTCACCATGGACATCACCGCACAGGCGTCGAGCATCGGCAGCCTCGCCGACGAGACTCGACGCGCCCTGTACGAGTACGTCGCGGGGCAGACTGAGCCGGTCAGCAGGGATGCCGCCGCCGACGCGGTCGGCATCGCCGCGCACATGGCCCGCTTTCACCTCGACAAGCTCGTCGAAGCAGGACTTCTGGACACCGAGTTCCGCCGTCTGTCCGGCCGCACAGGTCCTGGCGCGGGCCGGCCGTCCAAGCTCTACCTGCGCGCAAGCGGGACGATCTCGGTGTCCCTCCCCGAGCGCCGCTACGACCTGGTCGGTCACCTGCTCGCGGGCGCCATCGAGCGGGCCGCCGAGGGCGCGGATCTCGACCGCGCCGTCGCGGACGTCGCCCATCACGAGGGCCTGCAGATCGCCGCATCCGCCCCCCAACCCGCCGAGCTCACGGAGGACCTCGATCGCGTCTCCGCGGTGCTCGCGGCCCAGGGCTTCGAGCCGCACGAAGAGGACGGCGCGCTCATGCTCGCCAACTGCCCGTTCGACTCGCTGGCCCGCGATCACACCGCCCTGGTGTGCTCGGCCAACCTCGCGCTGATCGGCGGCATCCTCGAGGGCATGGACTGCACGCACCTGCAGGCGCACGGCGAGCCGCACGTGGGTCAGTGCTGCGTGGCGATCCGCGCCGAGGTCTGAGCGAAGCATCCGCCCGCGACCTCGTTACGCTGAAGCAATGAAAAACGACCGGCGCCGCCCTGCACGTCCGCGCCCGGGCAAGCCGTCGCCGAAGAAGGCGCAGCAGAAGCCCGCTCCGCGGAAGGCCGCGCCGAAGAAGCCGTCGCCCCAGCCCCGACCGGCGCCCGAGGAGCCGCGGATCCTTCGCCTCGGGCTGGTCCCCGGCACGACGCCCGGCAGGTGGATCGACACCTGGAAGGAGCGGATGCCGCACGTCGAGCTCGAGCTGGTGCCGATGTCGTTCGCCGAGCAGCGCGAGCAGCTCGCCGAGGTCGATCTCGCGCTCGTGCGGCTGCCGGTGGCCCGTGCGGACGACCTGCACGTGATCCCTCTCTACGACGAGCTGCCCGTGGTCATCGCGGCGAAGGAGTCGCATCTGATGGCCGCGGATGAGCTCTCCCCCGACGACCTCGCCGGGGAGGTGCTGATCACCCCGGGCGATGACGTGCTCGGCCCCTTGAACCTCCCCACCGTCGCCCCGCGGTTCCCCACGATCGACACCACCGAGGACGCGGTCGCGACCGTCGCCTCCGGAGTCGGGATCCTGGTCGTGCCGATGTCGCTCGCGCGACTGCACAAGCGCAAGGACGCCGACTACCGCGTCCTCCGCGACGGCCCGACCTCGACCGTCGCCCTCGCCTGGCCGCGTGACGTCACCACGCCCGACATCGAGACCTTCGTCGGCATCGTGCGCGGGCGCACCGCGAACTCCTCCCGCTGACCCTCGGCTCAGCATCCGCGGCATGTCAGGGGAATGGCCGCCTCACCGAGGGTGAAGCGGCCATTCGAAGCACCTGAAGTCGAGCCGATCAGACGGCCGTCGCCAGGTGCGCGGCGGAGCTCACGGTGAGGGCTCCCTCCGCGGCGTCCACGACCACCCGGCCGCCGTCGGCCAGCGAGCCCTCGACGAACAGGTCCGCGATGCGGTCGTCCACCTCGTTCTGGATCAGCCGGCGCAGCGGGCGCGCGCCGTACTCCGGCTCGTAGCCGTGCTCGCCCAGCCAGGCCACCGCGGCATCCGTCACCTCGAACGACACCTCGCGACCGGCGAGCCGCGCGGCGGTCGCCTGCAGCATGAGCCGCACGATCTCGCCGAGCTCCGCCTGGGACAGCTTCTGGAAGATCACGATCTCGTCGATGCGGTTCAGGAACTCCGGACGCATCGCCTCCCGCAGCTTGCCCATCACCCGCGCCTTCAGATCCGCCTGGGACGCGAAGCCCGAGGCATCCTGCGACGCCACGAACCCGAGCGCGCCCGACCGCGAGGCCAGGAACTCGGAGCCGATGTTCGAGGTCATCACGATCACCGTGTTGCGGAAGTCGACCGTGCGCCCCTGGCCGTCGGTCAGACGGCCGTCGTCGAGCACCTGCAGCAGCAGGTTGAACACGTCGGGGTGCGCCTTCTCGATCTCGTCGAACAGCACGATCGAGTACGGGTTGCGCCGCACGCGCTCGGTGAGCTGACCGGCCTCGTCATAGCCGACGTATCCCGGAGGGGCGCCGACCAGACGCGACACCGTGTGCCGCTCGCCGAACTCGCTCATGTCGAAGCGGATCACGGCGTTCTCGTCGTCGAACAGGCGATCGGCCAGGGCCTTGGCCAGCTCGGTCTTACCGACGCCGGTGGGCCCCAGGAACAGGAACGAGCCGACCGGGCGGCGGGCGTCGCCCATCCCGGTCCGACTGCGACGCACGGCCCGCGCGACCGCGGTCACCGCGTCGTCCTGCCCGATCACACGGGCGTGCAGATCGGCCTCCAGCTCGTGCAGCCGCGACCGCTCGCTCTCGGTCAGCCGGCTGACGGGGATGCCGGTGGCTCGCGAGATCACGGCGGCGATCTGCGCCTCGTCGACCACGGCCTCACCCGAGGCGGAACCGGAGACAGACGTGCGCGACTCGTCGATCCGGCGCTGCACGTCGGTGATCTCGTCGCGGATGCGGGAGGCCTCCTCGTAGTGCTCGGCGCCGACCGCGGCGTTCTTGCGGGATTCGAGATCGGCCAGCTCCGCCATCAGCGCGCTCACGTCGGGCACGACGCCGAGACGCAGGCGCAGCCGGGCGCCGGCCTGATCGATCAGGTCGATCGCCTTGTCGGGCAGCACCCGGTCGGGCAGGTAGCGTGCGCTCAGCTCGACGGCCGCGCGGATCGACTCGTCGGTGAAGGTCACGTCGTGGTGCTCCTGATAGGCGGGCTTCAGCCCCTGCAGGATGCGCACGGCGTCCTCGATGGACGGCTCGCCGACCTTCACCGGCTGGAAGCGGCGCTCCAGTGCCGGATCCTTCTCGATCCGGCGGTACTCGCTCAGTGTGGTCGCGCCGACGAGGTGCAGATCACCGCGGGCCAGACGGGGCTTGAGGATGTTTCCGGCATCCGTGCCGCCCTCACCGGAGCCGCCCGCGCCGACCACGGTGTGCAGCTCGTCGAGGAACACGATGATCTCGCCCTTGTGGGCGGAGATCTCGTCCATGGTCTTGGTGAGACGCTCCTCGAAGTCGCCGCGGTAGCGGGTGCCGGCGAGCATGCCGGGCAGGTCGAGCGACACCACGCGGCGGTCCTTCAGCGCGGCGGGCACCGCGCCCTCGACGATCGCGCGGGCCAGGCCCTCGACGATCGCCGTCTTGCCGACGCCGGCCTCACCGATCAGCACCGGGTTGTTCTTGGTGCGACGGCTGAGGATCTCGATCGTCTGCTCGATCTCGACGCTGCGGCCGATCACGGGGTCGAGTTCGCCCGCGCGTGCGCGCGCCGTGAGGTCGAGGCCGTACTTGTCGAGCATCGGGGTCTCGGATGCCGGGTTCTCGGCCGACTCGTCCTGCGGCGCGACGCCGGCGTGCACCGGCTCCCCGCGCAGGCTCTGCGTGAGCGCCTCGGCGGTCACGCCGGCGCGCGCGAGGATCTGGCCCGACGGGGCGTCCTGACCGATCACGAGCGCGAAGAAGACGTGCTCAGGCTCGATGTAGGTGGAGCCCGAGGAACGGGCGACCTGGTACGCGTGGAACAGCACGCGGCTGGCACTCGGGGTGATGGTGGCGGCGCCGTCGTCGGAGGACTCGCCGGGCATCGGCAGGCGCGCATCCACGGCACTCACGATGGCGGCGGGGTCGACGCCGATCCGGGAGATCGCCTCGGCGACGGCCTCGTCGGCGACGATCACGCGCAGGACGTGCAGCGCATCGAGTTCGGTCTGACCGCGCTCGAGCGCGAAACGACCGGCACGCTGCAGGATCTGCTGGGTGCGCGCGGTGAGGAACCGGCTGAGGTCGATCGATCGCGCCTGCCGGGCCTGCTCACCTGCGAGGTAACGGGCCAGGAACTCGTCGAACGAGCCCGAGCCCGCCTCGTTGAAGTCGTTGGGCATGGGATTTCCTCTCAAACTTGAGCGTACTTCTGTCAAGTTCAACATCAGATGATGACGCCTATTCCCGGTCGAGCGCAAATCCGCGAATAGACTCGATCGCATGTCCTCGGTGCTCTACGTCTGCGTGCGCCCGGAGCGCAGCGCGGCCGACGCCGAGCACCGCTCCTTCGCCCGCGACCTCGGCATCCCGCAGCTGGATCGCCTCGACCTGCTGCACGCGTCGCTGGAGACCGTCGAGTGGCAGCAGTACGACGGCTTCGTGATCGGCGGCTCGCCGTTCAACGTCACGGATGCCGTGAAGGACGAGACGCAGAAGACGGTCGAACGCGATCTTGAGCGCATCGCGGACCGCGCCCTCACCGGCGCCGCCACGGCGCTGTTCACCTGCTACGGGATCGGCGTCGTGACGCGGATGCTGGGTGGCCGCGTCACCATGGAGCATCCCGAGCGCGTGCAGGCGGCGCGCATCCGCCTCACCACCGACGGCGCGGAGGATCCGCTCTTCGGCCCGAACGCGCCGTCGATGAGCGTGTTCACCGCTCACAAGGAGTCCGCGGCCGAGACGCCGCCGGATGCCGTGCTGCTGGCCACCAAGGACGACTGCCCCGTCCAGGCGTACCGGGTCGGCACGCACCTGTACGCCACGCAGTTCCACCCCGAGGCGTCACCGCAGGACTTCGCCGATCGGATGGCGGTGTACCGCGCGTCCGGCTACTTCGACCCGAGCGAGTACGCGGCGACCGAGCGGATGGTGCTGTCGGCATCCGTCGACGGGGCCGACCTGCTGGGGCGGTTCCCCGCCCTGCTCGGGATCTGAGACTCCCTCCCGGGCGGCGCAGCGCTCAGCTCTGCAGCAGGGCGATCCTCTCGTCCAGGTAGCCGGCCAACGGCATCAGCCCGCCCGTCGCCGACCAGCGCACCGCCGGCTCGCCGTCGAGCAGCGCGAGCGGGCCTGAGGCCCCGCCTGCATCCACGGCATCCGCGTCCAGCAGCTCCCAGCCGAGATGCACGACCTCGCCCTCCGCGAATCCACCGCGCCGGGCCATCGCGCGCCGCTCGGCGCGCGCCCGGGACGACTCCGCGGTGTACCCGCGCCGCACCTCCTCGGCGGCGCGGAGGATCTCGCCGGTGGAGAGCACTCCGTCGTCGGTGAGCAGCAGCACGCCCAGATGCCAGGCATCCCCGACCCGCACGATCCGGTCTCGCCGCCAGCGCGAAGCGCGCAGCAGGCCGAGCCCCTCGCGCGGGATGTCGCCCAGCCGCTCCCGCGCAGCGGCGAGGAGTGCAGCGGTCGTGGTCACCCGTTCAGGCTAGTCGTCACCCGGCGGAGGGGTATCCCTCCCGCTTCAGCAGTCGGGCCAGATGCACCGCGTTGGCGACGGCCGTGCTCATGGACGACTCCACCGAGGCGGGCGTCTCGGGCAGATCCTTGTAGTCGGTCTTCTGCATCGCCTCACCGTTCCAGTACACACATCCCTGCGCAGGCACGCTGAAGCCCACATCGCCCAGCGACTGGTAGAGCACAGCCACGATGTGATGCGCGCCGTCCTCGTTGCCCACCACGCCGGCCAGCGCGACCTTGTCGAACATCGTGGGGCGCCCCTCGGCGTCGGTCTCCCCGAGCTCGGCGTCCAGGCGCTCGAGCACGCGCTGCGCGACGCTGGACTGCTGGCCGAGCCACGTCGGGGTCACGAGCACGACGATGTCGGCGGCGAGCACCTTCTCGCGAAGCGACGGCCACTCGTCCCCCTCACCCATGTCCTTGTCCACGCCGGGCAGGATGTCGTGGTCGACCGCCCGCACATGCGATGTCGCGACACCATGCTCCTCGAGCAGTCTGCTGATCTGCCCGCTCATCTTCTCCGAGCTCGACGGCGCAGGCGACGGCTTGAGCGTGCAGGAGATGGTCAGTGCGGTCAGCCGGCTCTCGTGCTGTGACGTCTGGTCGTCCATGATGGTTCCTCTCGATCGGTCGGGGCCTGCCCGTGCGTGCGAGCTGCAGAGCGACACTGGCACCCGACGAGCGCGGTGTCCCCCGCGTTGACGCGCCCCTCCGGCGGTGCTAACGGGCCGCGCCTCGCGTTGTTGTCATGAGCCACTCGGGTGCACGCCGGCGCGCAGCGCTGTCAACCCCCTGTCGGCGACGGCGGGCGCCTCGGCATCCTGGCGGCACAGACACGACGGAGAAGGAGAGCATCATGCCCCGTGGACGCGGTTCGAACAGCCTGAAGGATCCGGATCTCTACGAAGAGCTCCGTGACGACGGAGCGTCGAAGGAGAAGGCCGCGCGGATCTCGAACGCGGCTGCCCGTGACGGGCGGAAGTCCGTCGGCAAACGCGGCGGCAAGGCTGAGGACTACGAGGATCGCACGGTCGACGAACTCAAGTCCCGCGCGAAGGAGCTCGGCCTCAAGGGCTACTCCGGCAAGCGCAAGTCGGAGCTGATCTCGATGCTGCGCGATCACTGACCACGATCACCGATGACCCCACCCAGACGAACCGGAGGAGAACGAAGATGACGCCCACGAAGAAGCCGAGCTCGACGCAGGCCGCGAAGAAGCAGAACACGACGCCGCTCACGAAGGACCAGAACGCCGAGAGCGGATTCCACGCATCCGAGAAGCTGGGCCAGAGCCTGCAGCGGGTGCTGGTCGACCTGGTGGACCTGCAGATCCAGGGGAAGCAGGCGCACTGGAACGTCGTCGGGAAGAACTTCCGTGACACGCACCTGCAGTTGGACGAGGTGGTCGAGGCGGCGCGGCGGCTGGGAGACACGGTCGCCGAGCGGATGCGGGCGCTGCACGCGATCCCCGACGGACGCAGCCGCACGGTGGCGGACACCACGTCGCTGCCGCCGTATCCGGACGGGGAGGTCAGCACGACCGAGACCGTCGACCTGGTCACCGAGCGGCTGGAGGCCGCGATCGCCACGGTGCGCGACGTGCACGACGCGGTCGACGAGGAGGATCCCACCAGCGCCGACATCCTGCACGTCGTCCTCGAGGAGCTCGAGCAGTTCGCCTGGATGGTCAGCGCCGAGAACCGCACCCCGGCGTGATCCACTCTCGCGGCGGTGGTCCTCCCGCCGCCGCGAGGCCGCGGCTCCGGCCGTCATGCACCCGCACGGCCGGTGCATGACGGCCGGGATTCGCCGGGCCGGCGCGAGAAGGGCAGAATCGAGGCACACCTCCGCGTCTCTCCGCCCGAGGGATCTCAGCTCAGGAGCATCCATGCCTCAGTCCGACACCGCCCGCCTCCTCATCGCCTGCGACGACCAGCCCGGCATCGTCGCCGCCGTCGCCGGAGTGCTGGCGTCGCGCGGGGCCAACATCATCTCGCTCGACCAGCACTCCACGGACGCGCACGGCGGCCGCTTCTTCCAGCGCACGGTGCTGCACCTGGAGGGCCTCGCGGCGAACCGCCCTGCGCTCGAGGCGTCGATCGCCGAGGTCGCGGAGCGCTTCGGCATGGAGTGGTCGCTGCACGACACCAGCCACCGCAAGCGCGTCGCGATCTTCGTGTCGAAGTACGACCACTGCCTGATGGAGCTGCTGTGGCGCACGCAGCGCGGTGAACTCGACATCGACGTGACGATGGTCATCTCGAACCATCCCGACCTCGCGGAGTCGGTGCGCTCGTTCGGCGTGCCGTTCGTGCACATCCCGCGCGGCGACGGACCCGATGCCAAGGCCGAGATGGAGGAGCGCCAGCTGGAGCTGCTGCAGGGCAACGTCGACCTGGTCGTGCTGGCGCGCTACATGCAGATCCTCACCGACGACTTCATCGGGCGAATCGGCGCCCCCGTCATCAACATCCACCACTCCTTCCTGCCGGCGTTCATCGGCGCGAACCCGTATGCGCGCGCCAAGGAGCGCGGTGTCAAGCTCATCGGCGCGACCGCCCATTACGCGACGGCCGACCTCGACGAGGGCCCCATCATCGAGCAGGACGTCACCCGCGTCACGCACGCCGAGTCGGCCGCCGAGCTGCAGCGCCGCGGCGCCGACGTGGAGCGCTACGTACTCGCACGCGCCGTGAAGTGGCACGCCGAGGACCGCGTGATCGTGCACGGCCGTTCCACGGTCATACTCTGAGACACGGCCGCACTCTGAGACGGAGAGCCGGGAGGTCCACATGCCGAAGCTGATGATCGTCGTCGGGAGCGTGCGAGAGGGCCGCATCGGCCTGCCGATCGCGCAGTGGGTGCGCGGAGCCGTCGAACGGCACGGCGGGTTCGAGATCGACTGGGCGGATCTGAAGGAGATCGGCCTGCCTCTCATGACCGAGCCGAATCATCCGCGGCTGCGGCAGTACACGCAGACGTCGACGATCGCATGGAGCGAGCGCGTGGATGCCGCGGATGCGCTGATCTTCGTGCAGCCGGAGTACAACTTCAGCTACTCCCCCGCCCTGAAGAACGCGATGGACCACCTCTCGCAGGAGTGGTGGCGCAAGCCGCTGGGCACCGTGAGCTACGGCGGGATCTCCGGCGGCACGCGTGGCACGGCTGCGCTGAGGGTTCCCGAGATGGCCCTCGGTCTCGTGCCGACCACGGTGAACGTCGAGATCCCGTGGGCGTTCAAGCAGATCGAGGACGGTGTGTTCACGCCACTCGACTCGCAGGCGACGATGCTGGAGCGGATGCTGAACGAGCTGACGTCGCTGGACGCCGCGCTCGCGCCACTGCGCGCGGCCCCGCGCCCCTGACCCGCGCTTCCTCGCTCGCGATCGCGGCGTCGGGTCGCGATTCGTTCCGGAATGCCGCTCGATCGCGCGTCCGGGTCGCAGTTGATGCCGGTATCCGGCCGCCATGGCGGCACCAAATGCGACTGGGGCGACGAATCATCGCGCAGAGCGGCACCAAATGCGACCTGGGCGACGAGCGTCAGGCGGGGACGCCCGCCAGCAGCTCGGCGAAGACCTCGGATGCCGCGTCCCAGCGTGCCAGCGGAGCCGACTGCCCGAGCCACAGCGACTGCAGGTCGCCCAGATCGCGCTGGCCGGCGACCGCACGGAAGCGTCCGGTCAGCCAGTTCTGCGCCGGGAACGGTGCGATGGCGCCGGATGCCTCGATCTCACGGACCGCGCGGTTGGGCGCGCCGCGCGACAGCCGTCCGCTCATCGCGCGGGTCAGCACCGACGCATCCGCCGCCGTCGACCGGATCGCGCCGCGGTGCGCGTCGTTCGCGGCGGACTCCGCCGTCGCCAGGAACGAGGTGCCGACCTGCACGCCCGACGCGCCCAGCGCGAAGGCGGCTGCGACGCCGCGCCTGTCGCTGATGCCCCCTGCCGCGATGACGGGCACGTCCACGGCATCCGCCACCTGCGGCAGCAGCGAGACCAGGCCGACCAGCGACTCCTCCGCGGGCTTCAGGAAAGACACGCGGTGCCCGGCCGCCTCGGCGCCGGTCGCGACGATCGCATCCACCCCGCCGTCGGCCAGTGCGACGGCCTCGGCCACGGTGGTCGCGGTTCCGAGCACGCGGATGCCCCGGCGGTGCGCCTCCTCGACCAGCGCACCCGACGGCACGCCGAACACCACGCTGAGCGCCGCCGGGGCGGCCTCCCAGATCGCGTCGAGCTGCACCTCCAGCGATGGGAGGTATCGCTCGGGCCGCGCGGGCGGCTCCAGGCCGACCTCGGCGAAGAACGGCTCCAGCGCAGCGGCGTAGCCGTCGTGCTCGGGACCGGGCAGCACCTCGTCGCCGGTGGGCAGCCAGATGTTCAGAGAGAAGGGCATGGAGGTGGCATCGCGCAGCTCCGCCGCGGTCGCGCGGATCCGCTCCCCGTCATAGCCGTACAGACCGTACGAGCCGAGACCGCCCGCCTCGCTCACCGCCGCCGTGAGGGCGACCGACGAGAGACCGCCGAAGGGTGCCAGGACGATCGGATGCCGGATGCCGAGCAGGTCGGTCAGTGCAGACGGTTCACGCGGATCGGTCATGCTCCGAGGCTACGCCGGTGCGCCCGCGCCGTTACGCGCGTCGACCAGGGAGGCACTCCTGTCAAGGCCCACGGGCCGACCGGAATACTGGGATAGGTTTCCTGAAGGGGGCAGGGTGTCTCCGCTGATCCCGGGTGGAGTTCATGACCGTACTGCGTTTGTCGACGCGCGATGCGTCCCAGGTCGAGGAGACCTGGAAGCAGTTCGTGCCGTCGGCAGCCCTGCAGCGCGTCGACCCCGAGCGGTTCCGTTTCGACTGGTTCTCTGCGGCGGCGCCGGGCTTCAGCCTGGTGCGCTACGACCTGCGGGCCCACATCCACTCAGTCGTCGAACCGGAGGACCAGCTGCTGGCCTGCCGGGTGACGGGCACGAGCGCGGAGGTGCGCACGAAGCGCAGCCCTCTCGACGCGGGCAGCCCCTGGATCACCGACGGGATGCGCGTGGAGGCGCGGTGGGAATCCGCGCAGGTCTCGGCGCTCGTCTTCGACCGTCGTTCGGCAGAGGATCTCGCCCGGCGGATGTGCGGCGACGACACGCTCCGCCTGCGTGTTCAGGCCGGTGCACCCGACCGTCGCGCAGCTTCGGGGCACTGGTCGAAGACCCTGGACTTCATGACCGCCACGCTCGAGGACTCCGGCGACGACGACCTGGTGCTCGCCGGGCTGCACCGCCAGGCCCTGTGGCTGGTCCTCACCTCCTTCCCGACGACCTTCCGCGCGGCCCTGGAGCAGGACCCGCAGACCCGTGCGGCCCCGACGACCGTGCGCAGGGCCCTCGACTTCATCGATGAGAATGCGCACCTGCCGATCACGGTCGACGACGTCGCCTCGGCCGTGCACATCTCCACGCGCGGCCTGCAGTACGCGTTCCGGCGCGCCCTCGACAGCACGCCGGCGGAGCGGCTGAAACGCGCACGTCTCGACGGCGCGCACCGCGAACTGCTCGCAGGCACGTCCGACTCGATCGCCACCGTCGCGCGCAGGTGGGGGTTCGCGCACCCATCCCGGTTCTCCGCCGCCTACCGCGATGCCTACGGCGTGCCTCCCGCGGCGACGGCGGGGCGACGACGCTGACAGCCCTTCCGCATCCGTTGATGACGGGGCGCGAACATGCCTTTCGCCGTAACGTCCACACGTCGCGTCCCTGCATCGTGGCGAAGGTGCGCCACGATAGATTCCTGTAGCCCGCCGATTCGTGACGGGCATCCGCTCTATTCCCCCAGGAGTGCACGTGAACCGTCGTCATCCGATCCCGTCTCACCCCGCCCAGGGCCGCTCACGCGGCGGACGGCGCTGACCCGGAATGGGAAGCCTGTACTACGGCGACGCGGATGAGCCGATCCTCATCGAGGACCGCGCGCTCGCACATCTCAAAGTGGTGATCGCCACCAAGCTGCGCCGCAACGAGAGCTTCACGCTGTCGTGGCGCCACGCGGAGGGCGCTCCGGTCGGTCGCAGCACGATCTGGCTGCATCCGTCCATTCCGCTCCGGTTCGTGTTCGACGAGCCGGAACCGCCGCCGCTGAGCCGCACCTGGATCGAGGAGCTCGCCCACTCGGCGAATTCGAGCGGCGGAATCGCCCTCGTCGACGAGCACATCGAGAACCCGCCGCCGGAGAAGTGACTCCGGCGGCGGGTGGGCCGATCAACGCGGGGGGAGGTGCGGGATCGGCGAGGGGGCCCGGGAACGGTCGGATGCGGCGCTGACGGCCGCATCGAGGTCACCGAGCAGCTGGGCGAAGTCACGGAACCGGGTCCGGCGCGGGCACGGCCTGCGCAGCCACAGCACGTCGAGCGTGCCCGTGCTGTTGCGCTCCACATAGGCGATCAGGCAGTCGGCGTCGCCCTGACGCCGCGCACGATCGCAGATGCGCCAGCTGTCGCGCCCGAGCCAGGTGACCTCCCAGTCCCCGCGCGGAGCCGGGGCGCTCGGCGGGTCGGAGAGCACGGTGCTCATAGCGGCTTCCCGCCGGTCACGGCGAGCACGGCGCCTGAGGTGTAGGACGACTCGTCGGATGCCAGATGCACATACGCACCCGCGAGTTCCGCCGGCTGCGCGGGGCGCCCGAGGGGCGTGTCCTTGCCGAAGCTCGCGAGCTTGTCTGCATCCCATCCCGTCGCCGGGATCAGGGGCGTCCAGATCGGTCCCGGAGCCACGGCGTTCACGCGGATGCCGCGCTCGCCGGCCTCTTCGGCGAGCGCCTTGACGAAGGCGACCTGCGCCGCCTTGGTCATGGCGTAGTCGATCAGTCCCGGGGAGGGGTTGTACGCCTGGATGGAAGCCGTCACGATGATGGCGGCACCGGGCTCGAGGTCCGGGTACGCGGCCCGGGCCGTGAAGATCGTACCGCCCAGGTTGGTGTCGAACACCCGGCGCATGTCCTCGGTGCGCAGCGTGTCGAAGCTGTCGATGTCGTGCTGGTACGCGGCGTTGAGGACCACGATGTCGAGGCCTCCCAGTTCGTCGCGAGCCCGTCGCACGGCATCCGTCGCGAACTCCTCGTCACGGAGGTCGCCCGGGATGCTGAGCCCGGTGCGGTCCTCCTGGCGGATCAGGTCCACAGTGCTGTCGGCGTCGTCCTGCTCCTCCGGCAGGTGCACGATCGCGACGTCGGCACCCTCTCGGGCGAAGGCGATGGCGACCGCCCGGCCGATCCCGGAGTCGCCACCTGTGATCAGGGCCCTGCGACCGTTCAGCCGGCCGTGGCCGACGTAGCTGGACTCACCATGGTCCGGCTCCGGATCGGTTCGGTCGGTCTTCCCGGGCTGCTCCTGCTGCTGCGGAGGCATCGGCTCGTCTCTGTGCGCGTCGCGCGGATCCTTGGTGCTGTCGCTCATCGTCGATCCCTCTCCGGTCTGTATGCCGAAGACGTTGTCATGGGCTGCCGCCGGGAGCCAGGGGGTTGACACCCGCGCCGGTTCCCGTACGCGCGCGCGAAAGCGATGTCAACGGGCATCCGGTGCCGCGAGGCCCGTTGCACAGTGGCACTCGAACGCAGTCCCAAGGCGGAGAGGAGACGTGATGAGCGGCATCGATCAGGGCATGATGCCCGAGCACGTGCAGCCGCAGCACGCGGAGGATGACACCGGCCCCGGCGAGCCGGAGCAGGATGAGAACGGGGCGGACACCGGCGCCGAGAACGAAGCCGAGCCGAATCGCGAGCACCGTGCCGAGGAGCCGAAGCCGGTCGGAAAGGATCCTCACCCCGAGGGCGAGGTCCCCCACAGCAGCCAGCGGAAGCCGTAAGCGTCCAGCCGGATCTCGTCACCCTCCTCGCCCGGATGATCGGTGAGGAGGTCGATGGCGGTTCCCAGTTCGACTCCGGGGAGGCGTACCGTCGTCGGCTCCTCGCCGAAGTTGTGCACCGCGATGAACGACTGGTCGTCGGTCGCGGCGGCGTGGGCGAGCACGCGGTCGTCTCCGGTGTCGAGCACCCGGGTGCGGCCCCAGGCGATGGCCGGCGTCGAGCGGTACCGGGTCGCCAGCCGTGAGATGAATGACCACAAGGACTCGGGATCGCGCCGCTGATCGTGCACGTTGACGTGCTTCGGCCCATAGCCGTCCTGCGGTATCCGCGCGACCATCTTCGACGACAGGGCCGAGCTGAACCCACCCGCCGCTCCTGCGGACCACTGCATCGGCGTGCGCACCGCTTCTCGTCCGGGGAGCCGGGCGGACTCGCCCATCCCGATCTCCTCGCCGTAGTACAGCATCGGCGCGCCAGGCAGCGTGAACAGCAGGCTGTACGCCAGCCGCAGCCTGCGCGGGTCGTCTCCGAGCATCGGGGCCAGACGGCGCACGATGCCCCGCTCATAGACGCGCTGCGTCTCGTCGGGTGCGAAGGCGTCGAAGACGTCCTGGCGCTCATCCGGCTCGAGCAGTTCGAGGGAGAGCTCGTCGTTGCTGCGCAGGAACGTCACCCAGCCCTGACTGGAGTCGACCTCGGGCCGCGCGGCGAGCACTCGCGCGAGCGGCCGGGCGTCGTGACGGGCGAAGGAGAGGAACGCGGTCTCGCAGGTGAGGAAGTCGAACTGCATGTCGAGTTCGGTCCCCTCCAACCCGAAGTACTCCATCTGATCGGCGTGGCCCAGCCCGACCTCTCCGACGAGCAGCGCCGAGCCCGAGCGGCGGCCGACGAAGCGGTGCAGCTCTCGCAGGAAGGCGTGCGGATGCTTCGGATCCGCGGACCCCGGCGCGGCGATGAGGAAGGGGACCGCATCCAGGCGGAAGCCGTCGATCCCGAGCTTGAGCCAGAAGCCGATGATGCGGGCGATCTCCCTGACGGCGGGATTGCCGAGGTTCAGATCGGGTTGCTGGCGGTAGAAGCTGTGCTGGTAGTACTGGTCGGTGCGCTCGTCGTACTGCCAGGTGCTGTCCTCCTCCCCGGGAAAGACCGTCGGCGCCGCGTCGCGTGGCGGCCGGTCGCGCCAGACGTAGTAGTCGCGGTAGCGGGAGGTGCGGGAGCGTCGCGCGGAGACGAACCACGGATGCTTCTCGGAGGTGTGGTTGATCACGAGATCCATCACGACCCGGATGCCGCGGTCGTGCGCGACCCTGATGGTCTCGGTCACGGCGCCGAGGTCACCGAACCGACGGCCGACGCCGTAGTAGTCGGAGATGTCGTAGCCGCCGTCGCGTCCGGGTGTGGTCTGGAACGGCAGCAGCCACAGGCAGCTCACACCGAGTGCCGCGAGGTCGTCGATGCGAGCGGCCAGTCCGTCGAAGTCGCCATGGCCGTCGCCGTCGGAATCCTGGAAGGTGCCCACGCCCAGGCAGTAGAACACGGCTGTCCGCCACCACAAGTCGCTGGTGTCCGCTGGTCGCACGGCATCCTCCACTCGGTCCGGAAGACCGAGAGGCTACCGGGAGCGGAGGCGTCACGCAGCGGGGGTTGACTGCCCGCCGATCACTGCTCCGGCTGCGGTGCCTGCAGCTCCTCGGTGGACCCGCCGCCATCCCCGGCGTCCGGCGGCTCGGGCACGAGGTACAGCCCTCCGGGCGAGTTGGCGGTGAAGGCGAGGGCCTCCGTCCAGCCTCGGTTGATGGAGGGCTGCCTGCTGCCGTAGTACTTGAACACGAGCGAGCTGCCAGGGTGCATCCACACCGTCGTGCGGCCGCCGCCGACGCTCACATCCTCACGCCAGCTAAACGGGAACGGCTCGCCTCGTCGGAGCTTGGCGGTGATGACGAGCTGCAGGTGCATCAGAGCTCGATCCTCGATCTCCGTCTTGACGCCGTTCTCGTATACGAACTTGCCCATGTGCTGCCTCCGTGCGCTGGAAGCGGAGTGACGCATTCCAGGTATGAGGTCTACGTTAGGCGATATGGGACTGCTCTACTACGGCGGAACGTCCGATCCCATCGAGATCGAGGACCGGGCGCTCGCACATCTCAAGGTCGTGATCGCGACCAAGCTCCGGCGCAACGAGAGCTTCACGCTCTCGTGGAAGCACCCGGAAGGGGGTGCACCGGGCCGCTCCACCATCTGGCTGCATCCCTCCATCCCGCTGCGCTTCGTCTTCGAGGCCCCCGAGCCTCCCGAGCTGCACGCGGAATGGATCACCGCGATGGCGCACTCCGCGAACACCAGCGGCGGGATCACCCTGGTCCCCGAGGACATGGTGCCGTCCGAGTAGACCGCCGCAATGGCAGGTTCGCGGGCCCGTCGTCAACCCCCTGTTCGAGAATCCGGCCTCTTCGTAGCGTGTGATCAGCCGGGGCACCTCCGCCCCGCCGGACGAAGGGATCGTCATGAACCTGCTGTTCATCATCATCGCGGTGGTCGCGATCATCCTCGCCATCACCGGTGGCCTCGTGCAGTCGCTGAACTTCCTGCTCTGGGTCGGACTCGTGCTGCTCGCGCTGGCGGTGATCGCCTGGCTGATCAGGGCGATCTCCGGTCGCAACGCGGCCTGAGTCACATGGCGGAAGTGCCCTCGACGGGGGCTGCCGAAGGCGCCTTCACCTGGGTCGAGTTCGTCGATCGCGATCAGCGCGACGTGCTCGCCGAGGTGAGGCGCCTGTCGGCGCACCCGGCGATGTTCGAGGACTCGCTCGGGCGGGGACGCCCTCCGAGACTCGAAGTGCTGGACGGGCAGCTGCTCGTGATCGCCTGGGATCTCGATCCCGACAAGGCCACCAGCAAGCCGGGAGACGTGGTCATCCTCGCCGGCGATTCGTGGCTGCTGACCGCGCAGTGGGACGGCGATGGACCGGCGCGACCACTGCGTCCTCTCATCGAGCGCGAGCATCCGAGCGTGGCCACTCCGCTGGGCGCCGCGTACCGCATCCTTGCAGCGGTCGTGCAGTCGTACGAGGCCACGGTGGCGTCGATCGAGAACGAACTCGACGAGGTCGAGACCGAGGTGTTCGACCCCGCGGTCGACGAGGACTACCAGCGCATCTACCGCCTGCGCCGGCGCATCGGCCATGTGGACCGGGCGGCATCCGCTCTGCGCCAGGGTTTCGAGACGAACGCCGATACGCTCGACGATCTGCTGGAGGACGAGCCGACGCTGCATGCGTACTTCCGGCACATGCGCAGCGACCTCGCGGCTCTCGCCGACCTGCTCTCGACGCAGCGCATGGCGCTGGACGCCGTGGTCTCCAGCCATGAGAGCAATGTGTCGTCGCGCCAGAACCGCGACATGCGCACCATCGCCGCCGTCGCGGCGCTGCTCGCGCTGCCGACGGTGGTCGCAGGCATCTACGGAATGAACTTCAAGGACATGCCTCTGCTCCACATCCCGGTGGGCTGGGTGTTCGTGCTGATCGGCACGGTTGCGCTCGACGTCGCGGCAGTGCTCGTGTTCCGGCGCCGCGGCTGGCTGGGCGCGGACCACGGCCGCGACCGCTGAGCGGGCCGCGCCCGGTCATTCCGACTCCACCGCCGACACGGCGTGCGGCGTGCCGACCGGCTTGGACTCCGCAGAGCCGCGCTGGCGCAGGTAGATCGAGAATGCGACCATCGTGCCGACCGCGAGGAACTCGGACTGCCAGTTCTGCAGAGTGCGGTCCCAGAAGTCGGCAGACACCACATACTCGGCCCAGGACGGCGCGGGCATGCCGTGCATGGCCGCCTCCTCCCCCGCGACGATCGTGCCGCCGAGCGACTGCGCCAGCCAGGAGAGGGCGAAGACCGTTCCCATCACGATCAGCAGGGAGTTGCCGTACACCGTCCGGCGCCAGCCCGATGCCCGCGCCCAGCGCGGCGCACCGTCGGGTGCATACCGCCCGACCAACTGATCCTCGTCGCTCTCCGGTCCTTCGTCCCCCGGCTTCTTCGACTCGGGTGACCCGCGCTGCACGAGCCACACGGTCGCGCCGATGAACAGGAAGAACTGCAGGAACTCCGACTGCCAGTTCTCCGCCACGTCCACCACGAAGTCGGGCGAGAGCACGAACGCGAGGAAGTCGGCGGGTGCCCGCCCGTGCTCCGTCATCTCCTCGACCTGCCGGAAGTAGCCGGCGACCGACTGACCTGCGAGCGCCAGCAGGAACAGCAGCAGGAAGAACAGTCCCAGCGCGTTGTCGCGCAGCATCCGCCGCATGGTCATCGACCTCCGATGATGATCGCGAACATGATCGCCAGACCTCCGAAGGTCACCGTCATCCACACCCAGAACACCACCGCCGGGCCGCGCCCGGCCGGCTCGCCCCTCTCCACCGTTTCCCTGCTGTCCACCTGGCTCATCCGGTCCTCCTCACTGTCAAGACGAGACGACTTCCCGATGCTGGCCGGGCGACAGCCGGATGCCCAGCCCCTTGACGCCGGCGGCGCGGCCTGTCAACCCCCTCAGCGACCCGCCGAGCACTCCGTATCCTCGGCCTTCCGAGCACCAGGAGAGGAAGAGATCATGACGCTGACGACGGAGGTCCTGGTGAAGGACATCATGACGCCGGGGGCACGCTGCATCGGCGAGAACGACTCGCTGGAGACCGCGGCCCGCCTGATGGCCGATCTGGACATCGGCTCTCTGCCCATCTGCGGGGAGAACGGCAAGCTGAAGGGCATGCTGACCGACCGTGACATCGTCGTCAAGGCGATCGCTCACGGTCGCTCCGCCGCGGAGACGCGGGCGGGCGCCCTCGCCGAGGGCACTCCTCTGCTCGTCGACGCCGAGGATGGAGTGAGCGCGGTGCTCGAACTCATGCAGAAGCATCAGGTTCGCCGCATCCCGGTGCTCGACGACCACGTGCTGGTCGGCATGGTCGCCGAGGCCGACATCGCACGCAGCCTCGCCCCGCAGCACACCGGCGAGACCGTCGAGCAGATCACGCGCTGAGCAGACCCGCACGGAAGGAGACAGACATGGATGCTGACACCGACGCGACGGAGAACGAGTCCCGCACGCACGCCGACACCGAGGCGATGGCGAAGGACATGAGCCGGCGTCCTGCCGACGCCACCACCACCCACGCCGCCTGGGGCTCGGGCGATCCTCACCTGCTCGTCTCCCGGGAGGATGTCAGGAACGTCTTCCCCCTGACGGCGGACGAGACGCGGATCGGCTCAGCGCCCGACTGCGAGCTCGTGCTGGACGGCGCCGATCCGGTGCACGCGACCATCGTGCACGACGACCGCGACGAGTACGTCCTGACGATGCACGGCGAGGGCGAGATGAACGCCTGGTCCGAGGACGACACCCGCACGGAGATCCTCCGCACGGGCGCGCGCTTCACCGTGGCCGGCTGGTCGCTGGTGTTCATGCGCGAGGAATACGCCGACCACGGCCGCCCGTGGGGCGGCCGTGAGGGCGGTGAACTCTCCGATCAGCCGCCGCAGCCTCAGCGCCCGGACTACGCCGCGCAGCGCTCCGGCGAAGGGGATGAGGACAGCGGCGGCTGGGAGGTGCGCAACGGCTGAGGCCTCAGGGCCCAGGCCTCAGTCGACCGCCTCGCGCTGAGTGCGGATGAAGTCCCAGTCGCGCTCGCTCAGCCGCTCCTCGCGCGGCATCCGGACGCCGGTCAGGGCTTCCACCTCTTCCCGCACGAGGTCGGGGATGATCTCGCCGTCCAGGGCCTCCAGCGTGTGCTTCGCGTCCGCGGACAGCAACGGCCACCAGGTGTGGATCTCGGGGTCGGTCATTTCGGACTCCTCTCGCGATGTGCCGATGCTCGCATCTGACGTTCCCTCGGCGCAGGGGGTTGACAGCCCGGCATCCGCAGATCACCGCCCGGTGGGGTGTGGACGGGCGTATCGTCGAGACAGAGGCTTACGCGACCTTCTGGCGTCAGGAGGGTCGACGAGAGCACCTTCCCGCCGGCCCGAGGAGTCATCCACGGATAGGAGGAAGGGTCATGGCTGAGAAGCTGCACGGATACGCGCCGACGACGACGCACGCCGCCTGGGGTGCGGGCGATCCGCATCTGCTGATCTCCCGCAACGACGAGGACCGCTCGGTGCTCCATCTCGGAGCGGAGACCGTGACGATCGGCTCGGATGAGGAGTGCACGGTTCGGCTGGAGGGGGCGGCGCCCCTGCACGCCACGATCGTGCACGACGACCGCGACGAGTTCGTGCTCACGATGCACGGCCCGGGGCGGATGAACGCCAGCAGCCCGGAGGGCGAGCGCGGTGAGCGGGTGGAGACGCTGCGCACCGGAGCGCAGTTCACGATCGGGGACTGGATGCTGGTGTTCAGCCGTGACGAGTACGCGGACCACGGCCGGCCCTACGGCGGGCGCAACGGCGGTGAGGGCACCCACCAGGAGCGTCAGCCCGAGCGCCCCGACTACCCGGCGACCGGGGAGATCCCGGTCCACGATCGCTGAGCTCCGTCGACCTGCAGGGGCGGCTGGTAGCCTCGGCCTGAGGGAAGGGGGACGACCATGATCCAGACGCTGCTGCAGCTGCTGCTGACCGCGCTGCGCGTGGTGCCCCTCCCGGCCGGGACCTCGGCGGGCGGGATGCTGGGCATCGCCGCGGTGCTCATCGCGGTCGCCGTGCTCGCGATCGCCCTGGCACTGGTCCGGCCGATCTTCGGCATCCACTCCGTGCCGCATCCGAGACGCGCGATCGACGTGTCCGCCCTGCTCGCGCAGAGCGATCCGGATGCCGCGGGGCATCCGCGTCCGCGAGCCCCGGGAGCCGCGTTCGCCGCGTGACCCCGCCGACGCCCTGAGCGTCCGCAGCGGGAGACCGCGGCATCCGCCGACCTCCCGCGACCACGAACGGACACCCATGGACATCTTCGCCTTCCCGCCGCTCGCCCTCCTCCTGGACGGCGCCTACACCGCACTGCTCTCGCTCTCGCACCTGCTCGAACCGTTCGCCGGCGCCGCGGCGGCTGCGCTCGCCGTCGTGCTCGTGACGCTGCTCGTGCGCACCTGCCTCATCCCCGTCGGCGTCTCGCAGGCGAAGGCCGAGCAGATGCGCGCCCGCCTCGCCCCCAGGATGCGGGAGCTGCAGCAGAAGCACGGCAAGGACCGCGAGAGCCTGCAGCGCGAGACCATGGCGCTGTACCGCGATGAGAAGTCATCGCCGTTCGCCGGATGCCTGCCGCTGCTCGTGCAGGCCGCCGTCGTCGGCATCCTGTACACGCTGTTCCTGCGTCCCGAGATCGCCGGGCACGCGAACGCACTGCTGAGCCACGACCTGTTCGGCGCCCCGCTCGGCATCTCGCTGCTCGGGGCGATCGGCACCGGTATCGACGCGGCCACCGCGATCGTGTGGGCGGTGGCGCTGCTGATCATCGTGGTCATCGCCGACATCACCCGACGGGTGTTCCCCGCGCAGGTGCCGGACGAAGGTCCGCTGGCGGTGCCGGGCATGGAGAGCACGATGAACGCCCTGCACTACCTGACCGCGGTTTTCGCTGTGTTCGTGCCGCTCGCCGCCGCACTCTACCTGGTGGTGACCGTCACCTGGACGCTGGTGCAGCGCGCGGTGCTGCGCCGCAGGTACCCGCTGCCGGCGTGAGGCGGGTCGGCGCGGCTCAACGTGCGGCGACGGCGATGCGCAGCGGCGCGTCGGGAGCGGATGCCGCGGCGAGCGCGCGGTCGAGCTCGGAGAGCGGATGCACGGCGCTGACCACGTCCGCGAACGGGTGCACGCGGCCGGGGCCGGCGAGGAACGAGACCGCGTCGGACAGGTCCCGCCCGGTGTAATTGTGCACTCCGGTCACCGTGACCAGCCGGCGCACGACGGACTCGGCGTCGAGCGGAACGGGGTCGGCGGGGAACACCGAACCCACGAGCACCGCGGTCCCGCCCACCGCGACGCCCTCGATGGCGTCGGTGACGGCATGGCCGGAGGCCTCGATCACGATGTCCGGCTCGCGACCACCGGCATCCGCCGCCGCGCCGAAGCGGGCGGCCAGGGCCCTCCGTGCGGGGTTGGGGTCGCGCACCTCCACGACCGCACCCGACGAGGCGGCGATCGCCGCCGCCGTCAGACCTACCAGGCCCGCACCGTGCACGCGCACGCGGATCCCGTCCAGGTCGCGGCCCGCGGCACCGCTGCGCACCGCCGCGATCGCGGTGGCGGTCGCGCAGGAAGCAGGGGCCAGCACGGCGGCCGGCAGCGTCTCGGGCACCCGTACGATCACGGTCCCCTCCCGCAGCTGTGCGTGACTGGCGAAGCCGCCGGTGAGCTCGCGGTGCGGGGCGATCCGCTCGTGACCGTACTTGCCCAGCTCGCGGCACTTCTGGGTGAGACCCGCGCGGCATCGGTCGCACCGCCCGCACGACACGATCACCGACCACACGACACGGTCGCCGATCTGCAGGGGCGTGCCGTCGGCGGCATCCGCTCCCCCGGCACCGATCGCCATCACCCGTCCGACGCTCTCGTGGCCCAGCACGACCGGTACCGGGGCGGGA
>Ga0308169_10000334_pt1 | contig 78207 bp, 68 predicted proteins | sample PhyBR1_2_FD_202139 | JGI IMG/M metagenome (GOLD analysis project Ga0308169, IMG submission 202139) | Phyllosphere microbial communities from UC Gill Tract Community Farm, Albany, California, United States - DLSLSB.R1 | ecosystem: Host-associated > Plants > Phyllosphere > Unclassified | place...
CCCCTTCCCATCCCGAACAGGACCGTGAAACGACTTTGCGCCGATGATAGTGCTGCAACCAGTGTGAAAGTAGGTTATCGTCAGGCTAGTTATATAGAAAAACCCCCACTAACCTACACGCGATCTTGAGCGTGTAGGTTAGTGGGGGTTTTTTGCTTTAAGCGGTCGGAAAAATGGCGGTTGCTGTCATGGATCGAATAAGCATCTACCGGTTGAACGCGTGGACGGGGGAACCGTCCACGCTACATTGTCACGCGCCGCTTGAATGCCGGCGGCGGGATGGCCGACATAACCGCAATCGTGGAATCACACGCCCCACAGAATATCGGTTTTGTTGTCGCGCGCGGAGCGCAGCATTTCAAGCAGCGGGAACATGCGGGTCGAGAAGCTGACAGCTTCGATCTGCACGTGGTCGTGGTCGTCGGCATCGCGGTCATGCGCCTGGATGTCTTGCGCAACCTGTTCCGACACCTGGTGCTTGCGGCTTTCTTCAATCTCGGTCTCGACAACACTGACTGCGGTAGCGGCTTCGGCTGCAGTAATGACGCCGCGTTCCGGCTCCTTATGCAACAGGTCGAGGATACGTTTGGCGTGTTCCTGATACATCAGGACTTCGGGATACGTCTTGCATTTGAATGTAATCAACATAGCTATCTCTTGGTTTTGTTAGTGATTAAACGATAGCACGTCTGACCCATCCTTATCGTGCGCGCACGCTCACACGGCGCGATCTCGTGGGTGCCGCATTAGCCAGGCTGAGGCGAGTGTCAGCATCGAAACCGTCAATGCCGCGCCGGCGCCAAGCACGACATAGTCCGATGGCGGCGCGAGCGCTGCCGCTGCCAGCAGCCAGGCCAGCGCGCACCATCCGAGGCTATTGAGCACTTCGAGCATGTTCATCGCGAAGCCGCGCTTGCCGTTCGCTTTGAAATTGCTGCGTACGCCGGGACGGCCGCACCAGAACACGATCATGCCGGCCGCCAGTACCGCAGCGCTCACGGTAAAGCACAGTACCAACCCGGCTGCCGGCGCATACACGATCAGCCACAGCAGCGGCGCAGCCGTCAGCAACAGCACCGGCATCACGGCTGCTGCCAGCTTGGCGCGCCGCAGCGCGCGCGGCGAGGCCGGCGACACCAGCAGCAGATCCGGCGCATCTTCAGCCGACAGGGCAATCCACGCCAGCGATCCGACCAGCGAACTGGCCAGCAGGGTCAAGCCGGCGCCGACTGCCGGCACATGCACGCCGCTGTCGCGAAACACCGCGAAGCACAGCGGCACCAGATATAGCAGCTGCAGCAGCACTTGCGAGATAAGCTGCGGATCGCGCACGATCAGGCGCCACTCTTTGATCACGACCGTGTGCAACAGGCTACGGCCGAAGTGGGTCCGCAGTGGCACCATCTTCTTTGACGTGGCAACCGAGCCACTCGAGGCCGACAGTTGCAGCCCAACCGCAAAGAAGCGGTGCGTGCGCCGCGCAGTGAGCGTGAACGCCGCAACGGCCAACGCCGTCAACCCCAGCATCGGTCCGACATCGCCCAGCAGCGCGCGCGCCGGCAGCCAGAGCGGGCTATCCGCGGCCAGAACGCCGCCCTGTCCCGCGATGTCGGCAATGAACGAGCGCGTGCGGTCCGGGCCGCGGAACAAGGTGTAGGTCTGGGATGCGATCACCAGCAGCGCACCGGCCAGCGCACCGAGCACCTGCGCCACCACGCGCGTGCGGCGCGCGCCGATCAGGCGCACCAGGCCGAGCGTCAGCAGCATGGCGCCGCACGCGCATAGCACCGCGGTGCCGATCAAGACCGGATACACGCCCAGCCAGCGCCACTGCCCATGCAGCAGCGCGCCATGCGCGAACGGCGCCAGGAAGAACAGGTAGATGCCGGCGGTGCTTGCCGCCACGCCAGCCAGGCGCACGCTAAAAATGCTGCGCGAGGGCAGGGGGGAGGACAGCAGAAGATCGAGGTCGCCGCGCTCGAACAGCGCCAGCACGCTCGATTTGATGGCCGTGGACAGCATGAAGGTCGCGCTGGCAAGCAGGATCGCCGTGACTGCCAGCAGCAGGCGCGGGTCGCCGCTCGAGACGCCGGCCATTGCGCCCATCGCGAACCAGCCCGCCACGTGCAGCACCAGCCAGGTCACGGCCACCAGCACGATCGCCGACCATCCCACCCGGTGTCCGGCGGCGTCGCCCTTGCTGCCGCCCGTGTTGTACCAGAACAGGCGCAACTCATGCAGCAGCAGCCAGGCGGCGCTGCCCGGCGCGGGTCGCCAATGGGCCATCATGACGCTGTCGTCAGCTGCAAGAACACCTCTTCCAGACTGCCTCCCTGAGTACGTTCACGCAGCTCGTCGAGCGTGCCTTCGGCGATCAGGCGTCCCGCGCGGATGATGCCGATGCGGTGCGCCAGCCGCTCGGCCACTTCCAGGATGTGGGTCGTGAGAATGACACTGCCGCCCTGCGCCACGTGCGACAGCAGCAGATCCTTCACCTGGCGCGCGGCCGCCGCATCGAGGCCGGTGAGCGGCTCGTCCAGGATCAGCAACTGGGGCGCGTGAATCAGCGCGCCGGCCAGCGCCAGCTTCTGCTTCATCCCGCGCGAAAAGCCTTCGGTGAGTTCATGCGCATGCCGGCTCAGGTCGAGCCAGTCGAGCAGTTCGCGCGCGCGCGGCGCGGCCACCTCGGCGCGCACGCCCCACAGGCCGGCCACGAATTCGAGGTATTCATACGGTTTGAGTTTCCCGTACAGCAGCGGCTCGTCCGGCAGGTAGGCCAGGCCACGCTTGGCGTCCGATGGTGCACGCGCCATGTCGACCCCGAGCACCTCGATCGTGCCGGCGTCCGGCGTCAACAGGCCCGTGACCAGACGCAGCGTGGTGGTCTTGCCGGCGCCGTTGGGGCCGAGCAGCGCATACAACTCGCCGCGCTGCACGGTCAGATCGAGGCCGTCGACGGCGGGCCGGCCGAATTGTTTGCACAGGCCCTTCAAGCGCAGTGCGGGGGAGGCATGCTCGCTCATGCGATCTCCTACTGCGGCGTGAACGACGTCAGGAACTGCTCGACCTGTTCCGATGGCGTGGCCCCGGGTTTGCCGAGCACGATCACCTGGTAGACCCGTGCGCCGTGCGCCAATACGCGCCCCTGCAACTGTACCGGATGGCCGTTAGCGGTTCCGGTGGCGTCGACCTGCAAGCCATCCCTGGTCGCCGCCGCGTCTGCGCCGGCGACGCCGATATTGCGCAGCAGCGCGCGCCGCATCGCCGGCAGCGCCGCCTGCGCCTGCGCGGCATCGGGCGCACTGGCGCTGCCGATGGCGAAAGTGGCGCCTTCGACTTCGGCCGCCGTCATCGTCATCTCGACCTGCAGGCCATCGAGGTCGACGCCGCGCGTGAAGCTGGCCGGCTTGGCCGGGAACAGCGCCTTCCAGGTGCCGTCGGCGGCGCTGTGGTCGCGCCAGTTGTAGGTGGGATTACAGCCGGCCATCAGCAGGGCTGACAGCACGCCCGTTGCCATCAGGGCCGCGCGGGATCGCGTCGAGAAGTGTGGTCGCATGCGTCGATGGTAGCAGTCTCGCGCAGCGGCTCAACGGAATTTTTGTACGCCGCCGGCTTTCAATCGTCGCGCAGCGCGCGCCGGTAGCCGATCGCCTCGGCCACGTGGTTCGACGCCACATGTTCAACAGCGGCCAGGTCGGCGATGGTGCGCGCCACCTTGAGCACGCGGTGATACGCGCGCGCCGACCAGTGCAGGTGCTGGGCGGCGCTGTGCAGCAGGCGCCGTCCCGCCTCGTCCGGCGCGCAGTAGCGGTCGATCTCGCCCGGCGCCAGCTGGCTGTTGGCGTGGCCCTGGCGCGCGAGCTGGCGCGCATGGGCCTGCGCCACGCGCGCTGCGATGCTGCTGCTCGGCTCTCCCTGCGCCTGCGCGCCAATGCTGTCCGGCGCCAGCGCCGCCACCGGCAACTGGATGTCGATCCGGTCCAGCAGCGGCCCCGAGATGCGGCCCTGGTAGCGCAGCACCGCTTCGCCGGTGCAGCGGCACTTGCCGCTGGCGTGGCCCAGCCAGCCGCACGGGCAGGGATTCATGGCTGCGATCAGCTGGAAGCGCGCCGGGAAATCGGCCTGGTGCGCGGCGCGCGAAATCGTGATCCGGCCCGACTCGAGCGGCTCGCGCAATACTTCCAGCACGCGCCGGTCGAACTCGGGCAGCTCGTCGAGAAACAGCACGCCATGATGCGCCAGCGAGACTTCGCCGGGCCGCGGCAAGTTGCCGCCGCCGACCAGCGCCACCCCGGACGTGGTGTGATGCGGACTGCGAAACGGCCGCCGGCGCCAGCGTTCGGGCGAAAAGCCGCCGGCCAGCGATTGCACCGCCGCCGACTCCAGCGCTTCGCGCTCGCTCATCGGCGGCAGCAGGCCGGGAAAGCGCGCCGCCAGCATGCTCTTGCCGGCCCCCGGCGGCCCGATCAGGATCGCCGAATGGGCGCCGGCGGCCGCCACTTCGAGCGCGCGCTTGGCATGCTGCTGGCCCTTCACTTCGGCGAAGTCGGGATACAGCGGCGCTTCGATCGGGGCCGGGCGCTGATAGCGCGCCAAGCGCGTCGTATCCGGCGTGTTGGCGAAGTGCGCGCACACCTCGAGCAATGTGCGCGCCGGATAGATCGGCGCGGCGTCCACCAGCGCCGCTTCGTCGGCATTTGCCAGCGGCAGGATGAAGGCGCGCGGCCAGTCCGTCGCTTCGGTCTGGCGGATCATGGCAAACGCCATCGCCAGCGCGCCGCGGATCGGCCGCAACTCGCCGGAGAGCGACAATTCGCCGGCAAATTCGTACTGCGCCAGCGCATCGGCGCGGATCTGGCGCGACGCCGCCAGGATGCCGAGCGCGATCGCCAGGTCGAAGCGGCCCGACTCCTTGGGCAGGTCGGCCGGCGCCAGGTTGACGGTGATGCGGCGCGCCGGAATATCGAAACCGGAATTCTGCAGCGCCGCGCGCACCCGGTCTTTCGCTTCGCGCACTTCGGTGTCGGGCAGGCCGACGATGTTCATGCCCGGCAACCCGTTGGCGAGATGAACTTCGACATTGACGGCGGGCGCTTCCATGCCGGCAAGGGCGCGGCTGCGGAGGACGGCAAGGCTCATGGCATTCCTGGCGGGTTGACTGGACCCGTCAGATGGTGCGCCGCCGCGTGAACGGGCTGTTGAGCACTCCCAACTGTGCGAGCACCTGCACGATGCGTGCCGCGTGGACATCACGCGCAACAGGGCATACTGTGGCGTATCCGCCTTTTCGATGCTCGCCAATGAAACCGCTCGTCCTCGCACTCGCCTTGTTGTTGTCCGCCAGCGCCGCGCACGCCGCGCCCACCCCCGCCGCGCGCGCAGAGATCGCGCACCTGGTCGGCTACCTGAAAGCGTCCGGCTGCCAGTTCCACCGCAACGGCAGCTGGCACGATGCCAATAAAGCGTCCCAGCATCTGGAGCGCAAATTCGATTACCTCGTCAAGCGCGACCTGGTCGCTTCCAGCGAAGATTTTATTGCACGTGCCGCCAGCGAAAGCAGCCTTACCCGCAAGCCGTACCAGGTCCGCTGCGGCAACGCAGCCCCGATCGCGAGTGCCGCCTGGCTGAACGCCGAGCTGGCCAAATACCGCGCCGCACGCCGTCCGGCACCGTAATGTCAGGACCGCGTTGGCGCCGATCGCCAACGTATCAAATGCGCCAATTCTTGCGAGAATTTCTACCGCTTGGCGGCCCCTATGTATTGACGAGTAGTCACATGTATGTGACGATTTGTTCTCAATCAATAAAGTCAGCGCTTATCCGGGATGCATGACGCGGTGGCGGACAGACAGCCGCCCGCATGCACGACGGGAGAGGGGACAGCGATGCTTGCGAACGCGTGGGTTTGGGGAAAACGGGTGGCGCCGTCCGTGCCTGCCGCCATGGCAGCGGCCGTGTTGGCATTCGCGGGCGGGCCGGCGCAGGCGGACCAGGCCGACCCGCTGGCGCAGCTGGTACAACAGCAAAAATACGTCGCGGCCGAGCGCGCCATCGCCGAGCGGCTGGCGGGCAACGCCGGCGATGCCGCGGCCCTGGCCGGCAGCGTCGACCTGGTGCTGGCGCGCGGTGGCGCCGACCATTTGCATGCAGCGCGCACGCTGGCGTCGCGCTGCGTGCGCGCCAATCCAAACGACAGCCTGTGCGCCGAAGCGCTCGGCAACGCGCTGGCGGCGCAGGCGCGCGCCGGCGGCGTGCTGGGACTGGTGCGCCATGCGCGCCAGATCCGCGACAGCTACGAACGTGCGATCGGCCTCGATCCCAAGAACTACCGCGCCCGCGTGTCGCTGCTGCGCTTCTATCTCGCGACGCCGTTCTTCCTGGGCCGCAGCGAAAGCCGCGCGCGCGAACTGGCAAGCGAAACGCAACGCCTCGACCCCGACCTGACGCGCCTGATGCGCGCCCTGTGCTCGCTCGAAGAAGGCAAGCCGGCCGACGCCGAGCAGTACATCCTGGCAGCCGACCTGTCCGAATACGTGCTGGTGCACGACATCCAGCGTGACCTGCTGCTGGAACTGGCCAACGACCATCTCGACGCCGGCCGCCATGTCGAGAGCGCGCGCCTGTTCCAGGAACTGGGCCGGCGCATGCCGACAAGCGAGCAGGGATCGTACGGCCTGGCGCTGGTCGCGCGCGCCCAGGGCAAACTGACCGAGGCGGCCGCGCATCTGGAGCGCGGCGCTGGTGAGGCCGCGGCCGTATGTGTACAAGACGCTGGGCGAAGTGGCCGAGGCGCGGCGCGACACGCGGCGCGCGATCAGCGCCTACCGCGCCGCGCTTAACGGGCGTCCGCCGCTCGATGCGCGCGAGCAGGAAGAAGCCAAGGCGCGCCTGGCCTCGTTGAAGGGGCGCTGAACGCACAGCATTGCACGGCGCGCTTCACAACGCCCCGCGTCGTTATCTTTCCCATGTCCCGATCAGACCAATCCCGCCATCTTCCCGGCCTCGACCTGCTGCGCGCGAACGCCATCGTCTGGGTCATGGCTTACCACCTGGCCAGCCACGGTCCGCTGGCGACGCTGGCGTTGAGCCTGTATCTGACGCACAAGGCGGTGTTTCACCTGGTCGACACGTATGCCGGCCGTGCGTCTGGCGCGTCGAACCTGCTGGCGCTGGTGAGCTACGCTGCAGCGGCGCTGCTGGTTGCAACGCTGTTGTATCTGGCGGTGGAGCGTCCGGGGTTGCGGCTGCGCGCAGCGCTGGCAAGCCGCGCGGTATGCTGAGGCGACGTCAGCCGCACTCACCGACGTAATGGCAGGATTCGCAGCGCGTGCAGCCGTCGACCTTGCGCAGTGCGCGGGCGCCGCACTCGGGGCATCTGGCGCCGAGGGGTGCGGGCAGGGTGGCGGCCGACTGTTGCGGCTCGGGCGGCGTTGGTAGCACCTGTAACGTGGCGACGGCCTGCGGCTGCGCCGAACGTGTTGCAAACGCCTGCGCCAGTTGCGGCACCGGCGCCTGGTTTGCCTGCTCGTCGAGGAAGCCGCGCCGGATCAGGATCCGCTGCAGCATGAAGGCGATCGCCGCGACTTCGGAGTCGTGGTACACCGGCACCTGCACCCCGTCCTCGCGCACCAGGTGCCCGCAGCGCACCGGCCCTTTTTCCCACACCACGTCGCGCATGTCGGCCAGCGCACGCGCGATCGGGCCGCCGGCGCGCGCCACCATCGACAGCAGCCGCATCGCCGCCGTGATCCACTGGTGTCCGCCGGTGCGCTGGTTGGCCGGCATGAAGAATTCGAACGGACGCTCGATCGTGACCGGGCGGCCTTCCCACACGCCTTCGGTGCGGATGAAGCTCACCGTCAGGTAGGCGTTGTTGCGGCCTTCCTGGGTCGCATACTCGATCTTCGACGTCACCGATTCCAGTTCGCCCAGCGGGCGCCGCTCGAAGCGTTTGCGCAGCGGATCGTCGTCGGCCGGCGACGCCGCGCTTTCCGGCGTGGTCGACAACACGCTGCCCAGCACCGTATTCGGGCGATAGGTCGCCAGCCCTTTCAAGCCGGCGCGCCAGGCGTGCAGGTACAGGTCGCGAAAGTCGTCGTACGGATAATCCACCGGCACGTTGACCGTCTTCGAGATCGCCGTGTCGACGAACGGCTGGACCGCCTGCACCATGCGCAGATGGTCGAGCGCGCGCATCTCGAGCGCGGTGACGAATTGCGGCGGCAGGGCGTGCATGTCGTGGCCGGCCTGGCGATACAGGCGCCACGCATGGTCGGCCACTTCGTAGCCGCGCGTGCCGCCATCAAGCATGCGTTTCTTGCGCAGATAAGTCCACGCATACGGCGGCTCGATGCCGTTCGAGGCGTTGTCGGCGAAGGCCAGCGAGATGGTGCCGGTGGGCGCGATCGACAGCAGGTGCGAGTTGCGGATGCCGTGGCGGCGGATCGACTCGCGCAGCGATTCCGGCAGGCGCGCCGTAAATTGGCCCTCCAGATAACGCGCGGCGTCGAACAAGGGGAACGCGCCTTTTTCGCGCGCCAGGTCGACCGAGGCGGCGTAAGCGCTGTCGCGCAGTGCCTCGGCGATGCGCGCCGCCAGCGCGCGTCCGGCCTCGCTGTCGTAGCGCAGGCCGAGCATCACCAGCGCACTGCCCAGGCCCAGGAAACCGAGACCGATGCGGCGCTTGGCCTGGGCTTCGTGCGCCTGCTGCGGCAGCGGCCATTCGGTGGCGTCCAGCACCAGGTCGAGCATGCGCACCGCGACCGCGGCGACGTCGCGCAGGCGCTCGAAGTCGAGTCGCGCGTCAATCGTGAACGGGGCGTCGACAAACGCGGTCAGATTCAATGAGCCCAGGTCGCAGCAGCCGTAAGCGGGCAAGGGCTGTTCGCCGCAGGGATTGGTGGCGCTTAACTGTTCGCAGTACCACAGGTTGTTTTCGTCGTTCATGCGGTCGATGAACAGCACGCCCGGCTCGGCGTGGTCGTAGGTCGAGCGCATGATGCTTTCCCACAGCGCGCGGGCGCGCACGGTGCGATACACCCACAGGCCATCGTCGCGCCGCCGGCTGCCGGCGGCAAGCAGATCGTCGCCCGGCTCAGCCTGGTGCACCAGCTCGAAGCCGGCATCGCTTTCCACGGCACGCATGAAGGTGTCGCTGACCCCGACCGAAATATTGAAGTTGGTGAGCGCGCCCTGGTCCTTGGCGGCGATGAAGCGTTCGATGTCGGGATGGTCCACCCGCAGCACACCCATCTGGGCGCCGCGCCGGGCGCCGGCTGACTCCACCGTGCGGCACGAGGCGTCGAACACTTCCATGTACGACACCGGGCCGGACGCGTGCGAGGCGGTGCCGTGCACCTTGCTGCCGAACGGGCGGATGGCGCTGAAGTCGTAACCGACGCCGCCGCCGCGGCGCAGCGTTTCGGCCGCTTCGGCCAGTGCGGTATAGATGCCGGGCAGGCCGTCGTTCAAGCCGGTGATGGCGTCGCCCACCGGTTGCACGAAGCAGTTGATCAGGGTGGCGCGCAACTGGCGACCGGCGGCGGCGTTGATGCGCCCGGCCGGCACGAAGCCTTGTTCTTGCGCCCACAGGAAGCGCGCCTCGTGTCCGGCGCGGCTGGCTTCGGGTTCAAGCGCGGCCAGGGCGCGCGCCACGCGCCGGCGCACGTCGGCGATGCTGCGCTCGGCGCCGTGCGCATACTTCTCGCGCAGCACGTCGAGCGACACTTCCTGCGGCGCCAGGGCGCCGGGAAGGTCGTCGTTCGCATTCATGTCCGGTGCGCCGTCCATGAATGCCGCGCTCCTTACTTCTTGTCGAGCGTGGTGCCGGAAGCCGGCGGCACGACGACGGTCGGGTCTTCCGGCGCGGCCGGGAAGGCGGACTCGGAACGGGCGCCGGATGCCGCCGTGGCCGCCGCTTCGGCGCGGATATTGGCAGCGCTGGCGGCGCTTGGCTGGCTCGACAGGCGGGACTCCAGCTCGAGCACGCGCAGCTCGAGTGCCTCGAGCTTGCTGCGGGTCTTGGCCAGCACCTGGGCCTGGATATCGAATTCCTCGCGGGTGACCAGATCGAGCTTGGCGAAGCCCTGGGTCATCGCCGCCTTGACGTTGCGTTCGATGTCCTTGGCCGGGCCGCTTTCGAGTGCCTGGTTGATCTTGCCCTGAATATCGCTGAAGAAGTTGTTGTTCATATCCCTGTATCCCTTTATGCCGGGGCCGCATGCACCACGAAAGTGCAATGCAACCTGATTTGGTGCGCAGTGCTTCGCGCTGGACGCCCCGCACGGTCGCTTGTGTTAGAGCAAAACCGATGTGGGGCGTGTTTACCAAAAAAACAAGGCGCTTTTTTGGGCTTTATAGGCTGGCACGCATCCTGCTAAATCATTCTTGAATGCGTCTTAGAAAAGGATTTTAACCGCAACAGCAGCAGCGTTCATCAAGGGGGTTTGTCATGAAGTGCACCGCATCACATGCAGCAGTCAGCCTGGCCATCCTGGCCTTTACCAGTATCCCGGGCATGGCTCAGGAACAACCCGCCGAACATCAGGTGAGCTACAACGCCAGCCTCACCAGCGACTACCGTTACCGCGGTCTGTCGCAAACCCGCCTCGACCCGGCCCTGCAAGGCGGCGTCGACTACACACATGGCCCGACCGGCCTGTATGTGGGCACCTGGCTCTCCACCATCAAGTGGACCAAGGACCTGGGCGGGGACGGCAATATCGAATGGGATCTCTACGCCGGCAAGCGTGGTGAGCTGAGCGAAGGTCTCAGCTACGACGTTGGCGGCCTGTATTACTACTACCCGGACAACGGGTTGAGCCCGAGCGCGAACACCTTCGAACTGTACGGCAAGCTCGGCTTCGGCCCGGCGTATGCCAAGTATTCGCACTCGACCACCAACCTGTTCGGCACCGCCGACAGCAAGCGTAGCGGCTACCTGGACCTGGGCGCCGACCTCGACGTCGGCAACGGTTTCCTGCTCAACCTGCACGTCGGGCGCCAGCGCGTGAAGAACAACAGCGCGTTCTCGTACACCGACTACAAGGTCGGCGTGACCAAGGACTTCGGCGTCGCCACGCTGTCGCTGGCCTGGATCAAGGCCAATACCGACGGCTACCTGAGCCCATCCGGTGAAAACCTGGGCAAGTCGGCCGCCGTGGTCAGTGTTTCAAAAACTTTTTGATAGCAAAAGAGGCAATACCATGAAAATGATTACCGCCATCATCAAGCCCTTCAAGCTCGACGAGGTGCGTGAAGCGCTGTCGGAAATCAACGTGCAAGGCATGACGGTGACCGAAGTGAAGGGTTTTGGTCGCCAGAAAGGCCACACCGAGCTGTACCGTGGCGCCGAGTACGTGGTCGACTTCCTGCCCAAGATCAAGATCGAAGCCGCGGTTGACGATGCCGTGGTCGACCAGGTGATCGACGCGATCCAGGGCGCCGCCCGCACCGGCAAGATCGGCGACGGCAAGATCTTCGTGGCCGACCTGAACCAGGTCATCCGTATCCGTACCGGCGAGACCGGCAACGACGCACTGTAAGAGGGAAAGTTCCATATGAAGCGACTAACTACAACAATCCTGACCGCCATGCTGGGCCTGGGCACAGCCCTCCCGGCCATGGCGGCGCCGTCCATCAACAAAGGGGATACCGCCTGGATGTTTGTCGCCACGCTGCTGGTGGTGATGATGGTGGTGCCGGGCCTGGCGCTGTTTTACGGCGGCCTGGTGCGCGCCAAGAACATGCTATCGGTACTGATGCAAGTCATGATGGTGTTTTCGCTGATCATCGTGCTGTGGTGCCTGTATGGCTACTCGCTGGCCTTCACGCCGGGCAACGCCTTCATCGGCGGTTTCGACCGCCTGTTCCTGAACGGGATCTGGGATCCGGCCAAGGGCGCCTTCAGCATGGCCGCCACCTTCACCAAAGAGGCGATGATTCCTGAATTTATTTTCGTCGCGTTCCAGGGCACCTTCGCCGCCATCACCTGCGCCCTGATCGTGGGCGCCTTTGCCGAGCGCGCGCGCTTTGCGGCGGTGCTGGTGTTCGTGGTGATCTGGTTCACCATCGGCTACCTGCCGGTGGCGCACATGGTCTGGTTCTGGGCCGGTCCGGACGCCATCACCGACGCCGCTTCGCTGGCCACCGTCACCGCCGGCGCCGGCTACCTGTGGCAACAGGGCGCGCTCGACTTCGCGGGCGGCACCGTGGTGCACATCAACTCGGCCGTGGCCGGCCTGGTGGGCGCCTATGTGATCGGCAAGCGCATCGGCTATGGCCGCGAATCGATGGCGCCGCACTCGCTGCCGCTGACGATGGTCGGCGCCTCGATGCTGTGGGTCGGCTGGTTCGGTTTCAATGCCGGTTCGGCGCTGGAAGCGGGCGACGTGGCCGCTCTGGCCTTCATCAACACCTTGCTGGCAACTGCTGCGGCAACCGTGTCGTGGGCGCTGGGCGAATGGATCTTCAAGCGCAAACCGTCGATGCTGGGCGCCGCGTCGGGTGCAGTGGCCGGCCTGGTGGCGATCACCCCAGGCGCCGGTTTCGTCGGTCCGATGGGCGCACTGGTGATGGGCCTGCTGGCCGGCATCATCTGCCTGTGGGGCGTGACCGGCCTGAAGCGCCTGCTGCGCGCCGACGACTCGCTCGACGTGTTTGGCGTGCACGGCGTGGGCGGCATCCTGGGTGCACTGCTGACCGGCGTGTTCGCGGCGCCGTCGCTGGGCGGCCAGGGCGTGTGGGATTACACCACCAACGCCATGAGCACCAGCTACTCGATCGCCAGCCAGTTGATGGTGCAATTGCACGCAGTCGGCGTGACCATCATCTGGTCGGCAGTGACGGCGTTCATCGCCTTCAAGCTGGTCGACATCGTGATCGGCCTGCGGGTGCCGGAAGACGAAGAGCGCGAGGGCCTGGACGTCACCAGCCACGGCGAGTCGGCTTACCGCTACTGATCGGCTACTGCTCACTGAGCAGTCAGTCTTTACAACGCCATCCCTGCGCGCGCAGGGGTGGCGTTTTTGCGTTCTGAGGCTTTCCCTTTAAAATGGTTTGCGCGCCCTCATATGCAGAATCCGGTTCGGATTCGCCAATATTGATTCGCAGATTCAGATTAACAACAAGAAGAGCACAACAAGGACGTCCACATTCATGGTTCCGCACCTCGCCACCGCCCAGACCGGTCCTTTGCTGGACCTGGAAAAGAAAATCCTCGAAGCCACGCCGGCGATCGAACGCTGGTTCCGCCTCGAGTGGCAGGAACACACGCCGCCGTTTTATAGCTCGGTCGACCTGCGCAACGCCGGTTACAAGCTGGCGCCGGTGGACACCAACCTGTTCCCGGGCGGCTTCAACAACCTGGCGACCGAAATGCTGCCGCTGACGGTGCAGGCCGCAATGGCCGCGATCGACAAGTATTGCCCGGACGCGCGCAACCTGGTGCTGGTGCCGGAAATGACCAACCGCCACCCGATGTACCTGCAGAACGTGGCGCGCCTGATGCAGATCTTCCGCCAGACCGGCCTGCACGTGCGCCTCGGCTCGTTCGCGCCCGAGATCACCCAGCCAACGCCGCTGGCGCTGCCGGACGGAAACATGCTGGTGCTCGAACCCTTGGTGCGCTCGCCCAACGGCCGCCGCCTGGGCCTGGCCGACTTCGACCCGTGCACCATCTTGCTCAACAACGACCTGTCGGCCGGCATCCCGCCGATCCTGGAAAACGTCTACGAGCAGGCGCTGCTGCCGCCGCTGCACGCCGGCTGGGCGCTGCGCCGCAAGAGCAACCACCTGAAGGCGTTCGATGAAGTCGCCAAGAAGTTCGGCAAGCTGATCGACATCGACCCGTGGCTGGTCAACCCGCTGCACAGCAAGTGCGGCGGCGTCGACCTGCGCGAAAACGTCGGCACCGAAGAGCTGGCCGACAGCGTGTCGGCGCTGTTCTCGAAGATCAAGAAGAAGTACAAGGAATACGGCATGAAGGAGCAGAAGCCCTTCGTGATCCTGAAACCGGACGCCGGCACCTACGGCATGGGCGTCATGACGATCAAGGACGCCAGCGAAGTGCGCGACCTGACCGCCGCCCAGCGCGAGCGCATGTCGGTGATCAAGGATGGCGTCGCAGTCACCGACCTGATCATCCAGGAAGGCGTGCCGACCCACGAGTCGATCAACGACGCCGTGGCCGAGCCGGTGGTGTACATGATCGACCGCTACGTGGTGGGCGGCTTCTACCGCGTGCACGGCGAGCGCGGCATCGACCAGAACCTGAATTCGCCCGGCTCGCAATATGTGCCGCTGGCATTTGCCCAACAGCACGCGATGCCGGACCCGAAGGCCAAGCCGGGGACGGCGGCGCCGAACCGGTTCTATGTGTACGGCGTGGTGGCGCGATTGGGGATGCTGGCGGCGTCGCTCGAGCTCGAGCGTACTGATCCGAATCCGGAAGTGTATTAAATCCTGTGTAAGTGCGTCGTAGGGTTGGCCTCGGCGGCGCCGCAGTTCGCCGCCGAGGCCAACGCTACGATTGATCGCGGATGCCGGAGCAGTCGACGTCGGACAGGCTGCACCTATTCACGCCTCCTTGCGCACCACATACATGAAATGCGAGCGCAGCATCGGCGCCACCGCCGTCAGTAACTCGCACACCAGCCACGGCGCCCCGGCCAGCACCCGATGGATCGGCGGCGCCAGCACCAGACTGCGGTAGCGTTCGCCGCTACCGAACCACCAGCTTTCGAGTTCGGCGCGCGTGACCTTGCGCACGTTGCGGTTGCGCGGGTTGTCGTACCTGAAATCGAACACCAGGCACCAGCCGCCGGGACGCAATGCGCGCCACATCTGGGCCGCCAGTTCGCGCCGCAGGCTTGGGTCGAGCACCGAGGAAAACACCGTCTGCGCCGTCACCAGGTCGAACCCGGCTTGTGGCATCGCGTCCAGCGTGCCCAAATGCCAATGCACCCCGGGCGCGGTGCAGCGCCGCGCATGGTCGAGCCGGTCTTTCTGCAGCTCGCTGCCGGTGAGATTGGCGGGCAGGGCGCCCCAATCGATCAGCTGGCGCAAAAAGCCGCCGGTGCCGCAACCGACATCCAGCACTTCGACTGTCGACAGATCCGAGCCGACCGTGCTTGACAGCAAATCTGCCAGGCCGCGTGCCCGCGCCGCCACCTGCTGCAGGATTTCAGGCCGGTTCCAGGCATAGCGCGCCAACGCGGCGCCACCATGCCAGGCACGGTAGACGTCGCTGATGCGTTCCTGTTCGGCTTGCTGGTTGGGCGGCGTATCCATGACCCTATGGTGACCCGCGCGCATTGCAGCGCGATTGAGGCGGCTCAGGTGGGACAACCGACAAGCCACAAATTGTCTTGGTGCATTTACCTGTAAGTAATGTACGAGCACCGGAAGCGGTGCAGAACAGGTCATCCGACCGCGAGGTTTGCCGATTCGGGCTAAAATCAGGCATCAATTCAACTGGATGCCCCATGAAAATCGCTTTTCTCGCCGACCCGCTGTCCGGCTTCAAAACCTACAAGGACTCGACTTTCGCGATGATGCGCGAGGCGGCGCGGCGCGGCCATGCCGTGTACGCCTTCGAGCAGCGCGACATGGTGCTCGAAGAAGGCGTGGTCAGCGCCACGGTGGCGCGCATTCACCTGACCGGCGACGCCGCGGACTGGTACCGCGCCGACCCGGCCGAAGAAGTGTCGCTGGCAACCTTTGACGCCATCATCGAGCGCAAGGATCCGCCGTTCGACATGGAATATGTCTATGGCACCTATCTGCTGGAACTGGCCGAGCGCCAGGGCGCGCGCGTGTTCAACCGCCCGTCGGCAATCCGCGACCACAACGAGAAAATGGCGATCGGCCAGTTCAGCGATTACACCTCGCCAACCCTGGTCACCTCGAGCGAAGCGCGCCTGCGCGCCTTCCACGCCAAGCACGGCGACGTGATCTTCAAGCCGCTCGACGGCATGGGCGGCGCCGGCATCTTCCGCGTGAAAAGCGATGGCCTGAACCTGGGCTCGATCATCGAAACGCTGACCAGCAATGGCCGCCACACCATCATGGCGCAGAAATTCATCCCGGCCATCGAAAAGGGCGACAAGCGCGTGCTGGTCATTGGCGGCAAGCCGGTGCCGTTCGTGCTGGCGCGCATCCCGCAAGGCGGCGAAGTGCGCGGCAACCTGGCCGCCGGCGGCCTGGGCGTGGCGCAGCCGATCAGCGCGCGCGAGCGCGAAATCGCCGAGGCACTGGGCCCGCTGCTGGCCGAGCGTGGTCTGTTGCTGGTAGGATTAGATGTGATCGGCGATTTCCTGACCGAAGTCAACGTCACCAGCCCAACCTGCTTCCAGGAGATCTTCGACCAGACCGGGTTCGACGTGGCCGCGATGTTCATCGACGCGGTCGAGGCACAAGTAAACCAGTAAGCAACCGAGCAATTGAGCGAATATTGACATGGTAGGCATTCTGCTGCTGACCCACGCACCCCTGGGTCAGGCATTCATCACCGCGGTGGCGCATGTGTTCCGCGGTCCCACCGAGCGCTTCGAAGCGATCGACGTGGTCGCCGACCAGGACCCGCATGAGGTCAACAGCCTGGCCAAGGCCGCGATCGCGCGTCTCGACGAAGGCGACGGCGTGCTGGTGATCACCGACATCAAGGGCGGCACGCCGTCCAACTGCTGCAACGCGCTGTCGAACAACGGCAACGTGCAGACCATTGCCGGCATCAGCCTGCCGATGCTGCTGCGCGCGATTACCTACCGGCGCGACACGCTCGACGTGGTGGTCGAGATGGCGCTGGCCGGCGCCCAGAACGGGGCGGTGCGGGTCGACAACCGGATCCGGGTCGGCTCCTGAACCGGCCACGAAATACCTTGGCGTGATGGCGATACAGATTCGACAAATACAACGATAAAGCGAACATGATTCAACAAGAACTCGAGATCATCAACAAGCTGGGCCTGCACGCCCGGGCTTCCGCCAAATTCACGCAGCTGGCCGCGAAATACGCGAGCGATGTCTGGCTCACCCGCAACGGACGCCGGATCAACGCCAAGTCGATCATGGGCGTCATGATGCTGGCCGCCGGCAAGGGCGCCAAGGTGACCCTGGAAGCCGACGGCAAGGACGAAGAAGCGGCGGTCGCGGCCCTGACGGCTCTGATCAACGACAAGTTCGGCGAAGGCGAGTAATGCCGCCGCGCGCCCCAGAACTGGCGGCGTCGCGCTCCAGCGGGGCGTCGATGGCCGCCTTCCTGCTGCATGGCATTCCGGTCTCGCGCGGGATCGCGATCGGCCGCGCGCACCTGCTCACCCCGGCCGCGCTCGACGTCAAGCACTACCTGGTACTGGAAGAGCAGGTCGAAGCCGAAGTGCGCCGCCTGCAGGACGCGATCGCCGCCGTGCACCGCAACCTGGAAGAGCTGTGGACCGACCTGCCGAAGGACGCCCCGACCGAACTGGGCGCCTTCATCGACGTCCATGCGCTGATCCTGTCCGACCCGTTGATCTCGGAAGCGCCGCTCGACATCATCCGCGCGCGCCGCTACAACGCCGAATGGGCGCTGGTGACCCAGATTGACGAGCTGTCGCGCCAGTTTGACGAGATCGAGGACGAGTACCTGCGCGAGCGCAAGCACGACATCCAGCAGGTGGCTGAGCGGGTGCTGAAGGTCTTGACCGGCACCGCCCTGAGCGTGCCGCCGATCGAGATCGACCCGGACCAGCCGCCGCCGCAGATGATCGTGGTGGCGCACGATATTTCACCGGCCGACATGCTGGCCTTCCGCGACCGCCCCGGCGTGCCGCGTTCGTTCATCGGCTTCGTCACCGACGTCGGCGGCCAGAACTCGCACACCGCGATCGTGGCGCGCAGCCTGGATATTCCGGCGGTGGTGGGCATGAGCCAGGCCTCGCGCCTGGTGGAGCAGGACGACTGGGTGATCATCGACGGCGACGCCGGCGTGGTGATCTGCAACCCGAGCCAGCTGGTGCTGGAACAGTACCGCGCGCGCCAGGCCGCGATGATCAAGGCGAAGAAGCGCCTGCTCAAGCTCAAGAAAACGCCGGCCATCACCCGCGACGGCACCGCGATCACGCTGCTGGCGAATATCGAGCTGCCGGACGACTGCCCGGCGGCGCTGGAAGCGGGCGCCAACGGCGTCGGCCTGTTCCGCTCCGAATTCCTGTTCATGGGCAGCGGCGCCCAGGCCCTGCGCATCCCGAACGAGGACGAGCAGTTCGAGCAGTACCGGCGCGCGGTGCTGGCCATGAGGGGGCGGCCGGTGACGATCCGCACGCTCGACGTCGGCGCCGACAAGCCGCTTGACCAGACCGAACACACGGCGCTCAATCCGGCGCTGGGCCTGCGCGCGATCCGCTATTGCCTGGCCGAGCCGCAGATGTTCCTGACGCAGTTGAAGGCGATCCTGCGCGCATCGGCCTTCGGCAAGGTGCGCATGCTGATCCCGATGCTGGCGCATGCCTTCGAGATCGACCAGACCTTGACCATGATCGAGCAGGCCAAGGCCCAGCTGCGCGACGAGGGTGTGAAATACGACGAAGGCATCGAGGTCGGCGCCATGATCGAGATCCCGGCGGCGGCGCTGGCGCTGCCGCTGTTCGTGCGGCGCATGGATTTTCTGTCGATCGGCACCAACGACCTGATCCAGTATCTGCTGGCAATCGACCGCGTCGATTACGAAGTGGCGCACCTGTATAATCCGCTCCATCCGGCGGTGCTGCAACTGATCGCCTCGACCATCGCCACCGGCCACAAGGCCGGCCTGGATGTGGCGGTGTGCGGCGAGATGGCGGGCGACGTCAAGCTCACGCGCCTGTTGCTGGGCATGGGCTTGCGCGAATTCTCGATGCATCCGGCGCAGCTGCTGGCGGTGAAGCAGGAAATCCTGAACACGGACCTGGCAGCGGTCACCACCCGCACCCGGCGCATCCTGCGCGCGATGGAGCCGGGCGAGATCGCCACCGCGGTCGAGTCGCTGCAGGCCCTGTAACACAAGGGCCGGCATGCGCCGGCCAGTTTGCAGCCGCACCGCCTTGCAACCACACAGCATGGAACATAAGTAGCCACACCGTCATGGGATCTCTTGGAATAGTCACACCGCAGGCGATGCACTTCGCCGAGCCGCTGCGCCTGCAAAGCGGGGCCGAACTGGGCGACTACACGCTGATGTACGAAACCTATGGCAGGCTCAACGCCGCCAGGTCGAACGCGGTGCTGATCTGCCACGCACTGAACGCGTCGCACCACGTGGCCGGCCACTACGCCGCACCGAAAAGCGCAGGCTGGTGGGACAATATGGTGGGCCCGGGCAAACCGGTCGACACCGACCGCTTCTTCGTCATTGGCGTGAACAACCTCGGTTCCTGCTTCGGCTCGACCGGCCCGATGCATGTGAACCCGGCCACCGGCAAGCCATACGGCGCCGCCTTCCCGCTGGTGACGGTGGAAGACTGGGTCGCGGCCCAGGCGCGCCTGGCCGACCGCCTCGGCATCGACTGCTTCGCCGCCGTGATGGGCGGCTCGCTCGGCGGCATGCAGGCGCTGTCGTGGAGCATCCTGCATCCCGAGCGCCTGCGCCACTGCATCGTGATCGCCTCCACCCCCAAGCTGTCGGCCCAGAACATCGCCTTCAACGACGTGGCGCGCCAGGCGATCCTGACCGACCCGGATTACCACGGCGGCGATTTTTACGAGCACGGCGTGGTGCCGAAAAATGGACTGAAGGTCGCCAGGATGGTTGGCCACATCACGTATTTGTCGAACGACGACATGGCCGAGAAATTCGGCCGCAAACTGCGTAACGCGGCCGAGACCAACGACTACGGTTTCGACTTCGGCATCGACTTCGAGATCGAATCCTACCTGCGCTACCAGGGCGACAAATTCTCGGAATACTTCGACGCCAACACCTATTTGTTGATCACCAAGGCGCTCGACTACTTCGACCCGGCGCGCGAGCATGCGGGCGACCTGATAAAGGCGCTGTCGACCACCAAGGCCCAATTCCTGATTGCCTCGTTCACGACCGACTGGCGCTTCTCGCCCGAGCGCAGCCGCGAGATCGTCGAAGCCTTGATCAGCAACCGCCGCCGCGTAACGTATGCCGAGATCGACGCGCCGCACGGCCACGATGCCTTCCTGCTCGAGGACGAGCGCTACATGAACGTGGTGCGCGCCTATTACGACCGCATCGCGCTCGACCTGGCGATCGATTCGGTCGTCATCGGCGCCACGGATGTCACGGTCGGGGAGGCCGCATGAACTTCACCGACCTCAATACCCTGCGTCCCGACCTGGCCTTCATCGCGCACTGGGTGGGCGAACGCGCCCACGTGCTGGACGTCGGCTGCGGCGACGGCGCCATGCTGCGCTACCTGGAGTCGGGAAAACGCTGCAGCGGCTACGGCATCGAGATCGCCGACGACAAGGTACTGGAAAGCACCCGGCGCGGCGTCAGCGTGATCCAGCACGACATGGAGCAGGGACTCGGCCTGTTTGGCGATAACACCTTCGACACCGTGCTTTGTCTCAATGCGCTGCAGATGATGCAGCACGTCGAGGCGCTGCTGCGCGACATCGTGCGCGTCGGCCATGAAGCGATCGTCTCGTTCCCGAATTTCGCCCACTGGCCGCACCGCCTGGCGCTGCTGCGCGGGCGCATGCCGGTCTCGCGCTCGCTGCCATACCAGTGGTACGACACGCCCAACGTGCGCTGCGCAACGATCTACGATTTCCAGGAACTGGCCGAAGAATGCGGCCTCGAAGTGCTGGAATGCGTGGCGCTGGCCGACGGCAAGGTGGTGAACTTCCTGCCCAACCTGCGTGGCAGCATGGCGGTATTCCGCCTGCGTAAAAAGGTGCGCCCGGCCGCCTGATTGCATGTCGAATGCGCGCCTTATGTGCGTTGGCGGCTTGTATGCACAGGGGCGCCAAGGCATCATCTTGGCCGGGGCAAGCCGGTACCTGCTTTGCCCGCCAACTTCGCCACTCAACTTCCGAAGGAGGGGCCGCCAACCACGGCCCGTTGCCGCTACGATGAAAAAACTGAAAACACTGGTCCTGTGCCTGTCCCTGAGCGCCGTCGCCGGCCTGGCGCCGGCCCAGGACAAGGCTGTCGTCCAGGACGGCATCGCCGTCAAGCCGCTGTCGCGCATGCGCGTGCTGGCGCCCGAGGAAACGGTCAACGAAGCCGCGCGCACCCAGTACACGCAGATGATGAGCGAAGCGAAACAGAAGGGCGTGCTGGTGGCCGAGAGCGACCCGCAGGTCAAGCGCCTGCGCACGATCGCCGGGCGCATCATCCCGTTCGCGCCGCGCTGGAATGAAGCGGCCACCAAATGGCAATGGCAGGTCAACCTGATCCAGTCGAACGAGGTCAATGCATTCTGCATGCCGGGCGGCCGCATCGGCTTCTACACCGGCATCATCAGCCAGCTGAAACTCAACGACGACGAGATCGCGGCCGTGATGGGCCACGAAATCGCCCACGCCCTGCGCGAACACGGGCGCGAACGCATGGCCAAGTCCAACGTGACCTCGATCGGCGCGCGCGTCGGCGGGGCGCTGGTGTCGGGCATCTTCGGGGTCGACCCGAACATCACCGGCACGATTGCCAATATGGGCGGCCAGATGCTGGTATTGAAATTCTCGCGCGACGAAGAGCGCGAGGCCGACCTGGTGGGCCTGGACATCTCGTCGCGCGCCGGCTACGACCCGCGCGCCGGTATCGCGCTGTGGCGCAAGATGGCGCAGCTGAACCAGGGCGCGCCGCTCGAATTGCTGTCGACCCACCCGGGCGGCGAGACCCGCATCCAGGACATGGAAAAGCACATGAACGTGCTGCTGCCGCTGTACGCGCGCACCAAGAACACGACGGTGGCCAAGCTGCCGACGTACCACAGCACGCCGCTGCGCTGACAGGGCTGCGATGGCACGACCTGTGAAGGGCCACCAGGCCGCCGCCAATGCCTTCGTGCCGCTGCCGACGCGCGACGGCGTCGCGCCCAGCTACCTGTGGCTGACCGAAACGCGCGCCGGCGGCATGCTGCGCTTTCTGGTCGAACGTTTTCCCGACGTGAGCGAAGCCGCCTGGGTGGCGCGCCTCGCGCGCGGCGAGATCGTCGACGCCACCGGCGTGCCCTTGAACGCGGACAGCCAGGTGCGGCAGGGCATGCGCATCTGGTACTACCGCGAGCTGGAGCAGCCCGAGACACCGATCCCGTTCCAGGAGCGGGTGCTGTTCCAGGACCAACACTTGCTGGTGGCCGACAAGCCGCATTTTTTACCGACCATCCCGACCGGGCGTTTTCTGAAAGAGACGCTGCTGGTGCGCCTGAAGCGCGCGCACGATCTGCCGCACCTGGTGCCGATTCACCGCCTGGACCGCGAGACGGCGGGCGTGGTGATCTTCTCGCACAATCCCGACTCGCGCGGGGCCTACCAGTCGATGTTCCAGAAGCGCGTGGTGAAGAAGACCTACGAGGCGCTGGCCGGCGTGATGGCGGGAAGGACGTTCCCGTTTACCTACCGCAGCCGCATGCAGGATGCCGCGCAGTTTTTTGTAAGCGAAGAAGTGGCGGGTGAGCCGAATTCGGAGACCTTGATCGAGCTGCTCGAACAACGGGAAAACGTGGCGCGCTACCGGCTGCATCCGCATACGGGCCGCAAGCACCAGCTGCGTCTGCATCTTTCAAAACTGGGCGCGCCGATCCTGAACGATGCCTTTTATCCGGTGGCGCTGCCATGCAAGGGCGACGATTTCGCCTCGCCCTTGCAGTTGCTGGCGCGCTCGATCGCGTTCGACGATCCGCTCACAGGCCAGCCGCGCAGCTTCGACAGCGCATTGGCGCTGGACTGGCCCGAGTAAGCAATTACAGCTCGTAGTCGATGATCAGGGGCGCGTGGTCCGAGAACTTCTCGTCCTTGTAGACCGAGACCGTCTTGGCGCGCGCGGCGATGCCCGGGGTGGCGACGTGGTAATCGATGCGCCAGCCGACGTTCTTGGCGTAGGCCTGGCCACGGTTGCTCCACCAGGTGTACTGGTCTGGGCGCGCGTCCAGCCCTCGGTGCACGTCGACCATTCCCAGATCGTCGAAGATGCGCGTCATCCAGGCGCGTTCTTCCGGCAGGAAGCCCGAGTTCTTCAGGTTGCCCTTCCAGTTTTTCAGGTCGATCTCTTTGTGCGCGATGTTCCAGTCGCCACAGATCACCACTTCGCGGCCCTCGGCCTTTAGCGCCTCCAGGTGCGGCAAGAACACTTCCATGAAGCGGAACTTGGCCAGCTGGCGTTCGGGCGACGAGGAGCCGGACGGGCAGTAGACCGAAATGATGGTGAGGTTGCCGAAGTCGCAGCGCGTGTAGCGCCCTTCGGCGTCGAACTCGAGGCAGCCGAAGCCGATCCGGTGCCCATCGGGCGCGGTCTTGCTGTACACGCCGGTGCCCGAGTAGCCCTTCTTTTCGGCGTAGTGGAAGCGGCCGTGGTAACCGTGCGGGCGCAGGAAGTCTTCGGTCATGTCGGCTTCCTGCGCTTTCAGTTCCTGGACGCAGATATAGTCGGCGTCCTGGCTGCCGAGCCAGGTAAAGAAACCCTTCTTGTGGGCGGAGCGGATGCCGTTCAGGTTGGCGGAGATAATTCTTGGCATGATGATATTGGATGCAGTGGGGGAATGCCGGTGTCATTATGTCCGGCAAATTCAGGCGGCAAGTGTAGCGTGTTTGCACCGCCCACGTAACGGTCGGCAGTGTTGCGGAAATGCAGCCTCGGTGGTGTCGATTGGAAACTATCTGTTACACTAGCCAATCCTTCGGCGCGCTGGAATTCTCCTTTGCCGCGCCACTTACGTATCCCTTTTCAATGAATAACGACAAATCGTCCGTTGCCGAACCCGGTACGCGTACGCATGACGCATCGGTCACGGAATTGGCCGACTTCGTCGAAAACGCGGTCGAGGGCCTGCACCGCGTCGGCCCCGACGGCACCATCCTGTGGGCCAACCGCGCCGAATTGCAGATGCTCGGCTATCGTTGGGAAGAATACGTCGGCCGCCATATCGCCGAATTCCACGCCGACGCCACGACCATCGACCACATCCTGACGACGTTGCTGTCGGGCGGGGCGCTGTACGACCAGCCGGCGCGCCTGCGCTGCAAGGACGGCTCGATCAAGCGCGTGCTGATCCACTCGAACGGGCATTTCGAAGACGGCGAGCTGCGTTACACGCGCTGCTTCACGCGCGACGCCACCGAGCGCCACGAGCGCGATGTCGCCCTGGCCCAGCGCGACGCCATGCTGCTGAATGCCCCGGTGGCTGCTGCCCTGTTGACGGGGCCTGAGGCGCGCTTCCATCTGGCCAACCGCCGCTACTGCGAGCTGGTCGACTGCTCGGACCTGAAGGGCAAGTCCTTCGCCGAAGCCTTCCCGCAGCTGCAGGGCAGTGTGGTGGCCGACGCCATCGCCGGCGTGCTGCGCAGCGGCGCGGCGTTCAATCAGGAAGAGCTGGCGCTGCAGCTGCCGGACGCAAACGGCGTGTTGCAGGAACGGTTCTTTCGCCTCAGCCTCGAGCCGCTGCAAGGCGCCGACGGCAAGGCCGAAGGCGTGATCCTGGTCCAGGTCGAGGTGACGGAACACGTGCGCAACCGCCAGGCGGCCCTGCGCGCGCAGCGCGAACGCGAGCTGCTGCTGGTCGAGCTCAGTGCGGCCAGCCAGGCCAAGGACGAATTCCTGGCCATGCTGGGGCACGAGCTGCGCAACCCGCTGTCGCCGATCGTCACCGCGCTGCAGCTGATGCGCATGCGCGGCGACGGCTCGCTCGGGCGCGAGGTCGAGATCATCGGGCGCCAGGTCGATCACCTGGTGCGGCTGGTGGACGATCTGCTGGACGTGTCGAAGGTCACGCGCGGCAAGATCGAACTCAAGGTCGAACGGGTCGACCTGGCGCAGACGCTGGGCAAGGCGATCGAAATGGCCAGCCTGCTGATCGAGCAGCGCGGGCACCGGCTGGCGGTCGAGATCGAGCCGAACGTCGATTGGGAAGGCGATCCGGTGCGCCTGGCCCAGGTGGTATCGAACCTGCTCACCAATGCCGCGCGCTACACCGAACCGGGTGGCAGCATCCGGCTGCAGGCGCGGCGCGACGGCAACGACGTCCTGATCTCGGTGCGCGACACCGGCATCGGCCTGGCGCCGGAAGTGCGTGTCCAGGTGTTCGACCTGTTCTTCCAGGGCCGGCGCAGCATCGACCGCGCCGAGGGCGGGCTCGGGATCGGGCTGGCGCTGGTGAAGAATATCGTCGAGCTGCATGGCGGCACGGTCGACGTGCACAGCGAAGGGCGTGGCCTGGGGAGCGAATTCGTGGTGCGGCTGCCGCTGAAAAGTGCGCGCGGGATGCTGGCGCCTTCGGCTGCTGTTGCTGTGCCGGCGGCCGACGTCGCGCCGCAGCGCGTGCTGATCGTCGACGACAACGCCGACGGCGCCGACACGCTGGGGCGCCTGCTGGCGGCGCACGGCCACCAGGTCGAGGTGTATCACGATCCGGTGTCGGCATTGAACGCGCTGGAACGCCTGCGGCCGACCGTGGCGCTGCTCGACATTGGCCTGCCGGTGCTGGACGGCTATCAGCTGGCCGCGCGCATCCGCGCATCGAGTGCAGGGCAGGGCTGCCGCCTGATCGCGCTCAGTGGCTACGGCTTGGCGGCAGACCGCGAACGCAGTCGCGTGTGCGGCTTCGAGCGCCATCTGGTCAAGCCGATCAGTCCCGAAGAAGCGGCGCGGGTAGTCGCGGGCAGCGGGCCAAGCGCGTAAAATAGCCGCTTTCGATTTGATACAGGGGAAGCACGTGAGCGATCTGCGCCAGCAATTCATTGGATTTTCGGTCGAGGCCGAGGTACTCAAGTTCGGTCAATTCACGACCAAGGCCGGGCGCCTGTCGCCGTACTTCTTCAACGCCGGCCTGTTCCACGACGGCGCGACCCTGGGCAAGGTGGCCGAGTTCTACGCCCAGACCCTGCTCGATTCCGGCGTCGATTTCGACATGCTGTTCGGCCCCGCCTACAAAGGCATCACCCTGGCCAGCGCCACCGCCGTGGCCCTGGCAGCAAAAGGCCGCAACACCAGCTACGCCTACAACCGCAAGGAAGCCAAGGACCACGGCGAAGGCGGCACCATCGTCGGCGCCAAGCTGACCGGTAAAGTCGTGATCGTCGACGACGTCATCTCGGCCGGCACCTCGGTGCGCGAATCGGTCACGATGATCCGCGCCGCCGGCGCCGAACCGGCCGCCGTCCTGATCGCGCTGGACCGCATGGAACGCTCCGGCAAGGACGACGCCTTGTCCGAGCTGTCAGCCGTCCAGGAAGTCGCCCGCGAGTTCAACATCCCGGTCATCTCGATCGCCAACCTCAGCGACCTGTTCAGCTACCTGAACGCCAACACCGCCGACCCACGCCTGTCGCAACACAAAGACGCCGTCTCCGCCTACCGCACCCGCTACGGCACCTAAAGCAATAACCCCACAATTAGGGTCAGAGTCGAATTGTTTGACAACTTTCGGATGTTGTCATTCAAATCAACTCTGACCCTAATTATTTTGCAAGTTTTGCTTTAAAGATAAATTAGGGTCAGAGTCGAATTGTTTGGCAATTCTGAAAAATTGCTCAACAATTTGACTCTGACCCTCATTATTTTTGGGGTTAATTTTTTGCCGAAAAACAGTTTTTATTGGGCGCGGTTCGGCCAAGTCTGACGCTATTCAGGATCGGATTCAAATTCAGTAGCTAACTGCAATTTTTGACACGCGAATAATTAGGGTCAGAGTCAAATTGTTGAGCAATTGATTACTGCGGGGCGATATATGGGGACAGAGTGCGCGGGCGGGGAAATTGCCCGCGGCGGAAAATAAATAGGGTCAGCGTCGAATTGCCGGGCAATGTGGGAAATTGCTCAACAATTTGACTCTGACCCTAATTAATGGAGTGGTGCAGCTTAGGCGGCGAGTTTCTTTTTGAGGAGTTCAGTGACCTGGGCCGGGTTGGCTTTGCCTTTCGAGGCCTTCATCGCTTGGCCGATCAGGGCGTTGATGGCGGCTTCTTTGCCGGCGCGGTATTGTTCGACGGACTTGGCGTTGGCGGCAAGGACGTCGTCGACGATCGCTTCCAAAGCGCCAGTGTCCGAGATCTGTTTCAGGCCTTTCTGGTCGATGACCGTGTCGGCCAATGCTTCATCGTTTGACTTGGCTTCCCACATGGCGGCGAAGACTTCCTTGGCGGCCTTGTTCGAGATGGTGCCGTCGGCGATGCGTTGCAGGAGCAGGGCCAGTTGGACCGCGCTGACTGGCGAATCGGCCAGGTCGACGCCTTCGCGGTTCAGGGTCGACGAGACGTCGCCCATCATCCAGTTGGCGGCAGCCTTGGCGTTGTCCTTGCCGGCCTTGGTCACCACGGCTTCGTAGTAATTCGCCATCGCTTGCGACGAGGTCAGGACCAGGCTGTCGTATTCCGGCAGACCGTAGTCGCCGGTGAAACGCGCGCGCATGGCTTCCGGCAGCTCGGGCATTTCGGATTTGACGCGCTCGATCCAGTCCTGGCCGATGATCAGCGGCGGCAGGTCAGGGTCGGGGAAGTAGCGGTAATCCTGCGCGTCTTCCTTGGTGCGCATCGAACGCGTTTCCTTGCGGTCCGGATCCCACAGGCGCGTGGCCTGGATTACCTTGCCGCCGTCCTCGATCAATTCGATCTGGCGCCGCACTTCGTAGTGGATCGCTTCTTCCATGAAGCGGAACGAGTTCAGGTTCTTGATTTCGCAGCGGGTGCCCAGTTCGGTCGTGCCGAGCGGACGCACCGAGACGTTGACGTCGCAGCGGAACGAACCCTCTTGCATATTGCCGTCGCAAACGCCCAGCCACATTACCAGCGAGTGCAGCGCTTTCGCATACGTTACCGCCTCGTTCGCGCTGCGCATCTCGGGCTCGGACACGATCTCGAGCAGCGGCGTGCCGGCACGATTGAGGTCGATGCCACTCATGCCGGCGTAGTCTTCGTGCAGCGATTTACCCGCGTCTTCCTCGAGGTGGGCGCGGGTCAGGTTGACGGTTTTGGTCTCCAGCTTGCCGTCCTTTTCGTAGGCGAAGCTGATGGTGCCGCCCTGGACCACCGGATCGGCAAATTGGCTGATCTGGTAGCCCTTCGGCAGGTCGGGATAAAAGTAGTTCTTGCGTGCGAAGACCGACTGCGGCGCGATGGTTGCGCCGACCGCCAGGCCAAAGCGGATCGCGCGCTCGACCGCGCCGCGGTTGAGCACCGGCAGCACGCCCGGCAGCGCCAGGTCGACCGGGCTGGCTTGCGTGTTCGGCTCGGCGCCGAAACGGATCGAGCTGCCGCTGAAGATTTTCGATTGGGTCGTGAGCTGCACGTGGTTCTCAAGACCGATGACGACTTCCCATTGCATAGTGTTCTCTCTTTGTTCTGTGCCGATGTCAGTCACTCAGACGCCTTCCGGCGCGCGTTGGTGCCAGTCGGTCGCCAGCTGGTACTGGTGCGCGATATTAAGCAGCTTGGCTTCGGCGAAGTAGTTGCCGATGATTTGCAGGCCGACCGGGCGCTTGCCGTTCTTTTCACCTTCGCCGAAACCGCACGGGATCGACATCCCCGGCAGGCCGGCCAGGCTGGTCGAGAGCGTATAGATGTCGGCCAGGTAGTTCGCCACCGGGTCGTTCGATTTCGCGCCCAGGTCCCAGGCCACGGTCGGCGCCACCGGTCCCATGATCACGTCGCACTTGTCGGCAAACGCGGCCTGGAAGTCGTCCGCGATCAGGCGCCGGATCTTCTGCGCCTGCACGTAATACGCGTCGTAGTAGCCGTGGCACAGCACATAGGTGCCGACCATGATGCGGCGCTTGACCTCGACGCCGAAACCTTCGGCGCGGGTTTTGCGGTACATGTCCTGCAAATCCTTGTACGCCGACGCGCGATGGCCATAGCGCACGCCATCGAAGCGCGATAAATTTGAAGACGCTTCAGCCGGGGCGATGATGTAATAGGTCGGAATCGACAGCGCCGTCTTCGGCAGCGAGATGTCGACCAGGGTAGCGCCGAGTTTCACGAACTGCGCCAGCGCCGCGCGCACCGCGCTTTCGACATCGGGCGCCAGGCCTTCGCCGAAGTATTCAGTCGGCACGCCGATGCGCAGGCCAGTCAAAGGCTGATCCAGGTTGCGCGTAAAGTCTTCACGACCGTTGCCTTGTTCAACCGTGAGGCTGGTCGAATCGCGCTCGTCGAAGCCGATCATTTCGTTCAGCAGCAACGCGCAATCCTCGGCCGTCCGGGCGATCGGGCCGCCCTGGTCGAGCGACGAGGCAAACGCGATCATGCCGAAGCGCGATACGCGGCCGTAGGTCGGCTTGATGCCGGTGACGCCGCAGAACGCGGCCGGCTGGCGGATCGAGCCGCCGGTGTCGGTGGCGGTGGCGGCCGGCGCCAGGCGCGCGGCGATCGCGGCGGCCGAGCCGCCCGAGGAGCCGCCCGGCACCGCGGTGGCGTCCCACGGATTCTTGACGGCGCCATAGGCCGAATTCTCATTGGCCGAACCCATCGCGAATTCGTCCAGATTGACCTTGCCCAGCGTGACCATGCCGGCCGCGCCGAGGCGCTCGACCACGGTGGCGTCGAACGGGCTGACGTACCCATCGAGCATCTTCGAGCCGGCCGTGGTGCGCCAGCCGCGCGTGACGAAAATATCCTTGTGCGCGATCGGCACGCCGGTCAGCGGGCCGGCCGTGCCGGCGGCGATGCGCGCGTCGGCGCTAGCAGCCTGCGACAGCGACAGTTCGTGCTCCACGTGCAGGAAGGCGTTATGGCCGCTGGCGTCGATGCGGTCCAGGTAGTGGCGCGTCAGTTCGACGCTCGACACCTGCTTCGATTGCAGGAGCGCGGACAGCTCTTTGAGGGTCTTGGTATGCATGTGCGGTTCGATTCTTGAAGCGATTCGGGAAGGCTGGCGGCCGGTGATCCGGTGACGTTATTCGATGACCTTCGGCACCAGGTACAGGCCGTCCTGGGCTTTCGGCGCCGGCGCCTGGTAGTCGTCGCGCCGATTCTGTTCGGTCACCACGTCGTCGCGCAGGCGCAGCGGCAGCGCCAGGATGGCCTCGAGCGGCTGGGCCAGCGGCGCCACGCCGGTGGTGTCGACCGCCTGCATCTGCTCGGCCAGGGCGAAGATGCCGTTCAGCTCGGTCAAAGCGGTCTGAGCGTGAGCTTCGTCCATGTCGAGCTGGGCCAGATTAGCGATGCGTTTTACGTCTGAAAGAGTCAGGGACATGGCAAATGGGCACGATTTAACGCGTGCGAAAGATGATTGAGCGAATAATGAATGTTAGCAAGTTGTCAGCGAACGCCGTTTTACAGTCGATAAAACCCTGCAAACACCGCCGAATTCGCTTGCTGATTGGCGGGGAAAACCGCCCGTATTCAGCATTTAAACGCCAAATTATAAGGTAGAATGGCGGGCTAATGCGTTGTCGTGCCGAAAGCCGGGCGGACACGCAGTCAAGCCCGCGCCACCCTCGGTTGGTAGCTGCGGCACAGAATTCCCGATCAATGTTTAGGCGCACATTGATGCGCATCAGGACACCCATGTTTGGTTTTTTACGCAGTTATTTTTCGAATGACCTGGCGATCGACCTCGGTACCGCCAATACGCTGATCTACGTCCGCGGCCTGGGCATTGTCCTGGACGAGCCGTCGGTGGTCGCGATCCGCCAGCAGGGCGGCCCGAACGGCAAGAAAACGATCCAGGCAGTCGGCAAGGAAGCCAAGCAGATGCTGGGCAAGGTGCCGGGCAATATCGAGGCGATCCGCCCGATGAAGGATGGCGTGATCGCCGACTTCACCGTCACCGAACAGATGCTCAAGCAGTTCATCCGCATGGTGCACGAGTCCAAATTCTTCCGTCCTTCGCCGCGCATCATCATCTGCGTGCCGTGCGGTTCGACCCAGGTCGAACGGCGCGCGATCCGCGAGTCGGCGCTCGGCGCCGGCGCCTCGCAGGTATACCTGATCGAAGAACCGATGGCCGCCGCGATCGGCGCCGGCCTGCCGGTGTCGGAAGCGACCGGCTCGATGGTGGTCGACATCGGCGGCGGCACCACCGAAGTGGGCATCATCTCGCTCGGCGGCATGGTCTATAAAGGTTCGGTGCGCGTCGGCGGCGACAAGTTCGACGAAGCCATCGTCAACTACATCCGCCGCAACTACGGCATGCTGATCGGCGAACAGACCGCGGAAGCGATCAAGAAGGCGATCGGCTCGGCGTTCCCGGGTTCGGAAGTCAAGGAAATGGAAGTCAAGGGCCGCAACCTGTCCGAAGGCATTCCACGTTCGTTCACCATCTCGAGCAACGAGATCCTCGAAGCGCTGACCGACCCGCTGAACCAGATCGTATCGGCCGTGAAGAACGCGCTGGAACAGGCCCCGCCTGAACTGGGCGCTGACATCGCCGAGAAGGGCATGATGCTGACCGGCGGCGGCGCGCTGCTGCGCGATCTGGATCGCCTGTTGATGGAAGAAACCGGCCTGCCGGTGCTGGCAGCCGAAGATCCGCTGACCTGCGTGGTGCGCGGTTCGGGCATGGCGCTCGAGCGCATGGATAAGCTGGGATCGATCTTCTCGTACGAATAAAAATCCGGCGCACGTGAAGGCGGCATGAAGTGACAGGCGGGCAGTACGCACGGCGACCAGCCGCTTGCGGCTGCCCGCCTTGATGTCATCTGCCCACGTCGCTCACGTTGTCATCCAGTCCCGCCATCACCCGACTTCATGGAATACAGTCCTCCGCCGCTGTTCAAACAAGGTGCGCCCGCGCGCGTCAAGGTGGCGGTGTTCGCGCTGATCGCGATCGTGCTGCTGGTGCTCGATGCGCGCATGAACCTGCTGGGCGGGGTGCGCAGCGTGGCCGCCACCGTCCTGTATCCGGTGCAGATGGCGGCCCTGATGCCGCGCGAAGCGCTGTCGGACATGGGCGGCTACTTCTCGTCGGTGTCGACCCTGCAGCGCGAAGTGGCGGCCCTCAAGAACCAGCAGCTGCAGCAGGCGACCCTGCTGCAGCAAGCCCAGTTGCAGCAGGCCGAAAACGCGCACCTGCGGCGCCTGATGGACGGCAAGGCGCAGTTGCCGGTGCAGTCGCAGATGGCCGAGATCCTGTACGACGCGCGCGACCCATCCACCCGCCGGGTGGTGATCGACCGCGGTTCGCGCGCCGGCATCACCCTCGGCCTGCCCGTGATCGACAACGCCGGCGTGGTCGGCCAGGTCACGCGCGTGTTCCCCTTTACATCCGAAGTCACGCTGCTGACCGACAAGGACCAGGCGATCCCGGTGCAGGTGCTCAGGAGTGGACTGCGCAGCATCGTCTACGGCCGCGGTCATTCGGGCCTGCTCGACCTGCGCTTCGTGGCCCAGGACGCCGACATCCAGGTGGGCGACATCCTGGTCACCTCGGGCCTGGACGGGATGTACCCGGCCGGCCTGGCGGTGGCGCGCGTGTCCCAGGTGGAAAAGGCGACCGGCTCGTTCGGCCGCGTGGTCGGCCTGCCGCTGGCCGGCATCGACCGCAACCGCCAGGTGCTGGTGATCATGTCGCACAATGCGCTGCCGGAGCGTCCGGCGGCCGCGCCGGCGCACGAAGGCAGCCGCCGCAAGCTGCCGAAAATGGACCCGCTGCCGCAACCGCCGCTGGCGTCGGCGCCGCTGCCTGCGGCCGGCGCTCCGGCGGCCGGCGCTCCGGCGGCCGGCGCTCCTGCGGCCGGCGCCGCAGCGACCGGCGCCGCGGGTGCTGCGCCAGCCGCTGCGGGCACCACCGCACCTGCCGTCAACGCCAACGCCGCCCCGCGCGCCGCGCCGCCAACGACCGCACAACGTCCGGCGCCAGCGGCACCAGCGCCCGCCGCAGCGGCCACGCCGGCCGCCGGTATGCCGGCCGCCGGTACGCCGGGCGCCGGTACGCCGGCCGCCGGCCGCCGGAACGCCGGCCGCCCCTAACGGAGTCAGTTCCAATGACCGGTAACCGTCCGCATTACATCCTGCTGCCCGTCAGTCCGCTGTTCATCGCGTTCAGCCTGGTGTGCGCCTTCATGCTCAACCTGATGCCCTGGGGCCGCTGGATCGGCGCGCCCGATTTCGTCGCGCTGGTGCTGGTGTTCTGGGGCATCCACCAGCCGCGCAAGGTCGGCATCGGCGTCGCCTTCGGCATGGGCCTGCTGATGGATGTGCACGACGCCAGCCTGCTCGGCGAGAACGCATTGGCCTACACGCTGCTGTCTTACCTGGCCATCATGATCCACCGCCGCGTGCTGTGGTTCCCGGTGCTCACGCAAGCCATGCACGTGTTTCCGTTGCTGCTGCTGGCGCAGGCGATCCAGGTGCTGGTGCACTTTGTCGTGTCGGGCCGCTTCCCGGGTCTGCTGCAGTTCATTGAAAGCGTGGTGGCGGTGGCGCTGTGGCCGGTGATCACCTGGCTGCTCCTGGCGCCGCAGCGGCGCGCGGTCGACCGTGACCATACCCGTCCGATCTGACAGGCTCCCAATCGCATGACTGAATTCAAGGACAGCGACCGCGAGATCCACCAGTTCCGCACCCGCCTGACGGTGCTGGTCGGTCTGGTCTTCATCTGCTTTGGCATCCTGGTCGCGCGCGTGGTGTGGCTGCAGGTGCTGCACCACGACCAGTACGCGGCCCAGGCCGAGGACAACCGCATCGCGCTGGTGCCGATCGTGCCCAATCGCGGCCTGATCGTCGACCGCAACGGCGTGGTCCTGGCGCGCAACTACTCGGCCTACACGCTCGAGATCACGCCGTCGAAGCTGCAGGCCGACATGGAATCGGTGATCGACGAACTGGCCAAGCTGATCGAAGTCGACGCGCGCGACCGGCGCCGCTTCAAGCGCTTGCTGGAAGAGTCGCGCAGCTTTGCCAGCGTGCCGCTGCGCACCCGCCTCACCGACGACGAAGTGGCGCGCTTTACCGCCCAGCGCTTCCGTTTCCCTGGGGTCGAAGTGCAGGCGCGCCTGTTCCGCCAGTACCCGATGGGCGAAGTGGCCTCGCACGTGATCGGCTACATCGGCCGCATCAACGCCAAGGAAGCGGCGGCGCTGGAAGAAAGCGACGACGCCGCCAACTACAACGGCACCGACCATATGGGCAAGGAAGGCGTCGAGAAGCGCTACGAGCGCCAGCTGCACGGCGTCACCGGCTACGAGCAGGTCGAGCGCTCGGCCGGCGGGCGCGCCATCCGCACCCTGCGCCGCACGGCGCCGACCCCGGGCAGCAACCTGATCCTGTCGATCGACATCGAGCTGCAGAAGATCGCCGAGGAAGCCTTCGGCGACTACCGCGGCGCGCTGGTGGCGATCGAACCGGCTACCGGCGACGTGCTGGCCTATGTCTCGCGCCCGGGGTTCGATCCGAATCTGTTCGTCGACGGCATCGACAGCCAGAGCTGGAACGAATTGAATACCTCGCTCGACCGCCCGCTGATGAACCGTCCGTTGTCGGGCACCTATCCGCCCGGCTCGACCTTCAAGCCCTTCATGTCGCTGGCGGCGCTCGAGATGGGTTTCCGTCGTCCGCAAGATGCGATCCGCGACCCCGGCTTCTATATGCTGGGCGGGCACCGCTTCAACGACGACAAGCCGGGCGGCCATGGCGTCGTCAATATGTACCATTCGATCGCGCACTCCTGCGACACCTATTACTACCAGCTTGGCAACGAGATGGGGATCGATAACATCTCCAGATTCATGCGCGAATTCGGCTTCGGCGAGCCGACCGGGATCGACCTCGATCACGAAAAGACCGGCGTGCGGCCGTCGAAGGAATGGAAGGCCGAGCGCTTCAAGCGCAACCGCGCGGCCCAGAAATGGGTCGGCGGCGACACCATCTCGATCTCGATCGGGCAGGGCTTCAACAACTACACCATGCTGCAGCTGGCGCATGCCACCGCGATCCTGGCCAATAACGGCGTGGTCATGAAGCCGCACCTGGTCAAGATGGTCGAAGACGGATCGACCCACGAGCGCACCCTGACCGTGCCCAAGGAAACCCGGCGCCTGGCGATGAAGCAGCAGCACATCGACTTCATCAAGGATGCGATGGCCGGTGTGATCCGCGAAGGCACGGGTCAGCGCGCCTTTGCCAGTGCCGCCTACACCGCCGGTGGCAAGACCGGCACCGCGCAGGTGATCGGCCTGCGCGGCAAGAAGTACAACGCCAATGCGATCGACGAACGCCATCGCGACAACGCGCTGTTCACGGCCTTCGCGCCGGCCGACCAGCCGCGCATCGCGATCGCGATGGTGGTCGAAAACGCTGGCTTTGGCGGCGTGGTGGCGGCGCCGATTGCGCGCAAGGTGCTCGACTACGCCATCCTCGGCAAGCGTCCGGCGCCGCCGCCGGAACCAAAGAACGGCGCTGCACCGGGCACTGTCAAAAAACCTGCGCCAGCTCCGGCCCCGGCGCCGGCGCCGGCCCCCGTGGTCGCTAGCACCGCCACCATCACGCGAACCGAGTAGCCATGGCCCATATTCCAGAACGGCGCTCGCTGCGGCGGCGCCTGCGCCCGTATTTCACCGTGTTCGACGGTCCTCTGACGCTGATTTTGTTCGTGCTGATGGCGATCTCGATGATCACCATGACCTCGGCCGGCGCCAGCTTCCCGGACCGGGTCGAGCATCAGATCCGCAACTTCCTGCTGTCGTTCTTCATCATGTGGATCGCGGCGAACATCGCGCCCCAGACCCTGATGCGCCTGGCCGTGCCGATCTATACCATCGGCGTCACGCTACTGATTGCGGTGGCCATGTTTGGCCTGATCAAGAAGGGCGCGCGGCGCTGGCTGCACATCGGCGTGATCGACATCCAGCCGTCCGAGATCATGAAGATCGGCCTGCCGCTGATGCTGGCCTGGTACTTCCAGACCCGGGCCCAGGTGGCGACCTGGAAGCACTACATCGTGGCCGCCGTGATCCTGATGATCCCGGTGGCGTTCATCATGAAGCAGCCCGACCTCGGCACCTCGCTGCTGGTGGCGTCGTCGGGCCTGTACGTGATCTTCCTGGCCGGACTGTCGTGGAAGGCGATCCTGGCGCTGGCGGTGGCCGGCCTGGCCAGCCTGCCGGTAGGCTGGTCGATGATGCACGACTACCAGCGCGAGCGCGTGATGACGCTGATCGATCCGACCTCCGATCCGCTGGGCAAGGGCTTCCACATCATCCAGTCGATCATCGCCATCGGCTCGGGCGGCGTCAGCGGCAAGGGGTATATGAAGGGCACCCAGGGCTACCTCGAATTCGTGCCGGAACGCACCACCGACTTCGTGTTCTCGGTGTACTCGGAAGAATTCGGCCTGATCGGCAACCTGTTCCTGTTGTTCGTGTATCTGCTCCTGATCGGGCGCGGCGTGATGATCGCGGCGAATGCGCCGAACGCCTTCGGGCGCTTGCTGGCCGGGTCGATCTCGATGATTTTCTTCACCTATGCCTTCGTGAACATGGGCATGGTGGCCGGTATCTTGCCGGTGGTCGGGGTGCCGCTGCCCTTCATGAGCTACGGCGGCACGGCATTTATCACGCTCGGCCTTGGCGCCGGCATATTGATGAGTATTCAAAGACATCGTAAACTAGTGCAGACGTAATAGATGGAGGACGACCAATGGCCGTTCGAGGAAGTTTTCCGGCGGCAGCGGTCTTAGCGCTTGCCGTCTTCGCCGCCGGCTGCAGCACCACCGGTGACCACAAACCCCTGCTGCCGCTGCCGTGGCCGCACAAGCCGACCGCCAAGCATGGCGCGGCGCCCAAGTTGCCGGCCGCCAATTCCGGACGCGGCGGCTACTACAAGGACGATGGCCCGGGCCAGGACATTCCCGACGGCCTGCTCGACGTGCCGGACGCGATCGTCAAGGACGAGCCGTACGCCAAGTGGGCCAACCGGCCGTATTCGGTGTTCGGCAAGACCTATACGCCGATTCTGCACCGCGAAGCGTTCACCCAGCGCGGCGTCGCCACCTGGTACGGCGTCAAGTTCCACGGCCAGCGCACCTCGTCGGGCGAAGCCTACGACATGTACAAGATGACGGCCGCGCACCCGACGCTGCCGATTCCTTCGTATGTGCGCGTCACCAGCGTCGACTCGGGCAAGTCGGTGGTGGTGCGCGTGAATGACCGCGGCCCGTTTCATTCGAGCCGGATCATCGACGTTTCGTACACGGCGGCGCTGAAACTTGGCCTGTTGGGCAAAGGCAGCCACGAAGTCGAGATCGAGCGCCTGCTTCCGAACGACCCGACCCGCATCGCCAGCGTGCGGCGCGAAGCGGTGTCGAAAACGCAATCGGCGCCACCCGATATCGCGGCGCTGATGCTGGAAGACCGGGTCGAGAACCAGGCGCTGGCGGCGCAAATGGAGCCGGTGATTACGGACATGCCGGCAGCGGCGAATGCTGCCGCGGAATCTGAACAGGTGTCCACGGCCGCCAGCGGCTACTATATCCAGCTCGGCGCCTATGGCCGCCCCGGCACCGCCGAAGCGCTGAGCGAAAAACTGGCGCGTGCCGGCATCGATCTGGGCACGCTCGAAGTGGTGAAGGTGGGGGCGCTTAACCGTCTTTATGGCGGTCCGTTTCCGACCCGCGCCGATGCTGCCGAGGCAGCGCGCGCGGTGCCGGTGGACTTCGGGCTGAAGCCCATCGTGGTCAAGCGCTGATCTTCTGGGCGTCGTGCATCATGTGCAGGGCGTTATCACGTTCGGTTTCATCCTCAACATGAATAGGCTGGGAATCTGACGTGATGCGCGTTCTTGATATGCCGTGTGGGGTCGCCGCTTGATCCGGACTGCATCGAAAAACCAGCCCTGCCAGAAAATAACCAGGCGATCCGGTTTCTTGACGAAAACCGACGTGCAGACCCTGCCTTCGCCCGCGAGGCCGGCATCACCCATGAAGTGGTCAACCTGCGTCAGGGCGAACGGGTGCGCGGCGCCGTCCACGTGCAGAACGTCAACGGCTATCACAGGCGCTTCCGGCAGTGGCTGGCACGTTTCAATGGCGTGGCGTCGCGCTACCTGCCGAATTATCTCGGCTGGCGCTGGGCCCTGACGGCGAACGCGTCAATTCGGCCGATGAACTGCTGCGAGCGGCGATCGGCATTTTCAACACCAAACGGTGACAGCGCCTTTTTATTCAGTACGTCAGCGAACAGTGAGTCAGTCGCAGTTACGGACAGCTGCGCCAGTGAAATCGTCGGCGACCCCGGCAATGCGCGTGCGCGTCGCAGCGTCGATGCGGCGGTACTGGAAGGCAGCGCGCGTGGTTTGCGGGCCACGCGGCAAAATGCGCACGCCGCGCACGCCCTGGCGCGCGAGGTCGGACGCATGTTTCTGCGCCGCCCCTTCGGTCTTGAACACGCCCAGCGAGATCGCATAGCGCAGCGGCGAGTCGCCCTGCATGATGAAGAAGTTCGACACGCCCCGTTCCTTCAGTTCGGCGCTGCGGCGCTGGGCGCCTTCGCGGCCGCCGTTCGGTGGCAGGTAGACCAGGCGGCTAGTCACTTCCTGGAAGGGCATGTCGACGCGGGCGGGGCGCGCGGCCAGATCCAGGCGGCCGATGCGCGCTTCGAAGCGGCGCGCGTCGCTGTTCGAGAACGGGCCGGCCTGGATGCAGGCGATGGGCTGCGGCGCGGGCGCGGGCGGGGCGGCCGGCGCCGGGGCAGGCGCGGCTGGCGGCGCTTCCCCTTGCGGCGGAGTTTCCGCGGCTACGTCTTGTTCGGCGCTGGCGGCGGCGACCTTCGCTTCGCTGTCCGTGAGCGGCACCAGGCGCTCGCTGGCCAGCTGGTTGTTCAGGCGTGCCGGCTCGTGGTCTTCGGCGCCGGCCGGGTCCAGGTAGCCCTCGCGATAGGCGAACAGGCCGGCGTTGACCGCCACCAGGGCCCAAAATACGAATTTCAGCACCGTGATCCCCCTTCATTCGAGTTGGCCACCGCGTGCAGGCCGACCAGCACGATGTTATCGACCATCACGTAATCGACCTTGAGCGCCGGCGCGATCGAGGGCGCGGCGCCGCCCGAGACGATGCAGGCCTGCGCGCGGTGACCTGCTACCGCGCGCTCGATCGCGCCGGCCTGCGCCGACAGGCAGCCGGCGGCGATCGCGTCATCGGTATTGTCGCCGAACAGCGGCGCCATGGCGCGCCCGGCTGCCACTTGCGGCAACTGGGCGGTGTTGCGCGCCAGCGAAGACGCCATCAGCGCCAGGCCGGGCAGGATCATGCCGCCGACGAATACGCCGTCGGCGCTGACCGCATCGACCGTGGTCGCGGTGCCGCAGGTGGCCACGATCAGGTCCTGGCCAGGGGCCAGCGCGCGCGCGCCGATGGCGGCGGCGAAGCGGTCGCACCCGAGACGCGCCGGTTCGCGGTAGCCGTTGCGCAGGCCCGCGCGCTCAAGCGTCGAGGCGAACCACTCGACCTGCACGCCGGCCGGCAGGGCGGCGGCGATCCGTTCGCGCATCGACGCGCCGGCCACGTTCGACACCAGCGCGCGCGTGCAGCCGCTGGCGGCCCATGCGAGCGCGATGCGATCCAGTTCGGCGTGCAGCCCGGCGCCTTCCAGACGCCAGGCGCCAAGCGCCGCGCCGTCATCCACCAGCGCCCACTTGATGCGGGTATTGCCGGCGTCGACCAGCAGCATCATGCTTTTACTCGCAGCGACACGTCACCGGCCAGAATCGCCACGCGGCCGGCGTCGGTATCTAACAGCAAGCGCCCGCTGTCGTCGACACCCGCCGCGCGGCCTTCGTGCTGCACCGCGCCGTTGTCGAGCAGGACCACGGCCTGGCCTTGCCACGCATGACGCAGATTCCAGCGCGCGCTGAAGGCGGCGAAACCGCGCGCGGCGAATTCGCGCAGTGCGCCGGCCAGGCCATCGAGCAGCGCCGCCATCAACTCGTCGCGTTCCATCCGCGCCAGCCACGGGACCCCGGCTGCGCTGCGACCGAGCTGCGCTTCCATCTCGTCCGGCATCAACAGGTTCAGGCCGATGCCGATCACGGTCCAGGTGCCACCGCCCGGCGCCGACTGGGTTTCAATCAAGATCCCGGCCAGCTTGGCGCCATCCTTGAGCAAGTCGTTCGGCCACTTGAGTTGCACCTGCTGGCCGAGCGTGGCCAGGGTCTCGGCCAGCGCCACGCCGACCGCCAGCGGCAAGCCGGAAAGCGCCTGCGGGCCGCCGTCGAAACGCCAGGCCAGCGAAAAGGTGAGCGAGCCTTCGGGCGACGACAGCCAGCTGCGTCCGGCGCGGCCACGTCCCGCCGTCTGATGTTCGGCCACCAGCAGCAGCGGCGCGTCGAGCTGCGCGGCGCGCGCGAGCAGGTCGGCATTGGTGGAGCCGGTTTCGCGCACCACTTCGACCGCGACGCCGGACGTCGACAGGGCGGCGATGGCATCAGCGTTCATGCATCCTCCCGGCGCTGTTTGGTCGGGGCGCGCGCGAACGCGCGGTCGAACACGAAGTTGGGCAGCAGGCGCAGTAGTTTGGCGACGGCGCCCATCTGCCACGGCAGCACGCGGTAGCTGTGGCCGCGCCGGATCACGTCGACCGCCTGCGCCGCGAAGCGCTCGGCCGGCATCAGGAACGGCATGGGGAATCGGTTCTTGCTTGTCATGGGTGTGGCGATGTAGCCGGGGGCGATGGTCACCACCCGGATGTGGGTAGCATGCAGTTCGACGCGCAGCGCTTCGCAGTAGCTGTGCACCGCGGCCTTGCTGGCGCAGTAGGCGCCGGCGCCGCGCATGCCGCGAATGCCGGCCACGCTGCCGATGCCGACCAGGCGGCATGGGTTGCTTTGCTTGCGCATGGCGTCGATGAAGGGCGCGAAGGTGGCCACCGTGGCGTTCACATTGGTGGCGAAGACGGCGTCGAATACCGACAGGTCGGCCGCGCGTTCGGTCAGGGTGCCGTGCGAGATGCCGGCGCTGGCGACGACGATGTCGGCGCCGCCGTTGACGGCAATGAAGTCGTGCGCCGCCGCCAGCAGGGCAGGGCGGTCCAGCACATCGACCGCATACACGCGGTGGCGTTCGGGATTGGGGAGCGACGCGGCCAGCTGGTCGAGGGCGTCACGGCGCCGGCCCAGCAAGCCAAGCGTGGCGCCGCGCGCGGCATACTCGCGCGCCAGCGCGGCGCCGATGCCGCTCGAGGCGCCGGTAATGAAAACCCGGTCCCCTGTGTGCGGCGCTGGCATGGTCGGCGACTAAAAAAGCTTAACGCTGGTTGCGCACGATGGCGACGTCGATGCCGCTGTCGAGCAGCTTGGCGCGCGCCTTGTTCACCGCTTCGACCTGGCTGTACGGGCCGACCCGCACGCGGTGCAGCACGCCGCTGTCGGTGGTGCGGTCGGTGATCGCCGCTTCGAAGCCGAGCAGGGCCAGCTTGGCGCGGGTGTTTTCGGCATCCGACATTTCGCGGAAGGCGCCGGCCTGCAGGTAATAGATGTAGCCGTCGGTGACGGCGGCAGCGCTGCCGGCGGCGGCCGGCGCGGCGGTGTTCACCGGGGCGGCAGGCTGCGGCGTCACGCTGGCGATCTTCGGCTGCTCCTGCATGCCGGCGATCGCTGCGCCGAGTGGATCGGAATCGGCGGGGGCGCTTGGCGCACGCGCTGGCGCCGACGGTGCAGCAGAAGGTGCAGCAGCCGGCGCGGCGCGTTCGGCGATCGCGCGGTTGGCGTCGCGCGCGGCGTCGCGGTTGCCGTACAAAGGCTTGTTCGGATCGGTCGCCTGGCTCGGCTCGAGGTCGGCCGGACGGCCCATCTTGTTGGAGCGCTCGGTGAATGGCGAGGCGCCCTTGGTGATCATGAGTGCGACGCCCACCGCGATACCCAGCCCGATGATCAGGCCGATGATGATGCCGGTCAGGGTGCTGCCGCGCTGGCGACGCTGCGAGAGGAAACGGTGGGCGGTCATGTTGCTTTCGATAGTCGAAGTGGTGGCGCTGCGGCTGCCGCAAGGGCGCCGCAGCGGAGCATCGGATTACATCTTGTCGGGCGCCGAAACGCCGATCAGCGCCAGGCCGTTGCGCAGCACCTGGCGCGTCGCCGCGATCAGGGCCAGGCGCGCCATCTTGACGGCGTCGTCGTCGACCAGCACGCGCTCGGCATTGTAGTAGCCATGCAGTTCGCCGGCCAGTTCGCGCAGGTAGAACGCGACCTGGTGCGGACCGAGTTCGCCCAGCGCGCGCTCGAGCATTTCAGGATACGCGGCCAGCGTCGCCAGCAGCGTCGCTTCGCGCGGCGCGGTGAGCGGCGACAAATCGACATTCGTCAGTTGCGCCACGTCGCCGCCCCACGATTCGAGCATGCGGCAGATGCGCGCATGCGCGTACTGCACGTAATACACCGGGTTCTCGTCCGAGGTTTTCAGGGCGACGTCGACGTCGAACACGAACTCGGTGTCGGCCTTGCGCGAGATGAGGAAGAAGCGCACCGCGTCGCGGCCACGCGTTTCATCGCCATTGCCCGACCATTCGATCAGGTCGCGCACGGTGACGTAGGAACCGGCGCGCTTGGAGATCTTGACCTCTTCGCCGTCTTTCATGACGGTGACCATCTTGTGCAGCACGTAGTCGGGATAGCCCTGCGGGATGCCGATGTTCACTGCCTGCAGGCCGGCGCGCACGCGTGCGATGGTGCCGTGGTGATCGCTCCCCTGGATATTGATCGCCTGGTCGAAGCCGCGGCGGAATTTCTGGATGTGGTACGCCACGTCCGGCACGAAGTAGGTAAACGTGCCGTCGGACTTGCGCATCACGCGGTCCTTGTCGTCGCCGTAGTCGGTGGTTTTGAGCCACAGCGCGCCGTCCTGTTCATAGGTCTTGCCGGCATCGACCAGGGTCTGCACCGCCGACTCCACCTTGCCGTCGGCGTACAGCGACGATTCGAGGTAGTAGTTGTCGAACTTGACGCCGAACGATTGCAGGTCCATGTCCTGCTCATTGCGCAGGTAGGTCACGGCGAAGCGGCGGATCGATTCGATGTCCTCGACGTCGCCGCTGGCGGTGGCCGGTTCGCCATCGCTGGCCGAGACGGTTTTCTTGGCCAGGAAGTCGGTGGCGATTTCAAGGATGTAGTCGCCGTTGTAGGCTGACTCCGGCCACTCGGCGTCGCCCGGCTTGAAGCCGCGCGCGCGTGCCTGCACCGAATTGGCCAGCGTCGCGATCTGGACGCCGGCGTCGTTGTAGTAGAACTCGCGCGTGACCTCATGGCCCTGCGCCTGGTACAGCGCCGACAGCGCGTCGCCCAGCGCCGCCTGGCGGCCGTGGCCGACGTGCAGCGGGCCGGTTGGATTGGCCGAGACGAATTCGATGATCGCATGGTGGCCGTTGCCCGAGGTGCCGCGGCCAAAACCCTGGCCGGTCTCGAGGATGCTGCGCACCACCGACTGCTTGGCGCTGGCGGCCACGCGCAGGTTGATGAAGCCGGGGCCGGCAATGTCGGCCGCTTCGATCAATCCTTGCGCGCCAGGCTCGGCCAGTAGCGCGGCGACCAGGCGCGTGGCCAGTTCGCGCGGGTTGGTTTTCAGTTGCTTGGCCAGTTGCATGGCGATGTTGCAGGCGATGTCGCCGTGCGAGGCGTCGCGTGGCCGCTCGAGAACGACGTTAGGAACGAGGTCGGTGCCGGCGACGATCGGCGCCAGGGCTGCCTGGAACAGGGCAACGATTTCTTGTTTTTGTTGGGCGAGCATGGGAATGGTCGAAAGAATAATGGAGCGGGGCCTGGCAGGCAGGCAAACAGCGCCCATTATAACGGTTCGGATAGCCGGATTGGCGTCAAGCGGCGCATCCAATGGCGTGACGGCAACGTCGTTAAGCGCCGTCAAAGGCATAACCGTTACAATGGAAACCCTTTTTCGCAACATTTCATTCGCCATGACCGACAAGCGCCCGACGCTCTCCCTGAAACCCAAGGCCAAGCCTGCCGCCGGGGCCAAGCGCCCGGGGGGAAGCGCAGGCACGGTCGGCCGTGCTCCGGCCAAGGCCGGTGCAGGGCAGGGGCCTCGTCCTGGCGGCAAGCCGGGCCCGTCAAGCACCGGTCAGGCGCGTCCATCTGACGCCGACAAGCGCCCGGTCGGCAAGCCGCCGCGCGTGCAGGGCGGTGACTTTGCAGGCGCCCCGAAAAGCCGCAGCGACACGCCGCGCTACGAACCGCGTTATGAACCGGGCCGCCCGGAGCGCCAGCGCGACGACAGCCCGCGCCTGCGCCCGAGCCATGAAGTCAAAGTGCAGCCGCAGCGCGACTACCGTCCCGACCTGAAATCCGATTCGCTGGCGCTGGCCCTGCTGGGCGCGGCCAGCGCGCTGGCGCGGGTGCGTGGCGGCAGCGCCTTGCCGCAGGCATTGGCCGGTGTCTTCAACGCCTACGACGCCGCGCCGCAAGCGCGTGGCGCGATCCAGGACATCGCCTACCGCACCATGCGCCAGCTGGGCCGCAGCGAAACCCTGCTCGGATTGACCACGAGTAAAGCCCCCGAGCCGCCGATGCTGGCCTCCTTGCTGGAAGCGGCGCTGGCGCTGCTCGACCCGGCCGACGGCTCGCCCGCGCCGTACGAGCCGTTCACGATCGTCGACCAGGCCGTCAGCGCCGCCGCCGCCCACCCCGATTTTGCCCACGCCAAGGCGATGGTCAACGCCGTGCTGCGGCGCTACCTGCGCGAGCGCGACGCGCTGTTGCAGGACGCGCTGCGCCAGCCGCTGGCGCGCTGGAACTATCCGCAGTGGTGGATCGACGCCACCCGCGCCGCGTATCCGCAAGACTGGGAAGCGATCCTGGAAGCCGGCAACGTGCATCCGCCGCTGACGCTGCGCGTCAACGCGCGCCACGCGAGTGTGGATGCTTACTTGCAGACCTTGAATGACGCCGGCCTGCAGGCCGAGCAGGTGGGCCCGACCGCCGTGCGCCTGACGCAGGCAATCAATGTGGCCCAGATCCCGGGCTTTGCCGAGGGCGTGGTGTCGGTGCAGGACGCCGGCGCCCAGCTGGCCGCGCCACTGCTGGATCTGCAGGACGGCATGCGCGTGCTGGACGCCTGCGCCGCTCCCGGCGGCAAGAGCGGCCACATCCTGGAAACGGCAAACGTCAACCTGACTTCGGTCGACAGCGACGGCGCGCGCCTGGCGCGGGTGGGCGACAACCTCGGCCGCCTCGGCCTGCAGGCGCAACTGGTCACGGCCGACGCCCAGGACACCGGCTGGTGGGATGGCCAGGGCTTCGACCGCATCCTGGCCGACGTGCCGTGCACCGCCTCGGGCATCGTGCGCCGCCACCCGGACATCCGCTGGTTGCGCCGCAAGTCGGATACTGCCCAACTTGCAACACTTTCCACCAAAATACTCGACAATCTTTGGCAGATGTTGCTGCCCAATGGTAAATTGCTGTTCGTGACATGTTCGCTCTGGCCCCAGGAATCGGAGGCGCAGGCCGCCGCATTCGCGGTGCGCCACGACGCAGTCCGCCTCGACGCGCCAGGTCAATTGCTGCCGACCGGCGGCGCCGGGCAAGATCATGACGGTCTGTTCTACGCCCTGTTCCAGAAGAAGGCGGCGTGATGTTGCCCAACACTCGTTCCCCAACAATCCGCGCATTTTAAGGCACCGGCCCACCCGTGACGCACCGATTTTTCCGTCTTCTCGCATGCCGGCTGCTGCTGGTGCTGGCGTGCGTGCTGGCGCCGGCGTTCGCAGGGGCACAGGCTTGGGCGGCCGACGGAATCGACATCACACGCGCCACCATCGAAGCCGGCGACGACGGCTACCGCCTCAATACCGCCTACGACTTCGAACTCAATCACGGCCTCAAGGACGCGATCCAGCACGGGGTGCAGCTGCACTTCACGACCGAGATCGAACTGACGCGCCCGCGCTGGTGGTGGCGCGACGAAAAAGCGGTGGACCTCAAGCGCACCTTCCGCATCTCGTACGACGTGCTCACGCGCCAGTACCACGTGATGGTGGTGGGCAGCTTCCAGCAAAGCTTCCAGACCTTCGAGGAAGCGATGTTCATGATCCGGCGTCCGACGCGCTGGCTGATCGCGCCCAAGGGTAAGCTCAAGGCGGGCGAAACCTATGAAGTGTCGCTGCGCATGTACATGGACCGCGAATACCTGCAGAAGCCCTTGCAGGTAAATGCCTTCAACGATTCCGACTGGCGCCTCACCTCCAACTGGAAGACCTTCAATTATCGTGCGGAGTAAATCGGTCAATCAGGCGCTGCGCTATGCGCTGGTGGTCGGCGGCGCAGTCGTCTCGATCCTGCTGTTCCTGCTGGCCTCGGCCTCCGATAATTCGGGTTTCTTCGACCGCTACTACGGCTGGCTGCTGGGACTGAACGCCGGCATGGCGCTGGTGCTGCTGGCGCTGGTGGTGGTGGGGCTGGCGCGACTCTATTCCCGCTACAAGGCCGGCAAGTTCGGCTCGCGCCTGATGGCGCGCCTGGTGCTGCTGTTCGCCGGCATCGGCATCCTGCCCGGGCTGGTCATCTTCATGGTGTCGGTGATGTTCGTGTCGCACTCGATCGACTCGTGGTTCGACGTCAAGATCGAGGCGGCGCTGACCTCGGGCCTGAACCTGGGACGGGCCGCGCTGGACGAGTCGCTGTCCGAACTGGGCGCCACCGGCCAGACCGCGGCGGCCACCCTGGCCGGCCAGGACGACATGACGGCGCAGCCGGTGCTGGCGCGCCTGCTCAGCGACACCAGCGGCCTGCAAAGCGCGATGCTGCTCGACGCCAACGGCGGCGTGCTGGCCGCTGCCACCGGCGACCGGCGCGCCAACCTGGCGGCCGACATTCCCGACCCGCAGATGCTGCGTTCGGCCACCATGCCGGGCGGTTATGCGCGCGCCGAGGGCGGCATCGAACGCGATTTCCGCGAGCAGGAAGCGCAGGCGGGCGGGCCGGGCAATGCGCTCGACGCGGTCACCAGCCTGCGCCTGCGCGTGGTGCTGGCCGTGCCCGAGCTGCCCGGCGCGGCGCCGCGCTACCTGCAGCTGCTGCAATCGGTGCCGGTGAACCTGGCCTCGAACGCCGAAGTGCTGCGCACCGCCTACAGCGAATACCAGCAGCGCAACGTGGCGCGCACGGGCCTGCGCAAGATGTACATCGAGACATTGACCTTGACGCTGCTGCTGGCGATCTTCGGGGCGCTGGCCAGCGCCTTCCTGATCGCCGGTAACCTGGCCCAGCCACTGCTGGTGCTGGCCGAAGGTACGCAGGCGGTGGCCGAGGGCGACTTGTCGCCACGCCCGATCGTCGAGACCAACGACGAACTGGGCACGCTGACCCAATCGTTCAACGCCATGACCGGCCAATTGTTCGAAGCCAGGAGTGCGGTCGAGCGCAACCGCGCCGCGCTGCAAAGCGCCAAGTTCCACCTGGAGTCGGTGCTGGCGAACATGTCGGCCGGCGTGATCGTGCTCGACGCCGAAGGCACGGTGGTCAATTCCAACGACGCCGCCTACCGCATCCTGCAGGTCGAGCCGGGCGCACTGGCCGGGCCGCTGGCCAAGATACCGGGCATGGAACATTTTTCGATGAGCATCGCACGCGCCTTCTCGGCCCAGAGCGCCCATTCGGCGGCCGACCGGCGCAAGCGGGGTCACTGGCAGCAGGAGATCGAGATCCCGCGCGACGCGCTGCGCAAATCGGGGCCCGACGAAGGTAACGGGGGACAGGCACACGGACAAGAGCACGCGCAGGAACACGACATCGTCCTGCTGGCGCGCGGCTCGCGCCTGCCGGTGGGCCTGGACAGCGGCTTCATCGTGGTATTCGACGACATCTCGGACGTGATCACGGCCCAGCGCTCGGTGGCCTGGGGCGAGGTGGCGCGGCGGCTGGCGCACGAAATCAAGAACCCGCTGACTCCGATCCAGCTGGCGGCCGAGCGCATGCAGATGAAGCTGGAAGACAGCCTGCCGCCGCAACAGGCCGAACTCCTGCGCCGCAGCACCACCACCATCGTCAACCAGGTCGACGCCATGAAACGCATGGTCGACGATTTCCGCGATTACGCGCGCACGCCGCCGGCAGTGCTGGGGCCGCTCGACCTGAACGGCTTGATCGACGAGATCCTGAGCCTGTACCTGGCCGAGGATTCGAGCGACATCATCCATGCGCGCCTGGCGCCGGGATTGCCGCGCGTGATGGGCGACGCCACCCAGCTGCGCCAGGTGATTCACAATCTGCTGCAGAATGCGCAGGATGCGCTGGTCGACCGCGAGCGCACGCCGGACGCGCCGCCGCCGCTGGTCGAAGTGACGACGGAGGCAATTCATTACACCGGCGCCGACGGCCTGGCCGGCACCGCGGTGCGCCTGGCGATCGTCGACAACGGCCCTGGTTTCGCGCCGCGTATCCTGGCGCGCGCGTTCGAGCCGTACGTCACGTCGAAGGCGCGCGGCACCGGCCTCGGCCTGCCGATGGTGAAGAAGATCGTCGACGAACACGGTGGCCGGATCGATGTCGGGAATCGTCCCGACGGATGTGGCGCAGCGGTAGCAATTTTGCTGTTAAAGTTAGCCCCAGAGGCGAACTTGGCCGAAGTGTAAAAGACTTATAAAATACACACTATCACGGGTAGACGATCAGGAAGGCAAAGAGAGATGGCGAACATACTCGTAGTTGACGATGAAATGGGCATCCGGGAACTACTATCCGAGATCCTTGGCGATGAAGGCCATGCCATCACCCTGGCCGAGAACGCGCAGCAAGCGCGTGAGGCGCGCGCAGCCGGCGCCCCGGACCTGGTGCTGCTCGATATCTGGATGCCCGATACCGACGGCGTCACGCTGCTCAAGGAGTGGCAGCGCGACGGCTTGTTGACGATGCCGGTGATTATGATGTCGGGGCACGCCACGATCGACACCGCGGTCGAGGCGACCCGCATCGGCGCCTTGAATTTCCTGGAAAAACCGATCGCCCTGCAAAAGCTGCTCAAGGCGGTGCAGCAGGGCCTGAGCCGGGCGCAAGAAGTGGCGCGCGCGCCGATGACGCCGCCGCGTCCGATCGCGCCGAGCACGCCGGCCGTGTCGAACGAGCCGCTGGCCAGCGCGCCGATGTTCGCGCCGTCGCCGATGCCGGGCGCAGGCCTGGGCGCGGGTGTCGGCGGCGGCATGGGTGCGGGCATGGGTGGCAATGCCGGGATCGGCAACGGTACGCGCCTGGTGCATGCGATCTCGCAAGGCGAAGGCACCGGCTACACGCTGTCGTTCGACCTGCCGCTGCGCGAGGCGCGTGACGCGTTCGAGCGCATGTACTTCGAGCACCACCTGGGGCGCGAAGGCGGCAGCATGACGCGCGTGGCCGAGAAGACCGGCCTCGAGCGTACCCACCTGTACCGCAAGCTCAAGCAGCTCGGCGTCGAGCCAGGCAAGCTGGCCAAAAAAGGAGGCTGATGAAGGAGGCGCTGGCCGGCACGGCCACCACCCTCGTCATCGGCGCCAGCGCCGGCGCGCGCGAAGCGACAATCGCGGCGCTGCTGCGGTCGAACGCCACCACGGCATCCGACAGTATCGTCCCTTCTGTGGGCGATCAACTTCCCTCTGTAATTTCCCGCAGCGGCACGGCCCCATCCGCGGGCCTGGACGCCGTCATCCTGGAAGGATTCGGTGTCGCCGCCGACCCGCTCGCGAGCGGCCCCGGCCTGCAGGTGACGCGCATCGCTCCAGGTTGCCTGTGCTGCGACGGCAATCTGGTTTTGCGTGTAACATTGAATCGTCTGCTGCGCCAACGCCCAGGGCGCCTGTTCATCGGCCTGGCCAGCAGCGAACACCTTGATCAGTTGCGATCGTGGCTGCAGTCGGCGCCATACGATCAGCTGTTGGCACTGGGCCCGGTCGTCTCCGCCGAGACCGCTTGAAGTGACCCGCTCCACTGTGTGGACATTGTCTGGTCACTCTTGAAATCGGTCCAGCCAGCCCCACCTCTTTAACGAAGTGAAGAGCCTGCTGCTCGCGCCAGACGGCAGGTTTGCACAAAACACTCTGATCAAGAGAAGGAGTCATCATGAACATGATTTACAACAGCGAACAGTACAGCATCGTGGAATTCGGCGTGGATCGCGAAGTCGAGGCGCTGCGTTTTGGCGGATTCGAAATCGTCGACAAGACCGGCCGGTGCGAAGCGTTCATCGGTGGCCGCCTGGCGCAGTCGTTCCGGCGCGAGGTGAATAACTTGATCGCCAGCGAACCGACGATGGAAGAGATCGATGACTTCCTCGGTTCCTACGACACGCTGATGAGTCAACCGGTCGTGCTGCATTGATCGGGCGTCCTGGCACCAAGGACGTACGCGGTAGAAATGACGTAGCAAAAACAAAGCGCCCTGATCGGGCGCTTTGTTTTTTGTGCAGCGATTCAGTGTAATACAGCGATCAGAAATCCACCTGTGCCGACAGCAGAACGGTGCGTGGCGCAGCCACCGTGCCAACGGTCGCCAGCGTGCTGCTCGAGAGCCAGTACGCCTTGTTGGTGACGTTCTCGACGCTGGCGCGCAGCACCACCGGTTTGCCCATCATCTCGGTGCGGTAGCGCGCACCGATGTCGACCCGGTTCCACGACGGCAGCGTCAAGGTATTGGCGACGTCGAACGGCGTCTCGGCGGTGTAGATGCCGCGCGCATTGACGCTCAGGCCCGGCACCCATGGCAGGCTCCAGTCCACGCCCAGGTTCAGGGTGCGCTTGGGCACGCCGATCGCGTCGTTGCCTTCATTGATGCCGCCGGCGCTGCGCTGCAAGGTCGCGTCGTAGAAGGTGGCACTGGCCATGATGCGCACGTCGCGCACGACTTCGCCCATCGTCGACAGTTCCAGGCCGCGGTTACGCTGCTTGCCGTCCAGGCTGTAGATATTGGTGAACGGATCGGTCAGTGCATTCGGACGGTCGACCTGGAACACCGAGACGGTGTTCATCATCTTGCCCTGTTCGACTTTCACGCCCGCTTCATACTGCTTCGATTTGTACGGCGGGAATACTTCGCCCCGGTTCGCGGCGGTATCCGGCGCGGTGCTGCCACGCGACAGGCCCGAGGTGAAGTTGGCGTAGACCGAGACATGGTCCATTGGCTTGAACACGACGCCGGCCAGCGGCGCAACGGCGCTTTCGTCGTATCTGCCGGTGACGGCGCCGGCCGGGTTCAGGTTTTTCGCGTCCACCGTTTGATGGCGGGCACCGGCCGTGATCATGAGGCGGTCGTCCAGCAAGGACACGGTGTCGGTCACCGCAAAGCTCGACAGTTTGGTACGCGAGGTGAGGGTGGTGGCCTGGCGTGTGCCGCTCATCACCGGCAGCGGCCTTGGATGGTAGATGTTCGAGATGGCGGCGGTGCCGGCCGGGGCGGTCAGGTAGAAGCTGCCGGCTTCGGTTTCCAGGCTCGAGGCGGACACGCTGGCCACGTGCTTGATGGCGCCGGTGGTGAAGTTGAAGCGCGCGCCGACTTGGCCGGTCTTGTTGTGCGAGGCCGCGTCGTACCAGGCGTTACTGATGCGCATATTGCCATTCGCATCGATCGCGTCGACGCCGCGCACCGACGGGAAATCCTGCTCGCTGGCGCCATAGCGGTAGCCGGCCGCGGCGTACAGCATCACGTTCGGGTTCAGGTCGTATTCCACGCGCGAGGCCACCGTGGCGTCGCGGATGGTCAGTTCGGCGCCGGGATACAGGGCGCGGTGGCCCGACGGCGCCTTCGGAATGCGCGTGATGCCGGGACGGAAGCCGGTCTGGGCGCGGAAGGTGTCGGTGTCTTCGCGCTGGGCGTAGGTGTCGAGGCTCCAGCGCAGTTTATCCGAACGATAGTCCAGGGCGAGGGCCAGCAGGCCGAATTCCATCTGGCCGTCGTCGAGCGTGGTGTCGCCCTTGCGGTAGGTACCGTTGAAGCGCACGCCCCATTCGCCGTTGTCGCCGAAGCGGCGGCCCACGTCCAGATGGCCGCCGAAGATGGCCTGGCTTTCGTAGGTGGCGGTGACGCGGGTCAGCGGCTTGTCGCCGGCCTTCTTGGTGACGATATTGATGTTGCCGCCGACGCCGCCGCTCGGGCTGATGCCGTACACCAGGGTGCCCGGACCTTTCAGCACCTCGACCCGTTCCATCAGCGCCGCCGGCATCCGGTTCGACGAGGTCAGGCCATACAGGCCGTTGAAGCCGACGTCGCCGCTGGTGACGTTGAAGCCGCGGATCTGGAAGTCTTCGCTGAAACCCCCGGTCGAGGTCATCAGGCGCACCGAAGCGTCGTTGATGACCACGTCGGCCAGGGTGCGCGCCTGCACGTCTTCCAGCATCTGCGACGTGTAGTTGGTGGTGCTGAACGGGGTGTCCATGACGTCGGCGGAACCGAGCACGCCCAGGCTGCCGCGACGGGCCACGCCGCCATTCATGTACGGCGCGTCGGCGTCGGTCTTGGCGCCGGTGATGACGACGCTTTCGATCTGGCGCGCTTCACTCTCGCTTTGCTGGGCGACTGCCGCGAACGGCAGCAGGGCGATCGGCGCCGCCGCCACCGCGCCGCTCAAGGCGCGCCGGATGAAGCGCGCCAGCGGCTTTTGTTGGCAGACTGGAGAATTAACGTACGTACGCGACCGCAAAGTGTTCATGAAAACCCTAGGTAACAATGCAAATGAGAATGATTATTATATCCATTCGCATTTTTGGGGTCAATCCATGGCGTTGCCGTCACCCGACGCCTTGCACGGTGCTGCGGGCGCCGGCAACGGCGTGGTAAGCTCGTGCCATGTGCCAGTTACTCGGAATGAACTGCAATGTCCCGACCGACATTGTTTTCTCTTTTACCGGCTTTGCCCGTCGCGGCGGCGAAACCGACACCCACCACGACGGCTGGGGCATCGCCTTTTTCGAAGGCAGCGGGGTGCGCCATTTCGTCGACCACCAGGCCGCGATTGCCTCGCCGATCGCCGAGCTGATCAAGCGCTATCCGATCAAGTCGACCAACGTCATCGCCCACATCCGCAAGGCCACGGTGGGCCAGGTGGCGCTCGAGAACTGCCACCCTTTCGTGCGCGAGCTGTGGGGCCGCTACTGGGTGTTCGCCCACAACGGCGACCTCAAGGATTTCGCACCGACGCTCGATGGCCCGTTTCGTCCGGTCGGCACCACCGACAGCGAACTGGCCTTCTGCTACCTGTTACAGCAATTGCGCCAGGAATTCGGCAATGTGGCGCCGGACCACGCCGCCTTGCGCGCCGCGCTCGAGCGCTTCATTCCCGCGATCGCCGCCCACGGCACCTTCAACATGATGCTGTCGGACGGCACCGCGCTGTTCACCCATTGCTCGACCAAGCTGTGCTACGTGGTGCGGCAATATCCGTTTGTTACCGCCTGCCTGTCGGACCAGGATCTGTCGGTCGATTTTTCGCAAGTGACCACGCCGAACGACCGGGTCGCGATCATCGTCACTGAGCCGCTGACCAACAACGAGACCTGGACCCAGTTCGAACCCGGCGAACTGAAATTGTTCGTGGATGGCCTGCCACAGTGATGGCGGTAGGTCGTGATGTTTTGCTATCATTCCGGCAGTAAAATAATGCCTGTAGCAAAGTCCTGACCACTGGCGGCGAACGATGCGCTACAGTGGTTCCACTGCCGCGACCAAAAGAGACGTCATGACCGAATCCGCCAGCCTCGACGAGGCTTCCCAGTCGCTACGCATGCGCAATTTTTATCTCGGGCGCCAGCCGGTACTGGACCGCAACCAGGCGCTGTTCGGCTACGAATTGCTGTTCCGCGGCGGCGCCCAGGGAACTGCCCAAGGATCGGCGCAGATCGATTCCGGTATCGCCGCCAGCGCCGGCGTGCTGCACCATGCAGCCCAGCTCGGCCTGCCGCGCGCGATCGGCGACGCCACCGCCTTCCTGAACATCGACCGCGACGGCTTGATGAGCGACATCTTCGCTTTCTTGCCGCGTGACCGGATGGTGCTCGAACTGGTGCGCTCGGTCGAGCCGGACGACGCCGTCATCGAGCGCATGCGCGTGCTCACCGGCCACGGTTTCCGCTTCGCGGTCGAGGCCTCCGCGCACGGTCCGGCCTTGCCCCGCCTGCTGCCAGTGGTCGACTTCGTCAAGATGGACCTGCGCACGCTGCCGCTGGTGACCTTGCTGTCGCTGGCGCCGCGCCTGCGCACCACGGGCAAGAAGCTGGTGGCCGAAAAGGTCGAGAACCATACCGAATACCGCACCTGCCTGGACGTCGGCTTCGACTATTTCCAGGGCTTCTATTTCGCCCGGCCGACCGTGATCAGCGGACGCAAGCTCTCGCCCGCGCAAAGTACCGTGCTGGCGCTGATGGACTTGCTGCAGGCGGACGCCGACAACAGCGCGATCGAGGCGCTGGTCAAGCGCGAAGTGGCGCTCGGCATGAACCTGCTACGCCTGGTGAACACGCCGGCGGTGGGCGCGGGACGGCGCATCGAATCGATCAGCCAGGCCATTACGCTGCTGGGCCGGCGCCAGCTACAGCGCTGGCTGCAGATCTTGCTGTTCGCCGAAAGCGACGTGCGCGGCCACAGCCAGAGCCCGCTCCTGATGCTGGCCACCACCCGCGCGCGCTTGATGGAGCTGCTCGCCGCGCGCCTGCGCCCGGCGCAAAAGAACGTGGCCGACATCGGCTTCACGGTGGGCATGATGTCGCTGATGGACACGCTGTTCTGCATGCCGATGCTCGACATCGTCGAGCAGATTCCCGTGATCGACGAAGTGCGCACCGCACTGTTGACGCGGGGCGGCTTCTTCGGCGAACTGCTGCGCCTGGCCGAATCGATCGAGCGCATGGACGATGCCGACGATCTGCCGGCGACTCTGCAGGCGCTGTCGATGGAAGGCGACGACCTGGCCGAACTCGAAGTCGCCGCCTTCGAATGGAGTGACAAGGTGGTGCGTTACGCGCTGTAGCGTCGCGGCGTTTCACCCATAGGGTGGACGGGTTTTCCCGTCCACGCGTTTATACGGTCACCCAGTGGCCCCGGTATTGGCCCACTGGCGCTGCAGCTCCGGATCACTGCGCAACTCCCACAAGCCGAGCACGATCGCGGCGATCCCCGACACCAGCAGGCTGGTGGTCATCGGGCGGTCCGGCACCGTGTCCACCAGCCAGGGCGAGACCGCCACCCAGGCCCCGATCACGATGTTCAGCACCACCGCCCACACATAGGTCTTGTAATGGTCGAACGCGGCCAGCAGCGCCATGATGACGCCGGCCACATAGGCGTTGATCGCCGGTGCGGACGTCGACGGATAGCCGAACACCAGCGGCGACAGGATCAGCCAGATACCGATCAATAGAATCACCCGGTCTTGCCAGCGCCGGATCGTGAAATGCAGTGCCATGGTGCTCCTCCGTATGGTCGATGGAATCTGGAAGGATTCCGGTCTGTTTTGACCATAAAAAACGCCGCGAAGTTTCGCGGCGTTGGAACAAGGGCAGGTGCTGGCTTACAGGTTCGGCGCCAGGTGGCGTTCGACCTCGCCCCGCTCCATGCCGCGCCGCGCCGCCATGTCGGCGACCTGGTCTTCGCCGATCTTGCCGACCACGAAGTACTTCGATTCCGGGTGCGCGAAATAGAAGCCCGATACGGCCGCGCCCGGATACATGGCGTACGACTCGGTCAGTTCCATGCCGATCTCTTCGGCCTGCAGGCTGCGGAACATCTCGGCCTTGACCGTGTGCTCGGGGCAGGCCGGATAGCCCGGCGCCGGACGGATGCCCTGGTATTCTTCGCCGATCAGCGCTTCGTTCGACAAGTCCTCGTCCGCCACATACCCCCACAGATCGGTACGTACGCGCTGGTGCAGGTATTCGGCGAAGGCTTCGGCCAGTCGGTCGGCCAGCGACTTGAGCATGATCGACGAATAATCGTCGTGCGCCGCTTCGAAGCGCTGCTCGTGCTTTTCGATGCCCAGGCCCGCGGTCACCGCGAACATGCCGATATAGTCAGGCGTGCCGCTGTCCTTTGGCGCCACGAAATCGGCCAGGCACTGGTTCGGACGCTGCACGCCGTCGACCGTCGGCTTGACGCCTTGCTGGCGCAGGCCGTACCAGATGAAGTCGACCTTGGTGCGCGATTCATCCGTATAGATCTCGATGTCGTCGTCGTTCACGCTGTTGGCCGGCAGCAGGGCGATGACGCCGTTGGCGGTCAGCCAGCGGCCTTCGATGATCTTCTTGAGCATCGCCTGGCCTTCGGCGAAGACTTTGCTCGCCGCTTCGCCCACCACGTCATCGGTGAGGATCGCAGGGTAGGGGCCGGCCAGGTCCCAGGTCTGGAAGAACGGACCCCAGTCGATGTAGCGCGCAACCAGGCCCAGGTCGACATTCTTGAACATGCGCCGGCCAATGAACTTCGGTTTCACCGGCGCGTACTCGAGCCGCGCCTTGTTGGCGCGCGCCTGTTCGAGGTTCAGCATCGGCAGCGCCTTCTTGCCGGCGTGCTGGATGCGGATGCGTTCGTAGTCCTGCGCCAGTTCGATGATGTAGGCGCTTTTGGTTTCCTCGGTCACCAGCGCCTGGCCCACCGATACCGAACGCGAGGCGTCCGGCACGTACACCACCGGGCCGTCGTAGTGCGGCGCGATCTTGACGGCAGTGTGGGCGCGGCTGGTGGTGGCGCCGCCGATCAGCAGCGGCACCTGGCGCTCGCGGAACCACGGGTCGCGCTGCATCTCGCGCGCCACGTGCGCCATCTCTTCCAGCGACGGGGTGATCAGGCCAGACAGCCCCACCATGTCGGCATTCTCTTCTTTTGCCTTGGCCAGAATGTCGGCGCACGGCACCATCACGCCCATGTTCACAATCTCGAAGTTATTACATTGCAGGACCACCGAGACGATGTTCTTGCCGATGTCGTGCACGTCGCCCTTGACGGTGGCGATCACCATCTTGCCCTTCGGCTTGGCGACGATGCCGGTGCGCGCTTCTTCCAGCGCCTTTTCTTCTTCGATGAACGGAATCAGGTGCGCCACGGCCTGCTTCATGACGCGCGCCGATTTGACCACCTGCGGCAGGAACATCTTGCCCTGGCCGAACAGGTCGCCGACGATGTTCATGCCGTCCATCAGCGGGCCTTCGATCACGTGGATCGGACGTCCCTTGGCGCCCAGGACCTGCTGGCGCATCTCTTCGGTGTCTTCGACGATCCACTGCGTGATGCCGTGCACCAGCGCGTGCGCCAGGCGCTTCTCGACCGGGGCATTGCGCCACTCGAGGTTCTGTTCCTGCTTGCCGCCGCCGGCCTTCAAGGACGAGGCGATCTCGATCATGCGCTCGGTAGCGTCCTTGCGGCGATTGAGCACCACGTCTTCGACGCGCTCGCGCAGTTCGACCGGCAAGTCGTCGTACACCCCGACCATGCCGGCATTGACGATGCCCATGGTCAGGCCGGCCTTGATCGCGTGGTAAAGGAACACGGTGTGGATCGCTTCGCGCGCCGGATCGTTGCCACGGAAGCTGAACGACACGTTCGAGACGCCGCCCGAAATCTTCGCGTGCGGCAGGTTGTCGCGGATCCAGGCGCAGGCTTCAATAAAATCGTTGGCGTAGTTATCGTGTTCTTCGATGCCGGTGGCAATCGCGAAAATGTTCGGGTCGAAGATGATGTCTTCCGGCGGAAAACCGACCTGCTCGACCAGTACTTTATAGGCGCGGCCGCAGATCTCGGCCTTGCGCGCGAAGGTGTCGGCCTGGCCCTTCTCGTCGAACGCCATCACGATCACGGCGGCGCCGTAGCGGCGGCACAAACGCGCCTGGCGAATGAATTCTTCTTCGCCTTCCTTCATCGAGATCGAGTTGACGATCGCCTTGCCCTGCACGCACTTCAGGCCCGCTTCGATCACCGACCATTTCGACGAATCGATCATCACCGGCACGCGCGAGATATCGGGCTCGGACGCGATCAGGTTCAGGAAGCGCGTCATCGCCGCCTGCGAGTCGAGCATCGCTTCATCCATATTGATGTCGATGACCTGGGCGCCATTTTCCACCTGCTGGCGCGCCACCGACAAGGCTTCGTCGAACTGCTCGTTGAGGATCATGCGCGCGAACGCTTTCGAGCCGGTGACGTTGGTGCGCTCGCCGACGTTGACGAAGAGCGACGATTCGTCGATCGTGAACGGCTCCAGGCCGGACAGTCGCATCGCCACCGGCACTTCCGGCACCGCGCGCGGCGTTTGCGTCTCGAGAATTTTTGCGATCGCCGCGATGTGCTCGGGCGTGGTGCCGCAGCAGCCGCCGGCGATGTTGATGAAACCGGCGTCGGCGAATTCGCGCAGCAGGTTTGACGTGTCGGCCGGCAGCTCGTCGAAGCCGGTGTCGCTCATCGGGTTGGGCAGGCCGGCGTTCGGGTAGATGCACACGAACGTGTCGGCGATATTCGACAGCTCTTGTGCGTAAGGGCGCATCAGCGCCGCGCCGAGCGCGCAATTGAGGCCGATCGTCAGCGGCTTGGCGTGGCGTACCGAGTTCCAGAATGCCGGCACGGTCTGGCCCGACAGGATGCGGCCCGAAGCATCGGTGACGGTGCCCGAGATCATCAGCGGCATGCGCGGGATTTCCGGATGCTCGTCGAAATACAGGTCGATCGCGAACAGCGCCGCCTTGCAGTTCAGGGTGTCGAAGATGGTCTCGACCAGCAGCAGGTCGGCGCCGCCGTCGACCAGGCCGCGTACCTGTTCGTGGTACGACGCGACCAGTTGATCGAAGGTGACGTTGCGCGCCGCCGGATCGTTCACGTCGGGCGAGATCGAGGCGGTCTTCGGGGTCGGCCCGAGGGCGCCGGCCACGAAGCGCGGCTTGTCGGGCGTCGAGTACTTGTCGCACGCCGCGCGCGCCAGCCTGGCGGCCTGCACGTTCATCTCGTAGGCCAGGTGCGCCATGTGATAGTCGTCCTGCGCCACGCCGGTGGCGCCGAAGGTGTTGGTCTCGAGCAGGTCGGCGCCGGCGGCCAGGTAGCGCTCGTGGATTTCCTGGATCACCTGCGGCTGGGTCAGCGTCAGCAGCTCGTTGTTGCCCTTGACGAACAGCTCGCGGTTGCCGGCGCCTTCGGGCGCGGCAAAGGTGGCGAAGCGTTCGCCGCGGTACGCTGCTTCATCGAGCTTGTACTGCTGGATGATGGTGCCCATCGCGCCATCCAGGATCATGATGCGGCGCGCGAGGATCTCGCGCAGCTGGGTTTCGATCGGGGAGATGGCGTTCAGACGGGCGTTCATGGTGGGGGCTTTCCTGGAGTGCGGCTTGACAGGCCGTTTACTGTTGGGCGGTCTACCATTATACGGCAACCCGGCTTCAGGCGGCCGGGAGTGCCCTGGAACGGCGAAAGTGAGAGTCCGTGTATGTATCCTTATGTATTGAGTCGCTCCGGTGTTACACGGCGTTACAATTCACGGGGGTACCGCAATCTTTACGATACATAACGCGACGACAATCAAAGTTCGCCTCCACGAGGGGCGCTCGTAAAGATCGGATAATCGCATGAACAAAGAATACCAACCGGATTGGGATCAGCCTATGGACCGCAACCCGGAGCCAGCAATGTCGTCGAAGTCGCAAGTCGCCAGCAATGGTGTGAAACAGATCGTCACGATCCGCCTGGACGTGGACATGCTCGATTGGTTCAAATCGGCGGGTCCTGGGTATCAGACCCGTATCAATCAGGTGCTGCGTGAGCATATGGATGCGCAGCGGTCGGGGCGTTCGGAGTAAGTATGTGAATGCGGCGCTGTGATCAGCCAGCGCTGGGGCTTTACTGAAATATAGTCAGCCCAAAAAACGTCATCCCCGCCTTCGCGGGGATGACGCATTTCAGGCGTGTGGCTGATCGATGAAGCAGCAGGCAGCTCAGGCGAACTGCAGCCCGGCCAGCGGAAAACTCTTGAGGAATTCCGTTGCCACCAAGCGCTTGCCGCCCGGTTTTTGCAACTCGTTTAAACGAAGCGCGCCTGCGCCGCACGCAACCACGATGCCTTGCGCATCGGCCTGCAGCACCTGGCCTGGCGTGCCACGAGCGGCCACTGCTTCCGCATTCCAGATCTTGACCGAGGTACCTTCGACCACGCCATTCGCACCCGGGAACGGATTGAACGCGCGGATCTTGCGCGCCAATACCTCGGCCGATTGGCTGAAATCCAGCTTCGCTTCTTCTTTGCTGATCTTGGCGGCATACGTCACGCCCGCTTCCGGCTGCGGCGTGGCCGGCAAGTCACCGGCCTGCAGTTTGCGCAGCGCTTCGACGATCATGCGTCCGCCCATGTCGGCCAGCTTGTCGTGCAGGCTGCCGGTGGTGTCGCTGTCTGCGATCGGCAGGCGTTCGATCAGCAGCATCGGCCCGGTATCCAGGCCTTCTTCCATCTCCATGATCGTCACGCCGGTCTCGACGTCGCCCGATTCGATCGCGCGATGGATCGGCGCGGCGCCGCGCCAGCGCGGCAGCAGTGAACCGTGGATATTGATGCAAGGACGGATGTCGAGCGTGCTGCGCGGCAGGATCAGGCCATAGGCCGCGACCACCATCACGTCGTAATCAAGCGTGCTCAAAAGCGCATGCGCGGCGCGCGCTTCTTCGGCGCGCTGCGGGTCCTTGCTGTCGGTGCGCAGCGACAATGGCTGCGCCACCGGCATGCCATGCGCCACGGCATATTGCTTGACGCTTGATGCTTGCAGCTGCATGCCGCGCCCGGCCGGACGATCTGGCTGGCTCAGCACCAGCGGGATCTCGAACCCGGCCTCGTGCAGCGCGCGCAGGGCGACAGCGGCGAACTCGGGCGTGCCGGCGAAGACGACTCTCATTGGGCGGCTCAACGGCGCGCCGAACGCTGGGCGGCGTCACGTGCCATGCCGCGCTCTTCCTTCTGCAACTTGGCCTTGATGCGGTTGCGCTTGAGCGGCGACAGGTATTCCACGAACACCTTGCCCATCAAATGGTCCATCTCGTGCTGGATACACACCGCCAGCAGGCCGTCGGCCTCGAGCGTGAATTCCTTGCCGTCGACATCGAAAGCGCGCACCTTGACGCGCGATGGGCGCTCGACGCCGTCATACACGCCCGGCACCGACAGGCAGCCTTCGTCGTAGACCTGCTTGTCGTCGCTGGCCCAGGTGATTTCGGGGTTGATGAAGACGATCAGGTTGTCTTGCGCTTCGCTGACGTCGATCGTCACCACACGCTCGTGCACGTCCACCTGGGTCGCGGCCAGGCCGACGCCGGGCGCGTCGTACATGGTTTCCGCCATGTCGGCCACCAGCTGGCGCAGGGTGTCAGTGCCGAATTCGGTGACCGGCTTGGCGATCTTGTGCAGGCGCTGGTCGGGATAGCGGAGGATGTTCAGTAAGGCCATATTCAGGTTCGTTTCGGTTGGATGGACAGCGGTGATGACAGCGCATCAATGCGCATATAAAAATGCAAACGCAACAACGGCAACGCACTGCCGAACGGCAGTTTGTCTTGCACCTTCAGGGATTTATGTGCAGAATTTGATTCAATACGGCAACCCTTTTCGGGACAGGGAGCGCTACCGCTGTGCTGTCCGCAGTGCTTTCACCTCATGTTGCCAAACAGGCTGTCACAGCAGGCTGTTTCTTGCGCCTCGACCGTGGCGCAAATGCTGCACGGCGAGTGATCGGTTGTAATCTGTTCCAACGCCGCACATAACGGACGTCTTCAATGAAAAATTTTAGCACAGTCGCGACCCGCGCTGCTGCCGTCGTACTGGTTGCCGTCAGCGCTCTGGGCGCAGCCCCGGCCAGTGCCCAGACCCAAAACTGTACCTTCCGCCCTGATGCGCCCGACCAGCATGTCGTGGTCAAGGGCGATACCCTGTGGGACATTTCCGGCGCCTTCTTGCGCAACCCCTGGTGCTGGCCACAAGTCTGGGGCATGAACCGCGACGAAATCCGCAATCCGCACTGGATTTATCCGGGCCAGATCGTGTACTTCGACCGAGCACGTGGCCGGCTGTCGCTGAACCGTCCCGGCGCTGGTGGCGCCAACAGCGGCGACGGCCGGGGCGACCCACCCGTGCTGCGCCTGTCGCCGCAGGTGCGCAGCGAGTCGCTCGAGAGCGGCGCGGTGCCGGCGATTCCCGCAGGCGCCATCGAACCCTACCTGACCCAGCCGCTGGTGGTCGAGGCCGACGAACTGGCGCGCGCGCCGCGCATCGTCGCGTCGCAAGAGGGCCGCGTGTACCTGGGCGAGGGCGACCGGGTGTATGTGCGCGGCGACATCAAGGGCGGCGCCAGCTTCCAGGTGTTCCGCCCCGGGAATCCGCTGCGCGATCCGCAGAGCGGCAAGCTGCTGGCGCATGAAGCCGCCTACCTGGGCAGTGTCAAGCTGGTCAGCGAAGCGAAACCGGGCGTCGATGCCCACACCTTTGTCGTCAGTAACACGCTGCAGGAAATGGGCGTCGGCGACCTGCTGGTGCCGGCCCCGCCGCAGCCGGTGCGCAACTATGTGCCGCACCCACCGCTGGCGCCGGTCGACGCGCGCGTGATGTCGATCTATGCCGGCGTGACCTATGCCGGCCAGAGCCAGGTGGTGACCGTCAATCGCGGTTCGATTGACGGACTCGATATTGGCGCCGTGCTGCAGCTCTATCATCTCGGGAAGACGGTGCCCGACCCCGAGAGCAAAGGTTTCCTCGGCATGGGCCGGTCGACGCTCAAGCTGCCGGACGAACAATACGGCAGCCTGTTCATCTTCCGCGTGTTCAAGAATGTTTCGTATGGCTTGATCATGCAGGTCACGGCGCCGGTGCAGGTGGGCGACGTCGCCAAATCGCCGGAGTAAATTTGCCGTGCAGGACACGGAACCCCACAATCAGCATGCCATCGCCGACTGGCTGCGACTGGAACAAACCGACGGCGTGGGGTGCCGCAGCGCGCACCTGCTGCTGTCCGTGTTCGGCGCGCCCGGCGCGGTCCTGCGCGCGGGCCAGGCGGCGCTGTCGGCCCATGTCACGCCCGCCCAGGCACGGGCCTTGTGTACGCCGCCCACGCCTGAATTCGATGCGCTGGTGCAGACCACGCTCGACTGGCTGGCCATTCCCGGCCACCACCTGATCACGCTGTACGATCCCGACTATCCTGCCGCGCTGGCCGAAATCCCCGATCCGCCGCTGCTGCTGTATGTCAGCGGCCGGCGTGAGTTATTAAAGCAGCCGCTACTGGCGATCGTCGGTAGCCGCAACGCCAGCGTGCAAGGCAAGCTCGATGCCGAATCGTTCGCCGCTGCGCTGTCCGGCGCCGGCCTGTGCGTGGTGTCGGGGCTGGCGCTGGGAATCGACACCGCCGCCCACGAAGGCGCGCTGCGCGGGCCTGGCTCGACAGTCGCGGTGGTCGGCACCGGCCTCGACCGCGTGTACCCGGCGCGTAACCGCGAGCTGGCGTACCGCATTGCCGCGCACGGCTGCCTGGTCAGCGAATACGCGCTCGGCACGCCGCCGCTGGCCGTCAACTTCCCGCGCCGCAACCGCATCATCAGCGGCCTGGCGGCCGGCGTGCTGGTGGTCGAGGCGGCGGCGCAGTCGGGCTCGCTGATCACGGCGCAGATGGCGGCCGAGCAGGGCCGGGAAGTGTTCGCGCTGCCCGGCTCGATTCACTCGGCGCTGGCCAAGGGCTGCCATCGCCTGATCCGTGATGGTGCGCAGCTGGTCGAGACAGTGGAAGAGGTGCTGGCGGCGATGCAGGTGTCGCCGCTGGCGACCAGGGTCGGTGCGTCGGCGTCGGCGCCGGCGCCGGCGCCGGATGACGATCTGCTGGCCGCGCTCGGCGCCGAACCAGTGGCGCTGGACGACTTGCTGGCGCGCCTGGGCGGCGACGCCGGCGTGCTTGGCGGCCGCTTGCTGGGGCTGGAACTGGCTGGCTTGGTGGCGCAATTGCCGGGTGGCCGGGTACAGCGGATCTGGCGTTAATCCCCTGTCAATTCGGCCAAAAATAGCCAATTTGCAAAACATGATTGTTCTTCGTTCTAGCCATTTGGAGAATAGTATGTCCTTGTTTTCATTGATCTTTAGGAAGATAGTTGAACGGATAAGACCGCCATACAACGTTTTTTCCACGAGGCACCTTGCTGGGCGCGCTGTACTTGTACCTCGGCGAGCTTAGCTGCTACAGTAGCGTCACTATGTTCGACATCCTGGTCTATCTCTACGAGACGTACTACCGTCCCGACGCCTGCCCCGAGCCGGCGGCCCTCGCGCGCAAGCTGTCCGCAGTCGGCTTCGACGACATCGAAATTTCGGAAGCCCTCGACTGGCTGACCGGGCTCACCGATGCGCCACTGCCGGAAACGATCGATGCCTCCACCGGTACCCGCTACTACGTGGATGAAGAGTACATCGAGCTTGGCAGCGAAGCGATCGGGTTCATCGCCTTTCTCGAAAGCGCCAAGGTGCTCGGCCCGATCCAGCGCGAAATCGTGATCGAGCGCGCACTGGCCTGCGACGAGTCGCCGATCGCCTTGAGCAAACTCAAGATCATCGTGCTGATGGTGCTGTGGAGCCAGGGCAAGGAGCCGGACGCGCTGATGTTCGACGACCTGTTCGGCGACGACGACGATCAGGAGCCGCGCCTGCTGCACTAAGCGATTCCGGGCGGCATTCGTCGTTCGCGCAACACATCAAAACGGGGCCTCGGTGCCCCGTTTTTGCATTTGCGGCACCACAATGCAGCACAAAGCCTATTGCGGTGAGCGCGAAATCACGCTTATCATTGGCCGCTTAATCGGGACTGTTACCAACCAGACACTATGCGGCGTGCTGAGCGGCGTTGCCGGACCTGGATTTCACTGTCCCCCCTGCGAGCATGTATTATGCGCAGGCAAAACACACACTATATATAGAGCAAGACGAGAAACGCTTATGACCAAATCCCTCATCATCGCCGAGAAGCCATCGGTCGCGAACGACATCGCGAAGACGCTCGGCGGCTTCACCAAGCACGATGAGTACTTCGAGTCGGAAGAGTATGTCCTGTCGTCCGCCGTCGGCCACCTGCTCGAGATTGCAGTGCCCGAAGAGCACGACGTCAAGCGCGGCAAATGGAGCTTCACGCACCTGCCGATGATCCCGCCATACTTCGCGCTGAACCCGATCGCCAAGACCGAGTCGCGCCTGAAGGTATTGAACAAGCTGATCAAGCGCAAGGACGTCACCACCCTGATCAACGCATGCGATGCCGGGCGCGAAGGGGAACTGATCTTCCGCCTGATCGCGCAGAACGCCAAGGCCAAGCAGCCGGTCAAACGCCTGTGGCTGCAGTCGATGACGGCCGGCGCGATCCGCGACGGCTTCAATAACCTGCGCACCGACGAAGAAATGCTGCCGCTGGCCGACGCCGCCCGTTGCCGCTCCGAAGCCGACTGGCTGATCGGCATCAACGGCACCCGCGCCATGACGGCGTTCAACTCGAAAGAGGGCGGCTTTTATTTGACCACCGTGGGCCGGGTGCAGACCCCGACCCTGTCGATCGTGGTCGAGCGCGAAGAGAAAATCAAGAAGTTCGTGCCGCGCGACTACTGGGAAGTGCGCGCCGAGTTCGTGTGCGCGGCCGGCATCTATGAAGGCCGCTGGCTCGACACCAAGTTCAAAAAGGACGAAAACGATCCGGAAAAGCGCGCCGAGCGCCTGTGGAGCAAGGCGGCCGCCGACTCGATCGCCGCCGCCTGCCGCGGCAAGCAGGGCGTGGTCACCGAGGAATCCAAGCCAACCACCTCGATGGCGCCGGCCCTGTTCGACCTGACCAGCCTGCAGCGCGAGGCCAATGGCCGCTTTGGTTTCTCGGCCAAGAACACGCTGGGCCTGGCCCAGGCGCTGTACGAAAAGCACAAGGTGCTGACCTACCCGCGTACCGATTCGCGCCACCTGCCGGAAGACTATATCGCGACGGTCAAGGAAACCTTGAACTCGCTGGCTGACACCAATAACTACAACCAGTTCGCCAAGCAGATCACCAAGGGCGGCTGGGTCAAGCCGAACAAGCGCATCTTCGACAACACCAAGATTTCGGATCACTTCGCCATCATTCCGACCGGTGTGGTGCCGAAGAACCTGTCCGAGCCGGAACAGAAGCTGTACGACCTGGTCACGCGCCGCTTCCTGGCGGTGTTCTTCCCGGCCGCCGAGTTCCTGGTCACGACCCGCTTTACCGAAGTATCCGGCCACCAGTTCAAGACCGAAGGCAAGGTCATGACCAACCCGGGTTGGCTGGCGGTGTACGGCAAAGATACCGGCGACGACAAGGACGGCGCCAACCTGGTACCGGTGGCCAAGGGCGAGAAAGTCCTGACCGACAAGATCACCGCCAACGGTCTGGTCACCAAGCCGCCGGCGCGCTACAACGAAGCGACGCTCCTGTCGGCGATGGAAGGCGCGGGTAAGCTGGTCGACTCGGACGAACTGCGCGACGCCATGGCCGGCAAGGGCCTTGGCACGCCGGCCACGCGCGCCGCCATCATCGAGGGTTTGCTGACCGAGAAATACCTGCTGCGCGAAGGGCGCGAACTGATGCCGACCGCGAAGGCGTTCCAGCTGATGACGCTGCTGCGCGGCCTGGGCGTGAACGAACTGACGGCGCCGGAATTGACCGGCGAATGGGAATTCAAGCTGTCGCAGATGGAAAAGGGCAAGATCTCGCGCGACGAATTCATGCGCGAAATCGCCCAGATGACCCAGATCATCGTCAAGCGCGCCAAGGAATACGACAACGACACGATCCCCGGCGAGTACGCGACGCTCGTCACGCCATGTCCGAACTGCGCCGGCGTGGTCAAGGAAAACTACCGCCGCTTCGCCTGCACCAAGTGCGACTTCTCGATGAGCAAGACGCCGGGCAGCCGCCAGTTCGAGATCGAGGAAGTCGAGCAATTGCTGAAAGAGCGTACCATTGGTCCGCTGCAAGGTTTCCGCTCCAAGATGGGCCGTCCGTTCGCGGCCATCCTGCGCATCGTGCGCGACGAAGAGATCAAGAACTTCAAGCTCGAATTCGACTTCGGCCAGGACGATGAAAGCGAAGACGGCGAAGGCGTCGACTTCAGTGGCCAGACCCCGGTCGGCCCGTGCCCGAAGTGCACCGGCGGCGTGTACGAGATGCCACTGGCCTATGTGTGCGAACACAGTGTGGCCAAGCCGAAGACGTGCGACTTCCGCAGCGGACGCATCATCCTGCAACAGGAAATCCTGCCCGAGCAGATGGCGAAGTTGCTCAACGACGGCAAGACCGACCTGCTGCCGGGCTTCGTGTCGCAGCGTACGCGCCGTGCGTTCAAGGCGTTCCTGGTACGCGGCAAGGACAACAAGATCAGCTTCGAGTTCGAAGAGCGCAAGGCCAAGCCGGGCGCCAAGACCAAGGGTGCTGCAGCGGACGGCGCCGATGGCGCGGCAGTCGAAGGCGCGGACGGCGCGGCGATTGCCGTGAAGCCGGCGCGCAAGGCGGCGGCCAAATCGGCGGTGAAGAAGCCGGCCGCCAAGCCGGTTGCAAAGAAGGCGCCGGCCAGGAAGGCGACGGCGGCCGCAGCCAAGAAATAATTGGCGGGAGGGTGCACGAAGGTGCACCAGCCATAAAAAAACCGCGGCTTGCCGCGGTTTTTTATTATCAGCGACGCCGTCGCCAGTTCAGTCCTGCCACTCCTTCAGCGCCACGATTGCCGTTTCGCCATTGTGGATCGCCTTCACGCGCCGCACCACTTCGTTCTGCCAGGCTTCGTCGGCATCCTGGTCGGCGCCATCGATGTCCTGCAGCAGCAGGCGCAGCAAGTCAGTCTTTTCCGAGACGCTCAGCGTCTGGATCTTTTCCGCGATTTCATCGACCAGGTTCGACATCATCTTCCTCCAGCAATTTTAGTCTCGAAATTTTTGGCTCGATCATAGCGCGAAGTTTACAAGTTGTCGACGCTGACCATATTGTCGGTCGGTTTGCGGTCGATCAGCTTGTTGTCCGGGTCGATGCCGGCGCGCGCCGGCGCGGCGTCCACCACCAGCGTTACCTTTTGTCCGGCCCGGGTCAGCAGGCGCCGTTCGCGCGCCAGCGGCTGGCCGCCGGCGCCGTCGACCCCGAATTCGACGTAGTCGCGCAGCACCATCGGCTGCTCTTCGCCGCCGTCGGTGAGGCGCACCTTGCCGGCGTGGGCGCTGATCGTGACTTCAAAGCGGCCATCGGCGCGGCGGCGCGCGCTGGCGCCGTCGGCGCGATTCTCATACAGCACCCTGGCGTCGAACAGGTCGTCGATCAGGTAGGCCTTGTCCGGCGGCGTGACCTGGCGCAGACCGTCGACCAGGCTGCGTGAAGTCGGGTAGGGCGCGCCCTGGTAGGCATGCGCTTCGAGCAGGCCGCGCAGCACGCCGTTGACGCGCGCTTCGCCCACCAGGTCGGCCAGCAGGTACAGCGCCAGGCCGCCCTTGTGCATGGCGACGTAATCCTGGCCCTCGTTGTGCGCCAGCGCCGGTTCGCGCTGCCGCTCGCCGGCGCGGCCGTAGAGGTAGGCGTCGAGCTCGTGGCGCAGGTAGCGCCGCATCTTGCCGGGACCGTGGGCGCGCCGCAGCACCATCAGCGTCGTGTACTCGGCCAGGCTGTCGGTCAGCACGGTGGCGCCGCGCGTATTGGCGGGGGCCAGTTGCAGGCCCCACCACCCGTGCGCGGTCTCGCGCACGGCGGCGAAGAACGGGTAGTCGATGTCCTTGGCCGAGCTGCTGTCGACGCGGGCGCCGAAGGCGCCGCTTTCCGACAACGGGATCAAGCCGGGGGCGGCCTGGGCCTGGGCCTGGCGCGTGGTGCGCGGGAATTCGGCGATGCGCAGTTCGCGCAGCGGATAGCGCCCGAAATGGCGCGATCCATAATCGAGGCCGGCCTGGGCGCCGCGGATCATGCGTTCGACGTTGACCGCGTGGGCCGGGTGATGGAATACGTCGATCGCGACGTCCTGCCAGCGGTCGTGGCGCACCTCGTAGCGCGCCGACTGGAAAACGTAGGCGTTCGGCATCGGGCGGTCCATGCGGTATTCGAAGTGACGGCGCCCACCTTCGACCCATTCGCGCTCCAGCGTGCCGGGCGCGAGCGCGATCTGCGCGAGACTGGTGCTGATGATGGCGTGGAAACCGATCCAGTCGGCGTTGCCCCCGACCAGCGGATCGGCGCGCCCGGCCGGGTCGTCGCGCGGCGCCATGCGCGCGCGCGCAGGCAGGCCGAGGCGCTGACGATCGCGCTCGTCGCTCAGTTCGACCGAACGCTGGTAGCCGATGCGCGGCAGCACCGCGTCGGTGAAGAAGCTGCCGTTGGCCACAACCGGCGTCTCGCTGCCCAGGCCCAGCAGGCCGCGCGGGGCGTAGCCGAGATCGAACCCGAACGCCATGCGCGCGCCCGGGACCAGCGGCGTGGCCAGCCGATAGTGGTAGAAGCCGCGCTCGCGGTCGGCCAGCACCAGCGTGGCCGCATGCGGCGCGCTGAAGCGCGGCGTAAAGTCGGCGCCGCGCTGCAGGTACAGCACCAGCTCGGTGATCGGCTGCGCGCCGCGGTTTTCGAGCCGGTAGACGCCCTCGACCTTCAGCGCGCGGTCTTCGGGACGCAGCGCCAGGCGCAGGTCGACGTCGGCGATGCGCGGCTGCGCCAGGCCGGCGAAGCGCGCGTAGCGCTGTTCGTAATCGGCGCGCAATTGCTCGGACTGGCGTGTGGTGAGGTAGCCGCCGGCCGCCAGTTCCCACGCCAGGAATGCGCCGCCGCCGCCGCACACGACCAGGCCGGCGCCGAACACCGCCAGCACCGGGCGCGACAAATTCAGGCGCGCCAGGCGCAGGCGCTCGCGCCAGCCGCTGTCGACCCCGCGCGGCCACAGCACGCGCGCCAGCGCCAGCAGCATGAGCGCCGCGCCGCACCAGTACAGCAGGTACAGGCGCTCGCGCAGCAGGTAGTGGCCGAAGCCGTTCATCTCCGAATACAGGAAGTGCGGCGTGAAGGCGTAGCGCAGCAGCGGATGATTCAGGCCGGCGCTGGACAGCACCACCATCCCCAGCAGCCAGCCGAGCAGCAAAAAATTGGCCAGGTGTTTGTGGTTGACCACCGCATGCAGCGTAATCGCCAGCACCGCAACCAGCGCGTACTGGGGCAGCATGATGGTGAACAGCGCTTGCAGGTAAAACCCCGGCGCCAGTCCGAACCAGCCCTTGAACATCTGGATCAGCATGGCGCTCGCCATGGCCAGCAGCAGTATGCACGCTTGCAGGCCGACCAGGGCCAGGATCTTCGAGACCGGCGCCAGCCAGCCGGGGGCGGGCAGGGCGTCGACCATCTGGGCGATGCGCGTCTCGCGTTCGCGCCAGGCCAGTTCGCCGGCGAAGAATACGGTGGCGCCGAGCATGAACGGCGCGAACACGCCGCGGATCAGGTCCAGCAGCAGGTATGTCACCGGATAGCTGTCGGCGCCGAACGCCGCGTTCAGATCAAGCGCGCTGGCGCACAGGGCCAGCACCGCGGCCAGCGCCAGCGCCGCGAAATACAGGTTGCCGAGCAGTTCGCGCAATTCGCCCCAGGCCGTGCGCAGCGCCAGCGGCAGCGCGCCGCGCGCGCCGAAGTCGGGCACGGCCAGCGTGTCGCGCGCCGATTGCGACAGCGGCGCCGGCGTGGCGACGGGGATCGCAGGCAAGGCTTGACCACGCGCGCGCGCATCCTGCTCGCCGATGAAGTGGAAGCGCCAGTAGCCGAGCAGCAGCGCCAGCAGCGCGAAGCCGCCCCACAGCAGGCGGTTGAGCAGGTACACGCCCTCCAGGTCGACCGGGCGCAGGTTGCGATCGGCCAGCGGCCAGTATTCGGTCAGGCGAATCAGCGAGGTGGTGCCGAACGGGTCGATCAGGGCCGCCAGGGTCTTGAAATCGAGGTCGCGCGCCAGCGACGGCGCGACGATGTAGCCGATGGTCATGACCACCGCCGCCACGTACACCGGCAGCATGCGCCGGGTGAGGGCGGCCAGCACGAAGAAGATGGCGCCGAAGATGAACAGGTTCGGCAGCAGCGTGAACAGGTAGGGCTTGAGCCAGGTGGCTGGCGTGGACAGGCCCAGGCGATCGGGCGCGATGCCGGGGACGAAGGTACCGAGCCAGGCCCCGAGCACGATGCTGGCGAACACCAGCGCCAGCGTGGCGTAGGCGCCCAGGAAGCGCCCGAACACGTAATCGGTCTTGCGGATCGGGGCGCTGAAGAAGAAGTGGTGCATCTGGTGCTCGAAGTCCTGCTGCACCGCGCGCCCCATCACCGCCGCCACCACCACCGAGCCGAGCGAACCGAGCATCGCGCAGGTAAAGGCGACCTGGCGCGGGCCGTTGATCAGGACCTGGCCGCCGAACGACACCGACAGGTCGCGGAAGGCGCCGCCGGCAGCGGCCGTCCACAGCATCGCCAGTGCCAAAAACAGCGTGAAATAGACCCAGGTCGAGAGCAGGCGCAGACGCTGCGCCGCTTCGAAACGGGCAATGACGAAGAGTGCACGCACGGTCAGCAGTTCCCGGCCGCCGGATTGTGGCGCCCGGCGATGGTGGCGAAGTAGACGTCTTCCAGGCTGGCGCGGGCCGGCTCGAAGCCGTCGCCCGGGTCATCTTCGGCGTAGACGTGGATCAGGGTGCGCCCGCTCAGCAGACGGGTGGAAATCACCGTGTGGCGCGCCTGGTAGTCGGGCAGTTCGGCCTTGGTCACGAAGCGGGCCCAGATAAAGTCTTCGATGCCGTAGATCAGTTCTTGCGGCTCGCCGCAGAGCAGCACCTGGCCCTTGTTGATGATCGCCATGTGCGCGCACAAATCGGCCACGTCCGACACGATGTGCGTGGACAGCAGCACGGTGCGCTCTTCGCCGATGTCCGACAGCAGGTTGTGGAAGCGCACCCGTTCCTGCGGGTCGAGGCCGGCGGTGGGTTCGTCGACGATGATCAGGCGCGGGTCGCCCAACAGCGCCTGGGCGATGCCGAAGCGCTGGCGCATGCCGCTGGAAAACGTGCCGAGGCGCTGCTCGCGTACTTCCCACAGATTGGTCTGCTGCAACAGGCCGTCGACCACTTCGCGCCGGCGCCCGCGCTGCGACAGGCCCTTGAGCTGGGCGAAATGGTCGAGCAGCTCGAGTGCGCTGACCTTCGGGTACACGCCGAAATCCTGCGGCAGGTAGCCGAGCAGGCGCCGCACCGCGTCCTTTTCATCGAGCACGTCGATATCGTCCAGGAACACCGAGCCGGCGTCGCACTCCTGCAGCGTGGCCAGGATCCGCATCAGGGTCGATTTGCCCGCGCCGTTCGGACCGAGCAGCCCGAACATCCCGGCCGGGATGGTGAGCGTGACGCGGTCCAGCGCGACCACGCCGTTGGCGTAGGTCTTGGACAAATTGCGGATCTTTAATTGCATGACGACTCCAGGCACTTGGCGGGCCTTGTTGCGGCCGCGCTTCTCGACACTTGCATTCTATAAAAAAGGAACAGCCGGGCCGGGGCCGCTGCGACAAATGGGCCGAACCGCGCCCCAGACTGCATTATCGGGGCGCCAGGATGCGCCAGGGCTTTCTTGAAGTAATTTTTCTTCTCGCGCGCAGGCGTGCACGGCGAACCGTGGAGAAAAACGTGGATAATTGCCTGATGAACGCTTCCACCCAAGACAAGCTGCTGCTGTTGATGCGCGAAGGACGCGGCCGCGCCGAATCGACCGACTGGTTCCGCGTCGCACTGGGCCTGGTCTACCTGGCGGGCCTGATGACCGAAGAGAACATCGACTTCAAGCAGGTCGACCGCGACTACAACCGCTTCATCTATCACACGCTGGGCGGCGGCCACACCATCACCAGCGTGCTGCAGTTCATGAGCGGCGAAAAAGTCATGCCGACGGTGCAGTCGGCGCGCTTCATGGATGCTTTCCGGCACCAGTTTCCCGACGTGCCGCTGGCCTCGATTCCGTTCCTGCTGGAACTGAACCTGGGCGTGGCCAAGAACATCTCGGGCATCGGCCCGGAAGGCGCGCTGGCCGACTGGATTGCGCGCAGCAAGGCGCAGAGCGAAGGCGATGGTTCCGAGCCCGGCTCCGCCGCGCCGGAGCAAGGCCTATAATATTGGCTTTCGGCGACCACACAGCGAGAACCTCATGATTGCACCCCGTTTCATCAGCCCCCTGGACCATTTGATCGTCGGCATCGACAAGGCCTTGCGCGTGGTGGGCGGCGTGGCCGCGATGTCGCGTCCGAACCCGGGCGCGATGGCGATCGACAGCGAACTGAGCGATGCTGAACGCCGCCATGCGGCCGGCCTGATGCGGGTGAATCATGTCGGTGAAGTGTGCGCCCAGGCGCTGTACGACGCCCAGGGCAGCTTCGCCAGCACCCCGGTCTTGCGCGCCCAGTTCGAACAGGCCGGGCGCGAGGAAGAAGACCACCTGGCCTGGTGCGCCCAGCGCCTGTCCGAACTCGGTTCGCAGCCGAGCGTGCTCAATCCCCTGTGGTATGCCGGCGCCTACGCGATGGGCAGCGTGGCGGCCAAGCTGGGCGACAAGGTGAGCCTGGGCTTCGTGGTCGAGACCGAGCGCCAGGTCGAAGCACACCTGGACAGCCACCTCGAACTGCTGCCGCCGCAAGACGCCAAGTCGCGCGCGATCGTGGACCAGATGCGCATCGACGAGATCGAGCACGCGCAAGCGGCGCAGGCGATGGGAGCGGCCGAGATGCCGCTGCCGGTGAAGGTAGCGATGCGGGCGATGGCAAAGGTGATGACGACGGCGGCGTACCGGATTTGATGCGCGCGTGATTGCTTGGCGCAGGGTTGGCGGCGAAGCCGCCAACCCTGCGTCCGTTTCAAATCTCGATGATTTCCACCGAATGCGTAATCTCCGCCATCTGCGCCAGCATGATCGACGCCGAGCAATACTTGTCATGTGACAGCGTCACCGCGCGCTCCACTGCCGCCGGCTTCAGGTTGCGCCCCGTAACCACGAAGTGGAAATTGATCTTGGTAAAGATCTTCGGATCGACCTCAGCCCGCTCGGCCTGCAGCGTCACTTCGCACCCGCGCACGTCTTCACGCCCGCGCTTGAGGATCAACACCACGTCATACGCCGTGCAGCCACCGGTGCCGAGCAGCACCATCTCCATCGGGCGCGGCGCCAGGTTGTGGCCGCCGCCTTCGGGTGCGCCATCCATCGTTACCATGTGACCGCTGCCGGTCTCGGCGCGGAAACTCATGCCCGACGGGCCGTTCCAGCTGACTTTTACTTCCATTTCACATCTCCGTGTTGGGCGATCGCACCCGGTTGATTCAGGCGCTCGATTGTACGGCAGGCCGCCGCGGCGTGCCCGATGCCGGCCGCCGCGATCACACCGCCAGCACGTAACGCTCGCTCTTCATGCGCCAGCTGGCAAACGCCACCACCAGCAGCGCCGGGATCAGTGAACTGAAGAAGGTCAGCACGAACGGCGTGGCTCCCAGTTCGCTGCTCTTGGCCAGTTCCTTGAGCAAGGTATGGTTCGACAGCGTCGGCACCAGGTACATCCAGGTCGCCGTTTTCAGTTCCAGCATCCCCACCACGAAGCCCGGGACCAGCGGCACGATCATCACGAAGCTGAGTATGGTTTGCGCTTCCTTGAACGACTTGGCGTTCATCGCCAGCGCGATATAGAGCGCGCCCGACAGCAGCGACAGCGGCAGCGTGGCCAGGCACACCAGCAGCATCTCACCCCAGCCCAGGCTCCACGACATGCCGATCTCTTCCAGCGGCAGCCAGCGCAGGATCAGGTGCGCCAGGATCAGTTCGAACGTCACGCCCACCACCGCCGGCATGCTGGCCGCCAGCCACTTGCCGCACACCAGTTCCCAGGTGCGTACCGGCTGCGCCATCAGGACTTCGAGCGAACGCCGTTCGCGTTCGCCGGCGGTGCTGTCGACCGCCGCCGACATGGTCAGCATGAAGGCCGGGAAGAACAGGACGCCGATGATGCCGCCGATGAACATCGCCGAGCGCGAAGCATTGGTGCCGGTGTCGTAGCGCTGCACCTGGATCGGCGACAGCGCCGCCGGCGACACGCCGTGCGCCAGCAGGCGCGCACTGGCGATGTTGGCGCCGTACGCCTGCAGCGTTTCTTCCAGCTCGCGTCGCTGGGCGTTGTTTTCAGCGGCCGAATCGAACCACATCTCGATGCGCGCCGGACGCATCGCCGCATAGTTCTCGACGAAGTCGCTTGATAAGCGCAGCACCGCCACCGTCTTGCGCGCGTGCAGCAGGGCGCCGATGGCGGCATCACTCATTGGCGCCACTTCGTTGACCGTGATGCTCTTCTGGCGCAGCTGCGACACCAGGGTCGGCGCCTGGGCGCCGCCGATGATGGCCAGTTCGATCCCTTCGCGCTCGGTGCGGGTGCTGCGCTCGATCCCCTGGTTCAGCACATAGCCGATGATGGCCGGGTACATCAGCGTGAACAGCAGCAGCAGGGCCAGGGTGCGCTTCTCGCGCAAGGTCTCGCGCAGTTCCTTCAGGAATACGATCCAGATCTTCGATGTCATGCGATGCCTTCTTCGGTGCCGACCAGGTTCACGAATGCGTCTTCCAGGCTGTCGATGCCGGTGCGGCGGCACAGCTCGGCAGGCGAGCCCTGGGCCACGGTATGGCCCTTGGCGATCACGATCACGTCTTCGCACAGGGCGGTCACTTCCTGCATCACGTGGGTGGCCATGATCACGCAGCAGCCATCCTCGCGCAGCGCGTGCAGGGCGGTGCGCAGGGCGCGCGTGCTCATCACGTCCAGGCCACGGCTCGGTTCGTCCAGCAGCAGGTGGCGCGGACGGTGCAATAGCGTGCGCGCCAGCGCCACCTTGATGCGCTGGCCCTGCGAAAATCCCTTGGTCGGGCGCTCCAGGATATCGTCCATGCCGAGCAGCTCGGACACTTCGCCGATGCGCCGGCGCAGCGTGGCGCGGTCCATGTCGTTGAGCTGGCCGAAGTAATTCAGGTATTCACGGGTGGTGAGGCGTTCGTACAGGCCGAACTGGTCGGTCAGGAAGCCGATGTTGCGGCGCACCGCCATCGGGTCTTTCTCGGGATCGACGCCGCCCACCAGGATGCTGCCGTGGTCGCGCTTGAGCAGGCCGACCAGGGTGCGCAGCAGGGTGGTCTTGCCGGCCCCGTTGGGCCCCAGCAGCGCGGTGATCTGGCCGTCGCGCGCGGTAAAGGAAACGCCGCCCAGCGCCTGCACGGCGCCGAACTGCTTGCGTACATCATGGACTTCGATCATGGGTGGTCCGAGTCAGGGAATCAGAAATGCGTCAAGGTTGCGGCCCGGCGTTGCCGAGCTGGAAGGTCGGCGCCGGAATCTCGGCCAGGCAAGTGGCGTCGAGCTTGTCCTGCGGACGGTCGAGGAAGCTGCGCAGCAGGCGCGGCGCGCAGCCGAGCTGCGACACGCCATGGCCGGCGTTGGCCACCACCACCTGCTGGGCGCGCGCCATGTGTCTGGCGGCGCTGGCGGCGCGGTGTGGCGGCGTGACCGGGTCGAGCGCGCCCGACAGCAACAGGGCCGGCGCCTCGATCCGGCTCGGCGCGGTCCAGGGCGCGGCCGGCACGTTCATGGTCTTGCACAGCGCCGGCATTTTTTCGGCCAGGGTGCGGGTGAGCAGGGCGGCGTCCGATTTCATCAACTCCGGCGTGAAGCGCGGAATGTCTTCGGCGCACACCACCGCCAGGTGCAGCAGCATCGCCATGCTGGCGTCGCCGCCGAAGTCGCCGCTGACATTCTGGCGTGCGATGAACGGCTGCCAGCGGCCGCGGCTGGCGCTGTGGATCAGGAACGGCAGGCGGCGCGCATCGGCCGGCGAATACAGGATGCCGTGCACCGTGCCCAGGAAGCGCTCGAGGGTCAGCGTAAAGTCGATCTGCTGCGCGGTGCGCGGATCGGGCAGCGACAATCTGATGCCGCCGCTCTCGAGCTTGGTAACCAAACCGTCGAAGTCGGCGCGCAGGGTCGGGAATGCCTTGCTGCAGGCGGCGTCGCGTGCGCACTGGGCGAACAGGCCGTCGAGCGCGGCCTGGCCGTCGCGTCCGCCGGCCGGGATGACTTGCTCGGGCGCAGCCACGCCGTCGAGCACCAGCGCGCGCACATTGCCCGGATAGGCGCGTGCATAGGCCTGGGCCAGGCGGGTGCCGTACGAGCCGCCCCACAAGTTCACCTTGCCGTAACCGAGCGCCGTGCGCACCGTCTCCAGGTCGCGCGCGGCGGCGGCGGTGGTATAGGCCGAGAACGGCGTGCGAGTGGCCAGGATGCAGGCGCGCAGCTCGGCTTCGAGCTGCTCTTCGGTCATGCGTTCGTGTTCCGGTTTGCTTGCGCAGTGCAGCTTGCCCGACAGCCCGGTGCCGCGCTGGTCGATCAGGACGATGTCGCGCGTGGCGCGCACCCGGTCGAGCGCCGCCGGCAGCACGGGCAGCACGTCGCTGCCGGCCTGGCCGGGGCCGCCGGCCAGCACGAACAGCGGATCGCTCCGGGTGCCCTGGCGGAAGGCCGGGGCCACCGTCACGTGCAGCTTGAGCTTGTCGGCGCCCGGCTTGGCGTAGTCGAGCGGCACACGCAAGGTGACGCAGCGCAGCGCTTCGGTCACGCCGGGCAGGTGGCAGCTGCGTTCCTCTCTGGCCGACGCGGCGGCGTTGTTTGCTGTTGCCGGCTGGGCCGCGGCGCCGGCGATGCCGGCCGCCAGCCATGCCAGCGCGCCCAGCAGAATCTTCGATTTCTTCACAACATCTCCTTCATGTTGCGCTCGATAGTACGAGCGCGTAGTTTCCGCGGTCAACCGATTGTTTCAAGAGCGCATCAAGGAATTCATGCTGGGTATGTTGCCAAGGAACGTGCGCACAAGAAATGCGACACGACCCACATGCGGATTGACGGCAGGGGCGAGAGTCGGTTATGATCGTCGGCTTTCCGTTTGCTCAGGAAAAGACAATAAGGCCGAGTCCGCTGCTGTAACGGTGCGGAACCACCATTTGAGCAATTTTTAATTTTTGGAATAAACATGAAAACTTTTTCCGCTAAGGGCCACGAAGTCCAGCGCGACTGGTTTGTCATTGACGCGACGGACCTGGTCCTCGGACGTGTTGCCAGCGAAGTGGCACTCCGACTGCGCGGCAAGCACAAGCC
>Ga0308169_10000335_pt1 | contig 77933 bp, 69 predicted proteins | sample PhyBR1_2_FD_202139 | JGI IMG/M metagenome (GOLD analysis project Ga0308169, IMG submission 202139) | Phyllosphere microbial communities from UC Gill Tract Community Farm, Albany, California, United States - DLSLSB.R1 | ecosystem: Host-associated > Plants > Phyllosphere > Unclassified | place...
GTGGGACAAGGACACCAAGAAGAAGATGGACAAAGACCGCTTCCGCCAAGGCCTCGGTGACGTGATCGAAGCCTACGAAGAAGTCGCCAACCGCCTCGGCGTACCGCTGTAATCGACGCAAGCATCTGATAGCACGGAAAAAAATCGCTTCGGCGCTTTGCATCCATCAATCATGCTGTTATGATGCGCGCCGTTGGAGAGATGCCAGAGTGGCCGAATGGGACGGATTCGAAATCCGTTGTACCTTCACCGGTACCTAGGGTTCGAATCCCTATCTCTCCGCCATTATTTATCGAGGGTTTGATATTTTTCAGACTTTTGAGAAAGGAACGAATTTAGTGGTGATCCCACAATGATCCCACTAAGTAAAAAGCCCGATCCCGTGATCGGGCTTTTTTTCGTCTGTAAGAATGTGCCTGATTTTCATAGCTACCATTCGTCAAGGCTGGTTCGGTGACGGCACGCTGATGAGTGGCGGTGCGCAGAGAGGGGTCATGCAGCCGAGCTACGACTGTCGGTATTGTTTCAAAACGTACCATGGGATCTCCTATTACACTCGGGTGCTATCGCGACTTGCTTACACAGAATGAAGCCAGCGGAGGCGCATGATGTTTAAGCCCTCACTTCTTCTGCTTTCTATGTGTTTCTCTGGGGTGCCGATGACGCTAGGCTGCATCCGAAAAGAAAATCGGCGTGGTGATCTGCCAAGCTCCGCGGAATCTCTCTAGTGGGGGGGGAGATGCTTTGGATGTGGTTCAAAATGTATTTGTCGGCGGCCGCTGTTTCTTTACGCACGTCCCGGCCTCGCAACTGTTGACTGGCTCACTGTCACATTTGCATCCCGTGTGCTCAAATCAGGCAATCGCGCTGCTGGGAAATCCAGCCGCTTCGGCCACTTATACCAAAGCAAACCTTTGTAGCTTCCTCTGGTGAGGCGGGCCCAAGTTTTAAATTATCAACTGGTTTTCCTATGGCGAGCAGGAAGTCTACGAATAGTTTAGTTTGGAGCGCCTAGGCTTGGTTTTGCTTGAAAGAGTTACTGCCCGAGTGGCGCAATTTGTAAGGCTTGTTTCTGAGTTCTGACTGAGTATTCCAGTATTTTCTACCAGCATCGATGAAGGCTAATATTTCGTGCCCGGAATAAGTTGCTGATAAGCCACTTCCAGAAAATGGAAGCACGTCCGCATACTTACGTGTCCATTGCCAAACTGCTATCGAGGATGGGCTGACTTTACACAGCACTGAAAACTCCTTAGCGCTCAATTTGGCGTCAGGTTGAATATCTGTAGGGCAAGAAGCCTCTAGCAGGATCAGAATCCTCGGATACAAATGGGTTTTGCGTGGACGTGCGTCCCTGAAGCGATGGACGTCGGAAACAAGATACTTAACTCCATCGCGGGAGGGGAATGCGGGTAATAGCAACTGGTAGCAACCCTTTGATCTCCAGTTTTTTAAAGTACCAACACTTCTGCTTAACATTTCAGCGGCACACGCTTCACTGACAAGTTTATAATTTTGGGGAGGTAAATTAGTTAATTTTAGCTCAGTCATGATTTTATAGTCTTTTGTTGTTTTGTATTATTATAACATTGATTTCTGTCTGGTGGTCAGTTGGCGCTAGGGTGATGCTATCGCATCTTCAATAGGAGTTAGTACTCTGTAAGATTTATAACTTCATGCTTTTAGTTGTCAGCATGGTTAACCCTCCTGGCTGTCATTGCTAGGGATACAGCAACCGCTGTGCGCTTTAATCACTCAAAGGTGACGCATTTTTTTTGATAAAATTTTATTCCGATTCCACAGCAAGACGCTTTGGTAGGGCGGTGGCTGAGTGCGCAGTCGATCCGCACACGGTGCTTTGGCCCTCTAGCTGTAATCCGAACCTCTAAGATCCTCGACGTATGAAGTGGAGGCTATCTAGGGGGGGATGTCCATCCGGTAGCGCGTTAGATGCTCTTGAAGCTTCTGCGTGAGTGCAGGCCTGCGGTGGGCTCAGGAGAGCACTAAAGCGTTCCTAAGCTCATATCTGAGTATCCATGCCGTGCCGACATCTGAGTTAGGGCGCGAAGCGCAGCTACCGCTTCTTAATATATCTGTTGGTGATATGTCGGGTTGTAGGGGGGGGCGAATGACTTATCTGCGCGCTTTGACGTCTTGTAGGAGTGGTTGCGGCTTGGGGCGTCACTTCTCGCTGGGGTCGTCCAGTTGAAGTGGTAGGCACTCTCTCAGCGCCTTCTGCTAGTGTGATCAAAGTCAGGTGGTTGGTGAATGGGAATCTTGGGTGATTGCAGCTGCGGGTCTGGGCCTAAAGGGTAATTCATAACGCCATTTCCGAATCTCGCATCAGCCTCTCTTTGGGCCGGAGGGGCTGGTTGGTGAGAGTGCGCCTCCAAATGCCTAACGATTGCTCTCACACTGCCGTATACGTTCTATAGAGGCGACGGGAATCTGATATTTCTCTGGGTGCTCCTACGGCGTCAGATGCGACCAGGGCGCCACGGCTGTGAACCGGTGGTTTCATTCGCGACGAAGCCGCGGTCCCTCGGTCCGAGTGATCTTGTTGAGGTCTGTAACGTGGTGCTCTCACTTCGTGGCAGGCATTCTATAGCGATGACGGAGAAGTGATATTTTTCAAAGGTGCTCCAGCGGCGTCAGATGCGACCAAGGCGCCACGGCTGTGAACTGGTGGTTTCATTCGCGACGACGCCGCGGTCCCTCGATCTGAGTCATGTTGTTGAGGTCTGTAAGGTCGTGCACTCACTTCGTGGGAGGCATTCTTTAGAGATGGCCGGGAAGTGATATTTCTCAGGCCTGGTGCGACGGCGTCACTTGCGAGCAAGGCGCCATGACTGCGAGCCGGTGGGTTCATTCGCGACGAAGTCGCGGTGCCTCTATCCGACTGACTGGCCTGAGATCCTTAAGGTAGGTCTGGGTATTTGTGCTCGATGAACGTAACGTTTTTAATGCAGTTGCCCGATAGGGCCAATCGGATCTGTGAGCTATACCTGCACGATATTCAGACCGTACAGTGACCCATTGCAGCCGAATCATAGCCTAGCAATTCCTTAAGGATAGTCTGAAGTAGGCCGCTATTTTTCGACTGCTGAGCCATAGGCGCTTTCAAAAAACGGCAGCCGTTCAAAACCGATCACGTCTGCCGCCTATTCCATCCATTTTTTCCGCTGAACGCTCCTCGCAGCAGGTATTTCCCTCATTACGGACGCACCTCTCCTGCGCTGGAGAGCAAATATCGACGCGCCATCCAAAGGTTCGACAGGGCGAACAGCGTCACCATCTGAGCAGTGTTTTTCACCAAGCCTCGGAAACGCACTTTCGTATAACCAAACTGACGCTTGATCACTCGAAATGGATGCTCAACCTTGGCGCGAACCTGGGCCTTGGCTTTCTCGATCTTGCGCATCGCTTTGTACAGCGCGCTGCGTTTACCGTGTTTTTTGTAGGTACTGCGCCGGGCTGCGATCTGCCAGATGACGTGGCGTCCCGCATGCTCTTCGCGCTTCTCGACACCGGTATAGCCTGCATCGGCGCAGACCACGTTCTCAGCACCGCGTAGCAGTTTGTCGACTTGGGTTATGTCCGCGACGTTGGCCACAGTGATCACCACGCTGTGCACCAGCCCTGACTCATCGTCGACACCAATGTGAGCTTTGGCACCGAAGTAATACTGGTTACCTTTCTTGGTTTGATGCATCTCAGGGTCGCGTTTGCCGTCCTTGTTCTTGGTCGAACTGGGCGCATGAATCAGCGTGGCATCGACGATGGTGCCTTGTCGCAGCGACAAGCCACGGTCGCCCAGATAGCCATTGATCACGCCGAGAATACCAGCGGCCAACTCGTGCTTTTCCAGCAGGCGACGGAAGTTGAGGATGGTAGTTTCATCTGGGATCCGCTCCAGGCTCAGACCTGAAAACTGGCGCAAGATCGTCGTCTCGTACAGCGCTTCTTCCATCGCAGGATCGCTGTAACCGAACCAGTTCTGCATGAGATGAACCCGCAGCATCGCCATCAAAGGATAGGCCGGACGCCCCCCTTCGCCCGTCGGGTAATGAGGTTCGATCAGGGCAATCAAACCCTTCCAGGGTACGACCCGATCCATCTCGATCAGGAACAATTCCTTGCGGGTCTGCTTGCGCTTACCGGCGTACTCGGCATCGGCGAAGGTCATTTGCTTCATTGAAAAGCTCGGCGATTGGTGTCCGGAGATTTTGCCAAATCAGGAAGTCTTTTTCAGGATTTCCCTAAGCATCGAGCCATGCGATCGTTGCTATGTCGGACGCGTCCGCTTTGGGAATATGGATTTTCGGGACTACAAAGAGCTAATCAAGAAGTTTTATTAGTATTAGTTAATATTTTTTAATATCTATAAAATTTTTCATGTTTTTATTTCGTTGTCATGAAATTACTAAATTTGTGTGATATGATTATTTTGTTCTAGCGGAACTCATCTGCAAAATAATAATAAAAATTAGGTGATTTAATGAAGGTTGTTCTTGAGGGCTATAAAGCCGAGCACAGATTTTATCGTGCGTGCAGCGAGTATTTGGTAGTGGTGGGTCAAGATGCTGCCGCTGATTATCTTGGTAAATACAATGTTGCAGTGACGGATGGCGACAGGGTTTCTGATGTGGTGCGGTATTATTCGGAAAGCGATCTGCCGGGTGTATCAACATTGGTTCATGTCGGCAGAAAAAACTATGAGGAATTGATGGAGGTGGCCCGTGCCGCGCGGGTGGGGATTCTCATCAAGTTGGGAGGGGATGATTTAATATTTAAAGCATTGTCTAGCGCGATTGATTTTGACTTGGGCGAACTTGCTCTCCGAGAAGGTTATGCCGTGAATGCTGAAAGATACATAAATCTTATGGCTCGATCGGTACCAGGAACTCTCTCAAAGCGATCCGCGTTGGAGAGGGTGCGTAAAGTATTCCCTAACGATGAGCCCAGAGCTATTGCTACTTTTGAACGGGCGAGTGCGAAAATCTATGATGAGTTTTTCGCGACTAGGCGTATTAAGCTGCAAGGAGTTGTATCCAAAAAACTAGGGACTGACCTTAGCCTAGCATCTGTGACCAAGGTGCTGGCTGATGATGCTGAGTCTGCATATATCTCAGGTGGAGTATTTGTTCTTAACCTGGAGATGGGGCGAGGTAAAACATCGGCATTTGTGTCTAGAATCGTGGATTTGGCTAACAAGCATGAGGAGAAATCGTCTTTCATAACACATCGACATTCTATATTAGAGAGTTTGACATTTAGTGGTGCCCTGAAACTTTGTACCGATCCAGAAATATCTAGGGATGAAGACAAACTAAATGGGCTGTCTCTCATAGTAAACAGGTGTGCTCAGCTTAGGTTTCAGGCTCATCTAGCTCGTACCGATGTGCTAGTTATTGATGAGGTCGCTCAGGTTTTTCGTCATGTAGCTAACAAGGATTTTCAGGGAGAACATGATGAAGTATGGACGTCTCTAATCCAGCTTATTTCTTCAGCGCGTCTAGTCATTCTTACAGATGCCTGCATAAATGATGAACTGATGGATGTATTGAAGCGTATTGGCCGAGAGGTGAACTATCTTTCAGAAGATTACAGCCTTCCCCGTGGAACCGTTGAGTACGGTTTGATAGGCCAGGTCAGGGAGGCAATCATGGTTGCCCATGAGACGTTTGATCCCATATTGATAGGCGTAGACAGCCGAAGAGAAGCAGAATTACAAGCTAAGATCGCCACAAACAAGAGACGGAAAGTTTTGCTTGTTACAAAGCATACTCTTGGCAACTCCGAGGTGAAAAAATTCTTTGCCAATCCAGATAATGAAATTCAAAATTATGATGTGATAATTTACACTCCAGCAATGCAGTCTGCGATCAGTATTACAAGACGTTACTTTAAATATCATTTTTTCATGTTTTTTAGGGTCGTTGGGGTAGATGAAGCTAGACAAATGACTCGTCGGGATCGAACTGCTCAAAAGCTCGTTATAGGAGCTGATAAACCTTTCAGCTATCGAGAGACTTCGCTCGAATACTGGAGGAGTCGAATTTCAAGTTCTGATATCTCCTTTGCGGATTTTTGCTCTAAAACTGAACATAAGTTGGCTCTCGAATTCAACAATTTTCATCAGTGGCTGGCGATTAGTTTAGAAGTGGCTGGTTTTGAAATTTCTAATATGGGCGGCGTACCTAACCAGTCTATTACCGAAGATATCAAAATTACCAAATACTTGCTGTCTTTTGCTGAGAAACAAAAAGTAATTGAAATGCTTGGGTTAGACCGGAGGCTCGACACTCCCCCGTATCTGAGTGACGAGGGGGGCATGGAACCAAGGGTCGCTGAATTTATGCATTGTACTAAGATGCCTCTAGGGTGCATGAGGTCTTCAGATGTCGACTTCATTTTCTCTAGTGGTTGGAGAGACAAGATTTGCAATGCGGCAGCTTGGCTTCTGAATGACGAGGAATTCCACCATTTTGTTCAACAGGTAGTTGAAACTGAATGGGGCTCTAAGAAATACATTTATCAACGACGAATTAATATTCGCTCGGTTATGGATCTAATCTGTAATGTAGCTAATGATGGGGTGATTCGAATGTCCGAGGTCTCTCGTGCTTGTGAATTGATTCGAGCTAATCGATCAGAATTTTTGGGCTTGGGACTGACTAAAAGGTATATTCCTGCTCATACACCAAGAGCAGAGCATGCACTGATCTCTAACTTTCTCGCATCGTTAGGCCTCTCCAAGAGACGTAGTACAAAAAACGTATACGTATTGGATCCGGAGAAATTCAAGCAAATGAGTGACTACATGTACGCTTGGATCTTGTCGAATAAGTCTGGAAAAACTTTCAGGAGAAACAGATTCACTGATTTGCGCGCTCTCTCAGTGCATGACGAAGCTCTCTGCCAATAGCATGTCTGGGAAGCCGCTTTCTCAAGCGTTGTGCGATGCTTACGGCGATGACAAACTAAACTGCCACCGCTCTAATGGGGCGGCATCAATGATGTCCTTAAAGGGCGAGCGGGCATCGCGTCCACGAGGGAGAGGAGCAATTGTCCCAGTAAAGAAATGATCCCCCTGAAGATAGGAAAGGTTATGTTTACGTTGAGGGATAACAAGCAGTTGCTTCTGGCCGATTCTGTTGAAAAAGTCGGCTTCGAATTCCACGGCAGAAAAGTACGCGCCTGAGATTGAAATCTTAGTTTTAGGAAGAAGGTTCAGGGCTCGGAGTTCACGTATCAGCGTGAAAAAAGAGGTATTTTTCCCCTATGAATATTCGAGCGCTTGGGCAACAGGTGCGGGATAGACGGGAGAATTGGCAAGGGCGTATGAAACTTGTTCATCAGTTTCCAAAAGAGGGGGAAGTGATTACTGTGTCTTCGTTAATGCGCGGGCGCTTCGTGCATAGGCGACCACATGCCCTATACAGAATTGGTAACGCAATTCTCCTTTGGGTGCATTTGCGTAGCGTTCGGCTCAATTTGCTTATTATGGAGTCGTAGCGGCTCATTCGTGAAAGCCGAGCATTATTGTTGAGCTTAGTCTATTAGGTATGTGGGGTAACTCGCATCGCACGGCAGTTATGATAAAATTTAAATATTTTCTTGTTGTAAATAGTCCCCTATGTTTGATAGCTTGTTGTTTGGTTTGTTATTTCGGGCGGTGGTAATATGAGTTATTTGTTTGCTGGTAAAAGTTTGGATGATTGTCTGGAGGTTCTTGCTGATAGAGGATGGAATGCTCGTGACGTTGCGGACTACCTAGTTGTGGAACTGCCAGATTCGATACCTATCGATGCAACCGTTGATGATGTTATCGAAACCCAAGGACTGGACATCCCTGAAGATTTCATGGAGGTCATAGAGTGGGAGACTGTGAGAGTCTTCGTTCAGGAGGCGCTAGATGCGTATTTTGCACTTCGTTCGGAGATGATGGAAGAGGGATAGGTGATATACCGCTATTCCACTGCAAGGCATCAAAAGTTGAAGTGCTCAAGCACTTGGATCGTGCCTGGGACGTTCGCGACGCATTGAGTGCTGCGGAATGGGGCCGTGCGGTTATGATCCAAGCCGACCGTTTTCACGTGCCTGGGTGCACCTCCAATACTCCGTTAGATCATCGACGATGTGCTTCGCCAATAAAAGCGCCAAACCCTGAAGCTCTTTTGGTCTAGCGGATCGCTCGTGCTCACGGCTTGCAGCGATCTGGGCGGCTCATTCGGGACAAGGTGCTGGAGTTGGCCGAACAGCACCATCACGTTCAGCAGTATGTCATACAGCTGCTCACTAAAATCAGCCAGGGCCAGGGCGCCGATGATTAAAGCAATCCCCCACACTGAAGTCGAGGTCCTGCTGAGCAAGGCACAAGAGGGCGGGCTAGAACTAACCTGCTTATCGGTTTACTGCTTAAATCTGGGGCTGCGCCCAGTCGAACTCCTGAATGCCCTATCGATCGAAGTTGCCCGACGATTCGTTCTGGGTGAAATGCCGTATGCGGTTAGCGATGACATAATGAACGGTCTGTTCACTGCCATTTTCGATGTAGGTATGGAGGAGGTGATGCCGCAGCCAGCATTCAATATCCATCTGGCTTTTGATGAGGGAGAGTATCAGCACTTGGGGGACTCGGACCACATAGCCCCGTCTGAACGATACAGCCGACCGTACCTGGTGGAGATACTGCGAGGGTTGGTCGACACCGCATGACCGCTTGGGTGGAAAACGGCCAGCGTCCAACGACAGACGTCGCCCTGTAGCTTTCTCTCACGAAGGGCGGCAATCGACCCAGAGTGTGTAAAAACGCTTCGTCAAAAATGAAGTGCGCGCGTCTACGTTAAATCTGAAATTTATCGGTACGTCAGCAGATGTGGATTTCGCTCAGATGCGCGATTTTTAGTCCGGTTTTGAGTACCTGTCGCGTTCAAAAACGTTTTTACACAGCCTCGGCCAGAAGCAGCCCATAGCGATCAGAAACGTTTGACGACAACGCGTCGCTCTCGCACTCTGTTTTGCCCCCTATTTCTCCACTAGGCTTCCCTATGTTATTCGCAACCGTAGTGCTGCTCGACTCCTGGCCACAGCCAAGTACGTCGCCCGAACCCGTCGTGTTTGCCACGGACACGCAGCTATGTTTACGGTATTGCACCGCTGGGGAAGAAATAGCTGTAATCCATTTTCCCCTAGTTAAAAAAATTCAGTTCGGCTCACCAAACGACGAGGCTTTGGGCGGTCATCCGCTTATTGGACTTGGCCTCAAGCATTACCAAATTCATCGAATAGATAATTCGCCTTGGCTAGCAGAGCTTGAGCAGAGAAACGCCATTCATCCGCGACACGATAAACAGCGGTTTCTAAAAGATGCCATCCATTATGTCTTTACGTTTCAGGACTCTACCCTGGAATGCATCGTAATTGAGGGGCAGTTCTGGCATCCAAAAGTACAAGTCTTTACCTCGGAGCAGAAGGCAAGGGATGTCTGGCGCGAACTGATAAATGACGTGGGCGCATGATCCCGATAGTCACGAGTGGATGACCGCTTTGGGTCCAGAGTGTGTAAAAATGCTTCGCCGAAATTGAAGTGTGCGCGTCTACGTTAAATTTGAAATTTATCGGCGCGTCAGTAGATGTGAATTTCGCATAGAAGCGCGATTTCTAGTCCGGTTTTGAGTACCTGTTGCGTTCGAAAACGTTTTTACACTGCCTCGGCCAGAAGCAGCCGCTCATGAGTGGACGTTTTCGACCCCAAGATGCCTTCCGCGAAAGACGGCCATTGGCCATGCAGACATGGACACTCTGCTAGAGTCCCAAGTAATATGCATACACATGATCTCGCTTAGCCCCGCCTGCGTCTGTGGCAGCAGCGCATGATTTGGATGTTAGTCATGACAAGGATGTTTTATGCACGCTCAACGCACTGGCATTGATGGAAAATGTATAGAAGTTCCCGATGGTTGGACTTATCATCGGGGCTCAGATAACCGAGTTGTTGCAGCTCCGAAAGGCTACACCTGTCAGCAAAGAAGTGATGGGCGTGTACTTGCTATTCTCCGTGGACGACGGGCAGTAACTCTGCCAAACAGTAGGCTTAAGATCACACCTCAGCAGCAGTGAATAATTTCGGCTGGGGACTGAGGCTGCTCGATTAATGCCTCGAGTTTTATTTACTAGTTATGAGTCTGAGTATCTATAGCTACGACCAAAAAAAATCTTATTATTTTTTGAAGAGTCTAATGGGGCAGTGATCTCATCAAAGTGAACTATAGAAGCCCAAAGTTAAAGCTGGTCACCCTTTGTTTAAATAAAATTTTGGAAAAACCTATCAATCGGATAATGGAGCGCAATAATTCATGAACTCAAGCCCTAAGCCCCAAAAAACTGAGTATGCGAATCAACATTACGTCCCCAAGCTACTCCTAAAGCGATTTTCGTATGAAGACAAAATTAACATCGGGTTGATGAGTGCTTCGAGTGGTAAGGTAAGGTCGCCAATTCCGTATAAGCCGCAGTGCGCCAAGCACTATTTTTACGGCAAGGACCTATTTATTGAGAAAAAATTGGGGGAGATTGAGGATGAAACTGGAAAAATTATTGATTTAATAAGCTCCATTTCCGACCCTCATATAGACCGATCAAGCCGCGCTCATATACTTTTGACAATATTCGCTGTTTATCAGTACGTTCGGACTGACAAGGCCTTGAAATTGGCTGAAGAAGTTGTTGAAAAAAACTACTCTATTGCCAAGGAGCATGCAAAGCCCAACCTTATGCTTAAGCTCGCAGAGACGGCGAATGGACAACTCTCTGAACAAGAATTGTCTGAGTTCTACGATAATGTGACAGTCTCCATGACCAACCCGCACTCCATCATGTTTGAAAGCGCCAATAGCATCATACTCCCTAGCTTACAGCTTGAGATGAAACTGCTTATAAATGATACCGAAATCCCTTTAATCATTAGCGACAATCCTTTGGTTTATATGGACGCAGAAAGCGAGGATTGTTTCTACAGGATGTTGCTACCACTGACGCCAAAGCTATTGCTTGTCTTTTATGACGGACGAAAGTACAAAATCGGGTTAAGGAAAGCCAACTTTCACAAATTGACGAACGAGACCGACGTATTCTATCTCAATGTTCTCCAGTACCTAAACTGCCAAAAAAATATTTATTTTGGGCCAGGCACTCCGACAAAACACCTTATGTCTCTGAATAGGTCATTTAAAAAACTCAGAGCCAATGAGGCGACAACGCTAACCGAGCTAAATGGTCGAGCTTTTCTAAAAACTAATAGACCTAAAGTCAATCATCGGTTCAGCTTTGTAAAAAGGATCGCTTCTTTGAGTAATTTGCAAGACTAAAGACTCTCCGCCTTCATCCGTGGGGGGGGGGCCATTTTTTAGCGGCAGATATGGGTCGTTTTCTACCTTTCATGTATGGCTTAACGCGGGGCAACTGGATAGGGATTCGAACCCCTTCTTGCGTCTCTGCATACCGCTTAAGGCCAGAAAATACGATGTTTTCGTCCTTTGCTCATGGCGCCATGCGGTCCATGGCGGCCCTGAATCTGCCCTAATTTTGTCTTAAACATCTTCCCCACTGCCGCTGCTATGCTTGATCTTTCTCGAAAGGAGTCGACCCCATGTCAGGTGATTACTCACTACCCGATGTACTGGAAAGGATCTATGACAATCAGCTCGCCTTGGAGGCGGCGGTAATGGAGCTGACGTTGTGGGTGGAACAGAGGGCTTCCTCAGAGGTCGGCGATAATATCCGTGGAGCACTGGAAGCTATTGGAGAGAACGCAGGCCACATCAAACAGGGCTTGGCCAAACTCAAGGGGACGAATCGCGGCTAGGCATCAGCTTCCCGAGTCGACCTGAGAATCGCCTTAGGTAAGCCATCATGATGGGCAATATAAAACCTTCTGACAGGTAGCCATCGGCCGATTCTGATGAAAAAGTCGGCTTCGAATTCCACGGCAGAAAAGTACGCGCCTGAGATTGAAATCTGAGTTTTGCGCAGAAGGTTGATGAGTCGGATTTCAGATAGCAGCGTGCAAACGAGGTGTTTTCATCCATCAATATTCGAGCGCTTTGGGCAAGCCGACTTTTTCAACAGAATCGGCCAAAAGCAGTCATTCGAGCGTGTCTATAAAATGCATGAAGACTCAGTCGGAACTCATAAACCCTTTTGGGAACTGGTGGAAGGCGAACGCGCTCAGCTAGCTATTTCTCTTCAGGGGCTGCATCCTCGGAACGGTTGGTAATGGCGATTGACCAGTTGTTGGCCTGGTGCATCAAGCTGTTCATGGAGGAATCATGTCGATATTGAATGACGTACTGCTCTGGTCGGAAAAAGACCTATCTCTTTGGCTTCGAGATGCAGCCAGAAGGCTGCTGCTCAATGAGCAATTGGGCCCTCAGGATTTCCGTGATTTTTACGCGCTTCTGAAGCATGAAAACGACATTGAAGTCGTGGAGGGCCTTCAGGCAAACCCGCTCAGTGCCGATCACATACCCGCCGGTGGTGAGGCGGCATTAAGCGTCACGCTCAAGTCGATGAGTGATTTGGAAAACGTCAATAGAATTATGCCAGGCCAAGTCCTTACCTTTGAGGAGAAGGGCGTGACCGTGATTTATGGCGGTAATGGCGCCGGGAAGTCTGGTTATGCGCGAGTATTGAAACATGCCTGCCGTGCTCGAGACAGGGGCGGTGAGATACTCGGTGATGTTACCAAAGCGGCGGTGGGCGCCGGTAAACCTAAGGCGACGTTCACCGCTTCGTTGAACGGGGTAGCTCAGACGTTTCATTGGACAAGCGGGTCGGTGCCCCCTCCACAGCTTTCTTATGTGAGTGTATTCGATACCTCTTGCGCAAGCGCCTACCTAATAGAGGGCGATGCAGCGTACCTTCCGAGGGGATTAGACGTGGTTGAGGCTCTGGCTAGTAAGGTTGTGCCAGAGGTCTTAGCCTTAATGAATGAAGAGTTGAAGGGAATTGACGTCTCGCTCGACATTCTTGCCGGGTTTAATAAAGAAACTTCCGTCGGCAGGTTGCTCGAAAACTTTGGAGAAAAGACAAGTAGGGAGAATATTGTCCGTTTGGGCACGCTTTCGCAGGAAGAGCGAGACAGGCTCAGTAATCTGGAGTTAGCGATAGCAGAGCCTGATCCCATATTGAAATGCCAAAGTTTGAAGACTTCTGCCGCTCACATCAAAAATCTTGCAGAAACAATTCTGAAGAAAGAGAAGTACACGACGGGGAAGGCCTTAGATAAGCTTAAGCGTTTGGTTAAAGAATCGTGCGATGCTACAGAGGGCGTGGATGCTGCTGCACGAGCGCTTAGGGTCGAAGATGATCTCTTGCCAGGCTCTGGCGAAGCTATTTGGAAAGAGTTGTTTCTTGCTGCGCAGAAGTACTCTACAAGTGTTGCGTATCCAGGTCATGACTTCCCTAATTGTGAGGAAGATGCTGTCTGTGTGCTCTGTCAACAATCGGTAGAACCAGCCGCAGGAAGAATGCGCCTGTTCAATGATTTTATAAAAGAAAATGCAACTAAGCTTGCTTCGGAGAAAAAAACAGCTCTTGATGATGTTCTGGATCAGATAGATCGCTCAAATTTGGATTTCGGCTTTAGCCAAGCCCTGGCAGTAGAGCTAGGGGGAGAGGCAGAAGGGTTGGTCGATCGACTTAAGAACTATCAAGATCAAATTAATGGCTACAAAGCATGGATGTTGAAAGCAGCCCGCTCTGTAAATTTTGACGACGTCCCAGACCTAGATGCTAGTCCTGTTAGCGAACTTCGTAAAGTTGCAGCCATTAAACTTTGGAAAGCCAGATTCTATAAAAAGGCGTCGAATCCCGAAAAGCTAAAAAAGCTATCAAATGAGTTAGCCGAGCTGAAGTCTCGTGCAGCTCTTGCTCTGATAGTTGAGGCTGTACTGGCCCTTCATGGTCGTATTGTCTATCGTACCAAGCTTGATGGGTGTAAGGGACAATTGAATCCTAGAGCTATTTCAGCGAAATCTAAAGATATAGCGGGGAAAATAATAACCGACTCCTTGAGAAAAGCTCTCGATGAGGAGTTTATCAAACTGGGTATCGGCCATATAAAAACCAAACTCAAGGAAAGAGTTGATCGCGGCACCGTAAAATTCACGCTGTTGCTCGATCTGCCTGCTGCAAAAAAAATAGAGCAAGTTCTGAGTGAAGGTGAGCAGCGAGCGGTTTCGCTTGGAGCATTTTTAGCGGAACTTAAACTTTCGGATCACCGAGGTGGGATTATATTTGATGATCCCGTATCGTCTCTTGATCACGTGAGGCGACGTAAAGTTGCTCGAAGATTAGTTGAGGAAGCTGCTTTTAGGCAGGTGATTGTTTTGACGCATGATATATCCTTTCTGAGTGAATTAATCGACTCGTTAGGGGAGGCGAAAGAGATTCCTCACCTTGTTCACCATCTAGAATGGGTGGGAGATGCTGCTGGAGTAGTCAAGCAGGGGTTGCCGTGGGATAAAACTGGATATAAAGAACGGATTCGCCAGCTTGAAGCTCGAGTAAAAAAAATGGAGCCATGGCCCGTTTATCCAGGCGAAGAATTAGTGCGAGATGTGCGAATTCTTTATAGCGACATACGTGCGACGGTAGAGAAGGTCGTAGAGGATGTCGTATTAAATGGAGTTATTACTAGGTTTAGTGACATGGTTGGTGTCGGGAATTTGCATAAGATTACGGGGCTTCGAAAGCAAGACGCTGATGATATTGTAATTTTATGGAAAAAGGGCCATAGGATGACAGAGGCGCATCTTCAGGCCATGAATAAAGACATGCCAGTAGCGGGATTGGAAGAAATCAAGACGGATGTTGAATCTATTCAACTACTAGTAGATAACGTCAACAAATATCGTGCTAAACCCGCCGAAGCGTGATTGCTTCATAAGCCCGGCGTAAGCCGGGCATCACCGAAATTCTTTGATTCAGAACCCCGCATCTATGATCAGCTCGGACGGATTGCCCCCCCGTGCTGCTGAAACAATCAGGGACAGATCACGTATTGATACTGCTGGTAGACCGCACCCTACAGCTCTTTGCTGGCACAGCGGGCAGGAGTCGGCCAACAGCAGCCCCCATAGCCAAACGATTTCGAGCCGTATCGCCGCTGCTAAGCTCCAACTCTGGATAAACGAAGCATCTGTAGCGCTTGCCAGAAACGCCGCTACGCCGCCAATTCACGCAGCGTAGAGCCCCCAAAAATAGATACTGCTCGTATTGTCACGCTGAAGTTCTTCAACAGGTACACCATGGAACGCCGAGTAGGCTACGAGTGCCGCAATGCCAGCAGGTAATGCGTACTTCAAACCAAGGGCCGATCCTAGGTCGTGAACGCCACCGATGAAGTAACGCGGGTTAAATGTTTTGCACTGATCCTCGAAAGCAGGTCGATCTTCGACGTCGATATCGATGTAACCGACGAGTTTCGGATGGGCCGGGAGCCCAATTTTGAGAGGTAGGCGATCCGGGTGCGCAGTAGCTCCAGCAATTACTTGAGGCATAAGCCGCCTCATTGTGGCAGCAGTTTCAGGCCAGCAGCCGCCGACGAGCCAAGGCGAGCGAAGTGCGTCGTCAGTAAGGAGAAGGCGGGCTGCGACTTCGGCTCTTCGTGTCTTTGGGGCTAGGTGGGCTAAATACTCCCGAAGCCCGGACCGTGCCGTACGTGCCTCGGCGCTCAGAACCTCCACGGCCTCGATTTCCGCGACCATCGTAATAGCACGCTGCTCGTCGACATGATCAATAGCGAATACAGCGCTGGGATCGTTTTTCAGCTCCCAACTCGCTTCGGAACAAAATAAGGCGAGTTCTTCATCAGAGAGCATGATGTTCAACTCGCGGTCCAGCGGCAGGCGGAGAGCGCGAGTCAGAGATGCCCTGCCTTTGTCGGTAGTACTGAAGAACTCGGGGAAATACTTGAGAGCGACCGATTGATGATCTTCAAGGATACGCAGCAGGTCATCCCAGCCATGGTAGGAAACTGAGAATAAGTTCGTCTGTTTGTGCTGCCTTGTCAGCGTTTCAGCGTAGCTCACGAGCTTCGCATCGTGGGGCGCTGTAGTAACGACCACCAGATCGCTGATCGAGGGCGTGAACCTTTTTGCTCGGTTAACTTCGGTTTGTATGGTGATCTGATCCAGCTTTCCTACTGCCTTGCACTGTAAGCCGATCAGGCGGTCGCCGCTGCGTACCACGACATCTACACCATTTTGCCCCTGTCCATTCCTGCCGTACAAAGTTGAGTTCGAGCCCGGGTGCTGAGCCCCCCAGAGATCCAGGGCGAACTTTTCAAACATTGTGGAATCCGAGATTGCTGGTAGTCGTTTACCTTTGAAGCTACTCATCCTGGGTCATCACTCGCTCAGCCAATGTGGGTTCAGCGCAGACGAAGCGGCCCGACATAAGCGGATCAGCAACGGCTGCTAACCGCCTGTCGTGTGTATGCCGATGGTAGCAAAATAATGCCAACGCTTCCCCCCGCTTAATTCCGGCGATCGAATTTGGCAAAAATTAACCACGACCATACTGATCGTAGATGACCGCTCTTGGCCGACTGCGGCCCATCGTGACAGGCAGCATTCGGCCAATTTCGGCTATTCAGGAAAGGCAGAAAACGGCCAGCATCGGACACTCAAAGATGTCTACGAAACTAGGGGCGATTCAGGGTGTTGATCTTGCGATGAGAGCCCCTTAAATAAATATTTCTCCTTTTTTTGCTATTTTTGCTAGATTTTCTTTTCTACTACCAGCCCTGCCCGTGAGTAAATTTGCAAGTATTTATATGAGTGGCGCCCGTTAAAGATAAAGTTTTTGATTTTATCGATTTCTACGCCTATTTCCTTAAGGACGACTGCATGATACAAGAATTCCAGTGCGGCTAATTTTTCATGCAAGGCTTGAATCATATCGTCGTATGTGGAAAAAGTTTTTTGTCCTCCAAAGTGAGACAGGTCATTGCGAAGATCCGCACAAACCTTACAAAAAGTATCAAGGGATTTTTTTTCAAAATTAATTTCAAGGGTGTTTATTGTCTCTATGAGTCTTTGTTTTAGTGAAGGCTCATGCGCATTTTGCAGTCTTTCCTTCAGCCATTCCTGATCTTTTTTTAAATTAATGTCCCCTATGATTCTATCTATCTTTTCTTTAAACTTAACAGACTGTACAGCATCTGGGTTTTTTAAACGATGAAGCACCTCTAAGCCCCAGATGAAGCTTGCAAATTTATGCTCTAGATGTAAGGAGCTACTTTTAAGAGTTCCTATAAAAAGTTGAAGTCCAGAGCCTAGATGGCTTTGCGCATCATCCCAAGACTGTAGTAAAGAACCAAAGTTTCCTGATATTTGCGGGAAAACAACCCAGCAATCGAAAAATTTTTGAGGGGGAGATGAATTTCTAGAGGATCCAAAAAAGTACTGGTATTTGCTTTGGGATTTTCCTCTCCCTAAATGTATCCATGGCCATTCGAGAGACCTGCTGCTACCCGAGAGTAAAGTAAGCAGATCTGATACTAGTGAAACCTTTTCTTGTAAGGCATCTATACTGACATCTTTGTTGAAAGAGTAATCTAGTTCTGCGTACTCTTCGATAGTTAACGTTCTCAATCGTTTGAGGCTGAAAACGTTACCTTTAAAAAGAAATCTAAGTTTTACCTTGGAATTTTTTAAAGTGTAAGAGTGTTTCTTTAGTAGTTTGGCTTTTGCTGTGATGCTGCGTCTGGTTCGTGTTGAACTAATGTTGCCAAGACCTAGCCAGTCTTCATAACCTTTTAAATCAACAGAAAAACCACTGGCGCAGAGGTTTGGTTTGTATTCGATTCGGTTTCTTCCTACCAGTGCTCTCCAAGCCCTGAAATTTTGATGCGAAATGCCACCGGCAGATGCACGCCCACCATCACTTTCAAGGTCTAACAATAGTACATTGTTACTGCTCGCCTTTAAGATCCCCTGTATGGCTTTTCCATCCAGCGGGGAAGGTGCAAACAATGCCGCGATCGGGTGATCGTCCTCGCTTAAAAAGCCATGAAGCTCAAGCGTTACAGTTCCGTTGTCGGCAATTTCTAAATACCCGGGAACAGCTTTCTCCGGCGCAAAATGTTCGTCTGGAACCTTTTCCGTGCTCCACCAAAAATACCCGTGCTCCTGAATAACAGCCATTATCACTCCTTTCTATGTCGTTTCACCTCGCTATAAATCAATAATAGCAGTGGGATTGCTTGGAGTTGTCGCAGCTGACGCGGAAAGATGGGCTATTGAGCTAAATTGAGGGAGGGAGATGGTACGAACGTGGTGCGGGGTTTTCTCTGGCAGGCTACAGCGCTCGTATTAGAATGTCTGTGGGATAAGTCGCTCCAATCCATCACCGCTAAATCTGGTAATTTTGCGCGTGACTGGCAGCAATCGACCCATTGCAGCCCTTGGGGGAGGGCTGCTAGCGGCCATGACGAAACACTCCTGTTTAGCCTGCATTTGTAAGCGCCCGGCAAGTGGGAATAAATCGGCGCGTCTATGAGTCTAGCCCGCTATTGCCGCCATGGGGGTAAAAGTCGGTGCCGCATGGTTTGGTGCGTAAGCTATGACAGAGGATTTTCATGCCGCCCCCTTGGACTAGCAGCATGGTATCGTGCATGCTTTCTGACTTTTTATGTGGGGTCAGGGCATGCTGGAAAAGGAGATCGTCCTCGGATTTACTTGGGCAAGTGTGGTGAGGTTTCTATGTTTGTCGCCATTAGGAGCGATTCTTTGTTGGCTGTTGCTTTACTTGCCGTGGGGTAGCGCAAACGCCCCAGCTTGGGTTCAGGCTGTCGGCTCTATTGCTGCAATTTTCGCTGCGTGGGTAATCCCTTATTTGCACGAACAGGCAAGAGCGCGAAAGCAAAAGAAGGACTTGCTTGCCTCTGTTGGTTGGCTGGCATTTCGGGTGAAGAATTCCTTCGATCACATGGCAGATGTGATCGATAAATCTAAACCTGGTGCTCGGGATGGTTGGTTGTTTTTTTCACAACCTATCAATTGGGTAATACACCGGGATGCTGCCCGTGAGTTCTCGGTAACGAGTTTTACGAGCGACGAAATAGCCTTGTTGCTTTCTCTCCGCGCCATCACGGAGTTTGGTGTGATTTGCGCCGAAACGCTCGAAACCTGGGACTTCGATGACAATCCACATCTGGCCCATGACTTCCCACATAACAAAGGGATCGAATTCCACCGGCCACAGATTGAGTGGGTTTTGGGTCGTCTCTTGCCGGATTCCGCACCAGTACCCCACAAGTAGCCCCGACCAGAAACGAAAAGGGCCTGCATCGCATCCTTGATGACCGGCGCACACGACCAAAAGTTGTACGAAGAAGATTGCTCCTGCATCCACTGCAAGACAGCTAAAAGTGTACCTTCCGAAAACTCTTACGAAATGCCACATCGCCATGACAAAAAATATTTTCTATGAACACGCTTTAGATCTTATGGAGAACACAATTAATGGGTTCTCACTGCGCGTCCCTGCACCAAGACGTGCCCAGTTTAGGCATTCATTTGTTTATCGGCATGTGGAGAAGACGGTACATCAAGCGCTGGTGCAGAAGCTGGCTCGGATGGTGAGCACTCTCCGTGCCGCAAGGCTGCTCTTGGATGCAGGATTTGTTCAAGAGCAGGCTGCGCTACAACGAATTCTTGACGAAATCATCGAAGATATTTCGTTTCTTTCCTTCTCGGTAGTATTGGGAAATTCAGAACCGTCACATAAGAATTACCTTGAGTGGTTCTTTCAGGAGGAATTTGATCCCAATAACGCTGTCGTGACGTCCAAACCACGGGCATCGGTTCCGAGGAAAAAGATTCAGGCTTACTTGGATCGATGCGTAAGCGGTCCAAAAGGCTCAAGCAAAGGCCTGGACGCATCCAGAACTGTGAGCAAGGCATATTCTGGTTTCGTCCATGCCGCGTCACCGCAAATCATGGATATGTATGGTGGGGTTCCACCGAGGTTCCATATGCACGGGATGCTGGGAACCGAGAGGCAAGCGGAGCACAGTGCAGACCTTTGGAACTACTTCTATCGGGGCATTATTGCTTGCTGCTTATCAGCAAAGGCCTTCGGTGATGAAGGACTATTTGTCTCAATTCGAAAATTCGAAGCTGAATTTCTGCGTGAAACCGGTAGCGATTACCAGTCCAATGAGTGGCTACAGATATAATCACCTTGATCTGATCAGTCGTCGTCCGCTTCTGGCCGGCAGCTGCCCGCGATGATAGGTGGCAGATGGACAGACGCTGACGCTCGCCGGTAAGCGCTATTACTCGACTATCGGCATTGAGACGTTTGGCAAAAACTATGGGAATCCGCGTAATTTCATGGTGTCGGTGAAGGCGAGTATTTAGTCGTGGGTCCGGGCGCTAACCGCCAGAAGACTCGCAAGGCAATTGGAATCTGGAGTCCAGGGGGTGGTCGCGATGACCAAGTCAGTACGTCGCGTCCGACTTATCCAGTGGCGAGTGATAAGAGGTTTGTCGTTCAGCAGCAAACTCAACCCTATTCAGATCTTCCAGTACGGATGGCAGAGTTAATCGGCCAATACACCCAGCTCACGCGATGTTGGCAGTTTGCCAAGCCTGCTGGCATGCTCTCGACGATTTGTCGGTAGACAGCGTTGAGGCAGGGAGAGCGACTGTGGGTTTAGAGAGCAAGGCAAAGGCAGCTCAACTGAGTGTTCTGAGCAAATATGGTGTATTGGCAGACTTTACCGACGTGGAAGAGGTGGTGCTTGACCGTGCCCTGAAGGGCCGCTTGTCTGCGAGCGCGTCGAAGGACCTGACCTTCGCTCACTGGTGTGACCAGTTGCTGGGGCCGGGCGAGCGGCTTCCGGTTGCGCGTTTTGATAATCCAGTTCCGGGGCAAATCCGACTGGGCAAGCTCGCGGTGGGGCAGGACCTCGCCGCCAGCCTCAAGTCTCGCGACCGGCAGTTTCAAGCTAGGCTCAAGGCGTCCGAGCAGGAAGTCATACGGTTGCAAGGCGAATTGCAGGAACTGAGGCAAACCAAACCTGCTTTGGCATTGATGGAGCCGGTTGGCGAGGACGCGCGGAGGTTGAAATACTGGTATCACGAAACAACCGGTTATCTGCATAACATCCTGTGGGAGATAAAGGAAGTTGACGGTCACATCTTCGACCATCAAGGCCAACTCAACCGGGATTACCGTCAGCAACTGGTCGAGATCATTCTACGGGCACTGAACGGCTTGGCCGCACTCGGCTTTTTTATCAAGGCCGAGTTGTGTGACGCGTCATCCAAAGAGCCTGTTTTGCCATCGGTGATGTTGCATCACAACCCGGCAGATCCTGATGAAGCACATCTACTGGAGGGCTTTGCCTTTGTCGTCGAGGACGTACAGCCTGATGTGCTGGTGGCAGCCAGCGAGTGTCTTTTTCTGGGACGGGCTCTACCCGAAATCGACAAACAGCACCGCTTCAATTGTCACGTCAAAGTCTCCTGGCGCCACGTGCTTGAGTTGGACGAAGACGAACTGTTTCACCTGTCTTGCTTCCTGCATAAGTTGTTTGAGGCATTGGCCAGATCGAATGACGGTCGGCCGAGGGGGGCATTGCGAGAGGCGGCGATTCTTTGCCTGGTGCTTTCCAGCACCGCACCCTGCATGCCCACGCGATTACAGCAAGTGCAAGCGCTGAGCTTGCAGGATACGTTTTACCCGGGGTACAGGCCGTTCACGACCGCCCCCTTGAAGCCTGACACAGATGCATCCGCTGGAAAAATTCTCGAGCACCTGTTCCATACCTTGCATGCACTTGTCATGCGCTGACGTAAGCTTTGATTTGCAATGGAATATGCCGGATCTGTGACCGGTAGCTACGGGACGAATAGCGGCAACGGCGCACTGAGACTGATACACCCTTACCCTCCAGCAACATGGAGGACATCACCATGAACACGCACTCTTGGGTGCCTCTTTGTGCTCAGAACTTGGGAGTGACCTTTGGAAAGACTTGAAGCGGCTTTGAAGCAACTGGTAAGGGCTCATTCAAAACTGACTGAACATGCGCCAATTACTGCACTTGCCCAACACTTGCGAGAAACCCAAAAAGCGCTTGATCTCGGTGAGGATGATGAGCTTCCTGTCCTGCCTCAAAAGCCTGGGATTTATTACTTCGAAGCGAAATTTAAGTTCTCCACAGCAGCGGAGCTTGGCGAATTTGGTGAGCGATGGGGAACAATACGGGCCAAAGCGCATGACGGAAAAATCCCTCGTTATTACCCGAGTCGGGTGAAGCATCACTTAGCGGCATTGGCAGCAGGCAAACCGATTCCATTTTATTTAGGGAAGCGAGAGTCGATAGCTGATCGAATCAAAAATCACGTCGAATCGCTCTTGGCGTCCGGAACGTATGCACTTAAGCTTCGGGCAAGACCGCACTTAATTCGTGATGTGGAAATTACATATAGCTATCAGAGTTTCGAGGCGCCGCCGACATCTTACTTCGGGGTTGGGTTAATCGAGTCTGAACTACGAAAAATACTGAATCCGATTCTGGGGAAACAGTGAGCATGGAGAAAGTACAACTGTTGTTGAATCAGGCCGGCAGCCTCGTGAGGGAGACGAACGCCAAACTCGCAGCAAGCGGTGAGCTGTTCAACCTCTTCTCCATCACCCGAATCGAGCGGGCCGAGGTCAACACTCACTCGGCCATGATCGCAGAACTCTTGAGCCCCGAGGGCCGTCACAGTCAAGGTGTGTACTTCCTTGAACTGTTCCTGTTGACAGTGGGTTTCGAACACGAATGCAGCCTCAGCGACGCCAGGGTGCAAAAGGAGCAGATTTTCGCGGGGTACGGTCGTGTGGATGTTGTGATTCACCTGAGGGATCACCTCATCCTGATCGAAAACAAGATCGACGCCCTCGACGGCAACCAACAACTCAAGCGTTATGACGATATTGGAAAGGCCTCAGGCAAGCAGTGGCAGTTGTGGTACCTGACAAAGAAAGGTACGGAGGCGCACGCAAGCAGTCATTGCGGCGTGAGCTACCGTCGACTGTCGTACCAGGAACACATCCTCGACTGGCTTGAGCGGTGCGTCAGCACCTCAAGCGCGACGCCGGCACTTCAGCATGCATTGATCCAGTACAAGAATCTGGTCCAGAAAATCACCGGGCGAGCCATGACCCATACCACACGAAATGCACTGATCGAACTTCTCATTGCCGACGACAATTTGCAGGCTGCCGAGGCCATCGCCCAGGCACTGCCCCATGCGAAGGGGACAGTATTGTTCGGCTTCTTTGATGCTGTGCGACACGCATTGTCAGAGCGTTGTACGCCCGTGTCATCGCCGATTGACTTTACCGGGCATGACAGTAGCGAGGCGAATTGCCGCAAGTGGTTCTTGCCCAAGGCATTGAGGTTGAAGCACGTGGGGCAGTTTTTCGACATTGGTGTCGAGGGAATGCTGCTACGAATCGAGGTTGCCACTGATGCGCTGCATTATGGCGTGGTGCCGGTCAGTAGCGGGAAACTGGCGAGCGATCGAGGGTTGTTGGCGCAAACGCCTCAATTGCCTTTGTACCTGATGTGGCGGAATTGGAATGCGTTCAAATGGTACTCATGCCTTTACCAGGACAACGTGGCCAGCAAAATTGACTGTTTGTCTGACCCCATGGCATTGGTAACGGAGGTGCTGCGCACTGTCGAGCTGATCAAATCTGAGCTGTCTGGCCAGCCTGAGTTGCAGTGTGCAAGTGTCAGTGCGACGCAACCACAAGCAATGCCAGTCAGTTGACTAGCCAGTTTGTCGGTTGAAAGCTGGCAATGTACCGTGCCGTTTTATGTGGGCCGTCAGTAGATAGACCTCAATGAGAGATACCATCACCGGGTCAGAGACCGTAATGACTGCAATCCGTGCTTCACCGTCTTGAACTTGAGGCACTAGATTTTTGTCGTTCGCAAACCCTGTGAACCGATGGTTGGGAAAGGTTCGCCAACCGTCTTCTCGGATGCTGGGCGTCTTAACATGGTCCCAGACCCTATGGTGCAGGTTGTTCCGGGTTGCCTTGCCGATATAGAAGATTTGCCCTTCAGGGGTACCAAAAAAATACACGCCGCTCTTGCACCCAACACCATCGCCCGTGACCAGCATTCCCGAGTTGGTTGGGTCCGACCAGTCGCCGATGGCGGGACTGGCGTCACCAAAGGCGAGTTCTATTGTGACCCCGTCCAATATAGCAGGCATGGCCTGGGCAAGATCATTTACCAGGGTGAATGCTTCTTTAAAGTCCACTTTTCCCCACCGTTCGCTATCCGTTTAGGCCAGCATTGGCATAATTCTTTTGGGGGCAGACTTCTCCCCCCAGAAACGTCCGCTACTGGCTGGTTACCGCCTTTTGCTAAGCCCAGACTACCTTATCTTTGGCTCACTTCGCGTATCGGTCTAAGACTCTCGGACCGTGCTACGCGGAATTCGTCCAAGGGGGCTTGAGGCCTGCGCCCTGATAACTGACGCCATATGTGGGTAGATGATCAAGTATTTACCGCGCTGCTGGTTATTTTCGCGAAGCGGTATAGGCCTGGTTGAACGCTTTACGCTGATTGCGACCAGAGGTCGCTATTCGATCTATCTCGATAGAGGATCGTGGGTACTCCTCTTCGCAGCGGTTTGAACGAATCGTGGCGGTACCAAGCCTAGCCCGCGCTTTTTTAGGTTTTCAGCAAGGTATCAAAAATAAATTCGTCCTCCAGCTACTGTAAGTGTTTGAAAAATAAAGCATGTCAATACTATTGACATTTGAAAATAAATGTGAGTTGACTGATCTTTCGGTCGTTCCTATGATGATTGAAATTCCCGTGTTTCAGGCCATCCATGAGCACACCCTCTATTTACCTGACTTGTCTCGATTGAAACCTATGGCCCCGCAGGGAAAATACGAACCCACCCATTACGCGCTGCGCATTCAGCGATTAAGCCGATTGCGACGGTGCAGGTATTGAGTGTCCACATCTGATGCGAGCACGTGGAATAAGTAGGTAGAAGCGCCAACCTAACGCGAGGCCTTTTAGTTTTCGGCGGAAGCTTTGACCTCTGTAGGCGCGTCTCTGATTTCCACCTGATGGCGGCGGAGACAAGTCCGGATTCGTGAGAAGTAAGTCATGAAATCATGTTCAAGCTGTTCGTCGCTGATAGCCATACGTTGCTTGGGAATTTAATAATTAGGAGTGAAAATTTAATGTTTGAAACTTACCCGTCGCCGCAACAGAACATGCATTTGTTAAGCGTAGGGGATGATACCCTCGTCTGGAAAATCGTGATGCATTCAGACGCGACAAGGTGGTTCTATCTGACTCAAATCTTCTTTGAGCCGGAGAGCGGTGAACCACTTCACAGTCGGATGATAATGATATCGGATTTGCATGAATTTCTTGCTTTCGCAAATGCTCCATGGCGGAACTCTAGTATTGGCAGTGTTTACCTGATAAGCCCTATGGGAGGCGATACGCCGACCAATGATTGGGATTTTGACCTGTTGACAGGTGTTACTGAATTTTCACGAGATGAAGATGGCGAGGCGCGTTATGTCTTCGATACCCGGTGGGGTAAAGGATACTCGGTTGAACCAGACGGTATCTGGGATCAAAAACAAGATGGCAGAATCGTTTACACTTCGCTAAGGAAGATGTCTCCGAAGGATTACTCGCTGGAGGCTATAAAGTTGGCGTGCGAGAAATTCAAGGGGGACTTAAAAAGCGCGCTACTGTGGCTTCTTGCGCCTCAGCCTGCTCTTGGTGGTAAATCGCCCTGTGAGATTACGGAACAGCGAATCTTAAAGGAGCTTGGAGGGCAAAGGTTATAAATCTAGGGAGGAATACGCAGTGTTTGACTGTCCGCAGTTGGTAATGGCAAATACACAGGATCTAATAGCCCGAGTGAAAGTCCATCTTGGACTGGGATGCCTTAACTCCATGGCCGACCTGCGCTCGGTTCTATCAAGCCCCAGGCTCGCGGACTTTTTCGTCCGAAAGCTGAACTCGACTCAGCTTGCCGTTGTTGGGGATAGTTTCTTGTCAAAGCATACGTTACTCGGGGATTGGCGGTATAAGACATACGGCATGAGTTTACGGGAATGGGAAGAAGTCCAAAGAACGGTTGAAGTAGTCGAGAGTTTTCCGTTCGGCGATTTATCGATTAGTCGTCTCCAGATCTGGCCTTTCGACCCCCGAGAATTGTCGCTGGAGGCAATGAAGTTGGCGGTTGCAGTCTCATACCATGATATGGAGCTTATATATGAGCCAAGAATCTTCGGTGCGATCAACGAGTTACTTGCGGAATATAACATTGAAGCGGATCCAGAGGCGTAACGTAAAGTTGTAGATGCCGATGGTACAAGTTGATGCATAATTTATCTAGGTAAAAAACATAATTATGAGTCCGAGTTTGGAAATTCTACTGCATAACAAATATCCTGAGCTTTTGGGCGAGCAGGAGGATGGTGAATACCGGCCAAGAGTCTGGGGATTTGAACATCACGATGGGTGGAATGTTATCGTCGACACGCTCTGTCAGAGCATTCAACACCGGATTAAACATGCGCCTGGGCTTGTCTTAAAGGTCACACAGGTTAAAGAAAAGTTCGGAGAGCTACGTTTTTACTATTCTGGCGGGGATGACTACATCGAAGGTGCGGTGCTTTTCGCTGAGCTTCTCTCTTCTCGTATCTGCGAGCAGTGCGGTCAGCTTGGCCAAAAGATGAAAATTAAAGGATGGGTGATCACGCGGTGTCCAATACATACACCGGAGTGACTGTAGCCACTGAGAATTGTGATTGGTAAGGTTCTATCTGAAGCGGTTTACCGCTTCAGAAAGCAGCGTTAGCGAAGCTTGCTTAGGCGAGGTTCCTGTGTGATACCAATGTGTAAAGGTTCTGTAGTGGGGGGCGATGGTTCTTCTTTCGTTATTTCTGTTAAAAGTATTTCAAGATCTGCTTTAAATTTATCCTGGTTAAATAGTGCCATTGCATTACTTAATATTTCGGGCGTTCGACTTTTGCTGACGTCGGGCACGGAAATTAAGGTGGTAGCGAGACCGGTATCCCCAGTAATATCGTGAACTTTGAAATTTGTATCACGAAAGCAAGTTTTCAGTAGTTTCAGCATCTGACGAGTAATGAAATTTACCAAGTCTGCCCACAAATATCTGTTGCTATGCCCGCTATTTGCTGCCGCAGGATAGAGGTTAAGTGTGATTTTTAGGCCTCCAAGATAGTTTGCCCCACGTTTTGCCAGATAAAGTCCAGGATATGCTTTGAAAATCTTTTTTGCTGAGGGGCTTAGCGATTCAACGTTTGCTAAAATTCCGAAGCTAACTTGTTTCGCTCTTCTAAACGCAGCTACTGTAGGCGGTTTCGGTAGCAGGCCCAGGCCGAGTGTAGGGTTGTCTCTCGAAGGAATATAGCCAAGAGCTTTTCTCAATGCCCCAAAGGTCATTTTTGTTCCCATTACCGTGCTACCACTAATCCATCTCCCATCATCAAAGTTAAGGCGGTAGCTCAGTCCGGCAATCCTTCCATCGGTTTTCAAACTTGCTTTGATCTCAACGCCACGCTTTGCCATCGCGTGTGCAAACTCAGTGAGATTGCTTAGCTCTGTAGATAAAACGCTTTTTCCGATCGCTCGTATAATTGACGCTTGGTTCCTGTTGTTCTCGTTTTCGCCTGGAAACCTCACCGACGTGAGTCCGTATTTCTGCTCTACGATTCGGACTGCCTCCATACCACGTTCGAAATCATTTCTGTCACTTAATAAACCATAGTAACTGGGGTTGCCGTCACTGCCATATTTTTGTTGCACCCGACAGAGCGCGATGTGGGCATGACAGCAGTCGGTATCGCTGTGTCTGGCAGCAACCCAGGTCATTGAAGCATCGACGCCTATTTCGATTAGGAAATCCTTAACGATTTTTTTGAAAATGGTGTCATCTACTTCGTCCTGTGTTGGCAGGCTCAAAATGTGGTGCTCGACGAGTTTTTCTCCGGGGCCGTGATATAGCGATATTTTTGCGTCGAATTCGGCTTCAATCGCTCTTGTATCAACAGATCGTATGTTTTGACTATTGTTGGGGCCGAAAGGTGTTTTGCTAAGAATGTTGCCGCCGATAAATTCTATCTTTGGTCTCTTTTCAGTATCTTTTATGTGCGCTCCAAACATGTATCGGATTATCGGGGTGCTAGTTGGTGATGTGAAACATTTCTTATGTATCATATGCGTGCCTATTATTTTTATTGTAGGGCAGGGGTTAGTGGTTAACGCTGGTTTGTTAGTCTGCTTTCGAATTGCTGTGTGGTCCTTAGTAGCCTTTTAAGAGTGCTCTTTATCTCAATTGGCACCTCTAGATTTTGAAGGTGTATCTCAATATCCTCCACGTCGCTAATGATTGCTGCTGCGTACGATTTGTATGCTTCTGCTTCTATGTCGACGGATCGTTGTATTTCTATGTTTTGTTTTTTTTGTGCTGATGCCATTTCTTTCATGTAGCGTGAAAGGCTTTTATAACGCAGTGCACAGGCTTGGCGTTTTATGTCGTCGTAAGCGATTTTAGTGAAGTAACTAGTTATCGAGTATGTTTCTTTATCTAGTTCGTGCTTTTTTGGTCTGCCATCTTTTCTAATTTTGTGGTCTGGCATTAGGTTTTCCTTTTTTGTTTTATAATGCGCAGAAACCGAAGGTTTTGAGCACTTGGAGTTTCATACCTTGGAAAAGCTTTTCTAGGGGGATGAAACATAGCTTGCTTTTCTAAAGTTTTAATTAGTCTATCACTATATCGTCATGTGTTTTGTATGTGTCGATTAAAAAAACATTTCTTTTTTGAGAAAATTGTATTTGTTTTGCTTTTCTTGATTGTTAGCTAAATACTGCTTTGCTTTTTTTTAGTAAGTGGTGAATAAGTTTGTTGTAAGTGGGAAATGTTTTTATGAGTGTTAGGAATTTGTCGCGTGCATACAAAGTTTTTTCGTGTAATATGTATATATAAAAATAATAAAAGGTTGATGTTATGGAAGGTTCAGAAGTGTTTGAAAAAGGGTCTATCTCGTTTCGTGTCGGAAAAAAAACGGTTGCAGTCGTTTTGGCGCGCTATAAGCATCCGCAAAAAGTCATACAGAGTTTTGCTTTGAAGGATTTGGAGGAGGTCAAGTACGAAATATTCGTGTCTTTGTCAAAGTATCGAAATGGGCAAGATAAATGGGATAAGTTTCTCAGGACTAAACTACCATTAGCTCTTGCTGGGCGTGCACAGAAGGCAAGATTGCTAAAGTATTCCGCTATAGAAAAAGTTCTCGATGACATTGTGTGGTCTATGGAACGGCATAAGGCTGAAGATCCTAGCGGCTCACGTGGGGGTAAGGATCTTGCAGTAATAGTTTGGAAGGCATGGCAGTCGATTCGCCCGATCATAAGCAAGCAATGGGGACTTTCTGAGAAGGCGGCGCTGGGTCCTTCGTCTGAAAGTTAAGCTCCAGGCGACCCTCGTGAGCGGACTAAACTTCGTTTCGTTAAGCAGTGAGTCTCAGGCGGTCAAATCGCCCAAAACTAAGTATTCGATATCTTTGGTCCCCGAATGCGGCAAGAGCAGGTGTCTTATAATTTGGGTTATCCAGGTGGTTTGCGGGATGGCTCTCGGGGCCGAATTCATTCCCATGGTTACTTTTCCTGCAATGCGGAATGGGCCGAGAGGGTATGCTTTTGCCGCGCATTGAGCCTGGCTGACTCATCCTTTGTGAGCCCGGTTACCGGTTATGAGGCGTCGACAAACTTGGTAGAGCCAGTCTTAATGAGGGGGGAGTGCCCGCTGGCAAAGGCAGCTAATTGGGGCTCAAATCTCTTTTGTGTGATCGAGGCGACTGTACCAGAGAAAAGCCAACGTCATAGAGCCATCGCTTTTTACTAAAAGCCGTGTGGGGCGGTGCATTTCAATCCCGGCTATGCTTTCAAAAAAGACCGCTTTCGGGCGGAAAACAGAAGTGCGAACGCCTTTGAGCGCGCTGTCGACCATGGAGGGGATGAATGCAGTTTGTTGCCAACGGGCCTGAGATTCCGAACGAGCTTTTGCAAGCCCATGAAGATGGTCGAGTAGTTTTTTTCTGCGGAGCAGGCATCTCCTATCCAGCGAAATTACCTGGTTTCGAAGGCCTCGTGCGGCGAATCTATAAGGAGGTCGGCACCGATTTTTCCGAAATCGAAAAGCGGGCTTTCGATAAACAACAGTTCGACGCAACTCTCGATTTACTTGAGCGACGTCTACCAGGGCAAAGGAATTCTGTGAGGGAGGCCTTAGCCTTATCCCTCAAACCAAATCTTCGTCTCAAAAACGCGACCAGAACACACGAAGCGTTGTTGTGTTTGGCGCGTACGCGTAAAGGTGTAATGCGTCTTGTCACAACGAACTTCGACAGAATCTTCGATGCTGCCGCCAAGAAAATGGGACAGACGTATCAAGAGTTTTCCGCCCCGATGCTCCCAGTGCCTAAGTCGAGCCGTTGGGACGGTCTGGTCTACCTTCACGGTGTTATGCCCAAAAAGCTTGATTTGACAATGTTGAACAGGCTTGTAGTCACCAGTGGTGACTTCGGGCTGGCTTATCTCACTGAAAGGTGGGCAGCGCGGTTTGTCGGAGAGTTGTTTAGAAACTATGTCGTATGCTTCGTTGGATACAGCATCAACGATCCGGTCCTTCGGTACATGATGGACGCGCTGGCGGCAGATCGTATGCTTGGAGAGGTAACTCCGACGGCTTGGGCATTTGCCGATTGCAACCCAGGCCAAGAACACGAGAAGGAGATCGAGTGGGAGGCGAAAGGTGTTTCACCCATTCTCTACACTGTTCCCACTGGTACCTATGATCATTCAGCGCTTCACGACTCACTGCATGCTTGGGGTGAAACCTACCGTGACGGTGTTACTGGTAAGGAGCGGATCGTCGTCACCCATGCCCTTGCTAGGCCTTCAGCCAGCACAAGTGAGGATGACTTTGTAGGACGAATGCTTTGGGCTCTATCAGATAGATCCGGGCTGCCGGCCCGCCGTTTTGCCGAATTGGAACCAGTTCCGCCACTCGATTGGCTACTCGAAAGTTATACGAAGGCGAGATTCCGTCACGGGGACCTTGAAGGGTTTGGAGTCACGGCTGATCGCTTGGTTGACCCCAAATTACAGTTCAGCCTCGTCAGGCGCCCAACTCGATACTCGCTAGCTCCCCTAATGGATCTACGAGCGTCGATGGACTCTGAACCTGGTTTAGACGCCGTTATGTTTCAGGTCGCTCGCTGGTTAACCAGGCATCTGGATGACCCTCGATTGGCAGTCTGGGTCGCAGGGGGAGGTGGTCGGCCACATGAGCGACTGTGCTACTTGATTGAGGATCAATTGGAGCTAATCACCCGGCTTGAACGAAAAGGTCTAGTGAGCGAACTCGACAATATCCGTCGCCACGCTCCAGCAGGCGTACCACGCATGGTAATGCGGACATTATGGCGAATTATTTTGGGCGGTTTGATCAAGGGAGGAGGGCACGGCAATGATCTCTATCGCTGGGTTGAGCGGCTGAAGCGCGATGGGCTCACTGCAAGCTTAAAGCTAGAACTTAGATCTCTAATAGCTCCGCGGATCACGATTAGGGAATTCTCCCGGTGGGAACACAAACCGGAGGAAGCCCCTACGACTGAGCCGAAAACGGTAGCGACGAGCCTTAGTCAGATCGTTAATTGGGAGCTTGTGCTTGCCAGTGACCAGGTCTACTCAGTTCTCGGAGAACTTGAGGGCAGCCATTGGCAAATCGTTCTACCATCTTTGCTTGAGGACATTCAGCAGTGTCTTCGCGATTCACTTGATCTAGCCCGAGAGCTTGGTGCTGCAAGCGATTATGCTGACCGCTCGTTTTGGGATCTCCCTTCTATCATTCCGCATTGGCAGAATCGTAGGCATCACGACTGGGTTTCTGTGATCGAGCTTCTTCGAGATGCTTGGTGCTCCGTCAAAAGCATTGACCCTACCCGGGCTGCAAGGGTTGCAGTCGCGTGGTTTGTTATTCCTTATCCCACTTTCAAACGACTGAGTTTTTTTGCTGTCTCCCAGGGTGCGGACATTTCTCAAGAGGAATGGTTAAGCTGGTTGCTGCGCGAGAATGCTCGATGGCTTTGGGATGTTCATACCAAGCGTGAAGTACTTCGGCTCATCGTCCTACAAGGGAGCCAGCTTTCGAGTACAGCGCAGCAGTCACTTGAGGACGCTATTCAGAATGGCCCTCCAAGAGAAAAGTACGATCTAAACTTAGAGCCGGGGCTCTGGGAGAAGTATGCATCCCGTGACGTTTGGCTTTACTTATCCAAACTTGAAGAGTCAGGGGCGGCTCTTAGTGGTTCGGCAAATGCTCGCCTAGAAGACCTGAAACGAGCGTTTCCCGAGTGGCGTCTAGGGAGTCACGACCGCGATGAGTTCTCGTACTGGATGAGTGGTACGGGTGATCCTGATTATGATGAAAGCAGAGAAATCAGTATTGCGCCTTCGAAGCGCGCCGAGTTGGTCAGCTGGCTTCAGCAAGCGCCCACTTCGAAATGGGGGCTGCATGAGGATACTTGGAGTGAGGTATGTCGAAAGCACCCGATGAATGCAGGGCTCGCGCTTCAAGATCTTGCAGAGCAAGATATCTGGCCGACCTCCAAGTGGAACGAGGCTTTGCAGGTCTCGCGTACCGTCCGATTAGTGAAGCGATCTTGGCGTTTTATCGCTGCTCTCGTTATGAAAATGCCGGAGCATATATTACGGGACCTGGGACACGGTGTTAGTGGGTGGCTCGAAGCGATCACTAAAATCTCGGGCCTCGACGAGCAGCAGCTACTTGATATCAGCAACAGGATTCTTCAGCTTTTTGCAAATGAACAAACTCCAGTAACAGGCGGGCTTCAGTCACATGAGCCTGTGACTGAAGCCATCAATCATCCTGTGGGGATGACGACTCAGGCACTGATCAACATCTGGTTCAGCCGTAAGCCACGCGATAAAGGTGGGTTGCCGGCGGATCTGGAACCCATTTTCACACTGCTCTGTAATACGCGGTTTAGCCAATATCAGCACGGTCGCGTACTTTTGGCGGCCAATCTGATTGCACTTTATCGCGTGGAGCCGTTTTGGGCAGAATCAAAGCTGATCCCACTTATGTCTTGGACCGCTCAGCCTCAGACGGCTAGGGCTATTTGGGAAGGGTTTCTGTGGTCGCCTCGGCTGCATCAGCAGCTACTCTCTGCGATTAAGCCACATCTACTTGAGACCGCGGCGCATTATGATGAGTTGGGAGCACACGCATCGCAGTTTTCCGCTTTTCTCACGTATGTGGCGCTGGGTCCTGTATCTGGCTACAGCACGAATGAATTTCGGATGGCGATAGCTCAGTTTCCTATCGAAGGCCTGGAGCAGGTAGCTCATTCTTTGGCTCAAGCGCTGGGTGGGGCAGCTGAGCAGCGCGAAGATTATTGGCGTAATCGAGTAGAACCATTTTGGCGATTGATTTGGCCGAAAACGCGAGAGCTGGCAACAGAAAATATCGGGCAGTCTTTGGCGCGGCTTTGCTTAGCTGCCGGCGATGAGTTCCCGGCAGCCTTTAGGACGGTGAGAGACTGGCTATTACCCGTACAGCATGGGCATTTTATCGTCAAGACACTATTGGATTCGGGGCTGTGTACTCGATATCCCCAGGAGGCTTTGCGTTTCTTGGCGATTATCACTGGGGAGCAACCGTGGGTTCCGCGAGAGCTAGAGCCCTGTCTACTTGCAATTAGGTCGGCCAATGGGGCCGTACAAGCCGATCCTGAATATCGTCGGCTTAGTGATTACCATCGTCGCTATCGGAGTTGATTCGTAAGCGTCCGGCCAACTCGCCTTCCTGACCCCGACGCCAAGCGAGTCTCACGGGGTTGTCCGGAGTCGGTGCAGCGACTCGGGGAAACTCGATTTCAAGCGAGTCTCACGGGGTTGTCCGGAGTCGGTGCAGCGACTCGGGGAAACTCGATTTCAAGCGAGTCTCACGGGGTTGTCCGGAGTCGGTGCAGCGACTCGGGGAAACTCGATTTCAAGCGAGTCTCACGGGGTTGTCCGGAGTCGGTGCAGCGACTCGGAGAATCTCGATGTCAAACCGGCCTCGCGCGGTTGTCCGGTAACCGTCTGGCCAACTCACCTCTCAGCACACAGACCAGCTCGAACTAGAACAAATGAAAAGCAAAGCCTTTGTCCGCAGGTATATCCATTGGCTAAGCCTCTCTCTGACGTAGCTCATGCAGTGCTTGACACTGGGTCGCCATCGACGTCGGCTTCGTTGTATACTGCTCGCTCTGCATACCTTTGAGCTACAGGAACACCAGCATGACTGTACTCCAAACGATCTACTGGCAGCCTACGCCGCCTTAGCGCTACGCCCCCTCGCAACAACCTGCTTCCGCTAGCCTCGCTCGCGGGTGCGCACTGCTGTACGCCTGGTTTTACACCTTAAGCACACAGCAAAAAAATCCTCAAAATTTGAATTTGTATCGATTCGCTCGCCACTCCCTTGGCGTGCGCGATGCTTTGCCTTGGATATTTTCTATGCTGCAAAAACTTAGACAAACGTGGTTTTCCAACGTCCGTGGCGACGTGCTCGCGGGGCTGGTGGTCGCACTCGCGCTGATCCCGGAAGCCATCGCCTTTTCCATCATCGCCGGGGTAGATCCCAAAGTCGGTCTCTACGCCTCCTTCTGTATCTGTACTGTCATCGCCTTTGTCGGCGGACGCCCCGGAATGATCTCGGCGGCGACAGGTGCCATGGCACTGCTGATGGTTACGCTGGTAAAAGAGCATGGACTCCAGTACCTGCTGGCCGCGACTCTACTATGTGGCGTACTTCAAATCCTTGCCGGCTACCTGAAGCTTGGCTCGTTGATGCGCTTTGTTTCACGCTCGGTAGTCACCGGCTTCGTAAACGCATTGGCGATTCTGATTTTTATGGCCCAATTGCCTGAGCTGACCAATGTCACTTGGCATGTTTATGCCATGACCGCAGCGGGCCTGGGAATCATCTACCTGTTTCCGTATGTACCGAAAATCGGCAAGCTGATTCCTTCTCCATTGGTGTGCATTCTGACGCTGACTGCCATCGCTATTTACCTCGGTTTGGATATCCGCACCGTCGGTGACATGGGCCAACTGCCTGATACGCTCCCGATCTTCCTCTGGCCTGAAGTTCCGCTGAATTTTGAAACCCTGCGCATCATTTTCCCGTACTCGGCTGCGTTGGCAGTAGTCGGTCTACTCGAATCAATGATGACCGCGACCATCGTCGACGACCTTACCGATACCACCAGCAACAAAAACCGCGAGTGCAAAGGCCAGGGTGTGGCCAACATCGCTGCCGGCATGCTTGGCGGCATGGCAGGTTGCGCCATGATCGGCCAGTCGATCATCAACGTGAAATCTGGTGGCCGCAGCCGTCTCTCGACATTGTGTGCCGGCGTTTTCCTGCTGCTGATGGTGGTATTTCTTGGCGAATGGCTCTCCAAAATCCCTATGGCCGCACTCGTGGCTGTGATGATCATGGTGTCCATCGGCACCTTTAGCTGGGATTCTTTGCGTAATCTGAAAGAGCATCCGCTGTCGACCAACCTTGTCATGGTGGCGACCGTCGTGGTCGTCGTGGCCACTCACAACCTGGCTTACGGCGTACTGGTAGGTGTGCTGCTGGCTTCGCTGTTTTTTGCCAATAAGGTCGGGCACTACCTGGATATCAAGAGCACTCTGGAAGAGACGAAATCACATCGGACTTACTACGTCGTGGGCCAGGTGTTCTTTAGCTCTGCGGACAAGTTCACTGAGGTTTTTGACTTTAAGGAAGCGCTCAACAAGGTCACCATCGATCTCACACAGGCGCATTTCTGGGATATCACCGCCGTCGCAGCCCTGGATAAGGTCGTGATCAAGTTCCGACGCGAAGGCGCTGAGGTTGAAGTGCTCGGTCTCAATGAAGCCAGCGCAACAATCGTTGACCGCTTCGGCGTGCATGACAAACCCGGTGCCATCGACAAGCTCATGAGCCACTAAGGAGAACGACAATGACCCACATAATGGCCTGCATTGATAACTCACAATCCTCATTGGCGGTCTGCGATTACGCAGCATGGGCCTCGCAACGACTCAGCGCTCCCCTGACCTTGCTTCATGTGCTGGATAAGGAGAAATATCCTGCATCCGCTGACCTCAGCGGCAATATCGGTCTCGGCAGCAGAGAACATCTACTGGAGGAGTTGGCCACGCTGGATGCGCAGCGGGCAAAACTGGCCTTGGAGCATGGGCAGCACATGCTTGAAAAAGCTCGCGAGCGAACAGTTCACTCTGGCGCCATGTCACCTGATATGAAGCAGCGCCATGGCCATCTCGTCGAAAGCCTGAGCGATCTCCAAGACGATATTCGGTTACTGGTGATTGGAAGAGTCGGTGAGGACAGCACGCGCAGTGCCCAAAGTCTTGGCAGCCAGATTGAAGCGGTAGTCCGAACTATCCACCGCCCCATCCTGATTACAACCAGCCATTTCAGGAAACCTGAAACGGTCATGGTGGCATTTGACGGCAGCGCTACAGGCCACAAGACCGTACAGATGCTTGCTTCAAGCCCGCTGTGCGAAGGCCTGCCAATTCATATCGTCATGGTTGGTACGGACTCTGAAGAAAACCAGAACGAGCTGGAGAAAGCACGATCCACACTTGCCTCTTATGGCCTGCTAGTGCATGCCGAGATCCGCCCAGGCGAAGTAGAGTCGGTACTTCATGCGTATCAGGCAGAGCACGGCATTGACCTCTTAGTCATGGGGGCGTACGGGCACTCACGCATCAGGCAGTTTCTGGTAGGCAGCACGACCACGACGATGCTGCGAACATCCACTTTACCCGTATTGCTGCTTCGCTGAGCCAGTTCCACTGGCCACAGTATTTCCAGAACTGCGGAAATGCCGTGGCCACCCTGGACGATGACTAACTGATTTTGCCGTAACGAGACCACATGCAACTCATAACTGAAATTGTTCACCCCGAGCTGAAATCCAAGCAGGGCAGAGTATTCCGTCGACATGCAGCACGGGGCATCGTGATGCGGGGTGAACAGATCCTGTTGCTGTTCACCGAGCGTTATAACGACTTCAGCTTTCCTGGAGGCGGCCTTGATGGTGACGAGGACATTGTCACAGGCCTGAAGCGTGAGCTTGAGGAAGAGACTGGTGCTCGTGAAATACAGGTGCTCCAGCACTACGGTTACATCGAGGAGTACCGGCCCTACTGGAAGCCACAGTACGATCTGATGCACATGACCTCGCATTTTTATCAATGCGAAGTAGCGCCCCAGCTAGAGCCCGTGAGAATGGAAAGCCACGAAATCGCTAATGGTATGCGGCCTGTCTGGATCAACCTGCATGAAGCCATCGCGCACAATGAAGCCGTCATGCAGCGCCACGAGTCTTCGATGGGGCAATCAATTCTGCGCGAAACCTACATGCTCAGAAAAGTCGCTTCCGAATTGTTGATGCCAATCAGCCTTTGAGCTGACTATTTGGCGAAGTCCACTTAGCCTGTCTCAGGCAAGCATCCAATGCTGCGGGAGTAATTGCGTGATTTCGCTAGCCCGCTGTGTCGGAAGCCGCATCAGCACATCCTTGAGATAGGCATACGGATCGTGGCACAGGCGACAGCGCTTTCGGTCGGCCAGTTCACTTTGACGGTGCCACGCGGGTGCTGGATTTCAATGCATATACTCGCTGAAGCTGCCTGCGAATGTCCTCCGGCTAATGGCAAGGGCACTGGAATGAAAGCAGGTTGCAGCGCCATGGTTTTGTTCGTGAGTACCCTAATCCATTTATGGACGAGGTTCGCGTTAAGGCTGTGCTTCTGCGCGACGCTGGCAATTGATGCGCCGGGCTGGGCGCACTCTTGGACAACTTGGGCCTTGAAGGATTTTGAACAGGAACGGCGTTGTGACTGCATGGAAATACCCGCTTAAAAGGCTAGAAATGGTGTCCACTTAAATTAGGTGGACACCATCGCCTTTGGCGTCGGGGGCAGGAAGGTGAGTTAGCCGGACGGTTACGTTGTCCGCACTTAGTGCAACGACTCAGTAGTTCAATCAAAGAGCGAGCATAGGAAAACGGCTTGGATAAGCAATATGCAACTTTTGCACATTGCTTCCTCGGCCAGTCTTCTTTCGGTCACCTTTAAACTCGCGGAGTTCGGGCAGCAGTGGGAGTGCACCTGATCTGGCACGTGTGGCTGAATCAGGGTTTCGCACTGGCGGCAGGCCAACTTTCCTGACTATCTATACTAGTCCCGTTGGCGTTTAGTACTAACCATCGCTCTACCAATCCAGCCTGTCAGCACTGTCATCATGCTGCTTGGCTTCTGTCTCGTAATCATCTGCAATGACGCTCAAAATGGCTGAGGTTCTGTGCCAGTCGAATGCTGTTGCCGTGGCATACGCCTTAAACTTGGCTGCCAGCTCTCGTTCTTGGTTGCCCCCTTCACGGAATAGACGGGTTGTGACGCCTCGCAGATTTCGTAGGCCGATTGCAAACCCAATCTCCAGATGCTCGCTACGTACGGTCTCGATTAGCTCTCGAACCTCCAAGGCTGGCCATAATCCGTCATCGCCAACAGGCGAGTGCGCTAGTACTTCACCAATCTTTTGGTCGGCGATCAATGCACGACCTCTGGCTTTGGCAAGCTTTCGCGCTTCCTTGACCCACTGGTCCAGCGCTCTTTGAGCGATCTTTCCATCAGATCCAGTGCCAGGGATCATGTCCCATATCCGAAGAATATTAAACGCCTGCGTAGCTGCATTGCGCGTCCTCGCCGGCTCTTCGATAGGCTCTTCGTCAATACCGCTCTCCGGAGAGGGCTTGAATATTGCGCAGATGATCTGGACAAAAAGCTCTGGGCTTTGAGCCATTGCTTTGGGAATTATTTTGGGCGGCCTTTTCGAATGTTCTAGGATGGGGAGGTAGGCCACTTCGATACCTAGCATTTCGCTTTCGTCGATATCCGATGCCTCATCCAAATAACTCAGCATTTGCTCAAGGTAATACTGAAACATCACCCCAGCGTTACGATCGTCGTTTGCTGGGTATGGCTGAATTGCCGCTGCGCGTAGCATTTGAATCAGATCCCCAGTGGGAAGTTGAGCAAATCGTTTTCTGCCACTCACGAATTGGATCGCGTCGTGAGCACGTCCCGCGCTGAGTAGCTTGGCAACAACTAATCCTACTTCGTCCTCTGTTGAGTCAATGCCAAGAGCATGAACAGTCCGCCAATATTCACTATCAACGTCTCCACCGGCTTGCGCAGCGAGTGACCAAGTCCAGTTGCAAGGGCGAAGTGAGTGCAAAATTTGAACGACGGTTTTGTAGCCCCAGTTGTTTTCAACGGCAACCTTAACCAAGGACTCAAGCCACTGTTCTTGAGGTTGCGCTTTAGCGCAAATAGCGCCTTGCGCCATCTGTTGATGTTTGAGGTCGTCGCTGCGTAAGCCTCTTTCAATCAATGATGTTAGCTGCTCTTGTGCTTGGTCCCCCTGGGCGACCGCCCAGCCAAGTGCCATAGCGTTGACAGCGTAGTGTGCCAGTTTGAATACCGCATCGACGCCATGATCCCTTAATAGCATGGCAGATTCTGTAGTTCGCAGTTCAGCGAGAAGCTGCTCGTTTTTTTCCCAGTCAGACATCGGGCGGACAAGTGACACCCCATTGTTGAATAGCCACCCCAACTTCTGGATAGGATCGTGAGGAGCTAACAGGTTGTACACCTCCTCCAACTCTACTATTTTGTCTTCTTCTAACGACCATTCGGCGTCGGGAAACTCCCTGTGGTTATTCATTACCGTCCTCAAACGGTTCCACAAGCTTGTCCTATCGGCTTCGTCAGTAAGGTTCTGTTCACAGTGGCGTAACTGATCAAGCAAACCTTGGAGATCCTCTTCGGGGATGTCTGAGAGGCGTCCAAGCAGTTGCTCCCATCGCCCAACGTCTGTCCCCACATCTTCAAGTAGCCTGTGGGTGATTTCTCGGGCGCCCTGTCGAATGAGGGGATAGGAGATAGTCTCTCTTTCTGTAGCGTCAAAGTCGCGCCATCTTGTTCTGCCAGATGGGCTGACAGAATCATGTCCGCTTGGAAGAATGGAATTCATGAGCTTCCAAGCTTGTTCGGAGTGACTGTTTCTTAAACGGTCCAACACCTTGAGGCGCTGGGATAGAGGGGTGTTCGTTTGGGGCTCCCACAGAAGAAAAATGTCGCGAAGGCTGCTTCCTGGACGATTACTGTAGCGGCCTCCTGGATCAGCTGCGTCGAGCCTTGCCAATATGTGCGCAACTGGTGCTATGTAATCCTGCGACCAAGCCAACGCTTCAAGCGCCCACAGAAGATCTGATAGATGTTCGGCATCAAAAATGCCATGCCCATCACTGCCAAACAGCGCATAGATTGCCGGTTCGTCGTCATCCAAGCTGCGCTCTAATTCTCGGAGGAATTGCCGCGGCGCGGCCTCCGCGAGAAGTTGAAACTCCGTACTCAGTGACCACCACCGCTGGCCGTCGGCACCATTCAGTACCTTTTCAACAATTCGGGCGGCTCGGTGTTCAGCCTGTGGATCTGCGGGGGCACGACCTCCGAACAGCGCCAACATGATCAACGTTTCACCTACGCCTCGGCGAAGAATCTCAGAATACTCAGGCTTGACGTCTTTCACCGCTGCCAGCCATCGTTCCTCGGGCTTCATGGCGTAGCGTGGATCAGCTGAGGTGAGCACCTCGATTGCGACGGCTTCAAAGTTCGATAGATCGTTGCTGGAGACATGGCTGGCGAGTAGCAGCCAAGCATCTTGAGGAGATGCTATTTTCCAGGCCGTACCTACTTTTCTAAGCGGGCTATCGAGATCACCTGCGTATCGGGGCAAGTCTCTAATCAGATCATCATAAGAATCGCCGCCCAGTCGAGAAAGCACACTTTGGTCAGTATCTGATTTCTCGTCCCAACCACCGGCTAGCATTCCAGCTATTAGCCCTCGTGGTGGAGGAGTTCTTGCCCACATAGGAACACTTCCGGTCTCGCCCGCCATCAGTCGGCGAAGAATAGCCAAGCTTCTTGAGGACTCTCTAGCGAATCGCTCGGCGTCCTTTAATGGAACTCCGATATTCGACAATGCCTCTCGAATGCCTTCTCGCGAGGGCCTTTGGAGCCTTCTGGCATTCGAAACTGGGGAACCGGAGCCATAGGCTGACAAAACATGGTGGCCCTTCCTGGTGATAACTTGGGCTAAGCCTGGCTGCGGATCGATCAGGACGATGATCATCGGGCTTGCGCTGTCTGCAAGTTTGCGTGCCTGCTCGGCGTCCGTTGCTACCAAGCAGCGAGCAAGGTAATGCTCAGATACGCTTTCTGGTAGTTGAGTAATGGCCGCGTACAGCAATGCGCAGACCTCCTCTGCCGTTTCTCCTTGGAAATCTCTTTGGGAGGCTGAAGACCTGAGCCAAGTTAAAATTTCTACAGCGGATTCATCACGATCACTCAGAATCAGATCAGTGCTAAGCGGCCACTGTGTCGCAAGTGACCACTCTTGCCATACTTCTTCCAACTGCAAAGTTCCAGCAGGACGTTTCCCTAAGTGGCTGGCGAGCCAGTGACCCACCGCAGGGTACGTTTCGATCCAATGGACAAGGTCGCTACCGTCGTAGGCGAGGACGTCCGCCCATACGTTTTCGTTACGTTTTGCATCAGCCCACTGCTCCTTTTTGGACCATGGCCGCGGCGTTACAAAAATGAACGTGGAGACATTTCTGACTAAGTGTTCTGGATCATCTGTTCGCTTGAGATAGTCGTCGTTGGCTTTGCCCAGGATATTGTCTCGTTGGGTGCCAATTTCCCAGCCAGCCGTTCCCTTTGGCACATAAAGTGTTTTTTCGATTGCGATGGAAAGCCCATCCCATCCTGGGTGCTGCACTGCTTCATCGGATGGAAAATGCACGCTGGAGCATCCAGAAGCTTTTATCAGTTTGGATAAAAGCTCAGGCAGTCCACTTTGACCGCCTCGGCGCTCGGCCCATTGAGCTATGTCATTTTGAGTTGTCCAGCGGATTGGGTTGCCCGATTTTGTCGTGGGGCCAAGCGGGGGAAGAAAGATGCCCGCTACTGCGCCCCCTGCGGGGAATGTGATGCCTGCATTTTCCAATGCTGCCCTAATTGCTTGAGCGTTATTGGGGACGGGTTTGCGCTGTCCTCGCTCGAAATCTGCCAAAGTTGACGCCGCGATGCCCGCTTTTTTTGCCAGGTCTTGTTGGGACCATGCCAGAAGTGCACGGCCGGCTCGTACCTGCTTCGCGGACAGCATTGAGGAATCAGACATGACAAAATCTCCGATGAGGTCATATTTTTTATATGACCTAACTGAAAATGTGTCAAGTTCTCGTGGCTTGATATTTATTAAACGCGTGGAGGAGAGCGGTAATTACCCGCTGGCAGGCCATTTACGATCGTGGAGGCAGGCTTGGATGGTTTACTCTACGAGAGTGTGTGTGCCAGTGGGGGAGGTCGGTTTCAAAGCTAGCTCTGTAGGCGTCACTGATTAGAAAATACCTGAACTCACACCCGCTGTGCGGAATGTAACCAGCGGCTGGACGCTCAAACCCAAGGATCCTTGTAAAGTTAGGCGCGATAGTATCCCCGATAGTCAGCGCAATTGTATTCTCCAGTTTTTGCTGTGCAGCTTTGAGTAACGCTCATCTAGCTCTTCACATCCCGTCGGTGTGAATGTAACGGGGGCTGGACAGCAATATGCAAATTTTGCACATTGCACCTGTTTTGTCTGAGGAAGACTAATTATCAGGTTTTCTTAATGTTATCTCTATCCCGTCAAAAGTGATCGTTAGTCAAAGCTCATAGGGCTGACTTTGCCGAAGATGCTGAATCGCTCCAGAAATCGCGAGTGCCTGCTTACTCCGTCATTAAGCATCAGTAGTAGCTTAGTTTTAATAAGTTGCACGCATCGAAAAGTTGTTTATATCGCATCTAGCCAGCTTTGCCGCAGCTTAGTTCTTGTATTGAGTGGATGAGGGTATTTAGTAGCTTAGTTTTTGATTCTTAATCCAGTCATTGATCTCTGATTCAAGCCACCTGCTGCGGCTTCCAATCTTACGGTGTCGCGGAAATCTTCCTTCTCTCATTTCCTTATAAACAAAAGTATGGGAAAAGCCTATTTTCTTACATAGATTTTTTCTATCTAATAGTACTTCCGACATTTTCAAACTACCTTATTGTTGTTGGTAGCATTAGTTTATGCTTGGCCGGAGCTATCTGTAAATGGTGGGAAGGGCATAGCTTGTTAAATTAACTTGACGCTAAATAAACCTCGGATATTGAATTATGTTGTACTCAAAATTCAAAGCCTTTTACCGTTCGTCGGTTTTTTGAGTTGCGCTCTCAATGAGGTCCGACCAGCGTTGCCATAACACATGTTGTTCGGCAGATTCGTCGGAGATCACATAAATAAGATCGAGGGTTTTATCGTATTCGATCTCATCCTCATCATCTGAACCATGAGCAATCATGGAGTGAATCATGCCCTTTGCGGCTTTGAAATGTGATCTCACACCACTTGAAAAAGATCTCCTGAGATCGTGCGGGGTGAATGTCGGTATGGATAATATGTAATCCATGGGGCGGGCAGTTTTTCGTTTTCCAAAGATTGAGAGTATTCCATTGTTTAGAGTATTTTTCGTTATCACTCTTGCTTCATAATCAGCACTAGTTCGCGGCGACTGAAAAACCCTATCCGAGGTTTTTGGCAGTCCAGCAATCAGCGACATCGCAAATTTACTCAAATAGACGGAATGCTTTACCCCGCCTTTCATGCGCTCTGGAGGGATATGGTAAATTGTAGCGCCATTGGGTAGCTGCTCTAGTTCGCTAAATCGCATCCCCACGACCTCCTGCCGACGCATGCCGGTGAGTAGTGCTATCTGCAATGCGACGGTAGTTACCGAGAATAGATAACCTGTTGCACGGTGTTTATTCAGCATCACCCAAGTTTTACTTAGCTCTTCAAGATCTAGGCATCTGCGTAACTTACCCGTATGCTTCTGCTTTATATCAAGCATCGAATCAGTAATCCCGAGCATCGGGTTCTTGGTGATCTCTATGTATCCCAAAAAAACCGCATGACTAAGAATTTGATTTAGAATCGTTCGGCAGATACTTGCTGTCCGCTTCCCGTCGCCTTTATTTCCTATGCCATTCCCTGAATCTTTCTTGATTTTTTGTAGTAGCCGGATGCATGCCTTGCCGTCGATATTTTTAAGCTTAAGCTGCCCAAAACTGGGTTCCAGCCAACGTGCGTATCGATTGCGGTAGTCGTTCAGCGTGGAATCACGGAGCTTTTTTTCAGCACTAATATATGCAAAGTACTCTTTCGCAATTTCGACGAAAGTCGGTTCTGACCATTCTGCCAGCGCAGCCTCATGCTGCTCCTGTCTCGGATCTATTCCTAGGCTGATTTTTTCCTTGAGTGCAAAGTGTTTTTTGAAGGCCTCCGTGAGAGTCAGCTCGGGATGCGGAGGTTCGTGAGCGAAGTCGATGGCAGAGGTGCCGTTGAAAAGCCGCAGGCGGCTCACAAATTTTTTCGTACCCCCTTTGTTAATCACAGCGCTAAGGCCGTCGCCGCACGCAATCCTGATTTTCTTTTGAGGATCAGGCTTGGTGTTTCGGATCTGTCTCTCCAACTCTGCTCTGCTTGCCATATTTTTGTATTCGTCTAGGTGTGGGATCGCTTTGGTATAATCCCACCATGATCCCACAAAAATGGTTTACAGGCAATTCCAGATCATGACGCCTGCTTAATGTCAATGCTATAAACGCTTGATTTTATGGAGTTTGTAGGGGGTGCGTCAGTCGTGGCGGGGTTGTGTGAACGGATTCGAAATCCGTTGTACCTTCACCGGTACCTAGGGTTCGAATCCCTATCTCTCCGCCATTATTTATAAACAGAAACCCCCAATAACTTAACGGTTGTTGGGGGTTTTTGTTTTTGTAGCAGAAATGCGCAAGTAAATTCTGCTACGTTCGTCATTACCTGATGACAGTGCGGGTCGATCATGAACTTCGAAAAAGTGCTCACGCATGTGCAGGCTAACCTTCCAGGTCTTTTGGCAGTGTACGTCTTTGGCAGCCAGGTGACGGGGGAGGCAAATGCCGCCAGCGATCTTGACTTGGCTGTGCTGATTGAAGGAAGCATTGACCCACTGCAACTGTGGCGTCTATCCGGGGAATTAGCGGATATCGTCAAGGTGCCCGTTGATTTGTTGGACTTACGCGCAGCCTCGACGGTCATGCAATACCAAGTCATAACGACAGGGCATCGCCTGTGGAGCAAGGACAGTCAGGCCGGTATCTTTGAGAGCTACGTACTCAGCGAGAAAACTGCGTTGGATTGCGCCAGGGCAGAGCTGCTAGTCGACATTCAAAAGGACGGAACGGTATATGGCCGATGATGTACTCATCAACAAGGCTGCCAGCATTGAGCGCTGCGTTGCTCGTGCTCGGGAGGAGTACGAAAAGGATCCAGCCAGTTTCGCCACTGACTTAACCCGTCACGATGCGGCCATTCTCAATATTCTGCGTACCTGTGAGGCTGCCCTGGACATGGGGCAACATCTGATTCGTCGTGAGCGCCTCGGTGTCCCCCAACGTGCTCGTGACGTGTTTGAGCTGCTGGCGCGGGGCGGATGGGTGAATCCTTCCTTGCTCACCAACCTGAAAAACATGGTCGGTTTCCGCAATATCGCTGTGCATGAGTATCAGACGCTTCAGTTGCCTATTACCGTTGCGATTATCACCAAACATCTGGGCGATTTCCTGGCATTCAGTGCACATGTCTTGACTAAGGAATTGGGCCAGTAAGCCGATTCAAATAACGCATCCAGATCAAAGCCAACCCGGTATTACTTTGGACGCAGCCAGCGCCGTATTAGACGCCGATCAGAAGGACAGCCGCATCTTCGCCAAGCGCAAAAACCCTGGTCGCATCGACGGCGTGGTGGCAGTGGCCATGAGCATCGATGCATCTGAACTGCAACTGGCCGAGGTGAGTGACCACGACGGTTTTTTCAACAACCCGATTATGCTGGGTGCCTGGCTGTAAAACTTCTTCATGATTTCAGTTTGGCGTTTCTGAGTGTGGTGGGGTATCAGAGCACGACAAACAGATGAAACGCACTTGTGTGAGTCCCGGCATGGGACTAGGATCATTCCATGAGAATCATCGCGATCAGCCAGCTCAAGACTTTCTGGCAGAAATACCCGGATTCAGAGCAATCCCTCCTTGCCTGGATTGACGAGGCAAAGAAAGCGAACTGGCAGACGCCCGCAGACATCAAGGGCCAATTTCGCCATGCGAGCGTTCTCAAAAGCCGCCGGGTCGTGTTCAACATCAAAGGCAATGACTACCGGCTAGTTGTCGCTGTGGCCTATCGCTACGGCGCGCTCTATATCAAATTTGTCGGCACACATAAGCAGTACGACGCCGTCGACGCTGATACTGTGGAAATGGAGTAACCCATGAACATTCGACCCATTCATACCGAACAGGATTACCAAGAAGCGCTGAAGGCTGTCTCGCCGCTGTTCGATAATGAACCAGAGCCCGGGACGCCTGAAGGGGATTACCTTGAGGTAATGATTACGCTGATCGAAGCTTATGAAGCGAAACACTTTCCGGTTGATCTGCCCAATCCGGTGGACGCCATACGTTTCAGGATGGAACAGTCCGGTTTGTCAGCGACAGACCTTGTGCCTGCCATTGGGCGCAAGAATCGGGTGTATGAGGTGCTGAACGGGAAGCGAGCTCTTACGCTGCCGATGATTTGGAAACTACATGAGATGTTTGGGATTCCGGCAGAGAGTTTGATTAAGCCGGTAAAAGCGCTGTAGCACCGAATGGGTCTGACCCGCATAAAAAATCCGGACTCCTGATAAGAGCTCCGGATTTTTTATGCCTGCCATTTTGATTACCTAGCTTTTCCGAAACAGGTGCTTACGTTATGCGGGTTCGGCGGTTTTCGAGCAGGGTTGCGCTGGCTGGGGTAGGGCGCTAACCTTCCGCCGTCGCCCTCATGGCGACCGGTTTTGACAGGCCGAATAACGTGCGATCTCTGTGCATCCCCAAACTGGTTCCAGGCGTCTGTCTGTGCCCATTTGTTATGGCGGCTGTGCGTGGGGCATCTTCGGGTGCGCCGGGTTTCCACGTTTCCGGTCTGTCAACCCGCGTACAGCTGCCACCCAATCCTGTTTGACAGCGGGGGAGTGGTAGCTTCTTTTCATAACGTGGAGTTACATCATGAAGAACAGCACCGCTGATTTTACCGAAGGGCATGCGCGCAAACTCTTTTGCGTAGCCGATGACGTCGGCACCGAAGAAGCCCTCACAAACGCCACCGAAATCCTGTCATCTGCCCTGCAAACCGCTTACCAATGCGCCGAAGATCCAGTCAGCACACAGTCGCCCGTGATCATGGCCCTGGCTCAATTGATTGAGAACGCGCAAGCCTTGGTGGACGCTGTCCTGGAGCGTGATTTCCCCACGGCCAAATAAATACCTGCTTCTGAAACGAAAAAAGCCTGCTGAACTCAACGCTCAGCAGGCTTTTTTGTGGCTGCAACTCGGTCAGGCAGGCTGCGCCACCAAGCTGTTGCTCACCTTGCGGCCCAACACCAGCACGGTCGCAAACCCCAACCCCACCAACACAGTGGCCAGGCTCAACAACACCGCGCTGCCCATTTGGTCGACGATCCGTCCACCAAAGAACGAGCCCAGGGCAATGATCACCTGAAACAGCGCCACGAACAGCGGCATGCCTCGTTCCACATCCTTGGGCGCCACCACGAACATCCAGATACTGGCGCAGGCCGGGAAGGCGCCAAAGGCAAAGCCCCAGAGTGCGATCAGCACCACGGCGCCTGTCATACCGGTGGCGAAGTAGGGGAACAGGGCGGTGCTGGTCCCGATCATCAGCGCGACCAGCAGCAAGGTGTTACGCACGCTGCGGTTGGCGGCGAAGCCGGCGAACACATTGCCCAGTACGCCTGCCACGCCATACAGCAGCAACAATGAGCCAATCGTCGGCCCGTCGAAGCCGGAGCTGTGTTTGAAGAACGGCGCGACATAAGTGTACGCAGCAAAGTGCGCCAGGCCGATCAGCAGTACGGCAATCAACCCGACCCGCGCTTGTGGGTTGATAAACAGGGCTGGCAGGTCACGAACCTCAATGGCCTTTTCCGGTTTGAGGCGCGGCAGCAGGCAGACTTGCGCCAGCAGCACTGGCACTCCCACCAGCGCGGTGACCAGAAAGGTCATGCGCCAGCCCATCAGGCCGCTGAGCCAGGTGCCTACGGGCACGCCGAGTACGGTGGCCAGGGTCACGCCCATCATGATGATCGACGTGGCTTTTGCGACGCCGACGCCCTTGGGCGCCAGCCTGCCGCTGAGGGCGATGGCCGTGGCCCAGAAGCCGCCGATGCTGATGCCGAGCAATACACGCCCGAACAGCAGCAGGCTGAAATCGGTGGCAAAGGCCACCACCCCGTTGGCGAGGATCATGACCAGCGTCAGGCCGATCAGCAGATAGCGGCGGTCCATGGCGCCAATGCCAACCGACAGCAACGGCGCGGCAAGGGCCGCCATGATGCCGGGCAGGGTGACCATCAGGCCTGCGTGGCCGGCACTGATGCCCAAGTCGCTGGCGACGTCGTTGAGCACGCCCACCGGCAGAAACTCGCTGGTCACCAGGGCAAAGGCACCCACGGCGACCGAAAGAATCGCCAGCCACTGCTGTTTGACGCTTTGTTGATTATGTTCGGGAAGCCCGCTAGGGGCCCGGCTCGCGCTTGGCATGGGATTGGGTTCCGGGAGGAATGTCGCCTGAAGCCAGGCGAGGAGGGAATTTGGAGCGATTATAGGAATCAGTGGCGGCAATCGTTCAGGCGCTCGTTTCGATAGTAATCATCAGTGCTATCGATGTGAGCAATCATTCGCCGGCCAACCGCCCCAAAAGACACTCAATAAACACCCCCTCCGCCCGACTCATCTTCTGCTCGCGATTCCACAGCAGGTGGATATCCACATCCGCAATCCCCTCATCCGGCGGCAACCGCCACAGCAGCCCGTTTTTCACATCATTCGCCACCACATGAGTGGGTAAGCAGCCCAAACCAAACCCGGCAATCACCAAACGCCGCACTTCTTCCAGGCTGGAAGATGACGCCACGATCCGCCCACCGAAGCCTTGCTGATCACGGAAAATGGTCAGTGGCGAGAGCATCCCGCCAATCTGGTCGCTGGTAAAACTCACGAAGTTTTCCGACTGCAAATCCCCCTCGGCCAGGTTTGTGCGTCCGAACAATGGGTGATGTTTTCCGCAAAAGAACGCGTAGCGCTGACGCAGAAACAGGTGCTGTTCCAGGCGCGGCTGAGGCCGACGATTGAGGCTGAGCCCCAAGGTCGCGGTTTTTTCCAGCAGGGCGGCGACGATGTCGGAGCTGCGCATCACTTCGACTTCCAGATCGACCCGCGGATGGTCGCGATGAAAGCCTGCGAGAAAGTCATCGAAAGTGTCGGAATTAATCCGGCTGATCATCAGCAAGCGCACTTTGCCGATCACTTCGTCGCCGGGCTTTTGCAGGGCGTTGCTCATTTGCGACACCTGGCCATACATCTCACCGGCAATCGCGAAAATCTGTTCACCTGCCTCGGTGAGCACGAAGCGCGGGCCGCGACGCACGATGAGCTGGCAATCCAGCTGCTCCTCCAGGCGCTTGAGCGCCTGGCTGATGGCCGGTTGCGTCAGGTGCAGGCGCGCGGCGGCGCGGCTGATGCTCAGTTCCTGGCCGATCACGCGGAAGGTACGCAGCAGGTTCCAGTCCAGGCGGTCGTTGAGCAGGGGGTGAATATCGCGGCGGGATTCGGGCATGGTGTGGCTCGATAATAAGCAGTATTTATAATAAAGATAATAAATAGAAAATTGACTAATCATAGCCCCAGGCCGAAAAATCGGGCTCAACAAGCGCCATTAGAGCGCACCGGTTCGACCATCTCCTGCCAAAAAAATAACCAAAGGAGCCAGCCCCATGAAGCCTTCCGCTTCGCCGCAGCCTCGCCGTGCCGCGGCCGCCGCTTTTATCGGCACCATGATCGAGTGGTACGACTTTTACATCTATGCCACCGCTGCGGCGCTGGTGTTCGGCCAGCTGTTTTTCCCCTCCGACGATAAGTTGTTCAGCACCATGGCTGCGTTCGGCACCTTCGCCGTGGGCTTTTTTGCGCGGCCGTTGGGCGGCATTGTGTTTGGCCATATCGGCGACCGCATCGGCCGCAAGAAATCCCTGGTGATTACCCTCGTGATGATGGGCGTGGTCACGGTGTGCATCGGCCTGTTGCCGACCTATGCACAGATCGGCGCCGCGGCACCGGTGCTGCTGATACTGCTGCGAGTGGTGCAAGGCATTGCGGTCGGCGGTGAGTGGGGCGGGGCGGTGTTGATGGCCGGAGAACATGCGCCAAAGGGGCGCCGTAACTTCTTTGCATCCTTCGCGCAATTGGGCAGCCCGGCCGGTTTGATTCTTTCCCTGCTGGCGTTCAGTGCGGTGACCCGCTTGCCGGAAGAAGACCTGCTCAGTTGGGGCTGGCGCCTGCCGTTCCTGGCCAGTGCCTTGCTGTTGGTGGTCGGCCTGGCGATTCGTCTGGGTGTAAATGAGTCGCCGCAGTTCCTCGAAGACAAGGCCCTGGCGGAAAAAGCGCGGGCGATCAAGAAGGACCAAGTCCCCGTGCTGGAAGTGCTGAAGACCGCCTGGCGCCCACTGTTATTGTGCATTGGCGCCAACACATTGGGGATTGCCGGCGTGTATTTCACCAACACCTTCATGATTGCCTACAGCACTCAACAACTGAACCTGCCGCGCTCGCTGATTCTGGAATGCCTGTTCGTCGTCGCCATTATTCAGTTCTGCGTTCAGCCACTGGCCGCCTGGGTGGCAGAGAAGGTCGGCGCTACACGGTTCCTGTGCGCCATGTGCGTACTGGCGATGGCCTCGCCGTATCCGATGTTCGTTCTGGTCAGCAGCGGCCAGGCGCCGTTGATCATCCTCGGCATAGCCCTCGCGGTGGTGTGCATGGCGTCGTTCTACGCCGTCATCGCAGGCTTTGTCAGCGGCCTGTTTGAAACACGTGTGCGCTACACCGCGATCTCTCTGGCTTACCAGGTATGCGGCGCATTGGCCGGTGGCCTGACACCGTTGATCGGCACCTGGCTGGCCCATCAATACCTGGGCCAATGGTGGCCGATGGCAGTGTTTTACAGCGTGATCGCGGCGGTTTCGTTGGTGTGCGTGCTGGCCTTGTCTCGCCGCCACGCCACGGCCCACCGCCTGGAAATGGCACACAGTTGAGGGAGTCAGCAATGTTGAAGATTAATGGCGAGCGCCTGTGGGCCAGCCTGATGGACATGGCCGAGATCGGCGCGACCGCACGCGGTGGCAGCTGCCGGCTGGCGTTGAGCGCCGAAGACAAGGCCGGTCGCGAGCTGTTCAGTCACTGGTGTACAGCGGCTGGCCTGACGTTAAGCGTGGATGCCATCGGCAATCTGTTCGCCCGTCGTGCGGGTGCCGACGATGACGCCGCGCCGGTGATGATCGGCAGCCATCTCGATACCCAGCCCGAAGGCGGGCGCTTCGATGGCGTGTACGGCGTATTGGCTGGCCTGGAAGTGATCCGCAGCCTCGACGACCACGGCATCCAGACGCGCAAGCCCCTGGAAATTGCGGTGTGGACCAACGAAGAAGGTGCGCGTTTCACCCCGGCGATGCTGGGCTCGGCGGTCTTCACCGGTGCCCTCGCGCTGGACAAGGCGCTGGCCACCACCGACGGTGATGGCGTCAGCGTGGCCGAGGCGTTGCGCACCACCGGTTATAACGGTGAGCGTGCATTGGGTGGGGCAGTGGATGCGTATTTCGAAGCGCATATCGAGCAAGGCCCGATCCTGGAAGACAACGCCCACAGTATCGGCGTGGTGACCGGCGGCCAGGCGATTCGCTGGCTCGACGTGCGGGTCGAAGGCATGGCTGCCCATGCTGGCACCACGCCGATGGCGCTGCGCAAAGATGCGTTGTACGGCGCCGCAAAAATGATCCAGGCCCTGGAAAACCTCGCTGCCGATTTTGCCCCGCATGGCCTGACTACGGTGGGTGAGTTGAGCATCGCCAAGTCGTCGCGCAATACCATTCCCGGTGTGCTCGACTTCACTGTCGATCTGCGCCATCACCGCGACGCCGATATCGACGCCATGGAGCAGCAAGTGCGCGCACGCCTGCAGGCGATTGCCGACAACCGTGGCCTCAGCGTGACTATCACACCGCACTGGATCAGCCCGGCCACGCCGTTCGATGCTGAGTGCGTGGCCTGTGTGCAAGCGTCGGTGGACGCTCTGGGCTACAGCCAGCAGACCATCATCAGCGGTGCCGGCCACGATGCTATCCACCTGGCGCGCTATTGCCCGACTGCGATGATCTTCATCCCCTGCGTCGGTGGCCTGAGCCACAACGAAGCCGAAGATGTCTTGCCTGAAGACGTGCGCCAGGGCACCGATGTATTGCTCAACGCCGTGTTGAAACGCGCCGGCCAGGTTCATTTCTAAAGGCTGACGCCGTGCCCATGTGGGAGCTGGCTTGCCTGCGATAGCGGTGAAGCAGGTAGTACATTGTGCTCTGACCGTGCGCAATCGCAGGCAAGCCAGCTCCCACAGGTTCTGTGTTTATCCAGGAGCATCCTATGAATACGTTTTTCCATCCCGAACAACTGCTGCATCACCCACGCAGTTACTATTCTCGTGGCCAGATGCGCACACCACAGGAGGTCCCCGAGCGTGCGCGCAACCTGCTGCTGGCTGCGCAAACCCTGGGCTTTGATATCCAGCAACCGAGCGACTACGGTATGGAACCGCTGCTCGCCGTGCACGGCGCTGCATACCTGGATTTTCTCCAAGAAGCTCACCAGCGCTGGAAGGAAATCCCCGAAGACTGGGGCGACGAAGTCATGTCCAACATCTTCGTGCGCGAGCCCAACGCCCTGCGCGGCATTCTGGCCCAGGCGGCACGTTACCTGGCTGATGGCAGTTGCCCGATCGGTGAACTGACCTGGCGCTCGGCGTATTGGTCAGCCCAAAGCGCGGTTGCCGCTGCCAAGGCGATCCTCGATGGCGCACCTGCCGCCTACGCCTTGTGCCGCCCGCCGGGTCATCACGCCCGCTTCGATGCGGCGGGCGGCTTCTGTTACATCAATAATGCGGCGGTGGCTGCGCAAGCTTTACGCAAAGGCTTCCAGCGCGTCGCGGTGCTCGATACCGACATGCACCACGGCCAAGGCATCCAGGAGATTTTCTACCAGCGCGATGACGTGCTCTACACGTCGATCCATGGCGATCCGACCAACTTCTATCCCGGGGTGGCGGGCTTTGCCGAAGAAAAAGGCGATGGCCCAGGCTTAGGGTTCAACCTCAACCTGCCCATGCCCCACGGTGCCAGCGAAGCGCTGTTTTTCGAAAAGCTGGAGCTGGCCCTGGCTGCGGTGAAGGATTTCTCGGCGGATGTGCTGGTGTTGTCACTGGGCTTCGATATTTACGAGCTGGACCCGCAAAGCAAGGTTGCGGTGACGCAGGAAGGCTTTGCGCGGCTGGGAGAGTGCATTCGAGGGCTGGGGTTGCCGTGCCTGATCGTGCAGGAAGGGGGGTATCACCTTGAGACACTGGACAGTAACGCGCAGGCGTTTTTCAGTGCGCCAGCGGCGTGGGAGAAACTATCAGTCGATTAAGCGCTAAAAGCCTGCCGATCAGTTTTCAGCAGGCTTTTCGTCTATCAATGAGCAGTCGTTCCCCTCGCCCTGGAACAGCGCCGTGTAGTTTTGCCCGCCATAAAATACCCCACTATCGACACCGTTTCGCAATCAGGCCTCACCCTGAACGCGATGATGGTGCTGCGACGATAGTGCGTGATGCGCAAGTCGGTAAGCAGGTCGTCACAGCGCGTGTCACGCAAGGGGAACAGGGCGAGGCTTTCACAGTAGCTGACGAGATTGTCGATAAAGCGCGTCGCTACCAAGGGGGAGCCGGTATCGCAGATGTAATCCTCAAGGGCATCGAGTTGCGTCAGGACTTCAGGCGAAAAAACCACCGAGTAGCTCACGCGTTCCCGATGCCTTTGCGCTGACGCCTGGCTGTCATATGCTCGCGAACCTGTTCTGCAGATAACCCGAGCTCAGGCTGTGCCTCAAGAGCGGTCGCTGCCGGGATGACTTCGTTCCTCAGCCAATCTTCCATGGCACGGTCACGTGCCAGCAGCACCCGCAATCCGTCGCGAATCACTTCGCTTTCGCTGGCATATTCGCCGGCAGCCACCTTGGCTTTGACCAGGGCCGCCATTTCAAGGGGCAAGGTGATGCTCATTTGCTGGGTTGAGCGCATTGGGATGTCCGCCAGAAGTGAGTAGGATTCAGTCCTACTTGACCATTGGCGCGATGCAAGAAGCAACTGATCAATGCCGATCTCCGGCGTCTCGTCGTCCATCCAGAAGGGATAGGTTTGCATAAGTTGCTGCGTCTCCAGTTGTGTGGGTCAGGCTGCAAGTATTGACCCGTTTTGGCGATCGCGTGGCCGCAGGTGGCCGATAAGCTGCTGAAATGTATGACTTGATATCTGTAACAGGATTATCTCGATATAGCCGCCCCGGCTCGCATGGCATCGCATCGGCTCCCATACGATAATGCTCGTCACCCCGACCACTTTGGCCTGCCTCCCGTGATCATCAATTTCGACCTCAACGACCTCCAAGCCTTCCGCGCCGTGGTAGACAAGGGCAGTTTCCGTGGCGCCGCCGAGGCCATCCGTATTTCGCAGCCGGCCCTCAGCCGACGCATCGAGAAGCTTGAATCCGCCCTGGATGTAAAGCTGTTCGAACGCACCACACGGCGGGTCAGCCTGACCATGGTCGGTCGTGCCTTCTTGCCCCAGGTGGAGCGAATGCTCGACGATCTGGACATCGCCTTGATGGGCATCAGCAACGTCGCGTCCACACGCATGGGCAACGTCACCATCGCCTGTGTGCCGTCTACCGCGTATTACTTCATGCCTCACGTGATCTCCGAATTCCACAAGCTGTATCCGAAGATTCGCCTGCGGGTGCTCGATGCCAGTGCTGGCGAAGTGAGCAATGCGGTGGCAAGCGGTGAAGCGGATTTTGGCGTGAGCTTCAGCGGTAGCCTGGCCGACGAGGTCGAGTTCGAGCTGTTGTTGCAGGAACGCTATGTACTCGCCTGTCGGCGTGACCATCCGTTGGCCACGCGTGAGAGCGTGACCTGGACCGAAGCCTATGAACACGACTACATCAGCGTGGACAAAACCTCGGGCAACCGCTTCCTGCTCGATCAGGCGCTGCGTGGCGTACGAGTGAAAAAGCCGAGTATCTGCGAGACTCACCACGTGACCACGATGATCGGGCTGGTGGAGGCGGGGCTGGGCGTGGCGATGGTGCCGTCGATTGCGATGCCGGCGTGCGAGCACCCGATTCTGGTGAGTGTGCCGCTGGTAGAGCCGCAGGTGATGCGCAATGTGGGCTTGATCAAGCGCCGCGGGCGGACATTGCCGCCCGCGGCGCTGGAGTTGGAGCGATTGGTGCGGGAGATGCCGTTTCGGTCAGTGTGACACCGAGTCCAGGCCGGTGGATTGCACCACCGGTTGAGCTTGCGGCGAGGCCATGAACTGCAGCAGCGCCTTGGCCTCGTCCGGGTGCTCGGCGTTGACCGGAATGCCCGCCGCAAAGCGTGTCACCGATTGCACGTCTTCAGGGATTTTGCCGACAAACGTCACGCCCTTGACCGGCAACAATTCAGCCACCTGTTGCAAGCCCACTTCGTAGTCACCCTTGGCCACCTGCTCGCCCACCGGCACGCGTTCGATCATGGTGCCTTTGGCCGGCATACCGAGTTTCTTGAACAACTCTTTCTCGACGTACACACCGCTGGCGCTGTCCGAGTACGCCACGGATTTGGCTTTGCTCAGCACGGCCTTGAGTTCGGCGTCGGTATTGATCGCAGGTTTTTGCGCGCCCTCCTTCACCACCAGGCCAATGCGCGAATCGGCCAGTTCCACGCGGGACGCGGGGTCGACCTTGCCTTGCTTGATCAGCTCATCCAGGGCGTAGCCGACCATGATCACCACGTCGGCGTGCTCGCCGCGGGCCAGGCGGTTGGGAATCGCTTCCGGCGCCTTGCCCATGGACGGGCCGAGAATGGTGTCGAGGGTGTCACCGCTTTGCTTGGCGTATTGCGGGCCAAGCAGTTTATAGGCGGCGGTGAAACCACCGGAGGTCATCACCTTGAGCTCTTCGGCCTGGGCCGTCAGCGCCAGGGCGCCGAGGACGACGGCAGTGAGGGAGTTGAATAAAGGCTTCATTGCACCGCCTCCTGCATGACTTGGCCACGGGTATTGGCGTGGCGATACAACGCCAGGGTTGAACACAGCGCACACAGTGCGGCGAACATCATCCAATAGGCGGGAGATGCCTTGTCTTCAGTGATGTGGATGAACCAGGTGGAAATCGCCGGGGTGAAGCCACCGAAGACCGCAGTCGCCAGGCTGTAAGCCAGGGAGAAACCCGCCACGCGCACTTCCACCGGCATGATTTCGGTCAGCGCCGGGATCATCGCGCCGTTGTACAGGCCGTAGAGGAAGGAGAACCACAACAGGGTTTCCAGCATGTGCGCAAAGCTTGGTGCGTTGACCACGTAGGACAGCGCTGGATAAGCAGTAAGAACAGTCAGCACGGTCATGGCGATCAGTACCGGTTTGCGGCCGAAGCGATCACTGAGGATGCCGCCGATCGGCAGCCAGAAAAAGTTCGACACCGCCACCAGCAAGGTCACCAGCAGGGCATCGGAAGTGCTCAGTTGCAGCACAGTCTTGCCGAAGGTCGGTGCGTACACGGTGATCAGGTAGAACGCGGTGGTGGTCATGGCCACCATCAACATGCCGCCGATGACTACGGTCCAGTTCTTCACCAGGGTCGCCATCACTTCACGCATGGTCGGGCGATGCTTGCGGTTGGCGAACTCTTCGGTTTCCTGCAGGTTGCGACGCAGCACAAAGATAAACGGAATGATCACGCAACCAACGGCAAACGGAATGCGCCATCCCCAATCGGCGACCACCGACGGTTCCATCCACACGTTCAAGCCATAACCCAGCGCGGCGGCCACCACAATGGAGATCTGCTGGCTGCCCGACTGCCAGCTGGTGTAGAAACCTTTGCGGCCCGGCGTAGCCATTTCAGACAGGTAAACCGAGACACCGCCCAATTCCGCACCGGCCGAGAAGCCTTGCAGCAGGCGGCCCAGCAGCACCAGCAGCGGCGCCCACAGGCCAATGGTGTGATAACTGGGCACCAGCACGATCAACAGCGTACCGCTGGCCATGATCGACAGGGTCACGATCAAGCCTTTGCGACGGCCCACGTCATCGATATAGGCACCCAGAATGATTGCGCCCAGTGGTCGCATCAGGAAGCCCGCGCCGAATACGGCGAAGGTCATCATTAATGACGCAAACTCATTAGCGGCAGGGAAGAACGCGGCGGCGATATAGGTCGCGTAGAAACCGAACAGAAAGAAGTCGAACTGTTCAAGGAAGTTGCCCGAAGTAACGCGCAGTACAGCGCCCGCTTTCGAGCTGGCAGGGGCGGGCCGGGAAGGGCTAGTCATGGTTTTGTGTCTCCAGCGTTCTTTTTAAAGTGCTTGTTTCGCTTAAGACTTGGGATAGTGGCTGACACATTTAGAAATGATAAGTGACAAATATGGATGCATTGATGTGCTTTAGCTATCAATCAAAACGGTCATCCGATTTTTCAGACCTGTTCTATGCTTGAACTTGTGTCCAATTCTTAAGGATGGGAGGTGGCTATGGGCAACGAACACCAGCAGCACAATGAGCCAGAACATGATCATCATCGGCGGCAGCCAGAGGAAGAAAAGCCACAAACCTGGAAGCACCCCGACGATGGCACGGAGCTTTCCGAACGAGACCAGGAGCGCCCGCTAAAGCCCTGACTTCAAGGCCAACACTGTAGGAGCGAGCTTGCTCGCGAAGAACTCACAGGCGCCGCGTTCATTCAGGAGGCACGCGTTATCGTTGAGGTTTTTCGCGAGCAAGCTCGCTCCTGCAGAGGGCGACTTAACTGACTGGCCCGTTCCCACAGTTGTTTTGTGAGGCTTACATAACCCTCAAGCGCTGATTAACTGCCCGATGAACAGCGCGCACATAGACGCAGCCCCGTGGCCTTTCTAAACTGCGGCTTGTCTTGGGGAAGGGGCGGGCGCCGATGAATCGCAATGAATTACGCAAGGCCGACATCAACCTGATGGTGGTCTTCGAAGCGCTGATGCTTGAGCGCAATGTGACGCGGGTGGCGGAGAAGCTGTTTCTCGGCCAGCCCACCATCAGCTCGGCCCTCAACCGCCTGCGCACCTTGTTCAACGACCCGTTGTTCATTCGTGTCGGCCATCGCATGGAGCCCACGGCCCGTGCCGAGGAAATCATCCAGCACCTGTCGCCGGCCCTCGATTCCTTGTCATCGGCCCTGAGCCTGACCCATGACTTTGATCCGTCCATCAGTACCATGACCTTTCGCATCGGCCTGTCCGATGACGTCGAGTTCGGTCTGCTGCCGCCGTTGCTGCGCGCCTTGCGCCAGGAGGCGCCGCAGGTGGTGTTCGTGGTGCAGCATGTGGATTACTGGCGCATTCCCGACTTGCTGGCGTCGGGCGATATCACCGTCGGCATCACCCAGACCCGCGGCCTGCCGGCAAATGCCAAGCGCAAGCTGTTGCGGCATATCCGCCCCTGCCTGCTGCGTGCCGATGCCTCGGACACGCCGCTGACCCTCGATGAATATTGCGCACGGCCCCATGTGCTGGTGTCCCACACTGCCAATGTGGCCGGGTTTGCCGATGAGTGGCTGGCGGAGGTGGGCCGCAAGCGCCATGTGGTGCTGTCGGTGCCGCAATACAGTTCGCTGCCGGCGTTGCTCGCCGGCACCGACATGATCGCCAGCCTGCCGGATTACACCGCCCAAGCCATGGCCGCCAGCGGCAATTTGTACTGCGAGCCGTTTCCTTTCCAAACCCCGACCCTGGATTTGTCGATGGTCTGGCTCAGCCACGTCGACACCGACCCGGCGGAGCGCTGGATGCGTTCGCGGCTGGAGGCGTTCATGAGTGACCGAGGGCCTGCTGGCGCAATGTAGGAGCGAGCTTGCTCGCGAAGAGCGTCAACGATAACGCGGGTTTCCTGAATGAACGCGGCGCCTGTGGTTTTTTCGCGCGCAAGAACCAGGCGTCCCCCTCGTTCCTACAAAAGGCTCTGATCCTCACACACCCTCACCACTTGCTCACGAAACCAGCTATTGGCGCTGTCTTGCCCATTGGTTTCCTTCCAGTGCATATCCAGAGTGAACCCGGGCAAACCGTTGGGTGCTTCGCACACACCGAACCCCGATGACGGCGCCAGCAACTTTTGCACGCGGCGCGGCAGGGTGACGATGAAGTCGGTGCCGGTAATCATCTTCAACGCTGCGCTGTAGCTGTTGGCCCGCGCGATCACCTGGCGCTTGCGCGCCTGACGTGCGAGCCAGCCGTCGATCATGTTGGTGTCGGAGGACCATGGCGTGGGGAATATGTGACGCCGCTCGACGAAAGATTGCAGGCTGAACGCCGGCTCCCTGGGCGCCGAGCGCTGGTCGAACACACAAACCAGGTCATCCTCCAGCAGCATCTGGGTCTTGAAGTCTTTATGGGTGCGATGAAAGTGCGGGCCGAAGCAGATCACCAGGTCGAGGCGACCTTCACGCAGGTCATCGACGGGAATGTCGGTTTCCAGCTTCTGCACATTGACGATCACCGGCAGGTCGGCATGGTCGAAGTGCTTCAACAGCCGTGGCAGGATCAGTTGCTCGAAGTATTCCGGGGCGCACACATTGAAGGTCACCGCTTGTTGGGTCGGGTCAAAAGCCTGGCCACCGGCGTGACACAGGTTGATGCTTTCCAGGATCTTCTGCACATGCCCGTACATGGTGGTGGCCTTGTACGTCGGACGCATACCGGCCCGTGTGTTGATAAACAGCTCATCCTCAAAGCTGGTGCGCAACTTCTTCAGGCTGTAGCTCACCGTGGACTGGCTGACGAACAGCGTTTCGGACACATCAGTAACGCTGCTCTGGTCGTAGACGGCGATAAACACCATCAAATCCTGCATATCGAGCTTTCTGAGCGAGTTACTGTTTAGCATCGGTTTCGTCCGTAAACCCTTTGTACCGAACTCAGTACAAGACTGGGCAAAATGTTAACGGAACGCTCGTACCAATAGAAAGCTCTGTAGGACTCGTCAATGTTTCGTGTGGGACAAATACTGTTTGTAATACGACGTCAGCGGATATGTCGTACGTAATGCCGGGGGTTGAAGCGCAGGACCATCAGCAGCATTACCACAGTCACCGCGGTCAACGACCACCAGGCCCCTTCAAAGCTGCCCAATTGATCGCGGATCACTCCGGCAATCAAGGGCGACACACCGGCGATCAGGTAACCGATGCCCTGTACAAACGCGGTAAGGCTGCCGGCGCGTCGTGGGTTGTCGAGGTGGTCGAGGGACACAATCAGGCTCATGGGAAACAGCCCGCCGATACCCAGGCCCAGCAGGCAAGGCCATAGCAGGCTCCAGTGTTGCGGGCTGAGGATCAGGCCGCAGAACCCGAGGATGATCAACACCAGCAGCACCGCGATCACGCCGCGTTTATCCTGGCGTCGGTTGGCGATGGCCGGGGTGACCAGGCCGGAGATCACCTCCATGGCGGTCAGCAAGCCCAGCAGCAAGCCGGCATTCTGCTCGCTCCAGCCCTGTTCGACGTAGTACGGCGCCAGCCACGCCAATACACAGGTATAGGACGCCGTGCCCAGGCCAAAAAAGATCGCCAGCAACCAGGCGCGGCGATTGCTGAAAAATGATTCCCGAGTGCTCGAAGCTGCTTGAGGCAAGGGGGGCAGAGCCGAACGCTGGGCATACCAGAACACCAGCGCCAACAGCGCCAGCACCGCCCAGATCGCCAGGCCGATGCGCCAACTGCCGGTGCGCACTTGCACCAAGGGTGAGAGTGATGCCGCCAGCGCAGCGCCGCCCATGATCGCAGTCACATACAGGCCCATGAACAGCGATACGTCAGCGCTGAATCGCGACTTGATCAGCGTCGGCATCAACGCCTGAATCAGCGCAATGCCGACCCCTGCGGCAATCGCGCTGACGATCAGCTCCAGCGCCGAATCCAGCAACAGTCGCGATAAGGTCGCCAGCCCAATCACCAGCAGCGACAGCATAATACTGCGGTGTTCGCCCAGGCGCTTGGCCAGGCCCATGCCAAAAAACATCGCCAGGCCCATGGCCATGACCGGCAACATGGTCAGTAACGCAGCGCTGCTGAAACTCAACGGCACATCCACGCGAATCGACGACAACAACGGCCCCACAGCCGCCATCGACGGTCGCAGGTTAAGGGCGACCAGCACCACGCTGATCATCAGCCATACGGCGGTGGTGGGTTTTGCGTGAACGTTTTCCATGGGCCTGCCTTGATCGAACAAGGGCGAATCAGGCCATGCAGAGGCTAGTGGGGCAAATCAGAAAGTCGTTGGGGCTATCTAAAAATTGCGGATAACTGACAGATCGCCTCTGCCACAGGGGATCTCCAGAGTCACATAGAACGGGTTCCGGGCCTGCTCGACTCCCACCGCCCCTGGTCGATTTCAATCAGCGTCGGCCCCTGGCGATCAGCTGCGGCGCGCAGTGCCGAGCGCAGATGCTCGATGCCTTCGATGCTCTCTGCCGCGCAGCCCAGGGCCTTGGCCACGCCAATAAAGTCCGGGGTGTAAATGTCCACACCCACAGGCTCGATGGCCCGATTGAGCATGTATTTCTTGATCTCCTCATAGCCCTGGTTATTCCACAACAGCACGATCACCGGTGTGCGGGCTTCCACGGCGCTGGCCAGTTCCGGCAGGGTGAATTGCAGGCCGCCGTCGCCGATCAGGCACACCACCGGTTGCCCCTCGCCGCGCGCCAGCCAGGCGCCGATGGCGGCGGGCAGGGCATAGCCCAGGGTGCCGTAGCCGGTGGATGAATTGAACCAGTGACGTGGTCGGTCGAGGTTCAGGGTCAGGTTGGCGCTGTACACCGGTTGGGTGGAGTCGCCCACCAGCACGGCGCCGGGCAGTTCTTCCAGGACGGTGTTGAGAAGCTGCGTGTGTGCACGGGTGGCAGCGTCCCAAGTGGGCTCCAGCTCGGTCCACAAACGTGCGACGCGGACCGCGCCCCAATCGGTATTGCGCGGCGCCAGTGGCTGGCGGTCCAGTTCGGTAAGCAGCGCCCGGGCGGCGATTTTCGCGTCGGCCACCAGGGCCACCTCGGGTGGGTAGTTGCGTACGGTCTGGTCCGGGTCGATATCGATGCGCAGCAACGAGCCGGGAATCTTGAAGCCGCCGGCGAAGGTCACGTCGTAATCGGTTTCCGCCAGTTCCGTGCCGATGGCCAGTACCACATCGGCCTCGGCGACCAATGCGCGGGTGGCCGCCAGGGTTTGGGTCGAGCCGATCAACAATGAGTGTGCGGCAGGCAACAGGCCTTTGGCATTGATGGTCAGGGCCACGGGCGCGCCGAGGGCTTCGGCCAGGCGGGTCAGCTCGGGCGCCGCATCGATGGCGCCACCACCGGCCAGAATCAGCGGGCGTTGGGCGGCGGCGAGCAAGCGGCTCATGTGTTCGATCGCCGCCGGTGCTGCCCCGGCGCGGGCCACGCTGACCGGCTGGCTGCCCAGCAGGGCATCGGCATTTTCCACCAGCACATCCAACGGAATCTCGATATGCACCGGGCGCGGCCGCCCGGCCTGAAACAGTGCAAACGCCCGCGCCAGCACGCCAGGCAATTCGTGGGCCGACATCAAGGTATGGGAAAACGCCGCCACGCCGGCCACCAGTGCGCTCTGATTCGGCAACTCATGCAACTTGCCACGCCCGCCGCCCAACTGGCTGCGCGCCTGCACGCTGGAAATCACCAGCATCGGGATCGAATCGGCATAGGCCTGGCCCATGGCCGTGGTGATATTGGTCATGCCCGGGCCGGTAATGATGAAACACACACACGGCTTGCCGCAGGTGCGCGCGTAGCCGTCGGCCATAAACCCGGCGCCCTGTTCGTGGCGCGGGGTGACGTGACGGATGCCGGAGTGCGCCAAACCACGGTACAGCTCCACGGTATGCACACCGGGGATGCCGAACACATGATCGACACCGTAGCCTTTCAGGAGGTGGACCAATACTTCGCCGCAGGTTGCCATGCCGGTCGCTCTTGTTATGGATTGAAGGCGCTATTGGAACGGCTGGCCGGTAGCGGCAACAATCGATAAAAAGTCATACTCACCATGTCCTCACGTCATGGCTGCGCCCTAATGAAACGCCTTCCACCGTTGCCCGCATTGCACACCTTCTGGGTCACGGCCCAATGCTGCAACTTCACCCGCGCCGCCGAGCAACTGCACATCACCCAGGGGGCGGTGAGCCGCCAGATCGCGGGGTTGGAACGGCATTTGGGCTATGGGTTGTTTCTGCGCCAGGCGCGGGGCTTGAGCCTGACCGAGGAAGGTCGCGAGTGGGCGCTGCGGGTGCAGCAGGTGTTCGGCGTGATCGGTGAGGCCGTGGAGCAGATCGGCAATCGCCACGAGGTTTTGCAACTCAAGGCGTCCACCTGTGTGATGCGCTGGCTACTGCCACGCGTGCCGCAATGGCAAAGGGAGCGCCCGGATGTACCGGTTGAGCTCACCACCACCGTGGCCTACACCGTGGATTTTCGTCGTGAGTCATTTGATGCGGCGGTGATCTATGCGCCCATCGCCGAGCAGTCCGAGGAGGCTCGGCATTTGTTCGATGAACAACTCACACCGGTCTGTGCGCCGGCCTTGCTGGACAACTTGCACACGCCAGCGGATCTGCAACACCAGGTGCTGCTGCACCCCACGCGGGATCAGCGGGATTGGGCATTGTGGTTAAAAGCGGCGGGTACGCGCCTGAGCAGTCTGAGCCAGGGGCATCATTTCGAAACGCTGGACCTGGCGATGACGGTGGCGGCACAAGGCTCGGGCGTGGCGATCGGTGATCGTGCGCTGATTGGCGAGGACCTGAAGGCGGGGCGCCTGGTGATGCCGTTTGAACTGCGGGTGCCGACGGGCATGGGCTATTACCTGGTGTATCCGCCGCAGACAGTGCCTTCTGCAGGGTTGTTGGCCCTGATGGATTGGCTCGTCAGCCAGGCACAAATGTAGGAGGGGGCAAGCCCTAATGCCTGTAGGAGCGAGCTTGCTCGCGAAAAAACTCAACGATAACGCGTGCTTGCTGAATGAACGCGGCGCCTATGAGTTTTTCGCGAGCAAGCTCGCTCCTACAGGCATTAGGGCTTGCCCCCTCCCACATGTTTACCGCGTGGTGTCAGTAGCCAACGGTGAAGCGCTTACGCGAGTGCTTTGGTGTTTCAACCTCGTCGATCATGGCGATGGCGTAGTCGGCAAAGCTGATCGAGCTGTTACCGTCACTGCTCACCAACAGGTCATCCTGGCCCAGGCGGAATTTGCCGGTGCGCTCGGTCCCGTCGAACAGCGCCGATGGCGAGAGGAACGTCCAATCCAACTCCTTTTCCTGACGCAGCGTCTCCAGAAATTCAGCCCCGGCACTGGCTTCGGCCTTGTACTCCGCAGGGAACCCCTCGCTGTCGATGACGCGACTGCCGTCCGGTAGCAGCAACGAGCCTGCACCACCCACCACCAGCAGGCGTTTGACCCCGGCCTTTTTCACCGGGCCGATCACGGCGCTGGCGGGCAAGGTGGCGAAGTGCGCAGCGCTGATTACCACGTCGCTGCCGCTGATGGCGTGTTGCAACGCCTCGGCATCCAGCGCATCGACCTGCTTGGCCGTGACGCCTGGGCGTACGCCCAGCTTCTCGGTGTTGCGAGCGATGGCGGTGACGGTATGCCCGCGGCGCAGGGCTTCTTCCAGCAGTTGGCTACCGGCACGGCCGGTGGCACCAATGATTGCGATTTTGCTCATGACGTTCTCCATCAGGGTTAGGGTTAAAAGCCGATCACCACTTCATTTCGCCCTTGGCGACTTTGGCGCTCAATTCCAGCGAGCTTTCGTCGGCGAGGGTGGGGTAACGCTGTTTCATGGCCGCAATCAGGGCGGCGGAATCCTTGGCCTTGGCGGTTTTGATGTCGAAGGCCTGGATGTAGTCGGCGGTGAATTTCACCGAGGCCAGCGATGGGGTGCCCAGGTAGTGGCCAGGGATCACTGTTTTTGGCTTCAAGCCTTCAATGCGCTCAAGGGTGCTCAGCCAGTCTTTATGGGATTGCGCGCCCTGAGTGTCAGCCATCCACAGGTGAATGTTTTCGGCGACCACCACACCACCAACCACGGCCTTGATCGACGGGATCCACACAAAGCTGCGATCCGGCTGCGGACCATCCAGGCCGACCACTTCAAGCTGTTGCCCTTCAAGGGTCAGGCTGTGGCCTTGCAACACTTGCGGCACAATCGTCTTGGCCGGTTTGTCGGCGCCCATTTTCGGGCCCCAGAATGCCAGCTTGCCGGCGACGGTGGCGTTGATATGGTCGACCACCGGTTGTGGCGCCAGCACCTTGGCGTCAGGGAATGCGGCGGTCAGGGTGTCGAGGCCGAAGTAGTAGTCCGGGTCGCCATGGCTGATATAGATGGTGGTCAGGTGCTTGCCGCTGGCACGGATCTTCTGCACCAGTTGCTCGGCCTGGCCTTTGCCGAATTGGGCGTCCACCAGGATCGCGTCTTTGGCACCGCTGACCAGCACCGAGCTGACGGGAAAGATCGCCGCTTCGCCGGGGTTGTACACGTCCAGTTTCAGCTCAGCGGCTGCGGCGTGGGCGGCGAAGGCCAGGGCGGCAGTGGCCAGGGTCAAGCGTTTGAAGGTCGAGAACATCGGGCAGCTCCTGCCATGGGTAAGGGGTGGGTAGAGCTTAGTTGCATAAAACACCACAAAAAATGCGATGCTTGGACATAGTTTGTTTCTGAAATCGGGCAGATCATGGATCGTCTTCAAGCAATGCGCGTGTTTGTCACCGTGGTGGACCTGGGCAGCCAGTCTGCCGCCGCCGATCATCTGGACCTGTCGCGCCCGGTGGTTTCGCGTTACCTGGCTGAGCTGGAGGATTGGGTCGGCGCGCGCCTGCTGCACCGCACCACGCGCAAGCTCAGCCTCACTGCTGCCGGGAGCGAAACCCTGCCGCGCTGCCGGCAATTGCTGGAACTGTGCGCTGATATGCAGGCCGCCGTCAGCGAGCCCGATGACGCGCCTCGGGGCTTGTTGCGCCTGAGCGTCAGTACCTCGTTCGGCCAGGCGCAGTTGGGCGCGGCCATTGCCGAGTACGTCAAGCGCTACCCGCTGGTGACGGTGGACTTGCAGATGCTCGACCGCACGGTGAACCTGGTGGATGAGCGCATCGACCTGGCGATCCGCACCAGCAATGACCTGGACCCGAACCTGATCGCCCGGCGCTTGACCGTGTGCCGCTCGGTGGTGTGTGCCACACCGGCCTATCTGCGTGAGCATCCGGCGCCGCAGAAAGTCGAAGACCTGGCCCGGCACAACTGCCTGACCCACTCCTATTTCGGCAAGAGCCTGTGGCATTTCGAAGAGCAGGGCGAACACGTGTCGGTACCGGTGCACGGCAATATCACCGCCAACGAGGCCAGCACGTTATTGCGTATAACCCTGGCCGGGGCAGGGGTGGCGATGCTCCCCAGTTATCAGGCCGGTGACCTGATCCGCAGTGGTGAACTGGTGCGCTTGCTGCCTGCAGCAGAGCCACGGCAGATGAACATCTATGCGGTGTACGCCTCGCGCAAGCACATGCCCTCGGCACTGCGCAGCCTGCTGGATTTTCTGGTGCTGCGGTTTCCGGAGGCGCCTGCGTGGGACTTCGGTCTCTGAGGCGATATAAACGCGCTGAATGGCAGCCAATCATGGCAACTTGCGCTGACTGACCTATGCTTTAAACAGCACCGTGTAGATCCGTTCAGAGGTCTGTGCCATGAGTATCAAAACCAGAAAATACCTGACGATTTTCACCCTCTGCGCATTGGCGACTGCGTTGTACGGGACAGCCGCCTATCGCGTCGAACAAACCCGCATGCAACCGGCGGCGTTTGCCATCAGTTGTCACCAGGACCAATGCGTGCCGCGCACCGGCAGCTTCAGCGCGCTCAGGTAGGCTGCTCGGCCTTCAATTGCTCGCGAAACGCCTTGGGTGAAAACCCGACCCTGCGGCGAAACAGTCGCGAGAAGTTGGTCGGGTCGGAAAAGCCCAGCACCTCGGACATCTCATTGATGGTCATGCTGGTGTAGGTCAACAAGCGCTTGGCTTCCAGCAATTGGCGGTCATGCATGATCTGCAATGCCGGTTGCCCGCCCAATTCCCGACAAGTCCCGTTCAAGTGTGAGACCGAGATGCCCAGCTTGTGGGCCAAATCTTCAATCTTGGGGTGCTCACGGTAATGCTGTTCGACCAGTTGGGTGAAACGCCGAAAATACTCACGACCACGTGGGGCGCGTGGATGACGGCGCTGGATCGCCTGGCGGCTGACCCAAACCAGCAGCACGCTGACCAGGGCGTGCAACATCATGTCGCGTGCCGGTTGATCATCGGCGTATTCGTCCTGCAAGCGCACGAACAGGTTGTTCAAGTAGTCGCTGTCCTTGCCCGCAGGATAACTGCCAAGGGTTTGCAGGCCATCGACGGTGTCGCCCAATTGCGCCTGCAAATGGCTGACCAGCGGCGCCGAAAGGGTCACCACATAACCCTGCACATCTTCGGAAAAACGAAAGCCATGCACGCACAGTGGCGGCAGCACTTGCAGGCTCGCTTCATTGAGGGTGGTGCGCTGGCCTTCGATTTCCAGTTGTGCCTGGCCTTTGTGCACATAAAGCAGTTGGCACAGATCCGCGTGCCGGTGGGGCTGGATTTCCCACTGGTATTCCCGACTGCGCCGGGAAATGGTTTCGCAGTGCAACAAATCGGGGGTCGGCCATTGCTGGTGTTCCCCGTAAAGCTTGAAGACCGGAATCGCGGTTTTGGTCATGGTTTCAATCCGATACTCAGGATAATGGTTCGGTAATCGCCCCGATTGGCGAAAAGCGCAGGCTTTGACGCAGTTTTCACCTTCTTATGCGCTTCGCTCAAGTGAAAAATGTCAGCCACACGTCCACTGACAACTCTTTCACTCGATACGTTCGGGTAAAGCGTGAAGGCCATAAAAATAATGAAAACCCTGAAAACCCAAGTCGCCATTATTGGCGCCGGTCCATCTGGATTGCTGCTCGGCCAGCTGCTGCACAACGCCGGCATTCAAACCATTGTCCTAGAACGCCAGAGCGCCGATTACGTGCAAGGGCGCATCCGTGCCGGTGTGTTGGAGCAGGGCATGGTCGACCTGTTGCGCGAAGCCTTGGTGAGCCAACGCATGGATGTTGAGGGGTTGGTGCACACCGGCTTTGACATTGCCCTCAATGACCAACTTATCCCAATCGATCTGAAGGCATTGACCGGTGGCCAATCGGTGATGATCTACGGCCAGACCGAAGTCACCCGCGACCTGATGGCCGCCCGCGCAGCCGCCGGCGCTACCACGCTGTACGAGGCGTGCGACGTACAGCCCCATGATCTGAAAAGTGATCGACCCTGGCTGACGTTCAATCACCAAGGCCAAGCCTATCGCCTGGAGTGCGATTACATCGCCGGCTGCGACGGTTTCCATGGCATCGCCCGCCAGTCGATTCCGGCGCAGGCGTTGAAGGTATTCGAGCGGGTCTATCCCTTCGGTTGGCTGGGGGTACTCGCCGATACGCCGCCGGTACACGCCGAGCTGGTATACGCCAAACACCCACGGGGTTTCGCCCTGTGCAGCATGCGTTCACCGACGCGCAGCCGTTATTACCTGCAAGTGCCGCAGGACGAGGCTGTGGAGGATTGGTCGGATGAGCGTTTCTGGGATGAGCTGAAAACCCGCTTGCCTGGTTCATTGGCGCAGCAGTTGGTGACCGGCCCATCGATTGAAAAAAGTATCGCGCCGCTGCGCAGCTTCGTGGTGGAGCCTATGCAGTACGGGCGCCTGTTCCTGCTAGGCGATGCCGCGCATATTGTCCCGCCCACCGGGGCCAAGGGGTTGAACCTGGCGGCCAGTGACGTGAGCACGTTGTTCCGGATCTTGCTCAAGGTGTACCGCGAAGGGCGCCTGGACTTGCTGCAAAAGTACTCGGCGATCTGCCTGCGCCGGGTATGGAAGGCCGAGCGATTTTCCTGGTGGATGACCTCGATGCTGCATGAGTTTCCCCAGGCGGACGCCTTCAGCCAGCGCATTGCCGAGAGCGAGCTGGACTATTTCATCCACTCGGATGCCGGGCGCAAAACCATCGCAGAAAATTACGTCGGGCTTGCTTACGAGCCTATCGAATAGCCTGCTATCGTATCGAGCATTCCCGCGGGCGATCTTGACCTGCGGGCCTTGCTCGAAGGTTTTGCCGTGACTCACCTCAATCAGCCCGCCCCAACCGTTCCCGCCGTGCGCAGTATTCTCGCTGCGCTGATGATGGCGATCTTCCTGGGTGCCCTGGACCAGACCATTGTCGCGGTGTCCATGCCGGCCATTTCCGCGCAGTTTCATGACGTCAACCTGCTGGCCTGGGTGATTTCCGGCTATATGGTGGCGATGACCGTGGCGGTGCCGATCTACGGCAAGCTTGGCGATCTGTATGGGCGCCGGCCCATGATGCTGATCGGCATGGGGGTGTTTACCCTGGCGTCGCTGTTTTGTGGCATGGCGCAAAGCATGGAGCAATTGGTGCTGGCGCGGGTTCTCCAGGGCATCGGTGCCGGCGGGATGATTTCAGTGAGCCAGGCAATCATCGGCGACATAATTCCCCCTCGCGAACGCGGCCGGTACCAGGGCTATTTCAGCAGCATGTACGCGGTGGCCAGCGTGGCGGGACCGGTGTTGGGCGGCTATATGACCGAGTACCTGTCGTGGCGCTGGGTGTTTTTGATCAACCTGCCGCTCGGCGCAGGCGCCTGGTACGTGGCCCATCGCACCCTGGTGGGACTGCCGGTGCCACAGCGCAAGCCGATCATTGATTACCTTGGCACGGTGCTGATGATCATCGGCCTCACCGCCTTGTTGCTGGGTATCACCGAAATCGGTCAGGGCCATCATTGGCGTGACGCTCAAGTGCTGGGGTTGCTGGCCTGCGCACTGTTGGCGTTGAGCGTGTTTGTGTGGCACGAACGCCGCGCGCGCGAACCGCTGCTGCCCATGCACTTGTTTGCCAACCGCAGTGCGGTGTTGTGTTGGTGCACGATTTTTGTCACCAGCTTCCAGGCGATCTCCCTGAGCGTGCTGATGCCCCTGCGTTACCAGACCGTGACCGGCGCCGGTGCCGACAGCGCGGCGCTGCACCTGCTGCCACTGGCGATGGGCCTGCCAATGGGCGCTTATTTCGCCGGGCGCATGACCTCGGTGACCGGTCGCTATAAACCGATGATCCTCAGTGGCGCGTTGTTGAGCCCGCTGGCGATTCTCGGCATGGCCTACAGTGCGCCCCAGGCGGTGGTGCTCACCAGCGTATTCATGCTGCTGTGCGGCATTGCCGCCGGTATGCAGTTCCCGACCTCGCTGGTGGGGACGCAGAACTCGGTGGAGCAACGGGACATCGGCGTCGCCACCAGCACCACCAACCTGTTCCGCTCTTTGGGCGGGGCAGTGGGGGTGGCGTGCATGTCGGCGTTGCTGCTGGCGCTGTTGCACGACTCCAGTTTCGCTCACCTGGCGAGCGGCGTACTGGTGGCCGAAGGCAGTTCCGGCAACGTGCTGCTCGACGGCCTCAACGCGGCCCCCGGCCCGGCGCAGGATGCGCTGCGCGGCGAGTTGGCGGTGACGTTTCGGCATTTGCTGATGGTGAGTGCGGCGGTGTCGGTGCTTGGGCTGGCGGCGGCGATTGTGATGCCCAACCGGGTACTGCGCGGCCGTGAGGATAAGGCTCGATAACTGCGACTAACAGTACATCGCCCTCTGTAGGAGCGAGCTTGCTCGCGAAAAACGTCAACGATAACGCAAGCTTTCTGAGTGAACGCGGCGCCTTTGAGTTTTTCGCGAGCAAGCTCGCTCCTACAAAAAGCCAACGGATCAGGGGCTGTAGTAACCCACCGCCACCATGAAATGCCCGGTCTTGCGCACATAGGCATGTTTGTTCTCGATCTTGCCGGTCACCGGGTTTTTCCAGCGGTATTTGTATTCCCCCTGGTCCTGCTCGGCCATCATCTTGAGAATCGGCTCACCCACCGGTTTGCCATCCGGGTCCTTGATCTTGGCGAAGTCAGTGTTGATCAGACGCAGGTTGGTCCCGTGTGCCACATAACGTCGAGTATTCAGGTCAACCACAAACACATAGAGGTCATCCTGCAGGAAGCCGCCCTGCAGTGAGTTGATGGCCTTGAGCGTACCGCTTTCATCCTTCACCAGCGCATCCACCGCCTTGTTACGCAGCGCCCGTGCCTGTTCCGGCGTAGCCCGTGGCAGGTAGTAACCCACCGCCAGGATGCGTTTGCCTACCCGCTGATAAAACACGTGCTTGTGTTCGACCTTGCCGTCATTCCAGTTCTGCCAGCGATAGTCGGCCTGCTGGACACCCTGGCTTTCGGGCACCTTGAGCGCGTCCTTGAATGACTGACGCAAATCCGGCCCGAGTACCTCGGACACGTCGCGACCGATCAGCGCGGAGGAGGGCCCGCCGCTGGCCAGCAGCACGCCTTGGGTATCAACCACAAACACATAGCGGTCCTGGTCGATGAATTCGCCTTGTCGACTGAAGGCGGCAAAGGCCTTGTCACCTTGCTTGTGGTAGTACGCCAAGGCCTTTTCCAGCAAGGCCTTGGCGGCCTGGGCATCCGCTTCCTGAGCCGTTGCAGCATGCACCTGGCTGCAGCCACATAACAGCAGCAGCCAGGTGAGTCGCAGCAGTGTGTTCATATACCCGTCCCTCGGTCTTGTTGGTGTGACAAGAGCGTAGACGGTCGCTCGGGAATCAGAAGGGTTTAGTGGGCAGGTATTTGCCGTCCAGGGTGATGACCGCACGGGAGCCGCCGTCCGGGTCTTCGACTTTCTTGATGTCCAGCTTGAAGTTGATGGCGCTGATGATGCCGTCGCCGAATTGCTCGTGCACCAGGGCCTTCAGGGTAGAGCCGTAGACCTGCAGCATTTCGTAGAAACGGTACATCGTCGGATCGGTCGGCACACCGCTGGGGAAACTGCCGCGCAGTGGGACGCTTTGCAGCAGGCGGCTGGCGTCCTGGTCGAGGCCGAGTTTGTCGCACACGATGTCGGCCGCCTCCTTGGGCAGCGGGTGCTGGCCGAGCAGGGCGGCGGTGACGAACGCCAGGCTCAGGCCGGTGCCATCGGTGAGGTCCTGCCATGACAGATTCTTGCGTGCCTTGAGGTCGATAACGGTATCGGCCAGGGCCAGGCGTGGGGTTTGGGCGAATTGGGATTGCAACATGGTGATGTCCTCTTGGGTTGTTAAGGTTCAGGCCGCGTGGGCGCGGGTGGCTGGATGGTCGAGCAGGGAGACAAAGCGCCCGGTGCGACCGTCCAGCGCGTCGATGCCACCGGTTTCGATGTCATATACCCAGCCATGCAGGTTCATCCGGCCTTGTTCCAGGGCCAGCGCAACGCTGGGGTGAGTCTTGAGATTAGCCAGTTGGGCGACCACGTTTTCGCGCACCAACGAATCCAGGCGTGCAGCGTCCGAGACATGCGCACGGGATGCGTTGATTACCTTGGCCGACTCGGCATGACGCAACCAGTTGGCCACGGCCGGCAGATGGTCCAGGCACTTGCAGGTGGAAATCGCGGTCATGGCGCCGCAGTCCGAATGCCCGCAAATCACAATGTCGCTGACCCCGAGTACCGCCACCGCATATTCGACCGTGGCCGACACACCACCCGGCTCGGGGCCGTAGGACGGCACGATGTTGCCGGCATTGCGGATCACGAACAGGTCGCCGGGTTCCTGCTGGGTCAGAAGCTCCGGCACGACACGGCTGTCGGAGCAGGGCACAAACAAGGTGCCGGGGTTCTGGGTGGTCGCCAGGTGCTTGAACAAATCGCTGCGTTGGGAAAAGGCTTCACGTTGGAATTTGCGAAAGCCATCGATGAGATGCTGCATGGTGGTTCTCCTTGCGTCGCTGATGGGGCAAGGATGGAAGTTTTCGGCTATAGCGTCCAAGACCGGTTTATGATGCTGTCTATAAGTCATGCCTATAGCTGGAGCGCTGTCGATGCTGCTGCGTCATATCCGTTACTTGCTCGCCGTTGCCGAGCATCGCAACTTCACCCGCGCCGCCGAAGCGCTGCATGTATCGCAGCCGACCCTGTCACAACAGATCAAGCAACTGGAAGAAAGCCTCGGCGCACCGCTGCTTGACCGCTCCGGGCGCAGCATCAGCCTGACCGATGCGGGGCAAGCCTATGTGCGCTTTGCGCGGCTGGCATTGCAGGATCTGCAGGCCGGCAGCCGCGCCATGCACGATGTGCAAGACCTTAGCCGCGGGCATTTGCGCCTGGCCATGACGCCGACCTTCACCGCCTACCTGATCGGCCCGTTGCTGGCGCGATTCAATACGCTGTACCCGGGCATCACCCTCAGCGTCGAGGAGTTGACCCAGGACCGTATCGAAGCTGCACTGGGCGAAGACCTGCTGGATATCGGTATCGGATTTATCGGCGAACATGGGCCGGACATTGAGTGCGAGGCGCTGTTCGTCGAACAACTGAGCGTAGTGGTCAGTGCCAGCCATCCTCAATTGAGCCGACTCGTTTGGCTGGAACAACCCCTGGTGCTGCTGAACACGGGCTTCGCCACCCGCCGCCATATCGATGACTACTGCCGCGGACAAGGTGTGAAACCATTTATCGCCATGGAAGCCAACTCCATCAGCGCAATCATCGAAATCGTCCGCAACACGTCACTGGCAACCGTCCTGCCCCAAGCACTGGCCGAGGCGCAGACGGGGCTGCACGCCGTGACCATCGACCCACCGCTGCCGCAGCGTACTGCCGCACTATTGAGCCGCAAGGGCGCCTACCGCAGCGCCGCGTGCAGGGCGTTCGTCGAGTTGATCAAGGCGCAGCCAACCACTGGCTGACAATCCCCGCATACCCACCGGTCGCCACGCTCAAGTGCAACCACTGATCCACATAACTCTTCCAGGCCACATCATCGCGAGGCAGCAGGAAGGCTTTTTCACTGTATTGCATCGGCCGCTCAGGATTGACCGCACACAACCCAGGCTTGAGCTTTTGCTGATACCGCGCCTCGCTGGCATCGGTAATCATCACATCGGCCTTGCCCGCCAGCAGCTCATCAAAAATCGTCACATTGTCATGCAGGCGAATCTGCGTCTGGCCCAGGTGGGCACGGGCAAACACTTCATTGGTGCCACCTGCCGGCTCGATCACCCGCACCTGTGGCTGGTTGATCTGCTCAACCGTTTGGTAGCGCTGCACATCGGCGCAGCGCACCAGTGGGATCTTGCCGTCAACCCCTAGCGATTGGCTGAAGAACGCCTTTTTCTGCCGCTCCAACGACACCGAAATCCCACCCACGGCGATGTCGCACCGTTGGGCGAGGAAGTCCGGCATCAGGGTTTTCCACGTGGTGGGCACCCACTTGATCGTGGCGTTGAGGCTCTTGGCCAGGGACTCGGCCATGGCGATGTCGATACCTTCATAACGGCCATCGGCGCGCAATGAGGTGTAGGGCTTGTAGTCGCCCGTTGTGCAAACGGTCAGGGTGCCGCGCTGTATCACCTCGTCAAGACGTGACGCAACAGTGTCGGCCTGGGCGATGTTGGCCAGGCTTGCCAGCACACAGAGGGCCAGAGGAGCTTTCATGGGGGCGAGTCCTTGGGGCACGGTCGGGGCAACTATAATGCCGCTTTTTGTAGGAGCGAGCTTGCTCGCGAAGAACCTGAGGGCTGCGCGTTAAACCAGATAGCGCGCGTTATCGTTGACGATCTTCGCAAGCAAGCTCGCTCCTGCAAGGGAGGAGAGTCATTATCGTGGGGAATGTTTAGCCAAACTGCACCCAAACTCCATCAAGCCTGAATTTAACCGCCTATCCAGGCGTGTGACGCTCGGGGTTCTCTATTTCTGTGATCCGCGCATGGACGGTTGCCCCGACACTCACGCCGCGACACTGCCTTCTGCACTTGCGTTCTGGGCCCTGTTCCATTGTCGACACGCGCGCCCGCCAGACACCTCTCTTCTACGTTGATCCACCCCCACGGATGACGCGCACCTGTGCCCATCTGCACCTGCCCGACCCAAACGTATGAGAATTGCCATGAGTGTCTTTGCCCGCCTGCACGAAGCCCGAACCTTCCTTGAGCAGAACCCCGACATCGAGATGTTCGAGCTGTTTATCCTCGACAACAACGGCGTGCCCCGCGGCAAGCTGCTGCACCGCGACGAACTGCTGGCGGTGTACGAAACCGGCCGGCCACTGCCCAGCACTATTCTCGGCCTGACCATCAATGGCGATGACGTAGAAAATTCAGGGCTGGTGTGGGAAGTCGGCGATATCGACTGCCGCGCCTACCCGATCAGTGGCAGTTTGCAGCGTATGCCCTGGCGTTTGATCCCTACCGCGGCGGTGCAAGTCAGCATGCACCCCACACAAGGCTTGCCCGCTACCGTGGCCGACCCTCGGCATTTGCTCGCCAAGGTCATCGATGCACTCAAAGCCGATGGCTATTACCCAGTGATGGCGGCAGAGCTGGAGTTCTACCTGCTCGACCAGAAGCCCGACGGCAACGGGCGTCCCCAACCGGCGCGGGATATGGACGGCAATCGCCCGCGTTCGACCCAGGTGTATGGCCTGCGCGAACTGGAGCAGATCGAGCCGTTTCTCGCCGACCTTTATAGCGCCTGCAAGCTGCAAGGTATCCCGGCGCGCACGGCCATCTCCGAGTACGCCCCGGGCCAGGTGGAAATCACCCTTGAACATCGCACTGATGCTTTACAAGCGATGGACGAAGCGGTGCGCTACAAACGCCTGGTCAAGGGCGTGGCCCACAAGCATGGAATGGCCGCATGTTTCATGGCCAAGCCGTTCGACGACCTGGCCGGCACCGGCATGCATATGCACGTCAGCCTGGCCGATGCCCAGGGCAATAACCTGTTCGCCAGCGAGGCGGCTGATGGCACGCCGCTGCTGCGCCAGGCGGTGGGCGGGATGCTGAGTACGTTGCTCGATTCGCTGCTGATGTTCTGCCCCAACGCCAACTCCTATCGGCGTTTCCAAACCAACAGCTATGCACCCCTGGCTGCCACCTGGGGCGTGGACAACCGCACCGTCAGCCTGCGCGTGCCCGGTGGCCCGGCCAGTTCCCGGCATATCGAGCACCGCGTCTGCGGCGCCGATGCCAACCCTTATCTGGCGGCCGCCGCGATCCTGGCCGGCATCCATCGCGGCATTCGCGAGCAACGCGACCCTGGCGCCCCGGTGGAAGGAAACGGTTATGCCCAGGCCAAGGAGCTGTTGCCCACTGACTGGCTGACCACCCTGCGGGCGCTTGAGGCTTCGCGATGGGCAAAGGATGCGTTTGGCAGTGAATTCCTTGGTGTTTACCTGGCAGTCAAACGTGCCGAATATCGCCAGTTCATGGGCGAGGTCGGCGAGCAGGATTGGCGTTGGTACCTGCATCAGGCATGACGAAGTTCACGGTGGCGGCTTTCGACCTTTTTTTCACGTTGCAGTGGTTAAGCTGGGAATCAAGGTCGTTCACTACCGTTTTACCCATATGAGCCCGTGATGTCGCCACAACCTCCATCCCCCATCGAGACTGAATTCACCGAGCGCTGTGACCGTGAGCATGCCAGGGTCTGCGGTGATCCGCGTCCGCCAAGGCTGTTGCAGCGCGTGGCCGCGTGGCGGGATGCGCGACTGGTTCGCCAGGCGCTGAAGGTCGCGGGTGAGCCAGGGCTTATCCTTGACCTGGCCTGTGGTTCGGGGCGGTTCTGGCCGGTGCTGGCCGAGCACGTCAACCGGGTGATCCTCGCCTCTGACAATTCCCAGGCCATGCTCGACCACGCGCGCACCCATCACCCGGGCACGTTGCTCAAACGTGTCAAAACTTTCCAGGGCTCGGCATTTTCGATTGGCCTTTCGGCGAATGCGGTGGACTGCATTTTCTGCCTGGAGTTGTTTCGCCATGTGCCCAGCAGCGATGTGCGATTAATGTTGTTGCGCGAGTTTCACCGCGTCAGCCGCGACACGGTGATTGTTTCCGTAAACGCGGGTACACCGGTAGAGGATGAGTTTCGTCAGGCGGGCTTCAAGGTTCTGAATTACCAGGAGTTCCTGCCGGGCTCCAAACTGTGGTGTGTATACGTCCTGCGTAAGAGAGGATAACTCCCATCTGTCGGACTATTCTTCATCTCCTGTCGGAGTTTTCATGATGGTGTGTGCACTGCGGATGCTCGCAAGCCCCTTTCGCGATATATACTGCGCGCCATTCTTCAAGGGAG